>ERZ772766.263-NODE-263-length-32294-cov-5.246224_pt1 | contig 32294 bp, 31 predicted proteins | sample MGYA00511379_ERZ772766 | MGnify/ENA primary metagenome ERZ772766 (study PRJEB29015, sample SAMEA2737895) | human oral metagenome | biome: human oral; feature: human-associated habitat; material: dental | place: China | collected 2116 ...
ATTTCTGAATTGAAGGAAATTTTACTGGAAGCCTATTATGGAACAAAAGATTATAGAAAAGAAGAAGAATAATTAGTTTTCTAAATTAAAATTTTCTAAACTGAAACTATTTTAATAAAACTGCACTTAAAATCTTAAATACAAGATAAGAGAGTGCAGTTTTTTATATTAAAATAAAAAATATTTGTATACAAAAATAAATAACTTGCAAATATGTATTTTTCTAGATATAATAAGATATATAAAAATTTTGGATAAGGAAGGGAGAAAATCTAAGTATGAAAAATATTTTGAAATTTTTGATTAAACGGATTTTGATGGGGCTTGGAACACTTTGGCTTGTCGTTACGATTACATTTTTTTTGATACATATGTTGCCCGGCGATCCATTTCAAGATGAAAAAGCGATACCACCTGCAATTAAAGCAAATTTGATGGCAAAATATCATTTGGATAAACCTTTAGGCGTTCAGTATGTGGAATATTTAAAAAGTGTTTCAACTGGAGATTTGGGAATGTCTATGAAGGCGTCTGGAAGAACGGTAAACAGTATGATAAAGGATGGATTTCCAAAATCGGCTGATTTAGGAGCAAGGGCTTTAATTTTTGCACTTATAGTGGGAATTCCTTTGGGGATTATAGCTGGACTTAATAGAGGAAAGTATCAGGACAAAATTGCGATGTTGATTGCGATAGTTGGGATTTCTGTGCCAAGTTTCGTACTGGCTGGACTTTTACAAAAATATTCAGTCGATGTTCACAACAGAATTTTAATTGGTAAATTGCACTTGCCACTTTTAAAAATTTCACTGCTTGGTTGGAGAAAACCTGAGAATAAAATACTTCCTGTAATTTCACTGGGGCTTTATACGATAGCGCTTGTGGCTAGACTTTTGCGGGATAAAATGATAGAAGTGATGGGGCAGGATTACATAAAACTTGCGATTGCAAAAGGTGTGAAACCACGAGATGTAGTTTTTAAACATGCTTTGAGAAATGCAATTTTGCCGATTATTACGATAATGGGACCGACAATTGCGGCGGTTCTTACAGGTTCGTTTGTAATTGAGCAGATGTTTTCGATTCCGGGACTTGGAAAATATTTTGTTGGTAGTATTAACGACAGAGATTATACTTTAATTTTGGGAGTTACGGTGTTTTATGCAATCTTTTTGATTTCGATTATGATAGTTATGGACATTATCTATGTTTTGGTTGACCCTAAAATTAAACTTGGGAAAGGAGAAAATGAGTAAATGACACAAGATATAAAAAATAATGATTATTTGCCAAAACCAGAAGACTTTGAAATAGTGGGACCAAATTTGGCACAAAGTGAAGTTATTTACAAGCCAAGTTTAACTTTTTGGCAAGACGGGCTGAGAAGGTTTAAAAAGAATAAATTGGCACTTACATTTTTAGCGATAACTACGGTATTTCTATTTTTGGCAATATTTGGACAGATGATGACAAAATACACTTATAACAGCAATGACTTGTCTTCTAAGTTTTTGACTCCAATGGAAGGAATGAAAAAAGGTCACTTTTTGGGAACTGATAATTTGGGAAGAGATTTATTTGCAAGACTTTCACAGGGAATTAGAATTTCTATGGAACTTGCGATTGTAACCGCTGCTATATGTGTTGTTTTTGGGACAATTTATGGAGCAATTTCGGCATATTTTGGAGGAATTGTAGATACAATTATGACAAGATTTGTGGAAATTTTGATGATTATTCCTTCTATGATTTATATAATTTTACTTATGGTAATTATGGGAAATGGAATAAAGACAATAATTATTGCGATGTCGCTTACAAGATGGTTAAATTATTCACTGTTAGTTCGTGGAGAAGTTTTGAAAATAAAAGAAAATGAATTTGTATTGGCTTCAAAATCGCTTGGAGGAAATTTTTGGTGGATAACGCTAAAACATTTGGTGCCAAATACACTTAGCATAATAATAATAAGACTTACGACGGATATACCAAATATTATTTTTACGGAAGCATTCTTGAGCTTTATTGGACTTGGAGTACCCATTCCACAGGCTTCGCTTGGAAATTTGGTCTATGACGGGTCGTCTAATATAACTTCTTATCCGTATTTATTTATTATTCCATCAGTTGTAATTTCACTTATTACATTGTCATTCAATATTATAGGAGATGCACTAAATGATGCACTAAATCCTAAATTGAGAAGTTAAAATTTAATTTTTTCTAAAAATTGGGAAAGGAAAAAATGGAAAAAATGGGAAAAAAATTATTGGAAGTAAAAGATTTAAGTGTTTCTTTTAATACTTACGCAGGAGAAGTTCAGGCGCTTCGTGGAATAAGTTTTTTCGTTGAAAGAGGAGAAACTTTGGCAATTGTCGGAGAGTCTGGAAGTGGGAAGTCGGTTACAGTTCAGACAATTATGAAACTTATTCAAATGCCGCCGGGAGAGATAAAATCGGGAGAAATTTTGTTTGACGGAGAAGATTTGGTCACTATAAGTGATGAGAAAATGGCAAAACTTCGTGGTGGAAAAATTGGGATGATATTTCAAGATCCAATGACTTCACTAAATCCAACAATGAAAATTGGAAAGCAGATTATGGAAGGAATTTTAATTCACAAAAAAGTAAATAAAATTGAAGCTAAAAAGAGAGCTATTGAAATGCTTAAAAAAGTTGGAATTCCAAAGCCAGAAGAGCGATTTAATCAATATCCACATGAATTTTCCGGAGGAATGCGGCAAAGGGTTGTAATTGCAATCGCTCTTGCGTGTGAGCCAGACTTACTTATCTGTGATGAGCCAACAACGGCGTTAGATGTTACAATTCAAGCACAGATACTGGATTTGATAAATGAAATAAAAAAGGAATTAAATATAGCGGTCATTCTTATAACTCACGATTTGGGAGTTGTAGCGCAGACGGCGGATAGAGTTATTGTTATGTACGCAGGAGAAAAATTGGAAGAAGCGCCAGTCAGAGAATTATTTAGAAATCCAAAGCATCCTTACACTTGGGGACTGTTAAAATCACTTCCAAGACTGGATATGAACTCAAATGAAAGGCTTACTTCAATTCCTGGTACACCGCCAGATTTGTTAAATCCACCAAAAGGAGATCCGTTTGCGGCTCGTTCTGAATATGCGATGAAAATTGACTACGAGAGAAAGCCGCCTATGATTGATTTAGGAGGCGGACATTTTGTAAAATCGTGGCTGTATGTCAAAGGAGCTCCTAAAATTGAATTTTTAAAAGATGAAAAAAATGATGACTAGGAAGTGAATTATGGAAAAAATAATAGGGATGAAAAATTTAAAAAAATATTTTCCAATGAAAAAAAAGACTGTATTAAAAGCGGTTGACAATGTGACGATGGATATTTACAAAGGAGAAATCCTAAGTCTTGTCGGGGAATCTGGAAGTGGGAAAACAACGCTTGGAAGAACAATTAGTAGACTTTACAAAAAGACAAATGGAGAGATTTTGTATAATGGAAAACCTGTGGAAGATTACACCTTAAAGGATTTCACAAAAGAGATTCAGATGATATTTCAAGATCCGCAGGCATCGCTAAATCCCCGAATGACAGTGGGAGATATAGTCGCTGAAGGAATTGACATTCATAAACTTGCAAGTTCAAGGCAGGAGAGAATGGAAAAAGTTTATAGTTTATTGGAATTAGTTGGATTAAATAGGGAACATGCCAGTCGTTTTCCACATGAATTTTCTGGAGGACAACGGCAAAGAATTGGGATTGCTAGGGCACTTGCTGTAAATCCAAGTGTTTTGGTGTGTGATGAGCCAATTTCGGCACTAGATGTGTCAATTCAAGCGCAAGTTGTAAATTTATTAAAGGATTTGCAAAAGGAGAGAAACTTGACTATGCTGTTCATTGCGCATGATTTGTCGATGGTAAAATATATTTCAGACAGAGTGGCAGTTATGTATCGGGGAAAAGTTGTGGAACTTGGAACACCTGACGCAGTTTACGGAGATCCAGTTCACAGTTATACAAAATCGTTGATTTCAGCCGTACCAGTTGCAGATCCAGATTATAAAAAGACTGAAAAAATTGATATGGACGAATCGTATTTGCGAAGTCCGATTGGAAATGTGACTGAAATTAATGAAGTTCCAAGTGAACCGGAGCTTACAGAATATAGACCGGGACATTTTGTGGAAACGGCATTTTTGAGAGAAAAAAATTTGATTTAAATGTCATTTTAAATAAAAAAACAAAATAAAAATAAATAAATAAAAAGAAGGATGGTAAAAAAATGAAAAAAATTTTGTTACTTTTAAGTTTAGTTGCGTTTTTTATCGTTTCTTGCGGAAGTGGAAGCGGAGATAATGAGCTAATTTTAAATTTAAAAGAAGAAGGAAAATCTTATGACCCAGAATTAGCAAATGATTCAACAGGAGAATTTGTAGACTCTCTTGTGACAGAAACACTTACAAGACAGGCAAAAGATGGAAAATCATTGCCAGGGGTGGCAAAAACTTGGGAACACAATCAAGATTCAACAGTTTGGACATTCCATTTGAGAAACAACGCAAAATGGTCAAATGGAGATCCGATTACAGCGCAAAACTTTAAAGATGGTTGGGTAAGAGCACTAGATCCAAAAACTGCTTCAAAATATGCGGATAAATTATTTTACATAAAAAATGCAAAAGAATTTAATTCAGGAAAAATCAAAAATCCTGATGAATTAGGAATAAAAGTTGTGGATAACTACACTTTAGTAGTAACTTTAAATGATCCATTGCCATATTTTGACTCAATTGTGCGAATTCAAACTTATGCGCCGCTTAACAAAGCGTTTTACGACAGAGTTAAGGATAAATACATGACTAGTAAAGAAACTTCAATTTCATCAGGTGTTTATAAAATAAAAGAATGGACAAGAGATTCACAAATTGTCTTTGAAAAAAATGAAAATTACTGGAATAAAGACAGCATAAAACTTGAAGGTGTAAAAGTTGTGTTTATAAACGATCCAAATGGAAGCTTGAACGCATTTAAAAATGATGAGATAGATTCGACAAATATTTCTATTGAACAAGCTAAAGAATTTAAAGATGACAAGAGAAAAATACTTACAGATGATGGTTCTGTCTGGTATATGACTTACAATATGAAAAATAAAGTTCTTGCCAACAAAAAAATAAGACAGGCGTTGTCTCTTGCTGTAGATAGAGAAAAATTGGTGTCTGATGTGCTTAGTGGAACTGGAAAACCTGCTTATACATATACTGCAAAAGGCGTTGGAATAATGGGAGTGCAAAAAGATTTTTCTGAAGAAGCTGGAAAAGTTTTTCCTGCATTTGATGCTGCAAAAGCGAAAAGTTTGTTATCTGAAGGATTAAAAGAGCTAAATTTACAAAAGTTGCCGACACTTGAAATGATTTTTAACGACAGTGGAAACAATAAAATTATTTCAGAATATATTCAAGATCAAATCCATAAAAATTTAGGAGTTGATATTAAAATACAGGCGATGACTTTTAGTGAAAGACTTGCCAGAATGGAACAGAGAAACTATGAAATTGCACTTGCTGGTTATAATGGGGACTTTAATGACGCAATCACTTATTTGGACAGATTTGTTACAAAAGATGGAAACAATTATTCAGATTACTCAAATCCAGAATATGATAGATTGGTTAAATTTGTAAAATCTTCTGGAGATCAAAAAGCGAGAGTGGCTTCAATGATTCAAATGGAAAAAATTCTTGCTGACGATATGCCAGTTGGAATACTTTATTACAGACAGAATACAAAATTAGTTAATCCAAGAGTTCATGACATAGTATTTAGTCCAATTGGAAAAGATTATGTACTGGACTACACTTATATTAAATAAATTTTAAAAATAATAAAAAAAGAAAGAGAGGATTTTTAGATGAAAAAATTATTGTTGACATTGGCAATGTCGTTATTTTTACTATCTTGTGGAAATGGTGGAAATGACAAAAATACATTTTCATTAAACATTGTGGCAGAACCAAGTTCAATTGATCCGCAAATTACTACTGACATTCCTGGAGGAACAGTCGATGAACTTATTTTAGAAGGATTACTTCGAAAAGATAAAAACGGAAAATCGGTTGCAGGACTTGCAAAATCGTGGGAAAAATCAAAAGATGGATTAAAATGGACATTTCACTTAAGAGATGGAATAAAATGGTCAAACGGAGATCCAGTTACCGCAAAAGATTTTAAAGCAGGATGGCTTCGTGCGCTAAATCCAGCAACAGCGGCAAGTAATGCAAATATGTTATTTGTAATAAAAAATGGAGAAAAATATAACGCTAAAAAAGCGACTGCCGAAGAAGTTGGAATTAAAGCGATTGATGACAAAACTTTGGAAGTTACATTGGAAGCACCGGTTTCATATTTTGACGATTTGGTAACATTTAAAGCGTATATGCCATTAAACGAAAAATATTACAACCAAGTTAAAGACAAATATTTTTCAGAAGCTAAATATACAATAGCAGTAGGTCCGTATACTTTGGATGACTGGACACATAATTCAGAATTGAGACTGAAAAAAAATCCTAATTACTGGGATGCGGCAAATGTTAAGACAGAAAATGTAGTTTTAAAAATGATTGACAGTAATTCGTCTGTAAATGCTTTTAAAAATGATGAAGTTGATGTTACACCAGTTACATTTGAACAAGCTAAAGAATTTAATGGAAAACCTGAATTAGTAACAGCCAAAGACGGTGGAATTTATTATTTGCTATTTAATGTAAATGAGCCCGCTTATAAAAACGCAAAAATCAGAAAAGCAATTTCAATGGCAATAAATAAGGACGATTTATTAAATAAAGCGCTTTCAAATTCTGAAAAAGCTACTAAGACTTTCACACCGCAAGGAATTGGACTTAATGGACTAAAAGGCGATTTTTCCAAAGAAGTTCCGACAGATCAGCCAAAATATAATGTGGCGGAAGCTAAAAAATTGTTAGCTGAAGGAATGAAAGAAGCAGGAATTTCAAAATTGCCAAATATAAAAATATTGTTTAATGACAGTGGAAGCAGAAAAGCTATTGTGGAATACATTCAAGATAATTTAAAAACAAATTTAGGTGTTCAAGTTGATGCGGAAATGGTTACAAGTAAAGAGCGTGTAAACCGTACAAAAGAAAATAACTTTAACATTGCTCTAATGAACTGGACTGGAGATTTCTTAGATCCAATCACATATTTAGATTTATTTGAAAGTACAAATGCAAATAATCGTGGAAAATTTGTAAATTCAAGATATGACCAGCTTGTAAAAACTGTAAAATCGACAGACAATCCACAGACAAGAGTACCAGCGATGATAGAAATGGAAAAAATAATTTCACAGGAAGCTCCAGTTGTAATTTTATTCCAAAAACAAAAACAATATTTAGTTAATCCAAGAGTTACTAATTTAGGATTTGTTTCGATTGGTGGAGAGTTCTTTATAAGAGATGTTGTATTAAAATAAGTGTTTTAACAATATTTAGCAAGAAGTCTCCTGGGAGATGAATTGCAGAATATAGCTTGAAATAACAGCTATAATATTCATAGTCAGGGCAGGGACTGCCTGAAGAGCTTGGTAAATATATTTGGCTAGCAAAAGCAGATACTTCCCAAGAAGCTCCCTCTTCTACAAGTGGGAGTAGTTCACAAGATTGAAATACATCGTGTCAAAATAAAGAATCTAAAATAAATAAAAAAGTCGGGAAAAATTTCTCGGCTTTTTTAAATATGATTTATAAGTTTATCAATGTCAGAATAAACATTTCTGTAGTTCACAAAAGGTCTTTTTAGCACTAAAACAACTGTTCCAAATTCTTTACAGGCATCAATTTTCTCTTTTTCTCCGCCAGTTTTTCCACTCTCTTTTGTAATCAAAAAATCAATTTTAAAACTTTTAAGCATAGCTAAATTCAAATTTTTGTCAACAGGCCCTTGAATTGCAATTATATTTTTAGGTAAATATCCAAGATTTTCCGCCTTTTGAATGGAAGCAGTTGTTGGAAGTATCCGCACAAAAAGATTATTTTTTTTACTCATAGCTTTTATTTCTTCTAGATTATTCGATCCAAGTGTACTCAAAATGTTTTTATTTTCATATTTTGAGATAAATTCATTCATTTGACTCAAAGTTTCAAATTTAAAGACATTTCCATCTCCATAATCAAGCATTTCCCGCTCAAATCTCAAATATTTAGTCCCAAGTTTTTTTGTAACTTTCAAAATGGAATGGCTCACATTTGCAGCATACGGATGACTTGCATCGATGATAAGATTTATATTTTTTTCGGTGATGACTTTTTCCATTTGCTCTTCATCCAATTTTTTACAAATAACTTGAATATTTTTTTTGCTATCCAAAGTATATTTTTTCAAAAGTTCTCCACCATAGGAAGTGGCAGTACTAACAAGAATATCCTTTTTATTTTTCACACTGACAAGTTTTTCCAAAATATCTCTTCCGTCTTTCGTTCCGCCAATTATCCAAATCATGTTTCTCTCTTTCCAAAATTTTTTATTTATTTTATTATAATTTTTAAATAATTCTATTGAAAAAATTTACCATTTTCAAAATAAAATACTCGGCATTCTCCATTTCCAATAAGTTTTCTCTCATCTAAATCGTCTGCTTCCCTGTTTTCAATATAGTTAAAGAAAAGCTCTAAAACAGTTCCGTGTGTGACAATCAAAATATTTCCGCTTTCGTGAGCTTTCACAATTTTATCAAGTCCTTGTAAAAATCTAGTTAGTCCATCTTTCAACTCTTCTCCGCCAACATTTGTCGCACAGTAATTTTTTACATCATAAAAATAGTTGTGAGCTTCCTGCGGAGAAAAATCAAAAATCTCGCTAAAAGTCATCCCTTGCCATTTCCCAAAATAAATTTCATTAAGCTCGGGAATTTCTTGAAGTTCTGGTTTCTCATTTTTATTATCTTCCAAAATAATTTTTGCAGTTTCAACCGTTCTTCCCATTTGACTAGTATAAACAGCATCAAATTTAACATCTTCCAATTCTTTCGCAGTTTTCTTAACTTTTTCAATCCCTTCTTCTGTAAGTGGCGAATTCATCTGTCCCTGAAATTTTTCCAGGACATTCCATTCAGTTTGTCCATGTCTTACAATGTATAATTTTAATTTGTTTTCTTTCATTTTTTAGTTTTTTCCCTTTCTCTTTCTCTTTCTTTCTTTTCTTTATTTTTTGTATTTTTATTTCTTTATTTTTTATTTTTTCGAAATTTTAATTTTAAATTTTTAAATTCTTACATTTTATTTTTTTAATTAAGTCAATTAAGTTAATCAAACATCTGGATAAGTTCTCACATCTTCAGTTATTCTACAAGCCGCTTCTATGATTGGAAACATCATAATAGCTCCAGTTCCTTCGCCAAGCTTCATATTCATCAAAAGTGGCGCGGTTAAATTAAGCTCACTCATAATATATTTCATCCCTGGCTCACAGCTCAAGTGCGAACCAATCATATAGTCACGAGCATTCGGACATAATTTTTGTGCAATTAATGCCGCAACAGCTGAGATAAAGCCGTCTATGACAATAGGAACGCCATTTTTAGCACAACCTAAAAAAGTTCCAGACATTCCTGCAATATCCAGTCCGCCAACTTTGGAAAGCACGTCAATCGGATCTTTTTTATCAATTTTTTTAGTCAAAATCGCTCTTTTTATAATTTCTTTTTTGTGCTCTAAAGTCTTTTTATCAATTCCACTTCCAAATCCAACAATGTCATCTAGCGGCAAATCTGAAAACACTTTTAAAACAGCGCTGCTCGTCGAAGTATTTCCAATCCCCATTTCTCCAGTCGCAAAAAGATTATAACCTTTTTTCACAAATTCGTCCACCATTTTTATTCCAATTTCAATGGCGGATACAGCGGTTTCATAACTCATAGCAGCTTCGTCTGCAATATTATTCGTCCCAAATGGCATAAGTTTTTTGTCAATAATTCCTTCAAAATCAAATTTTTTTGAATTGCTTAAATTTTCATCAATTCCCAAATCGACAACTTTTACATCGGCACCAAAACTTTTTGCCAGAGAATTTATCGAAGAAGTGCCGTTTAACATCGCTTCTACGACATATTGAGTTATAACTCTTTTGGATTTGCTCACTTTTTCACGCTCTACACCATTGTCAGCCGCCATAACGAGTACCATTTTTTTCTTAGGTTGATAATTTTGCTGCATTCCTTCTAGTTTTATTGCCAAATCTTCAATAATTCCAAGTCCTTTCGGAGTTTTTAGCAAAGAATCAAGTTTTTTTTCTTTTTCTTCCATCCGCTGTCTATTCGCCATTTCAATTTGAGTCAAAGTTTTTTTCAAAATCTCCATTTTTCTCCTAAATTTTTACTTTTACAAACTATTTTTTATTTTCTCAAATGCTTTTTCCAACGCAAAATAAAATTTTTCATAGTCTTCGTCGGAATGAACATAGGAAATAAAATGAGCTTCATATTTTGATGGCGGCACAATAATCCCATTTTCTAACATTGTGTCAAAATAAATGGCAAACATTTCATCACTTGTGTAAATCGCATCTTCCAGATTTTCTATTTTATTCTTTGCAAAAAAGATTGTAAATAAGCTATTAACATAGTTCACAGTCGCAGGAATTTCATATTTTTGAATTAAGTTTTCTATTTTAGAAACCAGTTCTTTCGTTCTTTTCTCCAAAGTCTTGTAAATTTCAGGATTTTCTTTCAAAATGGAAATCGTTTTAATTCCAGCGGCGACAGAAACTGGATTTCCAGAAAGAGTTCCAGCGTGATAAACATTTCCAACTGGTGAAATCAAATCCATAATTTCTTTTTTTCCGCCAAACGCACCAACTGGATATCCGCCGCCAATGATTTTCCCGAGAGTTATCAAATCTGGCTGAATTCCAAACATTTCACAAGCGCCACCAAGCGAAATTCTAAATCCAGTAATAACTTCGTCAAAAATTAGAACGATATTTTTTTTACGAGTAATTTCTCGCAAAAATTCCAAGAATTCTTTTGAAGTCTCAATAACTCCCATATTTGCTGGAATAGGCTCAACAATGACACAGGCGATGTCTTTTTCATCTTCAACAATTTTTTTTATCTTTTCAAAATCTCCAAAAGGAGCAGTTATCGTGTCTCGAGTTACAGCTTCGGTAATTCCATTGCTGTCCTGATGCTCAAAAGTAAGAAGTCCAGACCCTGCTTTTACAAGCAGTGAATCCGAATGCCCGTGATAACATCCTTCAAATTTCAAAATTTTATTCTTTTTTGTAAATGCCCGAGAAAGTCTCACAGCCGCCATCGTAGCTTCAGTCCCAGAAGTTGTAAGCCTAATTTTTTCAATCGCAGGAAAACATTCTTTTACAAGTTCTGCCAATACAACTTCTTTTTTTGTCGGAAGCCCAAAAGATGTCCCTTTTTCCATCTCGGATTTCACAACTTCAAGAACTTCAGGGTAATTATGCCCAAGTATCATAGGTCCCCAAGATCCAATCATATCAATATATTCATTCCCATCTTCATCAAAAAGTTTGCTTCCTTTTGCACTTTCAATAAAAATAGGATAGTCTTTTTTTACGGACTGAAAAGCTCTGACTGGACTATTTACACCACCTGGAATAGATTTTTTTGCCTTTTCAAAAATTTCTTTTGATTTATTTGTATTCATTGATTTTCTCCTTCTTCAATTAAGTTGGCAAATTCCAAAATGTCATGCACAACAATGGAATCTAAGCCATTTTCTTTAAGTTTTGAAATGTTTTTAACTCCATATCCAGTTTTCACAAGAGCAGTTTTCATCCCAAGCTTTTGTGCAGGAATCAAATCTGTCACTCTGTCGCCAATCATAAAAGAGTTTTTTTCATCTATTTCAAATTCTTTTATTGCCAACTCAAAATTTTTCGTATTTGGTTTCCGACATTCGCAATTTTTTTTGTATTTCCCAATCCCATCAGGATGATGCGGACAAAAATACGACTTTTCAATTTTAATTCCCTTTTTTCGCAAATCTTCTTCAATAAATTTTTGCAATTTAAAATAATCTTCTTCGCTGTAAAATCCTTTAGCAATCCCAGCCTGATTGGTAATAATGACAAATTTATAACCCAAATCTCTCAATTTTGCTAGCCCAGAGACAACATTTTTTTCATATTCAAATTCTTCAATTCTATGCAAATAATTTTTTTCAACATTAATCACGCCATCTCTGTCGAGCAAAATAAATTTATTTTTCATATTTTTTTTAAAACTCCTTCCTTTTCACAAACAATTATGCTTACACAAATTATATAGAAATTACTTCCAAAAATCAATAAATTCTTTTTACATTTCAGTTGAATTATGCTCTAATTTGTGCTATACTTTTTACTGAGAAACTAAGAAGTTTTTAAGGGAAAAAGATATGAAAATAAAAAAAATCGTTATAATTCGAATAATATATATTATTGTTCTGTATTTAATTTACAATATACTGTTAAATCAATACGATTATATAACAAGATATTTGACAAATTTTATCTTTTTGGTTTTCATATTTATAAAATTTATTTTTGGACAATTGGATTTTTATGCTGAAAGATTTAGATTAAAAAATATCTTTGTAAATTTTTCAATTGACGCAATTTTTGCGTTTATGCTTTTTATTTTTTTAAAAAAAGTTGAGATATTTTATGTTTTCAGTGCAGTTTTCTTCTTTCAAATAATATTTCGGAAAATAATATCTTCGATTTACATGAAAAAGAAAAATGTCCTGATTTTTGGATCAAATCATATTGAAAACAATATTCAAGAAGATATTATAGCTAGCTTAGATTACAACTACATCGGTTATATTTCCGACAATAAAAGCCGTGCAACAAAATATTTAGTTGGAAATTATGCTGAAATGGAAAAGATAATAAAAGAAAAAAAAATTGATCTTCTTGTAATTGTAAAAGATATGAAAAGTCCAAGTTTTAAAAAGTATTTAAAGCGACTTTTTGATTTAAAAATAAATGGGTTAAAAGTTTTGAGCTATGAAATATTTAATGAAGAAATTCAAAAAAAAATAGATGCAAGTAAAATTGACGAAGAGTGGTTATTGCAGTCTAATGGTTTTGATATTTTAAACGATGGAATGCAAAAAAATATGAAACGTGGAGTAGATTTAGTCATAGCTTCAACACTAATGATTTTGCTCTCGCCAATGGCACTAATCGTGGCAATTTTAATAAAGTTGGAATCAAAAGGTCCAGTTATTTTTAAACAGGTGAGAATTGGAGAAAATATGGTTCCATTTAAAGTTTATAAATTTAGAAGCATGAAAATACATGATCCCCAAAAATATTCAAAATATGCACAGGACAACGACAATAGAGTGACAAAAATCGGAAACTTTATAAGAAAGACAAGAATTGATGAATTGCCACAACTTTTCTGCATTTTAAAAGGAACGATGAGTTTTGTGGGTCCAAGACCAGAATGGGATATCTTAGCCAAAGAGTATGAAAAGCAAATACCATACTACAATTTAAGACACATGATAAAACCTGGACTTACAGGCTGGGCGCAAGTGATGTATCCTTACGGCGAAAATATTGAAGATACAAAAAGAAAGTTAGAATATGATTTATACTATTTAAAACATCAGGATTTAATTTTAGATGTTTTGATAATCTTTAAAACAGTCAAAGTGATACTATTTGGAAAGGGAAAATAATAGTTAAATAAAATTGGAGGATTTTATGAAAGGAATTATTTTAGCGGGAGGAAGTGGAACAAGGCTTTATCCTTTAACAAAAGCAATTTCAAAACAAATTATTCCAATATATGATAAACCTATGATTTATTATCCATTATCAGTATTGATGTTAGCGAATATAAGAGAAATTTTAATTATTTCTACTCCTAGAGATCTTCCAGTATTTAAAGAATTATTGGGAGATGGAAGTCAATTGGGTTTAAAACTGGAATATAAAGTGCAAGAGCATCCAAACGGCTTAGCTGAAGCATTCATAATAGGTGAAGAGTTTATAGGAAACGACAATGTCTGTTTGATTTTAGGGGATAACATCTTTTACGGAAGTGGTCTTTCAGGATTACTGGAGGAAGCTTCAAAGTTAAAAGAGGGAGCAGTGGTATTTGGTTATCCTGTAAAAGACCCGAGGGCCTACGGAGTTGTAGAGTTTGATAAAAATGGAAAAGCAATTTCGTTGGAAGAAAAGCCAAAAAATCCAAAATCAAATTATGCAATACCAGGATTATACTTCTATGATAATACGGTTATTGAAAAAGCTAAAATTATAAAACCATCCTCTAGAAATGAATTAGAGATTACAGCGATAAATGAAGAATATTTGAAAAAAGGTAAATTAAATGTTAAAAGTTTGGGAAGAGGAACTGTGTGGCTAGATACAGGCACTCATGAAGCTTTGTTACAAGCTGCCAATTATATGGAAGCTATTCAAAAAAGGCAAGGATTTTATATCGCTTGTATTGAGGAGATTGCTTATCAGAAGGGGTGGATAAAAAAAGAACAATTATTACATACGATAAATGAATTAAAAAACTGTGATTACAAGGTTTATTTAAAAAATTTATTAATTTAAAATTTTTTCATAATTAAATCAATATTGGAAAAGGAGAAAATAATGACATCAGTAGTAATTATGGCTGGAGGAAAAGGTGAGAGATTTTGGCCGAAAAGTCGAGTAAATATGCCAAAACAATTTTTATCTTTGACATCAGATGGAAAATCTATGATTCAACATACCGTGGAAAGGTTGAAGGAATTAGTCAAAATAGAAAATATATACATTGTTACAAATGAGCTTTACATAGATTTGGTAAAAAAACATATATCTAATATTCCAAATGAAAATATAATTGTAGAACCAATAGCTAAAAATACAGCTCCATGTATTGCTTTAGCGGCAGAATACATAGCAAAAAAAGATAAAAATGCTAAAATGATAGTGTTACCTTCAGATCATTTAATCAAATTCAATGAAATTTTTATTGATACTTTAAAAACAGCTTTGGATGTAGTTGAGGAAGGTGAAAATCTTGTAACAATAGGAATAACTCCAAATTATCCTGAAACAGGATATGGATATATAAATTTTAAAAAAGCTCAAAATCTTGAACATAATGTCTACGAAGTTTTAAAATTTGAAGAAAAACCAGATTTAGAAAAAGCAAAGGAATACTTAGCAAGTGGTCAGTATCTTTGGAACAGTGGAATGTTCGTTTGGAAAGTTTCAACAATTTTAGAAAATTTCAAAAAATTTTTGCCTGAAATATATAAAAGTGTAAAAAGAATCGGCGAAACTATCGGAACCCCAAATTATGATAAAGTTTTGAAGCAAGAATTTTTAAGTATTCCTTCAGAATCAATAGATTATGGAATTATGGAAAAAGCTGAAAATATTTATGTAATACCTGGAAATTTTGGTTGGGATGATGTTGGAAGCTGGTTATCATTAGAAAGAATAAATAAAACAAATCAAGATGGAAATGTAATAAATGGAAATGTAATTAGCATTAAAACTAAAAATTCAATAATTCAGGGAACTGAAAAATTAATTGCGACAATTGGATTGGAAGATATAATAATAGTTGATACAAAAGATGCAATATTAATTTGCAACAAAGATAATACCCAAGAAGTAAAAGCGGTAATAAACAACTTAAAAATATGCAACAGAACAGAATATTTATAAAAATAAATAAACTTTAGGAGGATAAAATTTTTATGAAAAAAGCTTTAATAACAGGAATAACAGGACAAGATGGTTCGTATTTGGCAGAATTATTATTAGAAAAAGGATACGAAGTATATGGATTAGTTAGAAGAAAAAGTAGAACTAGTTTTGGAAATATAGAACATAGAAAAGATGAAATTAAATTTATATATGCCGATATGACAGACATTGTTTCATTAGTGAATGCTATGAAAATTTCTCAAGCTGATGAGGTATACAATTTAGCAGCACAGTCATTCGTTGGAACTTCTTGGGAACAACCGGTGGCGACAGCTGATATTGATGGAATTGGTGCATTAAATATGTTAGAAGCAATTAGAATTGTAAAACCAGAAGCAAGATTTTATCAGGCATCTACAAGTGAAATGTTTGGATTAGTTCAAGCAATTCCACAAACAGAAGATACACCATTTTATCCAAGAAGTCCATATGGAGTAGCTAAGTTATATGGACATTGGATAACTAAAAACTATAGAGAAAGTTATGATATGTATTCTTGTTCAGGAATTTTATTTAATCATGAATCTGAAAGAAGAGGAAAAGAATTTGTAACAAGAAAAATTACAGATGCAGTAGCTAGAATAAAATTAGGAGTTCAAGATGTATTGGAACTTGGAAATCTTGATGCAAAACGTGACTGGGGGCATGCAAAGGACTATGTGAGGGCGATGTGGCTAATGTTGCAGCAGGATAAAGCCGATGACTATGTAATTGCAACAAATGAAACTAGAACAGTTAGAGAATTTGTAGAAACTGCGTTTAAACATGTAGATATTGATATTGTTTGGGAAGGGAAAGATGAGAAGGAAACAGGAAAAGATTCTAAAACTGGTAACGTTGTAGTAAGAGTTAATCCTAAATTTTATAGACCTGCAGAAGTTGATATTTTAATTGGAAAATCTACAAAAGCTGAAAGAACTTTAGGATGGGAAAGAAAAATATCGTTTGAAGAATTAGTAGAGAGAATGGTTAAAAATGATTTAAAATTAGTAAAAAAATATTTGGAGATTAAATAATATATGAAAATATTGGTAGATTCATATGAGTTAAATAATAAAAATTATAACTTAATGAAAACATTAGTGTACAATTTAAAAAATAATGATAAATGTGAATTAAGTTTGTTATGTCGTGATGAACAAATAAAAAATGAATTACTAAATAGTAATGAGTTTTTTGATTTTGATATTAAAATGTTTAATGATAATTTAGAAAAGTATGATTTTTTTATTTCTGCATTAAATGACAAACCAGACTGTATAGCAAAGTACAGCAATATAACAAGTATTGCTATACTACTTGATTTAATTCATCGGGTTGAATTTCAGGGAGAAGGGTTTACGACTATTAGAGAAAATACAAGATTTTTTCGAATGTATGATTACTGCATTAGTATATATGATTATGGAAATAGTAAATATAATTCTGTTTTAGGATTAGATTTAAAAAAACAAATTGTTCTTGATTTATATAAATTTGATGATAGCTATACTGAAAAAGATGAACTAAGTTTTCGAAAAAGTGTATGTACAAAAAAGTTTTCTGAATTAATTGTAGAAAAAATGCTAGAAATAAATAATCAAAAGAATAATAAACCTTTAGTTTCAATAGTTACAATAACTTTTAATTTAATAAAAAATAATAGAGATAAAACTATTATAGAATGTTTAGATTCTGTTAAAAATCAAACATATGAAAATATTGAACATATTATAATTGATGGAAATTCAACTGATGGAACTTTAGAATTAATAAAAGAATATGACAAAGAAAATAAATTAAAAATATTTTCCGAGAAAGATTCTGGAATATATGATGCAATGAATAAAGGGCTTAAACAATCTAAAGGTAAATATATAGTATATTTGAACTCAGATGACTTTTATTGTAGGACTAATGCTGTAGAAGAAGCTGTCATGTTGATGGAAAAAAATAAATTAGATTATTTGTTTGGTGATGCTAAGGCGTTAACTGAAGAAAAAAAAGAGGCTACATGGATTGCAGATATAAATAATCTTCCTTATGCAATGAACTATTGTCATCAGACATTATTTGTAAAATCAGAGATTATGAAAGATTTAGGTGGTTTTGATTTGAAGAAATATAAAGTCTCTGCAGATTCAGATGTAATGATAAAGTTATATATTCAAAAATATAAATATGGTGTGTTAAGAAATCCATATATAACATATCGTTTAGGTGGTTTATCTAGTGAACAATCTAATCAATCTAAATTGGATCATTCTGAATCATTTTATATAAATATAGGAAGAAATATAGGATTGACAAAAAAAGAATGTGAAGAAATTTGGGCTATGAGATTTACTCAATTTTATCCTTTGAAACATCAACTTTATATATTAAGAAAATTATCAAAACTTTTCGATACAGATGAAATGGTATTAAGATTGATAATGAATTATAATAATGAGTTGAGTTTAAAACAATCTATAAAAAGAATTGGAAAAATAGTCTTTCAAAAACTAAAAAATATCGTAAAAATAAGGACTTTATTATGAAAAAACAAAAACTTGTATATATAGGACATGAATATCATAACAAAACTCAATCAACACAGTTTTTGATTGAAATTTTTAAAACTAAATTTGATGTTGATGTATTTACTTATGATATGGAACAACAAAAATTTAATGGTGATAAAGATACGTATACAGAGGAATATGATGCTTTAATTTTATTTCAAATGCCGATATCTATCAAATTATTAAAAGAAAAATTTAAATTTGAAATAGGTTCTTACTTCCCAATGTATGATGGAACTGGAGAAGCTCCAGAAGAATTTTGGATACAGTATAAGGAATTTAATATAATAAATTTTTCATATACTTTACATAAAAAACTTTTAAGACTGGGATTCTCAACTTATTATATTCAATACTTTCCCAAACCTATAGAAATTAATGATTATGGGAAAAGAGATAGTATATTTTTTTGGAATCGAAGAAATTTAATAAATGTAAATTATTTAGAAGATATAATAGAGGCACTTAATACAAAAAAAATACATTTACATATGGCAATGGATCCAAATGAAAAAAAAGTAGAAATAAATAAATCTATTCAAGAAAGATTTTCACTAACATATTCTACTTGGTTTGATACAAGAAAGGAAATGCAAAAAATTATTGAATCTTCTTCAATTTATATTGCTCCTAGATTTGCAGAAGGAATTGGGATGAGCTTTTTAGAAGCTATGGCAATGGGAAGGTGTGTTGTTGCTGTAAATAATCCTACAATGAATGAGTATATTATAAATGGTGTTACAGGATTTTTGTATGAATATGAAAATCCCAAAATTTTTATAGATACAGATATATTAGAAATTCAAAAAAATACTTATAATTATATAAAAGAAGGATATGAAAATTGGGAAAAGGATAAATTTCAGATTCTTGATTGGGTTTTAAAAAAAAATGAAATAATTCTTACACTTTTTGAAGAACCTAAAAACATTTATAAAATATGGAATATAATATCAATTACTAAACGAATGAATGGCTCTTTTTATTTATATAACAAGATAAAATTAAGTCCTAAAATGATAATTTTTCTAAAAAAAGTATATAAAAAAATTAAAAGAAAGAGTGAGTGAGATATGAATTTTGAAACTGGAAAGTATTCCATTACTTCTGTGAAATGGGATATAAAATTAGAAAAAAGATTGAAGTCAAAAAAATATTTAGAAAGATATGGATTTAAAGTTTATTCTCAAAGTGACGAAGATGGAATAATTGAAGAAATTTTTAATAGAATAGGAACAACAAATAAAAAATTTATTGAATTTGGTGTAGATTATGGATTAGAAAACAATACACATTATTTACTTTTAAAAGGATGGAATGGTTTATGGATAGAAGGATCTAGTAAAAATTTTGAAACAATAAAAAAGAAATTTAAACCCATCATAGCAAAAGGAAAATTAAAAGTATTAAATAAATTTATAAATAAAGATAATATAAACGATATCTTTATAGAAGGTGGAGCAACAGGAGAAATAGATTTACTTTCAATAGATATAGATGGAAATGATATTTACGTATGGGATAATATTAATGTTATAAATCCTAGAGTTGTTTGCATAGAATATAATGGCAAAATTCCACCTTCGAGTGATTGGGTTCAACCTTATAATCCAGAATTTATTTGGGATGGAACAGATTATACGGGATCATCATTAAATTATATAAATAAAATTGCCAAAAAAAAAGAATACACATTAGTAGGAACTAGTGTCTCTGGAGTAAATGCATTTTTTGTTAGGAATGATTTATGTAAATTTAGATTTCATAAATCGAATAAAATAGAGGATTTCTATAATCCTGCAAGACATAACTTAGTTTGTAAACCAGTAGGACATCCTTCTTTTGCATATATAGGAGATAGGGATTCTGAAGAATTTTGGTATCAAAATGATCGTGACATCCAATATTTAGATGGTTTTAGTTATTTGGAAACTTTAGATGATGGTAGAAGTTTCTCATGGATGAATTCTTTAAAAAGTACTTTTCTTTTACGTAATTATAAAGAAAATGTTTATAAATTAAGTCTTTTGGTGCATCTTGATAATACCAAAATAATTTTTAATATAGAAGATAAGATGTTTGAATATAATTTAAATGCAGGATTTAACGATATTGAATTACCTGTATCTAATAAAAAAAATATATGGTTAAAAATAATAATAACAACAGACAGGCTATGGTCACCAATGTCAACTGATACTCGAGAATTGGGAGTAGCCGTAATTTCTAAGGAGGTAAAATGAAAAAAGATTCAAAAATATATGTAGCAGGACATACTGGTATGGTGGGAAGTGCTATTGTTAGAGCATTAAAGGAAAAAGGATATACAAATCTTATATATAAAACTTCAAAAGAAGTAGATTTAAGAAATCAGAAAGATACTGCTAATTTTTTTGAAAAAGAAAAGCCTGAATATGTTTTCTTAGCTTCAGCAAAAGTGGGAGGTATTGTAGCCAACAACACTTATCCTGCTGATTTTATGTATGATAACATGATGATTGAAATGAATACTATCAATAGTTCATTTAAGAATAATGTAAAAAAATTATTGTTTTTAGGAAGTTCATGTATATATCCAAGACTAGCTCCTCAACCCATTAAAGAGGATTCACTTTTGACAAGTTCTTTGGAGCAAACAAATGAAGCATATGCGTTAGCAAAAATAGCTGGTTTAAAATATTGTGAATATTTAAATAAGCAATATAAAACAAATTATATAAGCGCGATGCCGACAAATTTATATGGATTAAATGATAATTATCATCCTGAAAATAGTCATGTATTACCTGCTCTTATTAGAAAATTCCATGAAGCAAAATTGACAAATAGTAATAAAGTAATTGTATGGGGAACAGGAACTCCTAAAAGAGAATTTATGTTTGTAGATGATTTAGCAGAAGCATGTATTTTTTTAATGAATAACTATGAAGGAAATGAGACAGTTAATTTAGGAACAGGAAAAGATATTTCGATAAAAGAATTAGCAATGTTGGTTTCAAAAATTGTAGGATTTAAAGGAACGATAGAATTCGATACTTCAAAACCTGATGGAACACCGAGAAAACTACTGGATGTTAGTAAACTTAATTCATTAGGTTGGAGATATAAAACGGAACTAGAAGAAGGAATAAAAATAACATATGATTACTTTTGTAAAGAAAAAAATTTAAGAGGTGATAAACATTAAAGCTTTAGTAATTGGAGCAACAGGATTTGTTGGCAGTTATTTAATAGAAGAAATAAAAAATTCTCTTTTATGTGATATAATTGCCACTAATTTAGAAAGAGAAATGATATATCAAAATAATATAATCCTAAAGAAATTAGATATATTAGATTATAATTCAGTGTTTTCACTTATAAATGAAAATAAACCTGAATATATTTTTCATTTAGCAGCTCAAAGCTCTGTATCTTTAGCATGGAAAAACCCAGAACTTACAGCAGATATTAATATAAATGGCAGTTTAAATATATTAGAAGCTGTAAAAAATATTAATTATAATCCTAAAATTCTAATGATTGGCTCTGGAGAAGAATATGGTTATATAGAAAAAGTTCCTATTGTAGAAGAAACTCCATTAAAACCAGGAAATATATATGCTGTAACAAAAGCTTGCCAGAATATGATTTCAAAAGTGTACTGTAAAGCTTATGATATGAAGGTAATTATGGTTCGTTCATTTAATCACATAGGTCCTAATCAAAGTTCTACATTTGTTATATCTGATTTTTGTAAACAAGTAGCAGAAATTGAAAAAGGAGTAAGAAGTCCTATATTAAAAGTTGGAAATTTAAATGCTAAAAGAGATTTTTTAGATGTTAGAGATGTAGTACGAGCATATACTAAATTAATTCAATTTGGGAAAAGTGGGGAAACTTATAATGTTGGTAGAGGACAATCTATTAAAATATCTGAAGTTTTAAATATTATATTGAAAAATAGTAATAAAGAAATTAATGTTGAAATAGATAAAAATAAACTAAGACCTCTAGATGTACCTATTATAGAACCTAGTATAAACAAAATTTATACAGCGACTGGCTGGAAGCCTGAAATATCATTAGAGGAAAGTATTAAAGATATTTTAACATATTGGAGAAAAAATATATAAAAAATAGGTGAGAATATGAAATCATTAATAATAGGTTCAAATAGTTTTTTAGGATATTATTTAATGGACTATATAAAAAATAAAAAAAAAGAAGAAGTTTATGGTGTGTCATTTTCTAAAAATTCAAACTCTTTCAAAAATTATGAATTTGAATTTTTAGATATAAATGATAAAAATTCAATAAAAAAAAGATTAATGGAAATTTCTCCAGATAAAATTTATTGTTTAGACATAATAGATTCAGTTTCATATGTATGGGAGCATCCTAAAGAAGCAATAGATTTTCAAATAAAAGGAATAATAAGTCTACTAGAATCTATTAGAACTATAGATAAAAAAATATCAATATTTTTTACTGGTTCAGGAGAGGAATATAGTTTTAAAGGATTTGATAATATACCAATTTCAGAAAACACAAGTTTAGAGCCATTGAATGTGTATGCTGTATCTAAAAGTTGTCAAAATATGATAGCACAAGTCTATGCAAAAGCATATGGACTCAATATAATCATTGGAAGATTATTTAATGATGTTGGAGCAAGACAGACAGAAAATTTTGTTTTATCTAGTATTTGTAAGCAGGTTATTAAAATAAAAAAAGGTTTGCAAGATCCTATTATAAATGTTGGAAACATAAATAGTGCAAGAGATTTTATTGATGTTAGAGATACCGTTAAAGCAATATATAGTTTATTAGAGTTTGGAAAACCTTCTGAAATATATAATATTGCAAGTGGAAAAAGCTTTACAATACGTGAATTAATAGAAAAAGTAAAATCAATATCTAAGATAGATTTTGATATAGTTATTGACAGTAAAAAAATTAGATTAAATGACATTCCTATAATTCAAGGAGATATAACTAAAATTATAGAACAAACTGGTTGGAGTCCTAAAATTAGTATAGATGAAACTATAAAATGGATTTTTGAATATTGGAAAAGTAAAATTTAAGAAAAAAGTTCAAACTATTTATTGGAGAAGAATATGTTTAAAAGAATAAAAGAAATTTTAAAGTTTAAAGAAATGATAAAAAGTTTTACTATAAGAGAACTTAAAACAAGATATAAAGGTTCTTTTTTAGGTTTTTTATGGACATTTGTTAATCCACTTATGCAATTAGTGGTTTATTCGTTGATGTTTCCATTTATTTTAAAAATAAGTGAAAAAAATTATGCTATGTTTTTATTTGTAACTTTGATTCCATGGGGTTTTTTTACAAATTCGATTCAAGGTGCATGTGGAGTAATAATAGGAAATAGTAATTTAGTAACAAAAGTTTACTTTCCTAGGGAAATTTTACCAATCACTCATACATTAAGTGGTTTGTTTAATACTATTTTTAGCTATATGATAGTTTTTCCAATGCTAGTCATATTCAATATACCTTTAACTATAAACTTACTATGGTTACCAATAATATTGATATTTCAAACAGTTTTAAATTTAGGTTTTTCTTTGATAGTTTCGAGTATAAATGTTTTTTTTAGGGATTTAGAGTATTTAATAAATGTTGGTTTAATGGCTTTGTATTTTATGACCCCAATTATGTATAATATAAATATTTTACCATTAAAATATCAAAGAATACTTTTATTTTTAAATCCTATGGCTGGATACTCTATTTTATATAGAGATGTAACTTATTATGGAACAATGCCAAGATTAAGATTATTATGTTATTTAATATTTATATCTATTTGTATATGTGGTGTAGGATATGTCATATTTCAAAAATTACAAAAGAAATTTGCAGAAATATTATAATTTAGGAGTGTATTATGAAAGATGATAATATAGTTATTAATGTTGAAAATGTGAGCAAAAAGTTTAAATTGTATACTGATAGACCTATGTCTTTAAAAGAAAAAATTGTGAAAAGAGTTAAAAAAAATACTTACAAAGAATTTTATGCTCTTAATGATGTCTCTTTTAAAGTAAAAAAAGGAAGTACAGTAGGTTTAATAGGGAAAAACGGAAGTGGGAAAAGTACATTATTAAAGATGATAAATAGAACCATGTTTCCAGATAAGGGAAAAATATCAATTAATGGAAAAATTGCAAGTTTAATAGAGTTAGGAGCTGGATTTCATCCAGAATTATCAGGAAGAGAAAATATTTATAATAATGCGACAATATTTGGATTTACGAAAGAAGAAATAGATAAAAGAATTCCTGAAATAATTGCTTTCTCTGAATTGGAAGAATTTATTGATAATACTCTTAGAACATACTCTTCAGGAATGTATGCTAGATTAGCTTTTTCTGTAGCAATTCACATTGATGCGGACATATTGTTAGTTGATGAGATTTTGGGTGTTGGAGATATAAATTTTCAAGCAAAATGTGCTAATAAAATATATGAAATGAAAAATAATGGAACGACAATCATTTTGGTAACACATGATATGTCCACGATAGATAGACTTTGTGATTATGCTATTTGGTTGGAACATGGGAAAATAATAGCTGATGGAAGTCCTAAAAAAATAGAAAATAAATATTTGAAATTTATGGCAGAAGAACAAGAAGAAAGAAAAAAAATAGAAGTTGGGAAAAATATCAATAAACAAAATGACTTAAGAGATGATATTCAAGATGAAGATAATAAAATTAAAATAACACATTTGGGAGATCATTTTGGTAATGGGGATGTAATATTTACAGATTGTAAATTATTGGATGAAAAACATATTGATAGACGTTCTTTTCATACAGGACAAAAAATAAAACTGCAAGTAAAGTATTTGTGTCAGGTAGATCCAGATGATTTGCAAGTAAATGTTGGATTTGAAATAGCTTCTATAAATGGTACATATATTTATGGTACTAATACTTCAAGAGAAGGAAAGAAAAATTTAAAGTTAAATAAAAAAGGTACTATAGAAATTGAACTAGATAATTTAAATTTATTACCAGGTGATTATAGTATAGGAATAGCAATTGCAGATTTAGAAGAAAAAGCAACTTATGATTATTATAAAAATATAACTGAGTTTAAGATGTATAGTAATATACATGATATTGGATTAGTTAGGTTAGAACATAAGTTTATTGTAGATAATGAAAAAATTAAGTAAAATTTATATTTGCAAAAACTAAATTTTATTTTTTAGAAAGGATATAAAATTGTATAATAAAACTGAGAAAATAAAAAAAATTATTTCTTATTTAATGATAATTACTATTATATTACTAATAACATATTTAAATTTTAAAAAATTAAAATTCATAGAAGATCCAGATGTTTGGGCAGAAATAAATTATGGAAAAGAAATTTGGAAAACAAAGTCTTTGTTTCCAAATAGTTGGATTCCAGCAACAGAACTTATGTTTTTTAGGCCGGCGATACTGTATGCCTTATTTTATGGATTAACTAAAAAATATATTTTATCTTATTCTATTTCACTAACAATTACATTAGCATTAATAATATGGTCATATATATATATGCTAAAAGCATATAAATATAAAAGTGATGTAATTTTACCTTCAATTGTATTATTATTATCTTTCGGAGGAGAATTTCGGCCTTTTGCTATTTTAAATTTTCTTCTTTATGGTTATTATGGATTTTATACAATTACTACATTTCTAATAATTGGTTTTATTCAAAGGATATACTCTGGTAAAAAGATGAAGAAATATACAATTGTTTTAATTTTCATTTTGGATTTTATTTCAGGAATTTCAGGAGTAAGAATGTTAATATTCTTATATATTCCTCTACTGATAACATTAATTTTTAATAGATATATTTCAAAGAATGCTGAAATAAAAACTATTGAATATGGAATATACCTAGTGGCATTAAACATACTAGGTATTCTGTTAAGCAAAATATTTTTTTCTAATACAATAATATCTAAATCCCAAGAAGTATTAACCGTTACCAAATTTTCAGATCTAATAAATATATTTTATGATAATATATCTTCCATACTTTATTCTATCTTAGGATGGTCAGGTGGAATGGAAATACAAAGTGCGAAAGCATTTGACATGTTATTTAAAGGAATTCTATTTCTTTTTGTGATATTATTTATTTATAAAAATAAGAAAAAATATAAAAAAAATATAGTTGTAATGTTTTTTATGATTTATTTGATTATTATATTTGGAATAAAAACTTTGATATATAGTAAAATATCTAATGGATTTTATTGGTATTATTACTTAATGCCTTGTTTATTCTCTTTTTTAATTTGTGATATCATACAAGAAAAAAAATATAAAAATAAAATATTTTATTTAATAGTTGCGATTTTTTTCTCTAATATATTTGCTAATGACACAGTTTATTTGGAGTATAAAAAAGATAACGAAATCAATGTGATTACAGATTATTTAAAGAATAATAATATAGAAGAAGTAGCAACTTTCTTTAATTTATCTGGGAAAATATGGCCTTATTCAGAAGGAAAAATAAAAATAGGACACTGGTATAAAAGTATTATAGAAATTAATGATATTAAACCTTTTTATTGGCTTGGTAATAGTAGTGTTTATAATTTTAAAGATGTACCAACAATAGTTGTTTTAAGTGATGATCAAGAAAAGAGGCTTTTTAATAATTTAAATTCAAAATTGCATACTAGTAAAGCAGAGAAAATATTTGAAACAAAACATTATAAAATTTATAAATTTGATATAAACCCTTTAGCGGAACTAAGAATTCCTAGAAGAAATGAAGAATTAGAGTTTCCACCCGCTAGGATCTTATCGATTGATTCGAAAAATGGTTATACAGAGGATAAACATTCAGTTAATTCTAAAGGGTTAAATGGATTTGTTTTTTATGGTCCATATATTGAGATAAAAAAAGGTATATATAATATAGAACTTTATTATGAAACAACATCGTTAAGTATTCCAAATAATGCTGAAATCGGTTATTTTGATATAATAAGTCATAATGATGATTCGGATATGCAAAAAATTACTACTACAGCAAAAGAAAAAATCATTTTTAATAAATCTAATAATAAAATTATTCTAAAAAATGTAATATTTTCTGAAAAAAATAATAAAAATGTAGAATTTCGAGTTTATGGATACCAAGGATATAAATTTAAGATTTATAAAATGAAAATTAAATGTATTAAATAATTATTATTTATGAAGAAATCTAATGAAAGGAACACGTATTTTAAAATTATCTATTAATTTATTTACATGAAAATAAAATGAAAGAAAAAATATTACTATTTATACCAATGTACAATTGTAAAAATCAAATAACAAGAGTATTGCAACAAATTGATGATACAGTAAAAGAATTTATCACAGAAGTTATTGTTGTTGATAATGGAAGTACTGATGGCGGAAGAGAAGCTGTATTAGAATATATAAAGAGTACCAATAATATTGGTTTTATAAAATTACTAAGAAATAAAGAAAATTATAATTTAGGTGGATCCCAAAAAGTTGCATTTTCATATGCGATAAAAAATAATTTTGATTATTTTATTATTCTTCATGGTGATGATCAAGGAAATATTCATGATTTAGTACCTTATTTAAAATCAGGGGAATATAAACAATATGATCGTTTTTTAGGTTCAAGATTTATGAAGGGATCTAAGATACAAGGGTATTCTAAATTCAGAACTTTTGGAAATAGAGTTTATAATGTAATTTTTTCGATATTTTTAGGGAGAAAACTTTATGATTTAGGTGCAGGATTAAATTGTTATAAAGTAGAGATTTTGAAAAATAAATTTTACATCAAGTTTCCTGATAGTTTAATGTTTGATTATATTATGCTTATGGCAAGTTCATACTATAAACATAAAATAAAATTTTTTCCTATAACTTGGAGGGAAGATGATCAAGTATCAAATGTTAGAATGTTAAATCAGGCGGTTACGACTTTAAAATATTTATTCTCTTTTTTCTTCAATAAAAAAAGTATAGAAACTAAAGAGTTTAGAGAAAAAATAATAGCTAACTATGAAGCTGAGGAGGTAAAATAAAAATGATAATATTAGCTCATAGAGGATATTGGAAAAAATTATCTGAAAGAAATACAGAAGAAGCTTTAAAAAAAGCATTTGCAAAAGGTTATGGAATCGAATCAGATATTCGTGATTATGATGGGAAATTAGTTATATCCCATGATCCAGCAAACAAAAATTGCATGCCTGCAGAAGAACTTTTTAAAGAACTTGCAAAATACAATAATAAACTTTGTTTTGCTATAAATATAAAAGCGGATGGATTAGGAGAAGAATTATCAAAACTTTTGAAGAAAAATAATATAACAAATTATTTCTGTTTTGATATGTCTGTACCTCAAATGATATATTATTACGAGAATAATTTTAATGTCTTTGCTAGGCAAAGTGAATATGAGTCTGAGCCTTTATCATTGTATAAAGAATCTCAAGGTGTTTGGATAGATGCTTTTTATGATGACAGCTGGATAACAGAAGAATTGATTTCAAAACATATAAAAAATGGTAAAAAAATATCTTTGGTTTCACCAGAGTTACACTCTTTTCCATATTTAGAATTTTGGAAAAAGTTAAAAAGTTTTGATATAGACTATTCTAAAATTATATTATGTACAGATGTGCCTGATGAAGCAAACGAATTCTTTAATAAGGAGATGACTAAATAATGATAAAAGCTATTATTTTTGATATGGATGGAGTACTTATAGAAGCAAAAGATTGGCATTATGAAGCTTTAAATAAGGCTTTATCTCTTTTCGGATATGAAATAAGCAGATATGATCATTTAGTTACTTACGATGGCTTACCAACATCAAAGAAACTTGAAATGTTAAGTATGGAAAGAGGATTGCCAAGAAAATTACATAAATTTATAAATGAATTAAAACAGCAATATACCGTAGATAAAATTTTTACAGATTGCTTTCCTATGTTTCATCATGAATATGCTTTGGCAAAATTAAAAAGTGAAGGATATAAATTAGCTGTTGGATCTAATTCTATAAGAAATACAATAGATTTGATGATGCAAAAAAGCAATTTAAAAGAATATTTGGATTTCTTTTTAAGCAATCAAGATGTTAAGAAAGGAAAACCAGATCCTGAAATTTATAATAAAGCAATAGAAAGATTAGGGTTAAAACCAGAAGAATGTTTGATTGTAGAAGATAATTTTAATGGAATTGCTGCAGCAAAAGCATCAGGAGCTCATGTAATGGAAGTAGAAACGGTTTATGATGTAAATTATGAAAATATAAAAGCACATATCAAAAAAGCTGAAGAGGGGGTAATATAAATGAAAATAATAGTTCCTATGGGCGGAGATAACGAAAGTATTACAACACAATATATGCGATCATTGTATGAAATAGAAAAGAAAACAGTATTGCAGCATGTTTATGAACATTTATCAAAAATAGATAATGCTGAATTTATATTTATTGTAAAAAGAGAAGATGTTTCAAAATATCATGTGGATGATATGTTAAAATTGTTGGTGCCTAATGTAAAAGTGATTATAGCCGAAGGAGAAACTAAAGGAGCAATATGTACTTGTTTATTAGCTGTAGACAGAATTAATGATGAAGAGCCTTTAATTGTTGTTGGTGTTGATCAAGTGTTAAATATTAATTTAAATGATGTTGTAAATAATTTTATTGAAAATAATTACGATGCTGGAACAATTATTTTTGAAGATATTCACCCAAAATGGTCTTATGTAAAATTAGATGAAAATGGATTTGTTATACAGGCTGCGGAAAAAAGACCAATAAGTAAGAATGCAACTACAGGATTTTATTATTATAAAAAAGCAAAAGATTTTCTCGATTCAGCTACTACTATGATAAAAAAAGGTGCTAGTGTAAATGGTGTTTATTATGTTGCACCTTCATTAAATGAAATGGTTTTAAAACAGAAAAAAATTGGAGTTTATAAAGTTGATAAATCAAATTATTTTAATTTAAAAAAACAAAGAGGAAGAGAAGAGTATGAAGATTATTTAAAAGGAGAAAAATAATGAAAGTATCACACATTAACGAAATGAAAGGTGGATGGTTTATAGGAAATTTTGAACCGACACTTTATAAAACGAATGATACTGAAGTAGCAGTAAAAGAGTATAAAGCGGGAGATTATGGAGTAAGACATTATCATAAAATAGCAACAGAATTAACTGTTATAGTCAGAGGTACTGTTAAAATGAATGATATTGAGTATAACGAAGGGAATATTATAATTATGGAACCTGGAGAAAAAACAGACTTTTTAGCAGTGACAGATACAATAACTGTCGTTGTAAAACTTCCAGGTGCAAATAATGATAAATATATTGATAAAGGAGAATAAAAGAATGTTAAATATAGTAGTTCCTATGGCAGGAAGAGGAAGCAGATTTGCAAATGCAGGATATAAATTACCAAAACCATTAATAATGGTTCATGATAAACCAATGATACAATATGTCACAAATAATATAAGACCCAAAAAAGAACATAGATTTATATATCTTTGTTTACAGGAACATATCGAAAAATATGATTTAATAAACAAATTGGAAGAAATTTCACAAAATTGTATTATCGTTTCTGTTGATAGAGTAACAGAAGGAGCGGCTTGTACTGTTTTATTGGCAGAAAAATATATAAATAATGACGACGAGATGATGATAGCAAATTCGGATCAATATGTAGATATTGATATAAATGATTATATCAAAGCTCAAGAGGGATATGATGGGCTTATCATGACAATGAAAGCTGATGATCCAAAATGGTCGTTTATAAAATACGATGAAAATAATTTGGTAACAGATGTTCAAGAAAAAGTGGTAATATCTGATGAGGCTACAGTTGGAATATATAATTTTGCTAAAGGATCAGATTTTGTGAAATATGCAAAACAAATGATAGAAAAGGAAATCCGTGTAAATGGTGAGTATTATGTAGCTCCAGTATACAATGAAATGATAAAAGATGGGAAAAAAATAACATTTTATAATATTGGAAGTGAAAATAATGGAATGTACGGTTTAGGGATACCAGCAGATTTGAATAAATTTTTAAAAAATCCTATTTCAAAGAAAGAATTTTAAAATAATGAAAAAATTAATAATACAATTTTTTAAATTTTTATTGATTTCAGGAACGGGATGGTTAATAGATACAACAATATATACAATATTAACTGTTATACTTAAATATAATGTGATTTTTTCAAATATATTAAGTTCTATTCCTGCGATAACTTTTGTATTTTTTGTGTCTACAAGAAAAATATTTTTAACACATATAGGAAAATTCAGTTTAAAACAGAAATATCTAATATATATTTTATATCAGATAATTTTGATAGTAACAGTTTCGATAATTGGACAAATGTTGTATAATATTTCAGAACCTCTTTTGAATAATAAAGGTTTACTAAAGATAATAATAAAATTAACAATAACTCCAATTACGATGATAACTAATTTTTTTGTTATGAAGTTTTTGGCAGAAAAATTATAATTTTTAGAATTTATTATTAGAAATATAAGAGATGTTTTAAACTTTAAAAATTAAATTATGAAAAAGGCGATTATATATGAGAAAATTTAAAGCGTTAGAAAGTTTAAGGTTTTTTGCAGCGATATCAGTTGCATTATTACATATTTTTGGTATTTATGGTAAAGGTAATTTGATTCCATATTCTTTTATTTTATCTGTTGATTTTTTCTTTGTTTTGAGTGGATTTGTAATAACATATAAAGAATCAAAAAATAAAAATAGTTTAGATTATACAAAAGAATTTGTGTATGGAAGAGTTATTAGACTTTTAATATCATATATGTTAATAATTTTATTCTATTATTTATTTTTTAATATGAAATCAAATATCTACTTAATTATTATTTATTTAATCTGTATTATGTTAGGATC
>ERZ772766.264-NODE-264-length-32266-cov-9.319208_pt1 | contig 32266 bp, 34 predicted proteins | sample MGYA00511379_ERZ772766 | MGnify/ENA primary metagenome ERZ772766 (study PRJEB29015, sample SAMEA2737895) | human oral metagenome | biome: human oral; feature: human-associated habitat; material: dental | place: China | collected 2116 ...
CTTCCAGCGAATGGGTGAGGCGGGTGCGGACGTAGTCGTTTTTTTCCAGCGGGAAGACTTGCGTTTTGTCTTTCATGCGGCGGAAGGCGGCGGAGAAGATGAGGCGGTCGCCGTCGCGCTGGAAGTCGGAGCGCACGGAGGGTTCCGGGCAGGCAGCCCGGCCGATGCGGTAGGTGGAGAGGAGCTGGATCCAGTTCATGGTGTGTGCCGGTGGGGGAATACGCGGATTTTAGCACTCCGCCCGCCGCCATCCGGCAGGGCGGTCTGCGCGTATCACGGCTATAATCGGTTTCCCCATTTTCAAGAGGCTTTTATGAAAACGTTCCTGCAATCCTGCTTCCGCTTCGGCATCATCCTCACCATTGCCGGTTTCGGTATCGCCTTTTTCCTGCAACTGGCGGATTTGATGCTGGCATTTGTCCTGCTCGCGCTGGCGGCGGTGTATCTCGGCTGGTCGGTGTGGACGGCGAACAAGTCTTCCGGCTACGACCACCCCAAACAGTGCTTCGGCGACATCATGGGCGACATCACCGCTTACACGCTGCTGATGGTAGCGCTGTTTGTCTGGCTGATATTGCCGCAGCATATGACGCTGCCGCTGGCAAGCAATCAATACCGGATTCTCACCGCCTTTCTCGGCGTGATGATTGCCGTTACCCTAGTGGAGCTGGTGATTACCGTGCACACCTGCCTGATCGCGATGTGGCGGCAGAACCCGGTGACGATTACCCGGTAAGCGGATAAAGAAAAAGCCCGTCGGAATGACGGGCTTTCATGATTCTGGTAGGCACAATTGGACTCGAACCAACGACCCCCACCATGTCAAGGTGGTGCTCTAACCAACTGAGCTATGCGCCTGAATGAGGCGCGCATTATAGGGGGTTCGGGAACGATTGCAAGCGCTTTGTGCAGGGCGCGCAAAACGGCGGCAAATGCGCGTAAGCATATGGCGCAGCTATTGAATTCGCCGCATGGCGCCAGTATAATCCGCCGCCTTTGACAGCGGGCAGAACCCTGTTCGCGCATGAAATTTTTGGAGAACAACATGTTTGCAGTTATTGAAACCGGCGGTAAACAGTACAAGGTCAAACCCGGCCAGCGCCTGAAAGTGGAAACCCTGCCGGGTGAAGCGGGCGACAGCATCGCTTTCGACAAAGTGCTGCTTATTGCCAGTGGTGATGACAATGTCAACGTCGGCGCGCCCTATCTGGAAGGCAAAACCGTCAGCGCCAGAATCGTTGAACACGGCCGCCACAAAAAAATCAAGATCATCAAGTTCCGCCGCCGCAAGCACCATATGAAACGCATGGGGCACCGTCAAAACTACACCGAAGTGGTGATTGACGCTATCGACGGCCAACAATAAGGAGAAGAGACTATGGCACACAAAAAAGCAGGCGGTTCCAGCCGCAACGGTCGCGATTCCAAATCCAAACGCCTCGGCGTCAAACGCTACGGCGGCGAATTTGTTAGCGCCGGTTCTATCCTGGTCCGCCAGCGCGGCACCCCGTTCCATGCGGGTGAAAATGTCGGCGTCGGTCGTGATCACACCCTGTTTGCCACCGCAACCGGTACCGTTATGTTCAGCAGACGCGGCCCGCAACAGCGTCGCTACGTCAGCATCGCTGCCGAGGCAGCAGAAGCCTGATTATCACGCGTTTTGCCGCAAGCCCTGCACCCATGCGGGGCTTTTTTATTGCCGCCGCGCCTGGTGGGCAAAACGGCGATACCATAAGAACAAACCCACAGAGGAATCTCCCCCATGAAATTCGTAGATGAAGCGCGCATATATGTCCGCGCGGGCAAAGGCGGCAACGGTATCGTCAGTTTCCGCCGGGAAAAATACATCCCCTTCGGCGGGCCGGATGGTGGCGACGGCGGCGACGGCGGCAGTGTTTACCTTGTCGCTCAAGAAGGCATCAACACCCTCGCCGATTTCCGCTACAACCGCAGCTATCAGGCGGAAAACGGCAAAGCCGGTGAAGGGCGCAACAAGCGCGGCAGCAGCGGTGCCGATCTCATCGTGCCGGTGCCGGTCGGCACGCAGGTATTCGTGGACGAGACCGACGAACTCATCGGCGATCTCACTAGCGATGGTCAGCGCCTGCTGGTGGCGCAAGGCGGTTATCACGGCCTCGGCAACACCCGCTACAAAAGCTCGACCAACCGCGCGCCGCGTCAATGCAAACCCGGCAGTGAAGGCGAAGAGCGCTATCTGCGTCTCGAACTGAAACTGCTCGCCGATGTCGGCCTGCTCGGTATGCCGAACGCGGGCAAATCCACCCTTATCAGCCGCGTTTCCGCCGCCCGCCCGAAAATCGCCGACTACCCCTTCACCACCCTGCATCCCAACCTCGGCGTCGTCCGCGTCGGCATGTTGCAAAGTTTCGTCATGGCGGACATTCCCGGGCTCATTGAAGGCGCGGCGGAAGGCGCAGGGCTTGGGCACCAGTTTCTGCGCCACCTCGCACGCACCCGCCTGCTGCTGCACGTTCTTGATTGCTCGCCGCTCAGCGATTCACAAGACCCGGTGCGCGACTTCGAGCAGGTCAGCCTGGAACTCGCCAAATACGACGCCGTTTTTGCCGACAAACCGCGCTGGCTGGTGCTGAACAAGATGGATACGCTGACCGCCGAAGACGGCGCGGTACTGGAACACGGCATCACCGCCGCCATCGGCTGGCAGGGTCCGGTGTACCGCATCTCGGCGGAAACCGGCATGGGCACCGAGCAACTGTGCCGCGACATCATGCAGGCGCTGGAACGGATGGACGAAGACGCCGACTATCACCGGCCACATTCCTGAACCGTCAGGCATCGCCATGCCGACTTTGTGTTTCCAGACAGCGCCGGTAGTAGTGCCAGTTGCAAGCGGGACCGGGGTCGGTTTTGCGCGTGGGGGCGATGTCGCCGTGACCGGTAATGCGCGTCGGGGTGATGCGCGGGTGGCGCGTCATGATGGCGCGGGTTAGCGCGGCGAGGCTTTGGTATTGGCGCAGGGTGTAGGGGTGGTGGTCGCTGCCGTTCAGCTCGATGCCGATGCTGTAATCGTTGCAGTTGGCGCGGCCCTGATAGCGGGATTCGCCCGCGTGCCAGGCGCGCGCGGTGGTGGCGACGTATTGCTGGATATGGCCGTCGCGCAGGATGAGGAAGTGCGCGGCGACGCGCAGGTCGGCGATGGCATCAAGGTAGGGGTGTTCGTGGCGCTTCGCGGGCAGAGTGCCGCAGAAGAGGTCGCTGATGTAGCGATCGCCGTATTCTCCGGGCGGCAGACTGATGTTGTGGATGACGAGGAGTGAGATGTCATCGGCATCGGGGCGGGCGTTGTAGTGCGGGCTGGGGCGGCGGATAGCGCTGTCCAGCCAGCCGCTTTCATCAATGTGCATTCAGGGTTTCGCGGCAGGCGGCGGATTGTCGCCCGCTTCGCGCGCGGCAAGCAGGCGTTTGCCGATGTAGAGCCCCGCTTCGAAGAGGATGAGCATCGGCACGGCGAGCAGGGTTTGCGAGATGGCGTCCGGCGGGGTGAGCAGCATGCCGATGGTGAAGGCGGCGAGGATGATGTAGGGGCGTTTTTTGGCGAGCGTCTCCGGGCGGACGATGCCGAGCATGAGGCAGATGACGGTCGCCACCGGCACCTCGAAGGCGGCACCGAAGGCGATGAACATGGTCAGGCTGAGCGACATGTACTGGGTGATGTCGGGTTTGTATTCGACGCCTTTGAGTTCGATGCCGGCGAGGAAGCTGAAGAGGATGGGCAGGATGATGAAGTAGGCAAACAGCACGCCGGTGTAGAAGAGGATGGTAGAGGAGATGAGGATGGGGCGGACGAGGCGTTTTTCGTGGCGGTACATGCCCGGTGCGACGAAGGCCCAGATTTGGTAGAGGATCCACGGGATGGTGAGCAGGCAGGCGAGGAAGAGGCAGACTTTCACCGGGGTGAGGAAGATGTCGATGCCGTCGTAGGCGAGCATGGTTTGCCCCGGCAGGAGGCTGCCGAGCACGGGCAGGGCGAAGGCTTCGTACACGGCGTTGCGGAAGGGCAGGAGCAGGACGAAGACGCCGACGACGGCGTAGATGATGCGCAGCAGGCGGGCACGCAGTTCGATGAGGTGCTCGACGATGGGCATTTCTTTGTCGTCGCTTTGCGGTGGGGTGTCGTGGTCGGTCATGGTGGACTCAGTGGTGGGTGTTGTGGATGGTCGTCGGGCATTGGCGGAAGGCGCCGAAGCTGTCGGCCAGTGCAGCGCGCAATCCGGCGGTATCCCCGGTATTTACGCCGCTTGGGGTTGCGCTTCAACGGCGCAAAAAGCAGGCTGCGCCTGCCCGGTGGGCTGAAGCCCACCCTACGCGAGCCCAGTATTGGTGCCGCTTGGCGAGGTCAGTATTTACGCCGCTTGGCGGGGTTCAGGGCTTGGGCGGGGTGTTTTCTGTGTTCGCGGTGTCGGCGGTGTGCGGGGTTTTGTCTGTGCCTGTGGCGGCAGGCGGTTCGATGCCGGTGTCGGCTTCGGCACTGGCGTCTTCCGGGGTGTAGCCGTCGTAGGCGTGTTCGAGGTCTTCTTTGATGCTGGTACCGAGGTCGCGCGCTTCTTTGTCGAGGTTCATCACGCCGTCGTTAAGTTTTTTGATGTGTTCGCGCATGTCGGCTTCGTGCAGGATTTTGCGCATATCGTCGAGGTCGAGTTCGCGCTCGATGTCGGCGCGCACGTCGCTGAATGCGCGGCGGATTTTGCGGATGAAGATGAGGGCGCTGCGCACGACTTCCGGCAGGCGTTCGGGGCCGATGACGACGATGCCGATGACGCCGATGACGACGAGTTCCCAGAATCCGATGTCAAACACGGGGCCGCCTTAGTGGGTTTTTTCTTCGTCGCGGCGCGCTTCGCCTTCGATGATGCGGCTGTCGGCGGCGGTCTTTTCGGCCTGGTGTTCGAGTTTGTCGGCGGGTTTGTCGTCTTCTTTCATGGCGTTTTTGAAGCCTTTGATGGCCTGGCCGAGGTCGGCGCCGACGCCGCCGAGTTTTTTGGTGCCGAAGATGGCGATGACGATGATGAGGACGATGAGGAGTTGGATCGGGCTGATTCCCATGGGGTGCTCCTGATTTGGGGTCTGGGGAAATAGTCAGCCCCTCACCCGCAGCGGGCAAGGGGCTTTGTTTGCCGTTTAGCTATGGGCGGCCTGTACGGCGGTGATGGCGATGGTATAGACGATGTCGTCCACCAGCGCACCGCGCGAGAGGTCGTTCACGGGTTTGCGCATGCCTTGCAGGACGGGACCCATCGAGATGGCGTTTGCCGAACGCTGCACGGCTTTGTAGGTGGTGTTGCCGGTGTTGAGGTCGGGGAAGATGAAGACACTCGCTTGTCCGGCGACGGGGCTGTTCGGCGCTTTCTGTTTGCCGACGGACTCAACGGCGGCGGCGTCGTATTGCAGCGGGCCGTCCACCAGGATGTCCGGACGCAGTTCGCGCACTTTGGCGGTCGCTTCTTTGACTTTTTCGACGTCTGCGCCGCTGCCGGAGGTGCCGGTCGAGTAGGAGATCATCGCCACGCGCGGCTCGATGCCGAAGGCTTTGGCGCTGTCGTTGGACTGGATGGCGATTTGCGCGAGGTCGTCGGCGCTGGGGTTGGGCACGATGGCGCAGTCGCCATAGACGAGGACTTGATCCGGCAGGCACATGAAGAAGACGGAGGAGACCATGCTGGCGCCCGGCGCGGTTTTGATGATTTGCAGCGGCGGACGGATGGTGTTGGCGGTGGTGTGCACGGCGCCGGAGACGAGGCCGTCCACTTCGCCCGCTTCGAGCATCATGGTGCCGAGCATGACGCCGTCGGCGAGCGCGTCGCGCGCCTGGTCTTCGGTCATGCCTTTGGCTTTGCGCAGTTCGACGAGGCGGGCGACGTATTTTTCGCGCACGGCGTCGGGGTCGATGATTTGGATGTTGTCGCCGAGGGTGACGCCCTGCTGGGCGGCGACGGCGCGGACGCTGTCGGGTTTGGCGAGCAGGACACAGCGCGCCATGCCGCGTTCGGCGCAGATGCTGGCGGCGACGACGGTACGCGGTTCGTCGCCTTCGGGCAGGACGATGGTTTTGTGCGCGGCGATGGCACGTTGCACGATCTGGTAGCGGAAGGCGGCGGGCGAGAGGCTGACGGTGCGCGCGGCACTGAGGTAGCCGTCGATCCAGCCGTCTTTGATGTTGTCGGCGATGTGTTCTTTGGTGGCGTTGATGCGCTGTTCGTCGTCAACGGGGATGTAGCGGTTGAATTTTTCGACGAGTTTGCCGATTTCCCAACTGCTGGTTTCAAGATGCAGCACCGGCAGGCGCGCGTCTTCGAGCAGCGGTTTGCACAGTTTCATGATGACGTCGGAGGCGGGCAGCGGCCCGGTGAGGACGAGGCAGGCGAGGTGGTTGCCCGCTTTGGCGCTGATAGTGGTCGCCATCAGCGCGTCATCGCGATCCGCCGGGAGGAAGATGCAGTTGCCGGGTTGCAGGAATTCGGCGGCGTTCGCCGGGGTGCGCGCAAAGAGGACGTAGTCATGGATGCGGCGGGTGGCGCTTTCGCCTGCGAGGAGGATGTCCGCGCCGAGGTGCTGTTGCAGGTCGCTGACGCGCGGCGCGCCGATGTCCGGGTTGTGGCCGATGATGCCGAGCAGGCGGTATTTGTCGCCCAGTTTGCTGCCGGTGATGGCGGCGGTGCTCAGTGCACCGGCGGCGTCGGCATGGTTGATGATGACGCCGAAGAGCTGGTTCTTGCCGATGTTGCCGGCGGCGTAGTCGAGCTGGTTTTCCAGGCGGGCAACGCTTGCGGTGTGCGCGTCGGCGAGGAGGATAACGTCGGCATTGAGGGCGCGGGCGATTTGCCGGTTCACCTCGTCGGCGTAGGGCACGGAAGCGGTTTCCAGCAGCCCTTCCATGATGACGACATCGGCGTCGCCCCTGGCGGCTTCAAAGTTCTGGATGACGGTTTCCATCAGTTCGTCGAGGTTGCCCGCATCCAGCGCCTGTTGCACGGTTTCGGGGCGGATGGCGAGGCTGTCGTCGGCGGTGGTGCGCGCGGACTGGCGCAGCACGTTGCGGCTGTGGTCAATGTCCTGCCCTTCCACATCGTACTGGATGACGGGTTTGTGGAAACCGGCCTTGATGCCCTTACGGTCAAGGGCGTGATAGAGGCCGAGGACGGCGGAAGTCAGGCCGCTGCCCTGACGGGTGGCAACGACCAGGATTGTTTTTGCCATGGTGGTTCTCCTTAGGCGCTGAGTGCGTCGGTATCTCGGGCGATCATCAGCTCTTCGTTGGTAGCGATGACCCACACTGGCTTGCTGCCGGGGGCGGCAATATTGCCTTCCTTGCCCCGGGACGTTTCATGATTCTTGGCGCTGTCGAGCTTGAAGCCAAGAAATTCGAGCAGGGCGATGGTTTTCTCGCGCACCAGCGACGAGTTTTCGCCGATGCCGCCGGTGAAAACGATGGCATCCGCGCCGCCGAGGCCGACCATCTGCGCGGCGATATGCTTGGCGAGGCGGTAGCAGTACACCTCCATGGTGCGAATGGCCGCTTCATCGCCTTTGGCGTAGGCTTGTTCAATCGTGCGGCAGTCGTTGGACATGCCGGAGAGGCCGAGCAGGCCGGACTGCTTCCACAACATATCGTCCACCTCTTTCGGGCTCATGCCCATCTGCCCGGTGAGGATGCCGAAGATGGCGGGATCGACGTCGCCGGAACGGGTGCCGTGCACCACGCCTTCCAGCGGGGTCAAACCCATCGTGGTGTCCACAGAATGGTCGAAATCCACGGCGGCAACGGAAGCGCCGTTACCGAGGTGGGCGACGACCGCCTTCGGCCTGGCGATGCCGAGTTTCTCCGGCAACTGGCTGGCGATGTAGCGGTAAGACGTGCCGTGGAAACCGTAGCGGCGGATTTTGTTGTCGGCATAGAGCTTGTACGGCAGGGCGTAGAGATAGGCGCGCTGCGGCATGTGCTGGTGGAAGGCGGTGTCGAAGACGACGACCTGTTTCAGGTTGGGGAAGACCTCGCGCGCGGCGTCGATACCGGTCACGTGTGCCGGATTGTGCAGCGGGGCGAGGCGGATGCAGTCCACAATCTTCTCGCGCACATCGTCATCCACGAGGACGGATTCGGCGAAATACTCGCCACCATGCACGATGCGGTGGCCGACCGCCTTGATTTTGTCCATCAGCCCTTCCTTTTGCAGCGCAGCGACGATATGGCGCAGCGCCTCCTGGTGCGTGCCGGGGGCGAGCGATTCCTCAATCTTGTCGCCTCTGGCGTTCTTGATGGTGATATTGCCGATGCCGCCGACACCGAGCCGCTCGGCCAGTCCTTTCAGCGCCTCGTCGCCGTTTTCCGGATTGATGACGGAAAATTTCAGGCTGGAAGAGCCGCAGTTCAGGACAAAAATGTAATGGGACATGATGATTTCCTATGGATTACCTGTGGATGAAAACGGCGCGATTTTAGCAGAAACACGGCAGGACGGCGGTTTGGGCAGGCCGGCGGATAACGGCGGACGGGATGGGCGGGAGGGGGCTTACATCTGCTCGCGTATCCAGCCGAGCATATCGGGATGGTTCACCGCCCACTGGTTCCCGCCGTTTTTGCTGATGAAATCCGCGCGGGTCAGGCGGCGCAGCGCGGCCTGCACCTGCGGCACACTGACATCGTCCACCCCCATTTGCGCCGCCAGCCACCGGCGCGTGTCCTGCGCGTAGAGGGCCTGCCGTTCTTGCGCCAGCGCTTGCAGCAGCAGGCGGTCCAGCGCTTTCGGTTCCCGCCAGACGGCGGCGTAATCGGCGCTGTCGTGCAGGTATTGCTGCTGTGCGGCGGCGGCCGCGTCCAGCGGCAGGGCGGGGTCGATAATCGTGTTCTGGATGATGGCACGCAGGTGCAGCGGGATGTGTTCTCAGCGGACAAACCATTGATACAGCGCCTGTTTGTCCAGTGTGTTGGCGGTGCGCGCCTGATAGATGTCGGCGAGGAAGTCGGTGAAGTCCTGTTCCGGGCGTGGAAAGGCTATCGCGTGGGCAAACTGGAAAAACGGTGCCTTGTAATCGCTGAACATCTGCCGCAGGCCGTTCATGCTGGAACCGGTGAAGACGACTTTGACCTGTGCCCGATGCACATCCGGCCCGGTGCGCAGCGAGCGGATGAGGCCGCCTGTGTCATCGAAGCGCGCCAGTTCCTGCACTTCGTCAAACAGCAGTAGCACCGTTTTACCGCTTTGCGCCAACGCCTCAATCACTTCGCTGACGCTCACCGGTTCAGGCGCTTTTTCGCGGCCGACACTTGCTCAATCCCCGCCAGCCACGTTTTCAGTTTGCCGCCGAGACCGAGTTGCCGGGCGAAATCCAGCAGCGCGAGGCGGAAGCGGCTTTCCGTCTGCGCGTCGCTGTCCATGAAGCTAAAATAGAAAACGGCAAAATCGCGCGCTGCGGCGGCAGGCCGGATGTCGTTCAGCAAAAACTGCGTCTTGCCCATGCGGCGCGGGGCGAACAGGGTGAAAGCGCTGACCACACCGTCGGCCAGCATTGTCAGCAAAGCATCGGCGTAGGGGCGGCGGGAATAGTAAAGCGGGTCGTGCATGACGGTTCTCCAGTATTTGTCGCAGGATTATATGGTTTTAGACGGATTTTGACGAATTAGACAAAGTTTGTCTAAAATCATCTAATCCTTTATTTTCAATGGAATGCGGCCTATGTTTGCCCGCCGCTGCTCCCCGTTTATGTTCAGGAACCATCTCCCCATGCCCACCCTCATCAGCCAACGCATTGCGAGCCCGCTCGGCGCGCTTTACGTCTGCGCCAGTGCGCGCGGCGTCTGCCTGCTCGAATTTGCCGGCACGCAGCGCATCGCGCGCGAAAGCCGCGCCCTCGAACGCCATTTCGGCTGCACCATCACCCTCGGCGAGAATGAGCACACCCGGCAAACCGCCGCCGAGCTCGGCGAATATTTCGCCGGCACGCGGCGTGATTTCGGCGTCGCCCTGCACCCCGTCGGCAGCGATTTCCAGCGGCGCGTCTGGGCGGCGCTGTGCGCCATTCCCTACGGCACGACCACGCATTATCAGGCGCTGGCGGCATCCATCGGCCATCCCGCCGCCGTGCGCGCCGTCGCCGCTGCCAACGGTGCCAACGCCATTGCCATCCTCATCCCCTGCCACCGCGTCATCGGCAAAAACGGCACGCTGACCGGCTACGGCGGCGGCCTGCAACGCAAAGCCCGGCTGCTCGCCCATGAACACGGCGGAGATGCCTGCCCAACCCTGCCCCTGTTCCCATGAACTTCATCCACTGCGTCCTCCTCTTCCTCGGTGGTGGGCTGGGCAGCGTGGCGCGCTACCTGCTCGGCCTCGCCCTGCCCGCCCGCACCTTCCCGCTCGGTACGTTTTGCGTCAACGTCCTCGGCTGTCTCTTTATCGGCTATCTCGCCGCAACGCTTGCCCGCGATAACGCCGCCCTGCGCGCCCTCTGCATCAGCGGTTTCTGCGGCGGCTTCACCACCTTTTCCACCTTCTCGCTCGACATCGTGCAGCGCTGGCAGGCGGGGCATTATCTCGTCCCCACGCTTTACCTCGCCGCCAGCCTTATCTGCGGCATCGCCGCCGTCCTCGGCGGCATGGCGCTGGCCCGCTGACCGCATCCCGCCCCATGCTAAAATCCGCCCTTTCCTTAATATGACACCGAGGTAATCATGAACACAGACGGCATGGCCACCCGCTACCAACCCGCCGACATCGAAAACAAATGGTACGCCCGCTGGGAAGCCGGCAACCACTTCGCCCCCGGCGGCAGCGGCAAGCCCTACGCCATCATGATTCCGCCGCCGAACGTGACCGGCACCCTGCACATGGGCCACGCCTTCCAGGACACCATCATGGACGCCCTCATCCGCTACCACCGCATGCTCGGTGACAACACCCTGTGGCAGCCGGGCAGCGACCATGCCGGCATCGCGACACAAATGGTCGTCGAGCGCCAGCTGAACGCAGCGGGCAAAACGCGGCACAACCTCGGCCGCGAAGCGTTCACCGCCAAAGTATGGGAATGGAAGGCCGAATCCGGCGGGCAAATCATGCAGCAACTGCGCCGCCTCGGTGCCTCGCTCGACTGGACGCGCGAACGCTTCACCATGGACGACGCCCTCTCGCGCGCGGTGCGCACCCTCTTCGTCAGACTCTACGACGATGGCCTCATCTATCGCGGCAAGCGCCTGGTCAACTGGGACCCGGTACTGAAAACCGCCATCTCCGACCTCGAAGTGGAAAACCGCGAAGAAAGCGGCTTCATGTACCACGTCCGTTACCCCTTCGTCGCCGGGCAGGGGCTGGACGGGCAGTACATGCACATCGCCACCACCCGCCCGGAAACCATCCTCGCCGACGGCGCGCTCGCCGTGCATCCCGACGATGAACGCTACCGCCACCTGCTCGGCAAAATGGTGCACGTCCCGCTCACCGAGCGCGTTATCCCCATCATCGCCGACGAATACGTCGAAATGGACTTCGGCACCGGCTGCGTGAAAATCACCCCCGCGCACGACTTCAACGACTACGCCGTCGGCCAGCGGCATGAAATGGAAGTCATCAACCTGATGAACCCCGACGCCACCCTGAACGATAACGTGCCGCCCGCCTATCGCGGCCTTGACCGCTGGGTGGCGCGGGAAAAAATCGTTGCTGACCTCGATGCCGCCGGATTACTGGAAAAAGTCGAACCGCACACCCTGAAACGCCCCTACGGCGACCGCAGCGGCGTCGTCATCGAACCCTACCTCACCGACCAGTGGTTCGTGGACCTGTCCAGCGACAAAGGCATGGCCAAACTCACCCGGCCCGCGCTCGACGCCGTGCGCGATGGCCGCATCAAATTCGTGCCGGACAACTGGAAAAATACCTACTACAACTGGATGGAAAACCTGCAAGACTGGTGCATCTCGCGCCAACTCTGGTGGGGGCACCGCATCCCCGCCTGGTACGACGCCGACGGCAACGTGTACGTCGCCGAAAACGAAGCCGCCGTGCGCGGAAAATACCGCCTCGCCGCTGGACTCCCGCTGACGCAGGATGAAGACGTGCTCGACACCTGGTTCTCCTCCGCGCTGTGGCCGTTCGCCACCCAGGGCTGGCCGGATGACACCGCCGACCTTAAAACCTTTTACCCCGGCAACGTCCTCGTTACCGGCTTCGACATCATCTTCTTCTGGGTGGCGCGCATGGTGCTGATGGGCATGTACTGCATGCACGGCGAAGTCCCCTTCCGCGAGGTGTACATCCACGGCCTCGTGCGCGACAGCGAAGGGCAGAAAATGTCCAAATCCAAAGGCAACGTCCTTGACCCGCTCGACATCATCGACGGCATCGACGGCGAAGCCCTGGTCGCAAAACGCACCAGCGGCATGATGCAGCCGCAAAAAGCCGAAAAAATCGCCGCGCAGACCCGCAAAGAATACCCGGATGGCATCGCCGCTTACGGCACCGATGCCCTGCGCTTCACCTTCGCCGCGCAAGCGACCATGGGCCGCGACATCGTCTTCGACACCAAACGCGTCGAAGGCTACCGCAACTTCTGCAACAAACTGTGGAATGCCGCCCGCTTCGTACAAATGCAGACCGCAGGCCAAACCATCGCCGCTGCCCCCGTCAAAGAAAAAAGCGCTGCCGACCGCTGGATCTACGGCGCACTCGACCGCACCATCCGCAGCGTACGCGAAGCGTTTGACAGCTACCGCTTCGACTTCGCCGCGCAAGCCGTGTACGACTTCATCTGGAACCAGTACTGCGACTGGTACCTCGAACTCGCCAAACCCGTTCTCGGCAAACACAACGACGACGCCGCCGAAAAAGCGCGCACCCGCCACACCCTGCTCGACGTCCTCGAACAAGCGCTGCGCCTCATCCACCCGCTCATGCCCTACATCAGCGAAGAAATCTGGCAACAAACCGCGCCGCTGCTCGGCAAAACGGGCGACACCATCATGACCCAGCCCTACCCGGCGGCAAGCAACGGCGAAGACCCGCAGGCCGACGCCGAAATCGCCTGGCTGCAAGAAACCCTGCTCGGCGTACGCAAAATCCGCGCCGACATGAACATCGCCCCCGGCAAACCGCTGCCGCTCATCATCAGCGGCCTGGACGATAACGCCAGAGGCTACCTTGCCGCCCAAGAACGCAGCCTGCTCGCGCTGGGCCGCCTCGACAGCATCCGCGTCCTCGCGGATGGCGAAGCCGAACCCGAAGCCGCCGCCTTCATGGTTGGCAGCGCAAAAAACATGATCCCGCTGGCGGGGCTCATCGACAAAACCGCCGAACTTGCCCGCCTCGACAAAGAAATCACGAAACGCGAACAAAACATCGCCCGCCTCAGCGGACAGCTCGCCAACGAACGCTTCACCGCCAGCGCCCCCGCCGCCTTGGTCGCCCAAACCCGCGCCCAACTCGCCGGCGACGAAGAAACCGTCGCTGCCCTGCGTGCCCAGCGGAAAAAAGTCGCGGCGTTGTAAGCCCCCCCGCTTTTTGCCCTGTCCCGTACGACAAAAAAACGGGGCAAAAAAATCCCCGCCATTCGGCGGGGATTTTGCTCCTGCCGCCCGGCGGCGGTTCGGGCGCTATCCGTGCCACACCACCACGTCTTCCAGCGGCGGGCGGAAGCGTTCCGGCGGGGTAAGGGTTGGAGTGCCGAGCGAGATGAAACCGAGGATGTCGTCTTCGGGTTTGACGTTGAGGTGCGCCTTGACGTCGGTATCTGCCGCCGCCCACGGGGTCAGCCAGCAGGTGCCGTAGCCGAGCGCGGCGGAGGCGATGATGAGGTTCTGGCAGACGGCACCGCCGGAGAGGATTTGTTCGTAGCGCGGCACGGTGCTGAGGGTGTTGAGGCGGCTCGATACCATGACGAGCAGCGGCGCGGCGCGGACGAAGCTGGTTTTTTTCGCGGTCAGCCCTTCGTCGGCGTCGGGGTATTTTTGCTGCCAGATGGCAAGCAGCACGCGGTAGAGCGCTTCCTGCGCGGGTTTTTTGAAGATGTCCAGCCGCCACGGGTTGAGGTTGCCGTGGTCGGAAACGCGGGTTGCGGCGCGCAGGATGAGGGTCAGCTCGTCGTCACCGGGGGCGGGGTCGGCGAGTTGTGCCGGGCGGGGCGAGTTGCGGTGCAGGAGCAGGTCGAGGGTCGGGTTCATGGTTCTCTCGGTTGGGGGAAATGAAAAACGCCACGGGACGTGGCGTTTGCCGGGGGAAGTGCGCGATCAGGCAGCGTGTTGCAACAGTTGCCAGACCACGGCCAGCACGGCAATCAGCAGGGCGATGCCGCCGATGACGATGGAGATGGTGGCGCGGCGGTCGCTTTCCGTGAGGCGGTTTTGCAGGTGTTGCACTTCTTTGCGCTGTTTTTCGATGTCGGCCGTCATGCCCGCCTTGCCTTCGTCGGCGGCGCGTTGCGCTTTTTCCTGGGTCAGGGTGAGCTGGCGTTCGAGGGCGTCGATGCGGCGGGTGATTTCCGTGGTATCGACGTAGGTGACGGCGAGCGGGATGTGCGGCTGCGGCTGCGGCACGGCGGCGGGGGCGACGTAGGACGGCGTGACCACGTCGAAATCGGGTTCGTCCACCACGGCGCGCACCGGTGGCGGGGCGGGGACGGGTTTCGGCGGCGGGGGCGGCGGTGCGGGTTGCGGCACCGGCTGGGCGGCAGGGCGGACACGGTCGCGCAGGGCGGAGAGGAGGTGGTCGAGGCGGCTGGCGTCGGCGGGTTTCGGCAGGTATCCGGTCGCGCCCGCGTCGCGCGCCTTCTGCCGCGCTTCTTCGGAGATGTCGCCGGAATACATGATGACGGGCAGGTCATGTGTTTCCGGGTCGGCGCGCAGCCGCGCCAGACCTTCGTAGCCGTCCAGGTCGGGCATCATGATGTCCATGAAGACGATGTCCGGCAGGGTGTGGCGGGAAATCCAGCTTTCGCCGTCAATGACGCTTTCGGCCTCAATGACATCAATATCGTATTTGGCCAGCAATCGCTTCAGGGTGAGGCGCGCGAGGCGGGAATCATCCACAATCAGGGCGGTTTTCAGCATAAAAATCAAATCCTCTCGTCCATAAAACACATTACCGCATTGTATCACCAACCGCCGCGTTCCCGCATGGAAACCAGGACGTTACCGGCGACGATGAAATGGTCCAAAAGGCGCACATCCATCAGGTTGAGCGCCGCCTCGATCCGTTTCGTGGCGGTGCGGTCGGCGGCGGACGGCTCGGTGCTGCCCGCCGGGTGGTTGTGGGCGAGGATGACGGCGGCGGCGTGATGATGCAGGATGCCGGCGAAGAGCGCGCGCGCGGGAATGTCGACCGCCCCCGCCGCGCCCGCCGCCATCCGCTCGAAGGCGAGAAACCCGTGCTGCTGATTCAGAAACAGCACGCCGAACGATTCCAGCCCCTGCCCTTTGAACTGCAACATCAGGAAATCGCGCACATGATCCGGCGAAGAGAACGACCACGACGGGCGGCGCATCTCTTCCGCCATGAAACGCCGCGCCAGCTCCGTGACCGCAAGAATCTCCGCCGACTTCGCCTTGCCGAGGCCGCGCACCGCCTGCAAATCGGCGGGGCGGCTGTTGAAAAGCCCGACCAGCCCGCCGCGCGCTTTCAGCAAATCCTGGGCGAAACGCCGCACATCTACGCCCTTCGCCCCGGTGCGCAGCAAAATCGCCAGCAATTCATAATCGGCCAGCGCCGCCGCCCCCTTCGCCAAAAGGCGCTCGCGCGGCATATCCGTTGAGACGACATCCCCATCCATTACAATAACTTCCCCCCCAAAAAAGCCCCGCATTATATGACGCAGAACATCCTCATCGGCATCAGCGGCAGCATTGCCGCCTACAAAATCCCGCACCTCGTCCGCCTCCTGAAAAAACAGGGCGATAACGTCCGCATCGTCCACACCGCCCACGCCGCCCACTTCGTCAGCCCGGCCACCCTGCAAGCCGTTTCCGGCGAAGCCGTGCGGCACGCTCTCTTCGACCCTGCCGCCGAACAGGGCATGAGCCACATCGAACTGGCGCGCTGGGCGGATGCCTATCTCATCGCCCCGGCGACGGCGAACATCCTCGGCAAACTCGCGCACGGCATCGCCGACGACCTCCTCACCACCCTCTACCTCGCGACAAACGCGCATATCTACCTCGCCCCGGCGATGAACTGCCATATGCTCGCCCACCCCGCCGTGCAGGCCAATCTTGCCATCCTTGCCGCGCGCGAGAAGCACACCGTCATCCCCGGCGACAGCGGTGCGCAAGCCTGCGGCGATGTGGGTGCGGGCCGCCTGCCCGAACCCGAAAACCTGCGCGACTACCTCACGCCCAAGCGGGACTGGCAGGGCATCCGTCTCACCGTTACCGCCGGGCCGACGCGCGAAGCCATCGACCCGGTGCGTTATCTGACCAACCACAGCAGCGGTAAAATGGGCTACGCCCTGGCCGCCGCCGCCGCACGCCGTGGCGCGGACGTGATCCTCATCAGCGGCCCGACGGCGCTTGCGACCCCGCCGGGCGTGAAGCGCATCGACATCGAAAGCGCGCAAGACCTGCTCGCCGCCGCTCTCGCCCGGCCCGGCGACATCTACCTCTCCGCCGCCGCCGTCGCCGACTACCGCGTCGAACACCCCGCCGCGCACAAACACAAAAAACAGGGCGATGCCCCGCTGACCCTCACCCTCGTGCAAAACCCGGACGTGATCGCGGCCATTGCCGCATTGCCGCCGGATACCCGCCCCTACACCGTGGGCTTTGCCGCCGAAACCGACAACCTGCTCGCCTATGCCAGGGACAAACGCGCGCGGAAAAACCTCGACCTCATCATCGCCAACGACGTGAGCGGCGATGTCTTCGGCGCGGACGACAACAGCGCGACCCTCATCAGCGCCGTCAGCGAAATCCCGCTGCCCCGGCAGAGCAAAAACGCGCTGGCGGAGCACATCCTCGACCACATCCGCGCCGCCTATGATGCTAATCCCAGGAAATAGAAAGAAATTCGCAGGTGGGCTTCAGCCCACCATTGACAGGGTTTCGACGGCCGCCCGCCCTGCGGCAGATTATTTGGGGTTTTGGGATGGCCGGGCACTCCGTCACCGTCGGGCCGCGCCAAAACCGGAACGGCAGGAGGCTATCGCCGCACGAGGCGGAAATCTTCGTCCGGCCGCTCCCCGTCGATTTTTTCGCCGTCGGGTTCGCGCAGTTCGAGGTAGCCGTCGCCGATGTAGAAGGTGAGTTTGTCCGTCTGGTTGTCGAGTTGCAGATATTGCTTGTCGGTGGTGGTGCGGTACACGCCGCTGATCTCTTCGCTTTCTTCGCCCAGACCGAGGCGGGTGCTGACGAGGGTGTATGCGCCGTCGCCGATGGTCAGTTCGGTTTGCAGACCGTCGCAGACGGCGCAGGGCAGGGTGCCGCTGTATGTGCCGGCAAAATCTTCGGCGGCATGGGCGGCCGCTGCGAGGAGGATGGCGACGGCGGGGAAGGCTTTTTTCATGGTTTTTCCGGTTATAGCGGTTTTCCGGCGGGCTGAAGCCCGCCTACTGTTTGTCGCTCAAAACAATGCCTTGTCGTCGGCGGGGCGCGTGTCGCGGTCATTCATGAAGTCATCCGCTATTTGTGCGGCATCGGCCAGGGCAAAGTATTCCTGCCAATCCGGCGGTTTGGCGGAAAGGATAGTATCGCCCGTCGGCGGGTCGCGGCGGATATAGCCGTTCCAAACAGGGCTGATACGGTGTTGGCTCGCCTCGCCGTACTTATCCGTACTGTCTTCGGCTCGCCGCCTTGTCTCAGCCCTGTTTGAAACGGCTATATGGATTTCTTCGCTGTTGAAGCGGTAGGCGGGCGGCAGATGCAGTGTCTGTTCCTGGCCGCTGGTGGTGAGTCTGGCTGTGGTGGGCATGGTGTGTTCTTCTTTTGTCTGCGTTATGGGCTGTCCGCTGCCGCCTGTGGCCGTGCCGCCGTGTTGTCTTGCAGGCTGCCGCCGAGGGCGAGGTGCAGGGTCAGGCTGCGCGCGAGTTGCTGGTAGCGGTTGGCAAGGAGGGATTCTTCGACGCCTCTGGTCGCGTCTTCTTTTTCCAGCACGTCTTGCAGGCTGGCTGCGCCCGCCTGGTAGCGGATGCGGGTGAGGGCTTCGATGTCTTTGGCTTGCGCCAGGCGTTCTTGCAGGTTGTCCGCTTCTTTTTGGCTTTGCGCGAGGTTCAGTATGGCGTTTTGCGTCTCGCCGAGGGCGCGGTAGAGGGTTTGCCGGAAGCTGGCGAGGCTTTGCTGGTAGGTGGCTTCGGCTTCGCGGCGGGCGATGTCTTTTTTGTGGTAGTTCAGAAACGGCAGGCTGATGTTGGCGCTGATGGCGGCGACGGGGTTTTGCAGGAGTTGCAGGATGCGGTCGGCACCGGTCGTGAGGTTCGCGCCGAGGCTGAGGTCGGGGTAGTAGTCGCGCTCGGCGATGCGGATGTTGCCGATGTTTTGTTGCAGGCGGTATTGGGCGGCACGCAGGTCGGGGCGCTGGGCGAGCAGGTGCGCGGGGATGGCGGTGTCTATCGGCGGCAGGCTGAGGCGGGCGAGGCTTGGCGCTTGGTTGATGCTGCGGGTGAGCGGTTGTCCGCTCAGGCTGGCGAGGGTAGTTTCGTGCTGTTGGCGCTGGTTTTCGAGGGTGTTTTTGGTGTTTTCGAGGCTGGTGCGGTTTTGTTCGGCCTGGCGCAGATCGAGTTGGGAGGCGCTGCCCGCGTCCACTTTTGCCTGGGTGAGGCGCAGGGTTTCGGCGGCGTTGTTGCGGTAGGCGGTATTCAGCGCGAGCTGGTCGTTGGTGTAGGCGATTTGCAGGTATTCGCCGATGATGTCGCCGATGAGGCTGAGGCGGGTGGCAAGCAGGTCTTCGGCACTGGCTTCGGTTTCCCAGCGGGCGTTGTTTTCGGCGAGGCGCAGTTTGCCCCAGAGGTCGGTCTGGTAGCTGATGCCGAGGCCGGTGGTGTAGTTCTGCCCGGTTTTGCTGCCGTCGCTGAGGTTGCGGTTGGCACTCGCGCCGAGGCTGCCGTTGTAGTCAGGCCCCCGGTTGGCGCCGGCGTTTTCCAGCGCCAGGCGGCTTTTTTGCCAGGCGTAACCGGCGGCGGCGAGGTTCTGGTTGTGGGCGAGTCCTTGCGTGATGATGCGGTCAAGGGCGGGGTCGCCGTAGTCGCGCCACCATTCGGCCCGGCCGCTGCGGTTGTCGGCATGGGCGAACATCCATTGTTGCGGGATGGCGCTGGCCCGGATGTCTTGTTGCAGGTCGTGCGGTGTGGTGGTGGCGCAGCCGCCGAGGAGGAGGGCAAGGATGAGAGTTTTGCGGTTGTTCATGTGTCGTCCTTTGTGTCGTGTCATTCGCGGCTGAGGGCTTCGACGGGGTCCAGTCTGGCGGCGTTGCGCGCGGGCAGGTAGCCAAAGAGGATGCCGATGCTGCTGGAGCAGATGACGGCGGCGATGACGGAGCTGGTCGAGTAGATGAGGCGGATTTCCGCGCCGCTCTGGTTGAAGAGCCAGCCGATGCCGTAGGCCAGCGCGATGCCGAGCGCACCGCCGAGCAGGCACAGCATCAGGGCTTCGATGAGGAATTGCATGAGGATGTCGCTCTGGCGCGCGCCGACGGCCATGCGGATGCCGATTTCCTGGGTGCGTTCGGTGACGGAGACGAGCATGATGTTCATCACGCCGATGCCGCCGACGACGAGGGCGATGGCGGCGATGGCCGAGATGAGCAGGGTGAAGACCTGGGTGCTGCTGGTGATGGCTTTGCGCAGGCTATCGCTGTTGAAGAGCGAGAAGTCTTTGCTGCCGTGGCGGCGGGTGAGGATGCGGGTGATGGCGTCTTCGGCGGCGACGGGGTCGGCGTTGTCGCTGATGCGCAGGGTGATGCTGGAGACGTTGTTGCGCCCCAGCAGGCGGTTCATCGCCGAGGTGTAGGGCATGTACACGTTGATGCTGTTGCTGCCGCCGAAGCGGTTTTGTTTGTCGGTGTCGGCAATGCCGATGATGCGCACGGGGACGTTGTTGAGCAGCAGCACCTGGCCGAGGGCGCCGGCATAGTTGTCTGCCGCCGTGCTTTTATAGAGGGTTTCCGCGCCTTTTTTGTCGAGGATGGCGAGGGCGGCGTAGTCGTCAATGTCGCGCGCGCTGAAGTTGCGTCCGGCGGTGATGGGGATGTTCTGCACCTGGAAGTATTGGTCGCCGACGCCGGTCAGGTTGCCGGTGTAGTCTTTGTTGCCGTGGCGGATGGTCGGGCTGGCGCTGACGGTCGGGGTGGCGCTGTCGATGAAGCTTTGCTGCGCGAGGATGGCGGCGTCCGCCGGAACGAGGGTGCGGATGCGGCCTGCGCGGCGATCGCCGAAGCGGCCGGGGAAGATTTCGATGGTGCTGGAACCGAGGTCGCTGATTTGGCTGAGGACTTGTTGTTGCGCGCCTTGGCCGAGGGCGACGACGCTGACGACGGAGGCGATGCCGATGATGATGCCGAGCATGGTGAGAAACGCGCGCAGTTTGTGGCCGAGGATGGCGCGCCAGGCCATGTGGATGGCGGAGGTGAAGCGCCCCGCCGCGCCGAAGGCGGTTTTTTTGCCGGTGGGGGCGTCGGCGGTGTGCAGGTCGCCCGTGGCGCTGCCTCCCTCGCGGCGGTGGTCGGCGATGATTTTGCCGTCCTTGATTTCGATGACGCGGTCGGCGTGTTCGGCGATGTGGCGGTCGTGGGTGACGAGGATGATGGTGTGGCCTTCGGCGTGCAGTTCGCCGAGGATTTTCATCACTTCTTCGCCGCTGTGGCTGTCGAGCGCGCCGGTGGGTTCGTCGGCGAAGATGATTTGCCCGCCGTTCATCAGCGCGCGGGCGATGGAGACGCGCTGTTGCTGGCCACCGGAAAGTTGGCCGGGTTTGTGTTCGGTGCGTTCGCCGAGGCCGAGGCGGGTAAGCAGCGCTTTGGCGCGCTTTTCCCGCGCTTCGCCGTCCGTACCGGCGTAGATGGCGGGAATAGCGACGTTTTCCCAGGCTTTGAGGTCGGCAAGCAAGTGGTAGCGCTGGAAGATGAAGCCGATGTATTCGCGTCTGAGTGCGGCGCGTTCCTGCGGGCTGAGGTCGGTGGCGTTTTTGCCGTTGATGTAATACTCACCAGCACTGGGGCGGTCAAGGCAGCCGAGGATGTTCATCAGGGTGGATTTGCCCGACCCCGACTGGCCGATGATGGCGACCATTTCTCCCGCTTCGATTTCCAGGTTGAGGTCGTTGAGTATGGTCACCTCCCCTTCCCCGCTCTTGAAGCGGCGGTAGAGGTTTTTGATGCGGATCAGCGGTTCGGCCATCAGAACGGGCCTCCCGGTCCCATCGGGATGCTGCCTTCGCCGCTGCCCGAGCTGATGACGACTTCCTCGCCTTCTTTCAGCCCTTCTTTCACTTCGGTGTTGACGCCGTCATTGATACCGAGCTTGACCACGCGCGGCTGCGGTTTGCCGTCAATCATCACCTGCACTTCGTCCTCACCCTGGGCGTTGGTTTGCAGCGCCGTCATCGGGATGGTGAGGACGCCCTTCGCTTCTTCCACGGCAATGACCATGTTCGCGGTCATGCCGATGCGCAGTTTGCCGTCGGGATTGGGCACATCCATCTTGCCGTAGTAATAGACGGCGGTGTCGTCGCTGCTGCTTGCCGTCGTGGTGCTGTTATTCGAGGTGGCGAGCGGGGCGGGGTCGATACTCTTCAATTTGCCCTCGTAGCGGGTTTTGTCGCTGCCGAGCAGGGTGAAATAGGCATTCATGCCGGGTTTCAGCTCGCCGACATCGGCTTCGGCGATTTCCGCTTCGACCGTCATCGTCTTCGTCTGGGCGATGGTCGCCAGCGTCGGGCTGTCCTGCACCGCGTTCACCGTCTGACCCTTTTCAACCGCGACGGAAATCACCACGCCGTCCATCGGCGCCGTCACATTCGTATAGCCCAGGCGCAGGCCCGCGTTATCCAGCTCAAGCTGGCTTTTGCGGATATCCGCCTTCGCCTGCTCGACACTGCTCTGCGCCGCTTTCAGCGTCGCCTGCGCCGCATCCAGCGTCTCGCTCGCTGCCGCGCCCTTTTTCACCAGCGACTGCTGGCGGTTGAAATTCTGCTGCGCCTCGCGCAACTTCGCCTGCGCCGAGGTCAGCGCGGCCTTGCTGGAGGCAAGTGAAGCGGCGGCACTGTCGCGCGTATTCTGCTGCGTGCTGGCATCAATCTCCGCGACCGGATCCCCCTGCTTCAACTGATCGCCAATCTGCACATAAAGCGCGCTGATCTCGCCAGACACCTGCGCCCCGACCTTGACCGATTTCAGCGGCTGTAACGAACCGCTGGCCAGCACCGTGTGGGCAATATCGCCCTTCGCGACCGGGGCAGTGATGTACTTGACGCCGCCGTTATCGTCGGCGGGCTTGTGCAACACCCGCCAGGCATAAAAACCGCCCGCGCCGAGCACGAGCAGGAAAAAGAGAAATTTCACCGGCACCTTGCCGCGCTGAAAATGCAACATCATGAAATCCTTGGAATGGTCGTGGAAAGTACGGATTGTAACGGAAAGCAAAGCGGCGAAAATTAGCTGATAATTAGAAAGCGCCGCTCTCGGCTGAAATTTGCCCAAGCTTAATTTGTAAGGAACCCGCCATGTACCGCTCATTGCTCGCCCTCGCCCTTGCCGCCCTTCTTCCTGCCGCCCAGGGTGCGGGCCGCCTCACCATCTATTGCAGCATGCAGAACGAAGTCTGCGAAAAAGCCGCCAAACGCTTCGCCGCAGAAAACGACGTCGAAACCCAGTTCATCCGGCAAAGCACCGGCACCATCCTCAGCAAAATCAAAAACGAAAAAGACAACCCGCAGGCGGACGTGTGGTACGGCGGCACCGTCGAGCCGCACCTGCAAGCCGCCGACGACGACCTGCTCGATTTGAGCGTGACCTCGCCCAAACAGGCTGACATCCTGCCGCAATTCCAAAAACTCGCCGAACACCCGCGCGGGCAACACCTCTCCATCATCTACCTCATGCCCTTCGGCATCGGCGTCAACAACAAAAAACTGGCCGAACTCGGCATGGAACCGCCCAAATGCTTCGCCGACCTCTTAAACCCCAAACTCAAAGGACAAATCCAGTACGCCGACCCGCGCACCACCGGCACCGGCTACACCATGCTTGCCACCCTCATCACCCTGTGGGGCGAAGACAAGGCCTTCGCCTACCTCAAAGCGCTGCGGCCGAACATCGCCGAATACGCCAAAAGCGGGCTTGCCACCAAAAGCCTCGCGACCGGCGAAGTCGCGGTGGACATCGGTTTCCTGCACAACTACACCCGCGAAAAAGAACGCGGCGCGCCGGTCAGCGGCATCCGCCCCTGCGAAGGCGTGGGCTACAGCCTCGGTGCGGTCAGCGTCATCAAGGGCGCGCGCAACCGCGACAACGCGGTGAAATTCGTGGACTGGGCGCTCGGTGTCGAAGCGCAGGAACTCGCCTGGCGTGACGCGGGTTACTACCAGCTCCCCACCAACCGCCACGCACAAAGTTCGCCAAAATTCCCCGCTGCAAACGACCTCAACCTGCTCGACATCGACTTCACCGACCGCTTCGGCGCCGCCGCCGAAGGCAAACGCCTCACCGACAAATGGCAGAAAGAAGTGAAGGACGGGGAATAAACACCTTGCGGCCCGGCATGGCGCGCCGTCATGCCCGTCAATCATGAGGGGAAAGATGAACACGCGCCACGGACGGCACGCCCTGAATGATGCGGCATCCGGCGCGAATCGGCGGATAATGTGCGCGTCCTGAAAGCAGGGGCGGCCACCATCCGCATTCCATGCGGTGAGTCGGCACCCGCTTGCGCTTTGGCTGCGCGGTGCATACTTGTTTCGCGCGGCGGTTTTGTTTTTTGAGAGGTGTTTTATGTCTTTTATGTTGCAGGAAGCGCGGGAATCCGCCGAACGGGTCGCCGCGCAGGATGTTTCGTCCGCGCTGGCGCTCGCCGAGGCGCTGAAAGCTCGCCCGCCGCGCGGCGTGGTTACGGTCGGGCGCGGCACATCCGATCATGCCCTGGGCTATTGGGCGTATGTGTTGATGCATGCGCGCGGGATGCCGGTGGCATCGCTGCCGCCGTCGCTCAGCAGTGTGCTGGCGACGCCGTGGCAGGTGGAAGGTTATTTGGCGCTCGCCGCGTCGCAGTCGGGCAGTCCGCCGGATGTAATCGCGATGGTGCAGGCGCTCGCCGCCGGCGGCGCGCAAACGGCGGCGCTGGTGAATGTGGTGCCGTCGCCGCTCGCGGCGGCGTGTCAGCATCTGCTGCCGGTGCAGGCGGGCGAGGAGAAAAGCGTCGCCGCGACGAAGAGTTTTGTCGCGACGGTCACGCTGGCGTTGCGTCTGCTCGCGCACTGGCATGGTGATGCGGCGCTGATGCAGGCGCTGGATGCGCTGCCGGAGCGGTTGCATCAGGCGGCGCAGGCGGATTGGCCGCAAGCGGTGGATGTGCTGCGTGGCAGCGAGCGGCTGTTTGTGGTCGGGCGCGGCACGGGGTTGTCTGTCGCGCAGGAGGCGGCGTTGAAGTGCAAGGAGACGTGTCAGTTGCAGGGCGAGGCGTTTTCCGCCGCCGAGGTGCGGCACGGGCCGATGGCGATTGTCCACGACGGTTTTCCGGTGCTGCTGTTCGCCCCGCCCGACCGTTATCAGGAAGATGCGTTGCAACTCGCCGCCCGCTTCGCCGAGCGTGGTGCGCGCGTGCTGCTGGTGAGCGACAAGCGGGTGGCGGATACGCTGCATTTGCCGCTGGTCAATGGCGGGCACGAGGCGTTGCACGGCTTGACGGCGATTGTGTCGTGGTACGTTACCGCCGCCCGTCTCGCCGGGGCGCGCGGGCTGAATGCGGACGAGCCGCCGTTTTTGCAGAAGGTGACGCGGACGGTGTGACCGCTGGCGGGCGTTGGCGTACAATGCCCGCCTTCTTTTTTCCGGCGGCGTGTGGTAGTCGCCGCTCTTTTGTCAGGAATGTTTATGTTGAATATTACGTTGCCCGACGGCAGTGTCCGTCAGTTTGAGAATCCGACCAGCGGCGCGCAAATCGCCGCCGCGATTGGCAGTGGCCTCGCCAAAGCCGCCATCGCCGTGGTGGTGAATGGCGAGGAACGCGATTTGAGCGACGCGATTACCACCGACGCGCATGTTGCCATCATCACCAACAAGGACGAGGCGGGGGTGCACATCATCCGCCACTCAACCGCGCACCTGCTCGGGCACGCGTTGAAGCAATTGTGGCCGGAGGCGAAGATGGTCATCGGGCCGGTGATTGAAAACGGCTTCTACTATGACATCGAGAGCAGTCACCGCTTCACCCCGGAAGACCTGGAAACGCTGGAAAAACGGATGAAGGAACTGGCGGCGACGGGTTACAGGGTCGAGAAGGTGTGGACACCGGTCGCTGAAGCGCGCCGGGCGTTTACCGACCGCCATGAGGATTTCAAGGTGCGCCTGATTGATGATTTCGACGACAGCGTCAAGCAGGTCGGCCTCTATCACCACCAGGAATATGTGGATATGTGTCGTGGCCCGCACGTGCCGCATATGGGGCATGTCAAAGCGTTCAAGTTGACGAAGCTGTCCGGCTCGTACTGGCGCGGCGATGCCAAAGGCGAGCCGCTGCAACGCATTTACGGCGTCGCTTTCGCCGATCAGAAAACGCTTGACACCTATCTGCAACAGCAGGCGGAAGCGGAAAAACGCGACCACCGCAAGATCGGCAAGCAGCTCGATCTCTTCCACTTGCAGGAAGAAGCGCCGGGCATGGTGTTCTGGCATGCCAAGGGCTGGGTCATCTACCGCGAAATCGAGAACTATATGCGCGGCAAACTGCGCAAATACGGCTACGAAGAGGTGCAGGGGCCGCAAATCCTCGACCGCTCGCTGTGGGAAAAATCCGGCCACTGGGACAAGTTCGGCGGCAATATGTTCACCTGCTGCATTGACGAGCACGATTACGCGGTCAAGCCGATGAACTGCCCCGGCCATATCCAGATTTTCAACCAGGGATTGCGCAGTTACCGCGAATTGCCGGTGCGTTACGCCGAATTCGGCATCTGCCACCGCAACGAGCCGTCCGGCACATTGCACGGACTGATGCGGGTGCGCCGCTTCGTGCAGGACGACGGCCACATCTTCTGTACACGCGGGCAAATCCGTGAGGAAATCGAACGCTGCTGCCAGATGGTGTACGAAGTGTACAGCGACTTCGGTTTTCACGAGGTTGAGCTGGCGCTGTCCACCCGCCCGGAAAAACGTGTCGGCTCCGACGAAATCTGGGACGAAGCAGAAGCCGACCTGCAAGCAGCACTGGAAGCACAGGGCAAACCGTTCCGCCTGCAACCCGGCGAAGGCGCGTTCTACGGCCCGAAAATCGAATTTACCCTGAAAGACAGCCTCGGCCGCCGCTGGCAGTGCGGCACCGTGCAGCTCGATTTCTCCATGCCGGAACGCCTCGGCGCGCACTACATCGACGAAAACGACGAACGGCAGACGCCGGTGATGATTCACCGCGCCATCCTCGGCTCGCTGGAACGCTTCATCGGCATCCTGATTGAGCAGTATGCGGGACACATGCCGCTGTGGCTGTCGCCGGTGCAGGCGGTCGTCATGCCGATTACCGACGCCCAGGCGGATTATGCAAATGACGTCGCCGAAAGGCTTGTCGCAGCGGGGCTGCGCGCGGAAAAAGATTTGCGAAATGAAAAAATTAGCTATAAAATCCGCGAACACACCCTGCAACGCGTCCCCTTTTTGCTGGTCGCGGGTGAGCGGGAAAAAGCATCGGCAACGGTGGCAGTCCGCAAGCGCGACGGCAAAGACCTCGGCGCTATGCCTGTCGCTGATGTAATCGCGCTGATGCAAGAACTGAACAGCACAAAAGCACAGGAGATTTAGCATAGCCAAGCAACCGGAAACCCGCGTCAACGAGAGAATCACGGACGCACAAATTCGCCTGATAGGTGCCGACGGCGAACAGCTCGGCATCGTATCAATCGAAGATGCTTTGGATGCTGCCTACGAACAGGATCTGGATTTGGTGGAAGTGGCGGCCAATGCCGAACCGCCGGTATGCCGGATCATGGATTACGGTAAATTCCGCTTCGAGCAGCAGAAAAAGCAACAGGAAGCGCGAAAAAATCAAAAGCGCATCCAAATCAAAGAGATCAAATTTCGTCCGGGAACGGACGAGGGAGACTACCAGGTCAAACTACGCAACCTGAACCGTTTCCTTGCAGATGGTGATAAAGCCAAAGTAACCGTCCGTTTTCGCGGTCGCGAAATGGCACACCAGGGTCTCGGGCAGGAACTGCTTACCCGCATCGAAGCCGATCTGGCCGAAGTCGGGATTGTCGAGCAAAAAGCGGGGATGGAAGGCCGTCAGATGGTGATGGTCTTCGCCCCGAAAAAATAACCTGCCAACCGTAGCGCTGCACAAAATGCGGCGGAAACAAAAACAAACAATGCGAGTTTTAGTATGCCCAAATTGAAAACCCACCGGGGCGCTGCCAAGCGCTTCAAAAAAACGGCGAACGGCTACAAGCGTTCCCACTCCCATGCGCGTCACATCCTGACCAAAAAATCCACCAAACGTAAACGCGGCCTGCGTGGCACAACGATGGTGCATGAAAGTGATGTAAAAGCCATTAAGCAAATGATTGGTTGAGGAGTAGCACATGGCACGAGTAAAAAGAGGCGTTACCGCACGCGCCCGTCACAAAAAAATCCTGGCGGCAGCCAAGGGGTACTACAATGCCCGCCGCAAAGTTTTCCGCGTTGCAAAACAAGCGGTTATCAAGGCAGGGCAATATGCCTACCGTGACCGCAAGGCGAGAAAACGCCAGTTCCGCCAACTGTGGATTATCCGTATCAACGCCGCTGCGCGCCTGCACGGTCTGTCTTACAGCCGATTTATCAACGGCCTGAAAAAAGCCGAAATCGCAATTGACCGTAAAATGCTGGCCGAACTGGCGGTATACAACAAACAGGTCTTTGCTGTTTTGGCAGAAAAAGCGAAAGCAGCCCTATAAGGTCTTATTTCCTGTTAAAAACGGCTGCGTGAGCAGCCGTTTTTTATCCGCCATTCCCACCACCGAGCGTAACAGATACACGGGGAGCATAATGTGAGTGAACAATCGTCTGTCAAGGAAACACTGGAAAAGGCCTTACAGGATGGGCTTAAAGCACTGAAAGAAGCGCTGGATTTGCCGACACTGGAAACCTTGCGTAACACCTACCTTTCAAAGAAAGGCATTTTTACTGCGCATATGCAGGCGCTGGCCGCAGCAGGCGCGGAAGAACGTCCGCAACTGGGCAAAATCATTAACGATGCCAAAACGCGCTTCCAACAGGCATTGCAAGAAAAGATCGAGGCATTCAAAGCACAGGAAATGGCAGAGAAGCTGGCGGCGGAACGGGTGGATGTTACCCTCGCCGGGCGGCAGCAAGTGTTCCAAGGCGGTTTGCATCCTGTGACGCTGACGCGTCGCCGTATTGAAGACTGGTTTGCCCGCTTGGGCTTTGTGGTCAAGGATGGTCCCGAAATCGAAGACGATTTTCACAATTTCACCGCGCTCAATATTCCTGAACACCATCCGGCGCGGGCGATGCAGGATACTTTTTACTTTGACCCGCAAACCGTGCTGCGTACCCATACATCCGGTGTGCAAATCCGCACGATGGAGCAGGAGGGCGCGCCACTGCGCATCATCGCCCCCGGACGGGTATATCGCAGCGATTCCGACATCACGCATACGCCGATGTTCCATCAGGTAGAAGGCTTGGTCGTTGATACTTTTAGCACCTTTGCCGATTTGAAAGGCATCCTGATCCATTTCCTGCGCGATTTTTTTGCGCGCGAGGACTTGCAGGTACGCTTCCGCCCCTCTTTCTTTCCTTTCACCGAACCGTCGGCGGAAGTTGATATCGCCTTCTTCAGCAAGGACGGGGCAGATGCGAAATGGCTGGAAGTGCTGGGTTGCGGCATGGTGCATCCGCAGGTATTGCGTAATTCCGGTGTTGATCCCGATATTTATCAAGGATATGCCTTCGGTATGGGGATCGAACGCCTGGCGATGTTGCGTTACGGCGTGCGGGACTTGCGCCAGTTTTTTGAAAACGACGTGCGCTTCCTGCGCCAATTCCGCCACGAGTTTTGAGGATAAATCATGTTGCTAAGTACGCAATGGCTGAAAGAAGATTACGGCATTGATCTGCCGCCCGCGCTGCTTGCCGAACGCCTGACGATGGCAGGGCTGGAAGTGGATGATGTTGCCCATGCAGCACCGCCGTTTTCCGGGGTGGTCGTCGCACAAATCCTGACCCTGAACGCGCATCCCGATGCGGACAAATTGCGGGTTGCCACCGTTGATGCGGGGAGCAGCGAGACACTGCAAATCGTTTGTGGTGCGCCCAATGTGGCCGTTGGCATCAAAGTGCTGCTGGCGACGATTGGTGCGGTGCTGCCGGGCGATGTCCACATCAAAAAATCGAAATTGCGCGGGGTAGAGTCGTTTGGCATGCTCTGTTCTGCACGCGAACTGGGACTAAGCGATGAACATGCGGGTTTGTTGGTTCTGCCGGAGGATGCCCCGGTGGGGACGGATATTCGCGATTATTTACGTCTGAATGACAGCATCATTGATATTGATCTGACGCCAAACCGCGCCGACTGCTTTTCTATACGGGGGCTGGCACGGGAGATCGCCCAACTATGCCGGGATGAACTGGGCGGGGATTTTCATCTGCCGCCATTACCCGCAGTTGAAGTCAACACCAATGGCAAATGTACCTTGACCATCGAAAACCGCGCCCCGCAAGACAGCCCGCGCTATCTGGGCAGAGTCATTCACAGCATTGACATCAGTCGCGCTACGCCGCCGCATCTGGCCGAGCGCTTGCGCCGTGCCGGAATCCGTACCCATGATCCGGTTGTTGATGTCACTAATTACGTCATGCTGATGCTGGGGACACCGCTGCATGCCTTTGATGCAGACAAAATCAGCGGTGGCATCGTGGTGCGTCGCGCGCAAGCAGGGGAGAAACTGCGCTTGCTCAATGATAGTGAGGCCGCCCTGGATGAAGACGTTTTGGTTATCGCCGATAAAGAAAAAGCGCTGGCAGTTGCCGGCGTCATGGGTGGGGCGGATAGTGCCTGTTCAACTGCTACCCGGAACATCATCCTGGAAGCCGCTTGGTTCAGTCCGCCGCGCATCGCAGGGAAAGCGCGCCGTTTTGCCGTGTCGAGCGACAGCGCACAACGCTTCGAGCGCGGTGTGGATTACACCTTGCAAGAAACCGCACTGAACCTTGCCACGGATCTGATTTTGACCATATGCGGCGGAGAGGCGGAAGAAGCAGCCGCTGCTGTCAGCCCGGAATATCTGCCGCAGCGCTTGCCGGTCACGGTATCAAGTAAAAGCATTGCCCAATGTATTGGGCGCGATTACGACGATGCTGTTATCACAAACATTCTGACGGGACTTGGTGGCGAAGTGCAATTTGCCGACGGCGTTTGGCAAGTTGTACCGCCCGCTTGGCGCTTTGATTTGATGATAAACGAAGATTTGATCGAAGAAATCGCGCGTATTGATGGTTATACCAACATTCCCGACCATCTGCCTGCGGTGCGGTACCAGCACGAAGCCGGCGAAAACCGCAGTCTGCGTTATTACAGAGATTTGCTGGTGGCACAAGGCTTTCAGGAAGCGGTCACTTACAGCTTTATCGATAATACCAGCCACCAGGTGTTCTTTCCGGGAACGACGGCAATTACGCTGCAAAATCCGATCAGCACTAACCTTGCCGAAATGCGGCGCAGTCTATTGCCGGGGCTGGTTAATGCCCTGATTTATAACCGTAACCGCCAGCAATATGACGTGCGTCTGTTTGAATCTGGCCGCGTGTTCCTGCCGCAAGCGGGGGGGAATACTGCCGATTGTGCACAGCCCGTGCGTATTGCCGGTGTTATCAGCGGCTTAGCGGCCCCTGAGCAATGGGGAGTTGCAGCACGGAAAACGGATTTCTTTGATGCCAAGGCGGTCGTAGAAAACCTGCTGGCGCAAAAACGGGGAATCAGTTATCAACCATCGCGACAAACCTATCTACATCCGGGGAAAAGCGCTGACATATACGACGATGCGGGGCAGTACTTGGGCTGCGTTGGCGCTTTGCACCCGCAATTGTTACAAACGCTGGATGCGCGCGGCAGTGAAATTTACATTTTCGAAATCAACAAGTTGTCCGAACTGCCGGTAGAGCACCTACCGCATTATCGCAACATCAGCAAATTCCCAACGGTGCGCCGCGATTTGGCATTGGTTGTTGATAAAAATATTGCTGTTGCCGATATCTTGGCTACCGTACGGCAGCAAGTTGGTGAGCGTTTGAGCGATGTCTATTGCTTCGATGTTTACCGGGATGGAAAACTTGGCAACAAACAGAGCATTGCCTTAGCGCTATATTTACAGGATTCCGAAAAAACCTTGCAGGATGAGGAGGTTGAAAGTACCATTGCGGCACTTGTTACACATTTGAGAAACATATTCAACGCAGAATTAAGGTAGGCAAAAATGACTCTGACAAAAGCGGACATCGTCGAATCCATCATTACACAAATCGGCGTCCCGCGCCCCGAAGCGCGACAAATGGTGGACGAAATGTTTGAAGAAGTGCGCGCCTGCCTGTCGGCCGGGGAGTCAGTAAAATTGTCCGGATTTGGCAATTTTGAACTGCGTGACAAAAAACAGCGACCGGGAAGGAACCCTAAGACTGGTCAAGAAATACCGATAACGGCGCGCCGCGTCGTGAGTTTCAAGGCCGGACAGAAACTGAAGGCACGCGTATCCGGCAGCAAACCACGAGGTTAGAAAGATAGAAGTAAAATTTCCTTCTAAAACAGCAGTTAACGAAAAATCTGGTAAAATATTTGCGAAAGGGCTTGCGCGGGAGGGATTGACAGCTATAATGCGCGGCCTTGCCACGGTGTACGGGTCTTTTGAAGACTTGGTACCGGGATCTTTAACAAGAGAGAAGATGGTTTGTGCGGGTGTTTTGTTGCTGTAGATTTGCCGGCCGGATTGTCCGGTTGGCAGAGAAAAAAGACAAACATCCGAACTGAGATTATTTGAGAGACAGTAATGCAGTTTGGGAAAGAATGAACTGAAGAGTTTGATTCTGGCTCAGATTGAACGCTGGCGGCATGCTTAACACAT
>ERZ772766.265-NODE-265-length-32185-cov-5.288951_pt1 | contig 32185 bp, 31 predicted proteins | sample MGYA00511379_ERZ772766 | MGnify/ENA primary metagenome ERZ772766 (study PRJEB29015, sample SAMEA2737895) | human oral metagenome | biome: human oral; feature: human-associated habitat; material: dental | place: China | collected 2116 ...
GCGAGAAGCCCCCGCCTCTAAGTCCGTCAGGACGTAGGCGGCGGGAGTATGTCACTGTCAAAAAAGAGCATCCTTCGATGCTCTTCCTTTTTATTTATCGTTTTTCTTTTGCAGTTTTTCAAACGACGCTGAATTGTAAAGAAGCCGCTCTTCAAATCCTTCCTTCATGTTCTCCTGCATGATTGGACTATATTTCTCAATCATCTCAGAGAGAAACGATTGGTCATACGCCAGCAAATCTTCCGGCTTAGCGATATACCATTTGCCGTCTTTGCGAAGCATAAAGAATTGATTCGTTTCTCTAAAGGTCAAATCTTCGCCTTTATAGAGATTGTTCGTAGATGTTTCAAAGCCAACGATTGCAATGTTGTTCATCACAAGCGGGGGATAAATCTTTTGCAGTCTGATGGATTGTAGCCCAACCACTTGCGCCTTCATAGCTATGTTTGAGATGTATGTCTCGTTATCCGACGGATATAACACATTTTTGAGCGCATCGAAATCCTTGTGATTCATGTCGTTGAAATATTCAAGAACAACCTCGTTGATTTCAACCGCAGCGTTCTCTGTGTAAAGTCTCTGTCCTGAAATCAGTGCAACAACAACAAAGAGCGCAGTGAATCCGACAAAGAGCGTATGTCTTAGGAATTTGTTTTTGATATTACTGAGCGAGAATCTGTTTAGCTTCTCTAACGTGCTCTTGGACAGCTTTATTCGTGGAAGTTTTTTCTCTTGCGACATAAGTCTTCAACAGATCCTTTCTATTGTAGTGTTTTGCATAAATAAATGTAAGTTCGTCGATGTTATATCCGTAGAAGTCATCAAGATGATTCTTTTTTTCCTTGGGAACGAAATTCCAAAGCGCATCAAGTTTTTCATGGTCAATGAACTTTTCGCTCTCGTAGTTAATAAGGAATCTTTGATATTCGCAAAGCATATCCAAGATTTCGCTCTCAGGGATTCCTTCAAGCACATGTCCAGTTTCGAGTTTTTCAATATAATCTTCAAACTCTTTTACTTTGGCGAGCTTTGCTTCCTTGGTCATATACATGTTATGACGCATATTATCAAGCTCGTAGTAGCGAATCATGTTGTCTTTCTGAATGATGCTGTCTGAAAGTGGGAAGCCAAGTTTCAGGGCTTCAAACGTGCTTTCACTTTCAATATATTCGCCGTTAAGGTTCTGATACACGCCAATCCACTTTTGGAGCGTTGTGAACTCAGGATGCTGGCTTGCGAGCAGTTTGAGATTCCAAATTGCCATATTGTATTGTTTTGCATTGGCAAGCTCAACAACATTTGTCAGTGTCTCTTTGATGGCGCTCATTTCGGAAGTGTCTTTAGGACGCTTTTTTCTTCCAATTCGAACGGGTTCGTTTTCTTTGAGGACTGAAAGATCGCCAATTCGGTTCTTATGAAACTCTTCTTCCTTTGCTTTAATTTCGTCAATGGAAGCTTTGATAGGATCTTTCTCTACCTTAATTTCAGGGTTCTGTCTGATATGGAATCCTCCAATATCCTCATTGGGGCGTTCGTCTGCAAACGATACATTGGCAGAAAAAACGCAAACAAGCGCTGATAGGAGCATAATTGCTTTTTTATGATTCAATGATTTCAACCTCCGAGCTAGAATTTATATAGTAAGTATACCACTCTAAAGAGAAGTTTGTTCCGAATCTTGAATGGTATAATTGAAAACAAAAGGAGGAATACATCATGAGAATTATCATTTGCCTTATCCTAGCTCTTGGCATCTTACTCCCTGCATCGTTTAATACATCATCCGTATCGGCAGCAAAAAAGACTTCTGTTGTGAAACACGATATTTCCATTACACCTAAGATGGAAAATGACATATCCTACATTAAGAAGCACACAAACTTCACCAATGAAGAAATCAAAGATTTCTATGTGCAAGGCTTTACGAAAGAGAATATAAAGGATCTCTACATTCTCAAAAACATGTCGCATGAAAAATTTGAAGTCATCCTAGACATCTATCGCGATCAAACAGAAATCGAAATGGTGCTCAAAGATCTCTCTATTGACCCTGATGAGTTTCAAAAAGAATACGAAAAACAATTTCCAAAGGACATTGAAACAGATCATGATCGCATAAAGAGCACAACAGCGCCGTGGACGCGACTTGGGAAGCCTGACAAAAACTAAATTTAGGAGAGCGATTGCATTTGCAGTTGCTCTTTTTTGCACAAAAAAAGAACGCCAACATTGCGTCAGCGTTCTCGTTTTTTATTGCGAATAAATCAATAGTAATCTCTAAATCCTTTAGAGTGCGACGGATGGCGCAGTTTCAGCAGAGCTGAGTGTTCAATCTGCCTAATGCGCTCCTTCGTGAGTTTTAAGTATTTCGCAAGTTTGCCGTAATCCATTGGCGCGTCAGAACCTGCGAGATTGTATAAGTTAATTATAATAAATGCTTCGCGCTTATCAAGCGTGTGCTTGATGGCTTCAAAGAGTTTATCGTGAAGCTCAGCGTTGAGCACTTTAGTTTCAAGTGGAGTGTCGCCATCATCCAAGAGGTCCATCATCTGGGTTTCGTTTTCGTCAACAGGAACATTCAGACTTGTGACTGTCTGAGAGGACTCTTTGTAGCGGTTAAATTTGTCAAGCGAGATACCAAGCTCATCGGCGATGTACTCATCAGGCGCATCTTCGCCGCCATTCTCGGCTAAATATTCGCTTTCAATGCGTTTTGCTTTTCGTAAACTTTCCTGATAGTGAACTGGAACTCTAATGGTAAGCCCTGTGTTTGCAATATGGCGCACAATCGTTTGGTGAATCCAGTTCCAAGCATATGTGGAGAACTTAAATCCTTTGGAGACATCGAACTTTTCGATTGCTGTATATAAGCCGATGACACCCTGATTGATCATATCCTCCATTGGGATTCGTTTGTTGTTTGCATACACCTTTTTCGCTACTTTAACGACAAGGCGTATGTTGTGTAATGCGATTTCTTTTGCGATTCTGTTGTAATTCTCTTGATCAAGTATTGCAACTTTTTCTTTTTCGTTCTCTGGGAACGACATATATTTGTTAAGTTCTTGAAACTTAGCTACTTCTTCTTCTTTGGTATAAGGCTCGTACTGACGAATCTGTGCGAAGAGGATGCCAAGACCGTCAACACCGGCTTCTCCTGTGTCATAAGCCATCGGTTCATCTTCGTCATTGTCTTCATCTTCATCATAATCTTCATCATAATCTTCAATTTCGTCTTCAGAACAACTACAATCTACAGCTTCTTCATTTTCTTCTTCATTTTCTTCTTCTGGTTCTTCCTTTTCCTTTTGCTTTTGAACTTCGGCAATGTACTCTGGATTAAAAAGATCTTCTGAGATAACTACAATCTTCGGTTTTGATTCTTCTTTTTGTGTCTGCTCTTTAGCAGACTTTTGCCGTTTTCTTCTTTTTCTAATTGTAATCTTTGTGACTACACTGGATTGCTCCGTGTTGGGAAAAAGAGAAATGATTGTGGCTGAACATGTTTGACTCATTCCATTCGTTTTGAAGCCTTTTAGTGCTCCAAAAACTCGCCTCCTTTGAAGTTTTCTTAGTTTGTTGATTGTTCCATAATCTAATTACCTTTTCCTTTCCAAACATATGCAAAGATAAATTCACAAATGTTGACAAAAATTACATGTATTTAGCACTAAAAACAATCAGTTTATTGCATTTTCTGATTCTTTAGCCCGCTAACACGAGCATTATACCACACATCAGATCCTGTTGTAAAATGGAAAAAACAAAAAGCCCCGCAAGAGCGAAGCTTTTCATTTCTTTTTTTATCTCATTTGGCGTTTAGGCTGAGTGTCGCGCCTATTCTCGTCAATGAGTTTCGAGAGTGATTTAATAAATCGTCTCGCAAGAGAAACTGCCATATCAACGTTTTTATAGAAACCGTCTCCTGAACAGATTCCTTGTTTGGCTATGGCGGGAATCTTTTTGATTTCCCCTCCAAGCCAACTCTCAACGACAAACGCAGCTGTCATTGCGACGCAATTAGCAGTATTCGCGTCAAGAGGGTTTTTACCTTGGCTCAAGGCTTTTTTGTTTTCAGTACCAATTTTTTTGAGTATCAACTCTTTGGCGAGTAACATAGCCTGAACCTTTGGTTCGACTCCTTCCCTTAGCCAATATTTACGAGAAGCCTTCTCGTAGTAAATGTGCTTGGGGTAGGAATCTTTAAACACATGCTCTTCGACTTCTAACCCAGCACTTCTTGCCATTAGAGCAATAATGGCAAGATGATCCGACTCGTTGAAATTCTTTTTAGGGATTCCAAGAGTGGTTTGAGCTAGATCGAACACTTTAACAGACGTAAATTTTGTCCCCTGCGGTGTTCGGAAAGGCGCATTTACCTCGATTGGTATAGCGCCCTGTAATATCGCCCCTCCTTCTTTTTCGATATCGTCTTTTGACGCGAAGGAGACGATATTGGGGTTTTGAGTTAGTGCTTTAGCACAGTTCCCCAAACTGTACTTGTTACGTGCGCATACTCTTAAATAACGTTCTAAAGAATCTTGTTGAAACATAGATTCTTGAACGAAATTGAAGAATTTGCTATTCTGAGACATCCATATCAGCGCCCCTTTCTAAGTGTGGCGAAAAAGATCAAAAATGTTGCCACATATAAATAGAATATCCTAAAAGGATTATACCTCAATGGCTATTCGCAAACTAAAAAAAACGCCTTGAATAGCGATAAACAAGGTGTTTTCTAATCTATTTGATTACTTATCTCTACGGCAAAAAACCTCCAAAAACATCGAACCTCGCGTCAGCCAAATAGTGCATCAAGAGCATCAATGCGTAAGCTTGAGAAAATCCAACGAGCATTGGAACAGATGTCCCTTTCGCACCTTTTGTGATAGCACTTTCGATAATAAATGAGCCATACATGAGCGCAAGAGAGATGCAACCAAGGATAAACATAAGGAGCACAAATTCCATACCCATCAGGCCACCAACAGAGAACATAAACTTCACATCACCGCCGCCAATGATGTCTTCTTGTCCTGTAAAGTGCGCTACGATGCAGGCGAACAAAACAATCCAAATTGCAGGAATAACTCCCCAAAGCGTGTTCAAAAGCGAATTAACATTAAGAAGGATAAATGTAGGCATCGCAATAAGAGCAATTAAAGTGAGTTCGTTGGGAACTTCGCGATAATTGATGTCTGAAACCGTTCCGACAATAAACATCCATGCAACAAGGAGCATCTTGATGCCTTCAAGCGAAAAACCGTAACCAGTAAAAATTGCAAGAAATGTAAGACCTGTAACAAGCTCAACAACGAGATTTTGAAGCGGTATTGGAGCATGACAGTAGCCGCATTTTCCTTTATTTAGGAAGAAACTTAAAACAGGAACAGTGTCGCACCAAGGAATCTTGTGCCCGCATGTATCGCATGTTGGCGCACAAAAGAGCGGCGTTCTATCGTGCCAACGTTTGATGCACACATTAGCGAATGTGCCAAAAAACAGTCCTGATATAAAAATAAGCGCATATGTGAAAATCAAATATTCCATTCAAACAAATCCTTTCGATTTTTCTTCCATGATAACACAAAAAAGATGCCGTTTCCGACATCTCTTTTGTATTTTGGTTTTATGGTCATTCCTTCGCAAGAAGCTCCTGAATGTGCTTCAAGATTGCTTCATCCTGCATTCCAGCAGAACGGCAACGTCTGAAGTACTTCAAAACTTCCGACTGAGAGAAGGAGTTGTCGAAGAAGTTCCTAATCTCATCTCGCGAGGTCATCGTGAGTTGAGACAGGTATTCGACGATATCCTCCTTCAAAGGAATCTGATTCGCGCTCAGAATCCCTTTCACTGCAGACAAGAAGCCTTCCTTTGCGGAAGCTCCGCATTTGGAAATTTCCCAATAGTGGCGCTCCATGAAGATTTCATACCTGCACGGATTAGGTGCTTTCTGAAATCTCTTGAAGAACTCCTCAACGGGAACTTTCAACTTCCCCATGTCTGCAGGGTCAGTTCCCTCGTCAAGCACCATGATTCGCACATGGATGCCCGCTTCGGCGAGGAACTTTGCCTTTTTGAGACCTGACCGCTGACCGACGGCATGACGCTTTCCCGTTGTTGCCGTCCACGGATCGCAATCCGGAATAATGACAACCTCGTCGAGAGATACTTCCTTGATTGCCCCAATGAGCACTTCTGGCTTGATGCCGTTCGTGCCACACGTTGCAATCACCGTCCACTCTTTGTTGAGAGCACGCGCATACTGACGTACAATGATGGCGTCAATAGCAGCTTCAACGAGGAACACAACCTTCACACCCTTTTTGAGGGATGCTTGATTGAAGATCATGTTACCGCTTTCGGAGTAGCGGTGCGGCAGGAACGCGCCCTTCTCGATGGATCGACCATAAATATTCTGACCGACCATAAACGTGATGCGATTCTGCCAAGGGCAATATACCTTACCCTTTTTAGAAAGCGTCAGCACGCCCGCTTGCAGAAGAAGTTCGCGCGAATACCCTTCTGACTGCATCGCGTTTATGATGTTCCATGCCGCATTCCCTTCGGGGCAATAACCTATCCCAAAATGCTTCACGGATTCATCATTGATGCCGCGCGATTTGATGTAATCCATCGCGGCATCGCTGACGGTTTGCGTGCAACGATAACAAAACGACCGTCTAGCATCGTCTACCGTGAGCGCCGTTTCGCCGTCAGTCAAAGTAACGTTGAAGTTTTCCTCGAACCAACGAACGAGTTGCCGCCCGTGTAATCCCAACTCTTCTTTAACAAGCGATACCGAATTGAATCCGTTACCGCAAGAGAAGCAGTTGCCTACACCTTCAACATCGTTGAGGTGACAGTTGCCTCCCTTTCTGTTATTGGCAGAGTCATGATGCGGGCAAACTGCCAGCACGCGCACTGGATTGCTATCGTTTACAATCGCAAATCCGAGAGCGCGCCAAACAGCCGAAAGTTTAATTCCCGCCTGTTTGAGTTTGTCGTTCAAATTCATAAACAACACTCCTTTCAGTAAATGATCAAAAAACATCTCATTTGAATTATAACTTTCAAGATTCATCTCATGATAAAAAAAGATGCTCAACCAAATATCAAGCATCTTGACAAGCTCATTTCTTTGCTTCAAACTCTTTTCGACTTACCATTGAAAGTTCACCTAGCGGATTACCTTTACTGTCCGATTTATGGAAAAAACAGGTTTTTACATTTGAAGAGAAAAAAACCTTTTCTATGGTCAAATCTTTATCTTTCTCATCTACAACAAAGGCGACACATTCTTTTCCTGTTTCGTCATCTAGTGCAAATACTTTGAATAGCATCCAATCAATTCCTCTCTTTATTTTGTTTCGAGACCTAATCAAATTGTAGCATTTGCCGCCTTTAAACATTCCTCCGATGGAATAATATCAAACTCACGTTGCTCAATATGTAACGTTTCTTCTTTACAACAAGGGCAGTACATATGTTTCTTATGTCGCAACTCTCTTAGCGCACCTTGTGACCGTGGCACATACATTTTTGTCCCACAAACGCAACAAAAGAGCGTAGAGATTAAAACGCGCACATGTTTACTTCCTCTTCGCCGTCCCACTTTCAATCACCTCAATAGTTATTCTCAACAACATTATACAGCCGCTCCGTCGCAATATCTGGCGGGGTTTGTTTTTTAACGAAATTCTTTACATAGAAATTGATTTCAGACTGACTAATGTCGTAGTTAAAACACAGTACAATATATGGCAGTATTTGTGCAATATGTTTTTCGCTGTAATAGTAGCCAAGATAAGGAATGTAAGCGAGCACCTTGCGATAAGTGCGCTCATCCATATCTAAATCGGTAATGTATGCCGATCTCGTGCGCTTGGGGCGAAGTTGCATGAGCGGGTTATTTCTGCGTTTATCTTTTGCCGTTTCCTCTTTCGTGCCAACTTCCTCGAAGTGTTGCGCACCTCGGCGAATTTTTAGTTCGTCTGCGTTTTGTTGAATTAAGTCAAGAAAGTTTGGCGCAAATTCGTATTCCCCGCCAATGACCTTCAAATCCTTATTCCATTGTTCCCTGCTGATACCAAGCACATGTGCATTTGAATTGTCTGCCGCATAGGTCATCGTTGGAAACAGCAACGTTAGGGAATAAAAAATTGCTATTGCACATATTTTTTTTAGCATAACGTTCACCTCTTTTAGAAGTATACCTCAAAATCTGTCACATTGCTAACAATCGCATCATGACGAATGGAAAGAACAGAGTAAAGGAAAGCACAAAGAAGAACGCAATCAAAAGCCAAATTGTAACTGGGACGACTCTCTTATTAAAGATTTCAATATCATGCTTTAATCCATCGGCGTAACATTCTATACCTTTCCTCATAATTGTGGGGAAGTCCTTGAACTCTTCGCTGACAGCAAGCAGTACAATCGCATTTTCATCGAAAAGTTCGCCCGTATCTGCTTCTTTAAGCGCTTCTGCGATGTCTTTACCTTTACCAACTTCTTCGAGAGCTTCCTTAACGACAGCTTTATAGAGTGGGTTGCCAATCGCATCAGCCGATAATTGTAACGACTCATATTGCATATGGTCGCAGAATCGAAGCATATAGAGGTTTTTCATGAGGGGTACATAAATTATCGCGGAGTAGTAGAAATCAGGAAAATATTTTTGCAGATTATTGACAATGTAACAGCCCACACAAAATGCAATTCCAATGCCAATGTATTTGTCATGGAAAATCGTCGCAAAGTCATAAAAAAACTTGGACATAAATGGAATCCCAATATGTGTGTCCAAATAGAGCCACTGATAGAGCGGCAATGAGAACGCAAATGTAACCGCAATGATTACGAATATAAAAACAGTCGCGATTTTAGCGCGTAAGAATGACAAAGAAACTTCTTTTTCGATTGATTCAACAGTATCTTTCAAAAACAATCAACTCCTGTCTTGCTCTAAATTCTAACAAAGCCCGAACAACGTTTTTAGAGTTGACTTAGAAGAAAGAGATGTTTGAGTGTTGTTATAATTAGATACAGCATATTTAACAGCTCCTTTGTTTTATCCAAAAGGAGTTTACTTTAGAACGCAATTTTAAGGAAAGTTTGTTCAAAACAGACTTCGATAAAGGAGTTTTCCGTTCATGTATATTTCCAAGAAACAAAAAACGAAGAAAAAACTTCTTTGTCTGGGTTCGAGTCTCTTTTTCCTGTCGAACCAATTCGCGCCCATTGCATTTGCGGCAGACACACAAAACACCAATTTTACCGCACCTGCATCGGCAGAAGATATACAGACGCTTCGGAAGTATTATACAAATAAAGCAAGTGACGCATTTATTCCAATGAATCTCATTTCACAAGACTTTAAGCTCAATGAGTTTGAAGTCCTCATTATGAGTGAAATCATAAAACAGGATCTTGTTAATCGAGCGAGCAATAAAGAAACACAGGATGAAGCAATCAGCGATCTTGTGGATTTGCAGAACAAATACCTTGACGATTACAAAGCAATCTTCAACAAAGTTCCTGAAGACATCGTAAAGAAAGCAGAAGCGGCATCGCAGAAAGCATCATCACCATCAAGCGCATCTACTGCACAGTCGGGCGGAACTAGCGATGGCTCTTTTGATACGCCTGCTGGAGAAGGTTACAACGAAGATCCTGAACGCGGCACAACGCAGGCAGACATCAATGCGCACATTCAGAAATATTTAACGCCTGAAGCACTTGCAAGAATCGCTAAGGAGCAGGGGATTGACCCTAATGCGATTGAAGATGACAAGCAACCTTACCCGCCAGGAAGCGACTATGACAACCAAATCATGCAGTCGCTCACACCTGATCAATTAGCGGACAATATGTCGCTTATTAACATCAGGCAATCTCCTTCAACAAACATCAAAGAAGAACAAAGCAGTTATGTGAACGCACAGAACCCGCTTCGTGATATTAACCTTGAACAGCTTGCGCCAATTCCAACTGAACCTCTTCAAGCTGATGTCGTGAAAGATAATTACGACATGGATAGCCTCAACGATCTCATTTGGACAGCAACGCACCTTGAAGAGCAAAAAGCAAAACACTTCTTTATTGAAGCTGTTCATAATATTTACTACGTTGACGAGCACGGCGAAGGCAATGTGCCTCTTGATTTGAACCGCTTGAATGATAATGGTAAAGCATATAGGAAATCAATCACGAACCAATATGAGCTGAACGAATCCCTTGAAATTGGACTTGGTGTTCGCGTACATAAAGCACTTGATCTCGTCATGAGTATTATTGCTAAGAACGAAAACGGGATGCTTGGGAAACAAGGCTCTACATTTGAGTTCGGGAACGTGCTCTTTAAGTTTCATCCTGAGCGGCTTGATCCAATCACAATTCAGAGACTCAACTCCGAAGGAATTGTTATCGAAAGTAATGGGCAAGTCATCGGAAAACGTATTGGGAAAAATATTGTCGTCAAAACAGATACAAAATCTGGAACAACTGGCATCCAAGCAGGCAACACTGTTGCAATGTATGATCCTGAAAATGGGTTGAGCCTTTCCAATGTGGGAAGCCGTTACTTTGTTGGCTTTGGCAAGCTCTCGCTTGACTTCACGTCATATACGCTCCAACTCACAGATTGCAAAGCCGTTCAAGTTGGTTACCATGACAATGCAGAATCTTTGACTCTCCTTTATGGCAAGCCAAATGACGGCGGTAAAGAAGGATGGGTTGATAACAACAGTTCGTATTCGCAACCGATTGTTCACAAAGGGCAATACGAAAAAGCACTCTTTGCGGCACAATATGTAACTAAGAAACTCATTCCAAACATGGAGCTTTCCTTTAACTTCGCGCAAGCAAAAGCAAAGGGAACACTTCAAAAGCCGATGGGAGCACTAAAGGCAGACACAACTGTGTATTCGCTCTTTGTGCGTAGCAACAACCCTCGTAGCAACACCTCTTATGAAGGTGAATTTGCAAGAGCAATCAATAAATATGTAGATCTTGGTGTTGAGTCAAAAACAAACGCAGATTACCTTGATATTTCTCATGCGTTCTCGCGTCGTTTGCGCGGTTCTCTACATCTTGTCAATATTGATGACAACTACGATACAAGTGGGCTTGTTGAGGATAGAACAGGTGATAATCTTTACACGACCAAGAACGGCGATGGCAAAGCTGATTATCTGTACGATCCAGGACAGCGCGGACTTGATCTCGTCCTGAACTACACATTCCCGAAGAACGCCGCTCTTGCGTTCGGCTATACAAGATATCCAAGGACGCGCAATGAGCAAAGTGATGGTTCTGTGAAGCATAATTCCAAGACGAGTTATTATCTCTCTGGAACAAAGCAATGGTCGCTTGCAGATCGTCTTGGCAACTCTCGTGGTACAATCAGCCTCCAACAGCGGTTTGATTACAATGATGTTTCTAACAAACCTTATACAAAGAGGTCTTCTGATACCACGCTTTCCTACTCTGGTGAGCCTTGGGTAGATGGCGATGTGTCAATGGATGCACAAAAGATTTTCGATAACGCTGATGGAGATCAAACAAGATTCGACCTCACTGTTGCACATCACTTCTATCCTGCCGACAGAATCTCTGTTACGCCAAAATCGCAGTACACACGCAAGATTGGCAAAAAGGGATATGAGGCAGATTCCAAAGAAATGGATGCGACGACACTTGTCAACACGCTCACAATCGGCTACGAATTAGTGCCTGAAGAACTCACAGTCAATGTCCTGATTGCAAAAGAGAAGTACAACATCAAGAAGAGCGAAATTGACGAATCGACAGGAAAGAAAATTGACGGCGAATCAAGAAACGTCTTTGGTGCAGGTCTTGGTCTCGTTTGGGAGCCAAAGAGCATTGCAGGGCTTCGCGTTGGTGTTTCCTATCGCAAGGACAAAGTTGATTACATTGACAACCACGAAAACAGCAAACAAGACATTTGGGATTACTCAGTAGAGTACAGTCGTCCACTTTCCGACAACGTGCGTGCGACAATCTCTTATGACTATAAGACAGCAAAAGACAAAGCAAAACCACTGTATGACGAGGTAACGCGCACTGTATCTATCGACATCAATGCGCAGATTGGTCCAAGCACAAGTATTCAGCTACAACACTCCTACGAGATGGAATACAAACCAAGAGATCCGAGTGCGAACCACAAGACGCGTTCAACAGTGCTTCAAATGACGAACAAGTTTTAACCAAAAAAAGACCGCTTCTGTATGGAACGGTCTTTTTTTGGTTTTTAATCAATCTGGCATATAATTTTAGATACCGAAGTTTTTATTTGAGCATTATCTTTTTATATTTTTGATCGTGGATAATGCTTGTTGTATGGTGAAAGGAGAAATTACCATGAGTCGTATTATCCGTGAATTCAAGAACGCGAACAACATTGCCGTTGTCGGCTTGATTGCGTTTGCCGTGTTGTCGTTTATCTCGCTTGCCATTGGCGCTGGCATGGCGGGAGTTATGCTCTCTGCTGTAATGGCAGGAGCAGTCTGTGTCTATCAACTCGTTGATAGACCAGACATCCCGTCACATTCTGAAATAGAGGCACTGCAAGAAAAACGCTCCAAGAAGCGCACGCTTTGGAGTGTCGTCGGTCCATATTTTTCTCAGAAGAAGTCCAATCACCGTGCACGCATGAGAGTGATGTACGAATTGGACAATATGGGAATGATCTCGCTCTACATGCGCTATAAGCGGGAAGGGCGCCTAAGCGAGATTCTTGAGGAGGAGGATCTTGAGTATTCGAGATCCGCGTTCCCCATCGCCGCCGTAGCCGCAGCTGTTGCTGTCGGTGCTGTTGGCTCTGCTCGTACAGACGTGCAACAGAACGCACAGCAAAATGCGGCGACATCCAGCCTCAATTCTACCGAGCTGGAGGAGCTAACTCCTGGCGGTTTCCCTGCGGTGAAAAATACGACACCGACAGAGGAGGACTTCTTGGGCATGAACGACGAACAGGAAATCATTCCTGACATCGTTGATTGCTCAGAAGAGCCTGAGTGCTTCGATGACAGTACAACGGCTAGTTCTGTTTGCGACAATGATGACGACTATTTGTTCGACGATGACTCGTCGAACGATCTTTACTGCGCGTAAAGATTCGTTGTTTGTCGTCGAACAAAATAAAAAGAGGGATATTTCCCTCTTTTTTTCTATTTCGCCGTTAAGAGCACTCTTCAAGGAGCGCGTTAACCTTATCGGGGTTCCCGAGAACGACAATCTTGAGCGGTTTGTCGTTGTATGTTGCCAGTTGACGCTCCAAGTAGCCGTTGTGAATCAATGCGCGTGCAATAAAGAGCGTCTTGTATGGAGCAATCTTGGAATACTTCTCACATTTATACGCAAGAGTTGCAAGCGAGTTGGTTTTGTCGTTCTCTTGCCCCCACTTAACGATGCGAAGGATTTCACGAATGATGGTCTTATCGAAAATACTGCGCTTTTTCGGATCAACACTGATTACAAACGGGACGTTATATGTCTCTTTGATGCCTGCAAGATTGTTGATGTCATCTGTCAGCACAAAGTTGACCTTATTGCCGCCGACCTTCTCGAAGAACTCTGCTGCTTTTAGGAAGTTCGTATCGGCGCAAACGACAGTGTAGGTGTTGTCTGTGATATTTTCCTGTGCCATAAAGGACTGATATAGCATGTGCATCAATCCAAACCCATAAACGTTCTTTTCTTCAAGCTCACTGTACGACGTAATCATCTCCATGTTCATTTCGCCAGAGAGACGCGCCACTTCGGTGAGTGTTGACAGGAACAGGTTGTTTTCATTGAATCCTCCAATGAGGAAGATTTGATCCTGCTTTTGCATCTTATAGATTTTACGAATTGCTTCTGTTAGGTTGATGAGACGAATGTTCTTATCGCCCTTCCAAAGAATTGGATCTGCATCAATTAGTGTAATATTCATGTTTATTGCGCGCTGAATGCGCTTCCTCCTTACCAAAATTAAAACTACACGGAACGAAAAAAGGAACTATCAGAACGATTGCGATTTCCTTTTACCATTTTAACAAAATTTTATTTTTGATTTTTGAACGATTTTTGACACAAACTTTTTCCCATGTGATATACTGAACCCAAAAATGACAATGGAGGAATAATACCATGCTTAACAAAATTCAGTCTCGCCTTTGGAAGGATAACGCCTTTACAAAGCTCTCCGCTTCGGATAAATACGCTTTCCTTTATATTCTCACGTCTCCGCATCGTTCCAAGTTGGAGCTTTTTTATATGCCCCTTGCGTATATGAGCTGCGACATGGGAATCACTGAGAGCGAGGCAAAGCAGTCGGTGAAGAATCTCATGAAGGCAGATCTGATCGAATACGATTGCGAATCCAATATGATGCTCATCAAGAACGACGATTGTGTCTTTATTGATGCTGAAATGAGCGCAGAGGAAATTATTGCCTTCCTCAATGAACAGCCCGACACGTTTCTTGTCGGCACGCTTCTTGGCAAACTCGAAAAGACGATTGATGTGAAAATCGTTGATGCCGTAAAGAGCAACGAACGTGTCGCTCGTTCGCTTTCCATGAAGAAGAAGGATGTTACGGAGGAAGCTCCTGTAAAATTTGTGGAAAAGAAAACGCCCGAGCCAGTAGAACAGAAACCAGTCCATGTCGCTCCTGTGCGCGTTGAAAAGCAGGAAGATGAATCTGAGGATGATTCCGAAGATGAACCTGTTGAGCAAGAAGATATAGAAGAAAAGCCGAAAAAGAAACGTACTTCTGCGAAAAAGAAAGTGGATAAAAGTTCCATTGAAGAGGATTTCGACGAAATCTGGGCGCATTATCCGCGTAAGGGCTCTAAGGGAACTGCTTTTAAGGCATACAAGGCACGCGTAACAGCAGGAGAGATCTCGAAAGAGGTCGCCATGAAAGCTGTCCAAAACTTCGCTTTTGTAATGAAGAGTGAAGATCGCGAGCAGAATTACATTATGCTTGGAAGCACCTTCTTTGGTCCCAACCAGCGCTTTAAGGATTATCTCAGCGATGGTGCGGCAATGAACAAATATGTGTCCAATGAGAAAATGTCGCCTGAACATGAAAAGCTCTTTGAGGTGTTTTGGGAGGAATATCCAAAAAAGACGGCAAAACAGCAAGCATATGACAATTTTGCTGCGCTGATGGAGGCGGGAGAGTCTGCTGATGACATCATTAAGGCCGCAAAACACTATTGCTGGAAATGCGTCCAAAAGAAGGTTGAACAAAAGTTTATTAAGACAGCAGGAAACTTCCTTGACCTTAATAAAAAGCCATATAAGGACTACATCAGCTTCAATGATGTCTCTTATGAGCCTTCAACGGATGTAAACCCGTTTGCAATGGTGCAGGATGTAAGCGATGAGAATCCTTTTGTGGATGATAATGAATCCGAGGAAAATCCGTTTCTAAATAGTGATGAAGATAATCAGTCCGATGAGAATCCTTTTGCAAACGACGATGATGATGAGGGCGAGGAAGAGAATCCTTTTGTTTCATCGAACTCTGAGGATGACGAGAATCAAAATGCAGAATCTGACGAGAACCCATTCGTTGATGACGAAAATCCGTTCATTAACGATGTTGACGAGAACCCATTCTTGAACGACGATATTCCTGCTGTTGAATACAATCCGTTCTTGGATGATCTCGTTGAGGAAGAAAATCCGTTTATTTCTGATGAACAGGAAGAAGAGAACCCATTTTTGACGAACAATCAATCTCGGTCAGAGGACGGGGAAGAAGAGAATCCTTTCCTTCCAAACAGCAAAGAAGAAAATCCATTCCTTGACGACGAGGAAGAGGAAAATCCTTTTATAGAGGAATACAATCAGCGACTCAGAAAATCGAAGAGGCAGGAAGAAAACCCGTTCTTGGACGATGACATTATCTGATTAAGCGAATATCCGCTACAGAGCGCTAAATTGGACGCTTTGTAGCGGAATTTTGCATTTGTAAAAATTGTCTGTTAAAATGTTTTTAGAAAACGGATTTTAAAAAGGAAGTGATGATTGTGAGTCAATTTGAAACTTGCCCTTATTGCGGCAGATTGCTTGAAAAGAAAAAAATATCCTTCTTTAACGAGGAAATTGTCTTAAAGTGTCCTTGCCGTATTGAAGCAGATATGGCGAATGATAAGCGCATTTCAGATATGGAAGAAAAACAGCAAAAGAAAGACGCTGTTGCGGCATTTTTGTCCAATCCTGACATTGGTCGGCGCTATGAAGACAAGAAGTTCAACAATTTTGAAGAGAATGAAGGCAATAAATCCAATCTTGAGTTCTGTAAGAACTTTGTTGCCAATTTCTCAAAATACATCAAGAGCGGCATGGGTTTGCTCGTCATGGGCGGCTATGGTTGCGGTAAAACGCACCTTGAAATCGCTGTTGGGCGCAAGCTCGTCGCAAAGGGATATTCGGTTAAGTTTTACAAAGCCGCATCGCTCTACAATGAATACAAAAAGTCGCTTTCTTTTAGATCTGACGAAGAAGCGAATGATTTTGTGCGCGAAGTGAACGACTGCGATTTACTTATCATTGACGATCTCGGCATCAATTCGCTACACAGTGATTACGCCTATGAAACGTTTTTATACCAAATTATTGATTTCAGATACGCCAATAAATTGCCGATTATGATCTCCATGAACTGTGTTAAATCTGCACTGCAAACTTCTTTGACGCCGCGTGTTTTAGATAGGCTCGCAAGCATGACCGTCTCTGTTGTCAATAATGCGCCTTCATATCGCGCAACGGAGAAAGATAAAGAGCTTCAAAAAGCACGCGCTAAAATTGCACAATCTGCTTGATTGTGGCAAACATGAAGAGATTCAAAGATGGTGACGCAAGGTTAGCGTCATGAAGCAAACAGAAAGGGACGATAAGCATGGCAAAATACGCAATCGCGTTCGTCTTGGACGCGGACACTTTGTCCAAAACCTACACAAGAGGCAATCCAGCGAAAGCTTACGCCGAAATAGAGGACACGTTAAGAAGCTACGGCTTCTCGCGTCAGCAGGGAAGCGTGTACTTCGGAAGCGACAAAGTGGATGCTGTACGGACGGTCATGGTGGCGCGGAGGCTCGCGACGAAGCACGCATGGTTTACAGCGAGCGTGCGCGACATTCGGATGCTACGCATCGAGGACGACAACGACCTGATGCCGGCAATCCGAGACAGAGACGGGGATTAAGGGGCAGGTACATCCGAAACTTTTTATTTTTTAGCGAAACCATTCGCAACTTTTCCCTACACAAAAAAGAAAACATGGTATAATAAAATCATCCTCAGAGGAAACACTACCATACTTTCACCACAGCATTACTTTTTGAAGTCCTCACAGGCGATAACCACCACGAATGGGCGGTTTGATGGGGAGCTGGGCAATACCGTTTGGGAAGCCTCGGCACATTCCCGCGACCGATAATAACCTGCGACACGGTGGCTAGAGGAGGCACAGGTTCGCCAAAATAAAGAAGCAAGAGTGACACCACCGCTGCACGCGCTTCCCCGCATTGGTCTTGGCGTGTAGCAACTCCGACCTCGCTACGAGTCAAAACTATGCGAGATATAGGGTACCTCCAATACCGCTGAAGAGTTGAAAAGCTGACGGGAAGAAGGAGAAGGCTTCGATCTCCGGCGAGGTCTTCTCTTTCTTTTTTGCGTTTTGGGTAAGTGGCATACTGGGAGCGCACCGAGCAAAATTATCAGGATGTGAGCTGAAAAAAAGAGCTAGGTTTTACCAACTAGCTCTTTTTTTCAGAACGCCAAGACAAGATTTTGATTTTGATGTTATACTAAAGACAAGAAAAATGTAGGTACATCCAAACCACGATGGAGGATAAAGTGGAGAATGATGTGCCAAGAAAACCCTAACGGGACGAGTAATTTCTTAGTTAGGTTGGCAGACAAGGATGTCTGCTTCGCGGTTCACCGAAATCGCGCGGATTGAAACACGAATAAAGCGGCAATCGAGATAAAGGATCGCATCATGTAAATCGCATCCCGTGTGGATGCGCGGATTGAAAAAAGACCGCCACTGAGCACGAATTTGCTCTTGGCGGCTTTTTACATGGTAGAATTAAACCTAAGATCACGAAACATGTTGGGAGGCTACGATTGAGATGCCATTTGATTTCGGCAGAATGAACGCGGAACAAAAAGCCGCAGTACAGCACATGGAGCATCCATGTCGCGTTATTGCAGGCGCAGGTTCAGGAAAAACGACTGTTTTAACTAAACGAATTGAATATCTGCTTTATAAAGGCGTTAATCCTAAGAATATTCTTGCAATTACGTTTACTAAAAAGGCTGCCACTGAAATGAAAGAGCGGCTTATTTCGCTTGTTGGTTTAGACCAAGGCCAGCAGGTATTTTTGGGGACGTTCCACTCTTTCGGCTTTTCGGTAATACGTTCCAAGTACCGCAAAGACGGCAAATCATCCCCACAGCTCCTAAGCGAAACCGACAAAAAGCAGATTGTTGCCAAAATCTTGTCTCCGAGTTCGCAGTCTAAGGAGAAAATCACATCTGATATTGACGAAGACGCCGCTTTAGCTTTTATTTCGTGGCAAAAGAATTATCTCATTATGCCAAACGACGAAAACCTTGATGTCAGTTGCCTTGAAGGAGCAGAAGACATTGATGAAACTTATTTAAACGATCTCAGAACGCTGTATAAGCGCTATGAGTTAGTTAAGAACCAGATGGGCGTTATTGACTTTGACGATATGTTGGTGCAGTGCTATACGATTCTTAAAAAGGATCGCGACTTACGCACGATGTATCAAAACATTTACAAATACATCTTGGTTGACGAGTTTCAAGATACCAATGTTGCCCAATATGACATCGTTAAGCTTCTTGCGGGCGGCTATACGCAAAACGTGTTCATTGTTGGAGATGCACGACAGGCGATTTATTCGTGGCGTGCATCCAAGGTTGACTTCATTCTTAACTTCGAGAAAGATTGGAAGAACGCACGCACAATAGAACTGAATGACAACTACCGCTCAACCGTGGAAGTCGTTAATATGTCCACAGAACTCATTAAACACTCAACCATTCAATATCCTGGCATTTGTCGCAGTGGGCGCGGCAATCATGGCGAAGACATTTATTCACTAATCACAGATGATGACAACACAGAAGCGCAAACAATTGCGTACATTATTGACCATCTTGTGAACCAACAGCAACTTATTTCGTATTCTGATATTGCGATTCTTTACAGACTTAACATGCAATCTCGCCCATTTGAAGATGCGTTTTCAAACATGGGAATACCATACTATGTCGCAGGCTCAGAAGGGTTCTATGGCCGCCGTGAAATCAAAGAGCTTTTAGCGTACCTGCATTTGGCAGATAATCCGAACGACATGGATTCGTTCAAATTCATCATGAACGTGCCTGAACGTGGCATCACTAATGACACTTATAATGCGCTTCAACGTAAATCCCATGAATATGATGTTTCTATTTCAGAAGTTGCAGAACAGTTTGCCGATGTTACGCCTGATGAGAACGTTCAAGAGATGCTTCAAGATTTAGGATTAACACTTGCAAAATTGCGCCAAATGAACTCTAGTGGCAAAAGCAATGTTGCTGAAATGCTTTCTGAACTCGTGCGTACAACTGGCTACATAGAGTTCTTAAAAGAGCGCATGAAGGGCAAAGCGAAAGGAAAAGCTGACGATGAAGGTAAGGAACAAATGATTTACTCCTTTATCGCCAGTTGTGAGCGATTTAAGGATGTGGACAAGCTTTTCCAGCATATCCAAAAAGTCGAAGAGCAACAAGCCGACAGAAATAGCGCAAAAGTGCAGTTAATGTCTCTTCATCGCTCAAAGGGTCTTGAATTTGACACTGTGTTTATGGTTGGACTCATTGATGGATTATTGCCTCATGCGAAATCAATGAAGGTAAGCGAAAACGGGATGATTATTCCTGAATCTATCGAAGAAGAGCGCAGATTGTGCTACGTTGGCATCACGCGAGCCAAAGAACGGCTCTTTATGAGCACATACAACCAAAACAGCAAATCAGTGGCAAATATGAGCATCTTTTTGAAAGAGATTTACAATGATACGAAAGACGTATCGGCAATCTTTGAAGAGGTTAAATCGCTCAGAGAAGCGCAAATAGCGGCAGGACAAGAGCCAATTTAGCGGGTGGGGGATGTCAACAAATGACAGGACATGAAAACAAGAGCAAAATTGTTTCACGAGCAATATTGGAGCAAGAAGGGAAATTTACTGTTGAAGACATTGTAAACTCTGTTCGCGACTTGATTGAAGGCTCTGTAGATTCCATTAGGAGCTACATATTGAAAAAAATAGAAACCATGTGCGAATATGGTTTGATAGGAAAAACAGATATATACTATTTTTCCAGAGAGCAATAAAAAAGCCCAACAACTTAGTTAAAGCTAGGTTGTTGGGCTTCTTTTTAGTACAGGATGTCCTCTGGAACTTCCTCTTCCTTCGCGTCAGCGTTGTCGTTATCGCGCTTCTTGAACATGATAACCTCGAAATCAACAACACGAAACGCCGTGAAGTAGCGATTCTTCCCATCTTCGGAAGTGCTCTTTGTCGTGCTCTTCTTTGCGCGAACGCAGACCAAATCGCCAACATGAGCGATGTTATGGATGGTCTCAGCGCGCTTATTCCAAGCCTCAAAGTTTGTCCACTCAGTGCGGTACTGACCGTCCTTATCCTTCTCGCCTGTGTTCGATGCAACAGCGAAGTTTGTGACAACAGAACCGCTCGGAAGCGTCTTCTGCTCAATCTTTCCAATGCGACCAATAGCTGTGAGTATGCAACTCATATGTAATTCTCTCCTTGTATGTGGTGTGTTTGTTAGTAGACAGATTTCTCACTACAAGAGTAAGTGTATCAGAATCGGTTGCAATCAAAAAACAGGGTACAATGACCCTGTTTTTTTCGGTTTTAGACCGTGGAATCAGAACGGAATGTCGTCGTCATCCACAAATACTGCGCCCATCTGTGGAGCGCTCTGCGGTGCGGCACTCTGCTGCTGATAACCCTGCGGCGCAGGTGCGGTAGCAGGCTGTGCGTAACCCTGCTGATAGCCGTTGTTCTGCGGCTGAGCAGGTGCAGGTGTCTGAGCGTACTGCTGAGGCGCACCCTGCTGATACCCCTGTTGGGAAACAAACGGCACATTCTCTGAGATGGAACTTACCGTCCCGTAGAGGATCGGGTTTCCTTTCTGAGGAGAGGCCGTAATTACAACCCCATCAAGAACAAGCGTAAACCGCTTGCCCTGCGATGCTCCTGCAAGCATCTCAAACTCAGCAGGGAAGCGCTGTTTGAACGCTGTAGCCGAAATATTGAGATAGACGGCCTTACCGTCCTTGCCTTTTCGGATATACTCCGAAACGTTGGAAACGACGTATTCGTTTCCGCTCTGCGCTGTTTTCACAGTCGGCGCGAACTGACCGACAGAGCACTCCTGTGCAACAAGGGAGAAGTCGGCAAGTTCTCCCTGAACGCCAAGCGAGATGTGCGTGAGCTGAGCATATCCAACCACGCTCCCATCTGTGCGTTTCTGTGCGCAAAGGTTGTTTGCGCGCAGGTTGACAGTAGCGCCCTGAGTGAAGCTTTGAAGCTTCTGCTGAACGGCAGGTGCTCCAGAGGACACAATAAGTGTAGTTACACTATTGTTCCTCGCGGGAACAGTAACGGTGAGAACCGTCATATTCGCTCCGTCGGGACGCTGACGCGCCTCGACGGTGACAACCTGTGCGTTAGAAACATAAACCTGATTACGTGCTGCCATGATAACTCTCCTTCCTTACGCCTTTTAGACGTAAAAGCAAAAAATGATTTTATAGAGAACGCTTATGGCGAAAGCATCCTCTACTTGACATCATCTATATTAACACTTTTTGTCTGCGCAATGCAAGAAAATCTTTCACCTTTAAATCTGTTAAAATCAAAAAAGCAATCAACGCCTTAATTAAAGGAGGAATATAAATGTCTGCAATGCAGAATCCAAATATACCAGTCACAGAAAAGAAACCAAATCAAATTCAAAATAGAATCCTTGAAGCAGCATTAACCACAAAGAGCGTCTTGCGCATCGTGATGCAAAACGGAACGCAGTATTTTGGCAAGTTGCATGATTATGATCAGTTTGTCCTTTCACTAATTCCAGTCTCGCCTGTTGGGAATGGAAGAGAACATGGACTTATCATGATTTATAAGTCAGCAATCGCGTCACTCGAAATGACACCATCTATGGAAAGGGTTGTTACGTCTCGTACAATCCCCAAAAAGCAAGGACAGAAACAGACGCAAAAGAAACAAGAGTCTGCACCGCAGATTGCTGTAAAATCGCTTGAACCTGAACTGAATAATCCAGAAGAAGAAACGCCGAACGTTGAAGAGATTTCAAAAGAAGCAATTAACGACGAAGCGAACAAACTTAATGAAAGCGAGCATGAAACGCAAGAAGAGGAATCTACTGAAACAGAAGAACAAACTAGCGAATCTGTTGTTGCCGAAGCGTTTTCATTTGATGAACCAGAAGCAACAGGAGAAACCAAAGTAACAAGCGAAACATCTTTAGAAACAGAAGTAACGCTATCTACTGAAGAGAAACCCGTTAAGACAGAAGCGAAAATTGACGAACCCGTTGCTACCGAAGCATTTTCATTCAATGAACCGGAAGCAACAAAAGAAACCAAAGTAACTGAAGCAACATCCGCAGAAACGCAAGAAACACCAAAAGAGGAAAACAAAGAAGAGAAGAAAGACGGTCTTAGTGGCGTTCTCGCTGAACTTGGCATCTAGGTAGAAAGGGGCAACAATCTTTGATTAAGATAAAAAAACTAATTGTTGCCGCTTTCATTACAATTTCTGCGGTTGTTGGATTAACGCCATCAAACACAGAAGCGGCAATACCAACCATTTGGGTCGAAAACTTGATTCAGCGTTATGTTAGCTCTGAAAACCCATCCATGTCCTTTGATGAGGCAGGAGGAATTGCAAAAGCGATTTTATACTACTCTTACAAGTACAACGTAGATCCACTCATCATGTCGGCACTCATTGACACAGAATCAAAGTTCAATCAAAATGCAGTATCATCGGCAGGCGCGATCGGCATGGGTCAGCTACTTCCAAGCACAGCGTCGGCACTTGGTGTCAATCCACATGACACGCTCCAAAACATTGAAGGCGCATGTAGCTATATGGCAACACAATTAACGAACTTTAATGGAGACACACGTTCAGCGCTTGCGGCGTACAATGCTGGCTCAGATGCGATCAAACAGTATGGCGGTATTCCTCCATTTGAAGAGACGCAAAACTATGTGGCACAAATCACGCAAAAATATTCTCAGCTAAGTGGCGCATTAAATACTATACTGAATGGAGCGAACTATATTCCTCCAGAAGAACCAGAGCCAAAGTATGAAGTTGTTTATGTTGAGGATGAAGACAAGACAAACGCGTTTGCCAATGGCGACTATGACGATCAGGTAATTAACGTCGAAGCTGGGTATTGAGAATTCGGATTCCATCTTGGAATCCTTTTTCTTAGCAAAAAGGGGAGAAATAATGTTTCTAAAATTTATTAAAAACCACAAAATAGCGCTCTTAATTCTCGCCGTATTTCTTGCAACTGTTAGTGCATCTTATTACATCTTCCACGGACTATTTGAATCAGCGCGCCCTGGTGTCGCCGATGCAACAGCAGAAATATCGGATGAAAAAGAACCTGAAAATAAAACCATCAACTTTCTTCTTCTTGGCGTCGATGAGCGCAGTGGTGATGTTGGACGCTCCGACACCATCATGATGCTTTCTGCAAATCTCGCGACAAAGCGCATTGGGCTTGTTTCAGTGCCGCGTGATTCAAGAGTTGACATGATTAAGTATGGCTCAACCAAGGTGAATCATGCTTACGCTTATGGCGGTATTACATTAGCGAAACAAACCATTGAAAAACTTTTAAATGTCAAAGCGGATCACTATTTCGTTATCAACTTCGCAGCATTTAAGAAAATCATTGATCTCCTTGGCGGTGTTGATTTGGATGTCGAAAAGGATATGTATTATCGCGACGATTACGATGGTGAAAATGGACTTGTAATTGATTTGCAAAAAGGGCAGCAACATCTTGACGCTGAAAAAGCAATCGAATATGTGCGTTATCGAGATGAAGAGGGCGACATTGGGCGCGTGAAACGCCAACAGAAGTTCCTCAACGCTGTCTTGGCGAAGTTCACGTCACCTTCAACCATTCTTAAAATCCCATCCATTATCAAAGAAGTTCGTAATTCTATCCAAACGGACATGTCATTCGCCGATATGGTTGAATACTTGTCCTTCTTGAAGAACGGAACAGATTATAAAACAACTGCATTTATGGTCCCTGGAAGTCCGCAAATGATTGATGATTTGAGTTATTGGATTGTCAATTACCCTAAACTCTATGATGAACTCCAAGCAATGAACAACTTCATCCTAGACCGCGAAAACACGCCTCCTCCTGCAACAAAAGAGGAAGAAGTCGCAACTAAAGAGCAAGGCGTATTTAGGGAATCAATTGATGACAAGCAAAGCACTGTTGTGTGGCAAGTGGATGACACAAAGGGCGACGAAATGAATGAAAAAGAAGCTGAGATCCGCGCCAAATTGCGCGCTGATGAAGACAGAGAGCGCGCTGAACTTGCTGAACAGCGCAGATACCAAGAGTGGCTAAAAAATCAGCAAACAGAAAGCGAAACAGGAATTAAAATTATCAACACAACAACAGATTCAGACAAAACATTACAAGCACAAAAAGCGCTGAGAAACGCAGGCGTTGAAGTTGGAACTGTCACGGACAAATCTACTGGGACGCCAAATCCGCGCACGATTGTGATTGTTTCTGAGAGGGATAAAGAGACACAAGAAGCGGTCAAAAATTTGCCATTTCGATGCTCTGTGATAACAAAAAAAGGCGATTTCACACCAACGCTGATTATTGGAGAAGACTTCTAAAAAAAATATCTGATTAAAGGGCATCTCGAAAAGATGCCTTTTTTAGCGTCTCAAATGTCTTTTTGGAGTACAATCTTTGTAGAAGGTAATTGGCGGTTTTCTATTTTTTGACCGCTATGTTTTCGCCTTTAGGCGAGATGAAAGGAGCGATTTTTATGAAGAATGTAGTTATCAATGCGGTGAAATACCTATTGCCTGAAATGGCAGCCTTCTACGAGGAAAAATACCTCGAATATGAAGATGGGAAACATAGATGGAATGAACTCGTCCATGATGACGAGCGTCTTAAAAAAGACATCATGGATTTCATTGATGGAGCATTCAGCGAATTTACTAATTTTGCTGAATGGACCGAGTTTGTCGGAAGGGCGATTTTGGAGGCAGGTTTTCGCCGTGTGACAAAGGAAACTGCTTTTGAAGTGGGGAGAACCGCGCTAAGCCTCATGGAGGATGAGCTTGCCCCAATGGTTGAAGCTGAAACGGCAGAAATCATTTTTGGTCGTTTGTATAGACGATTTAATCCTCTTCGGATTTACTTCTCTGAGCTGACCAAGATATCCCCAACCGTCAACTCAACCATCTTCAAGTTGATGGAGGAGACTGGTGAGTTATCACGAGAAGTGCAGAAGACGTATCTCATCGGCAACGATTCGCCGAAGGATTTGCGTATCATTGCGCCAATCCTTGATGAACTCATGGATGTCGGACAGACAACGGCAACTCTGCTGTTTCTGATTTGTCGCGAAAACGGCATGGGGATTCGTTCCGTCTTGGATGAGCATGTCCAGAAGCTCACAAAGAAAGGATATCTGCGCGAAAACGTATATTCAGACATCCTGATGCGCGATGGGCGCGTGTCCTTCACTCTGCCACATCTTGATATTCAGACTGACGTTTTGCGCACTTGCCTGAAAATCTCAGAAGAGGCAGGCGAACTTGCACAGATTGCAGGAAAGTACTCTGCAATGTCGGGCGAGAATCGTACTCCGATGGAGAGCGAGAAAAAGGCAGTAGAGATGATGAAAGCGCTCCTTGATGTAACACAGTGCTGTGTTACAATGCTTTACTTATTCGCGGATGAGCACAAGGAATTGTTTCCCAATCTTCTCGAAAATCTGCTCTTAGAGCATGATGCGAAGATGAAGGAGCATGGCTACTGCTAATTCTCTTAACTAAGAACGCAAAAGGTCGCCATTTGGCGGCTTTTTGTTTGTCCCAAATTCAGTTATGGGCTGTTCTCATGTGATATAATTTTTTCAGAGGTGAAATTTGAATGGAGTTATCCAAAGTACAAAAGGCATTTTTATTTTGCATTATTCTTTTTGCCCTGATTAGCGTTGTCATGCTATTAACTGGTTCAGAGAAGAAACAGTCTGTGCAAACAAGGGCAGAAACACAGCAATCTGCATTAGTGGAGCAGAGAACGAATCTTGAAGATTTTTCTATGCAAGAAATCAATGACAAGATTTCAGATTGCACAAATAAAGAGACTGATTTGAAACATGAGCTAAAAGAAGAAAAAGTAAAAGTATCGCAGCTAGAAGAGAATCTTCGTCACATTAAAACTGAAAATATCTTTAACGGCGTCGCATGGTACGACATTCCTGCAATGATTAGCGCTTATTTTGATAAAGAGAACAGACTTGAAGAAGCGCGAAATGAACTTGATACACACAATAAAAAAGCGCGTGAGCTTGAAAGTAAGCGAGAGAGTGAAGAATCCACTTGTGATGCTTTAAAAGCGCAAAAAAAGACGCTCACACAAAAAATCACAGGCAACCTATCTGTCACCGATATGACCGATATAAGCGCGAATTTGGACGATAACAATCCATTAGGACTAAGCAAATTTATCATTGACAGCAAAGACTATCTTGATGAAGATCCAAGAACAAACAAAACAAATCATCAAGGTGCTGTTGTTCCGAATTTACCGCCATTTATTGCTCCTATTAAGGACTACATAATCACCTCGGGGTTTGGGTATCGAATCCATCCCATCACCAACACACGAAGGTTCCATTCAGGCACTGATTTTGCCGCTGATTACAATACTCCTGTTTTGGCGAGTAATTATGGCAAAGTTGTCTACGCAGGATGGCTTTCAGGTTTTGGAAATACCGTTGTTTTATCCCATGCAGAAGGAGTTTACACTCTGTATGGGCATAATAATAAATTGAATGTCCAAGAGGGCGAGATAGTGCAGCAAGGAGATGTAATTGCACTTGTTGGCTCAACAGGAGCCTCAACTGGTCCGCATTGTCATTTTTCCATGTGGATTAACGACGAATTGGTTGATCCTGTTGCTCATCTTACGCTCTAATATAGAAAGAGAGAAATCATGGTACGTAACACCTTATTTACAATCCGGCAATTCATTTTAACCTTCTTTTTTCTTCTCTTGTTCGTTCCACAATGCTTCGCCGCGAATGTCACGATTGTCCCAAATCAATCGCTGACGCAGCTACAACTAGACGCAATCGCAGACGGAGTGCAACGAATTACGCGCTATATGGCGTCTAGCTTTAACCTTCAACTCCAACATGACGTTACCATCAATGTGGTCAGTGACGACAAGGCAGAGAGCGTTATTGGGTATGCAGAGCTTCAAAACAAAGTTGGCGGTAATGCGCGTGTAGGCGAAATTAACCTCGTTGTGAATCCAAGCTCATCTTGGTATTACCTTGCGTTCCTCACTGCACATGAGATGACACACCAGTACCAAATGGATCGCTATGGCTCGACCGATTCCATGAATAAGAATCTTTGGTTTGTTGAGGGTATGGCAGACTACATTGGAGCACGCGCTGTGCATCCTGTCGATATGACGCGCTATTCCTCATTCCGTTCATCTGCAATCTCAAAGACAATGCAAGCAGATTTCACATTGGAGCAAATCACTTCGCACAATGATTGGAATACAATGTTCCTAAGCGGCAAACATGTCTACGGAAAAGCAGATATGGCGCTCATTTATCTCAATAATCACTTCGCACCTGAGCTAATGTGGACGTACTTTGATTATCTTTACACTTATGACGCCAACACTGCTCTGAAGAAGGTTTATGGGCTTTCGTTATCTGATTTGGATATACTCATTAGCCACGGCATGACCTAATGGTTGTGGTTTTTAGGTTTTAGAAAGGAAGGGAACAATGGGAACAAGTCTTTTCGCACTCAGTGCAATTATGCAGAAGTCTTTTCAGAACTATTTCGACCTTATACCAACTGGAGAGCACAATCTCACACGCGTACACATCCCGATTTACCATCCAGATGGAGACGCAATTAGCATCTATTTGCGCACCTTTGATAGAGATCACAATATTCGAATCTCCGATTGCGGCATGACGCTACAACGATTGTCGTACAAGTACGATGTTGGCGATGCGAAAGATTGGCAAGAACTGCAAGACTATCTCATCGCTGTTGGCGCGAAAGAGCGTATGGGAGCGATTTATCTTAACACTCACGAAAATTTCTTGTTCGAGAATATCATGCGATTTGTAGAAATCATTAAGGGTATTTATGAACTAAAAGGTCTTGACAAGAAAAAGGCGTTTTGATATATCATCGAAGTAATTGAGTGCGTAAGCCCCTAACTTTAGGTATGGGGATGAATCGACGCGTCAGGCGTGTCGATTCTGGAAAATTCTCTTGTAAAACAACGAGGTTTCTGGTATAGTTATAGCATCTTTGGATAGTCCAAAAGAAACTGGCTGTGCTGGCGGCGTGAAATTTGCGGGCTGAATGTCCGCGAACTCGCGTCAGGCACGGTGCACGAGGGTCTACATGACCTGCCTCGTGAGGGGTTCTGACCGCCCCCCTAACTCGGACTTGAGTTCGGCAGAAATGTACGAACGGGGTTGGGAAATCAACAAGATTTTCTAACTTAACGTCCCGAGAATCCCCCGGATTTATCCGTGGGGAGGGTCAAAAGGCAAGAACGAGTCGGTGAAAATCGGCTCGTTTTTGTCTTGCAAAATCCATTTGACAAACTCCTCAATCTGTGGCAAAATAAGACTGCGCGAAGGAAACGTCCCGAACAAACGTTAAACTAAGCGCAAATAGAACTGTATGCACAAAAAGAGACGATCTCTGAACAAGATCGCCTCTTTTTGTTTTTCTGTTTAGTTTTTAACTTTCTTTTCGAGTGCATCAAGCTGTTTTTCGGTTTCTTTTAGGTCGCTTTCCGAAGAAATCGCATGAATAACCTCAACAATGAAATCATCAGCAGTCACTGGGATGGCATCATCGGAGAACTCTTTATCCTCATTGCTAAAAATGGCTAACTCTTTGCGCTTTCGTGTCACATTGGTTGCAACCCATAGTGGATCAATTTGTGACAGTGAGTAGCCCTCTTTGGCAAGTCTCTTGTACGATTCTGTCTTCATTTGGAGGAATAGATATGTTTGCCCTGGAACGAGAACGTCGGGATAATCATTTGCTGACATATAAGCGCCAAGAGAGTGCAAATACTTTCCAACGATTGTGCTTGGTACATTCATTGGTTGCCAATCAACGATAGCTTTAAGCGTCTTTTCATCCACTTCAATGCGCGACTTTTCGACGTTTTCGACGAAGATTTCAGCAGGACTGTGTGCAAATCCAATCGTTTTAATGATTGGCATATATTCGCTGCCAAAGCAGAGCGGACAGTGCTCATCGTGCTCTTTGGAGTTAAATATGCACATCTTCATACCGTAGAACTGATGAAACGAATAAATCATAGAGAAGATGTCTTTTTCCTGCTTTTGGCGCATCACAACGGTTGCCTTTGCGACCTTTTCAGCATCAGCGAGTAATCCTGCCATGATGAGGAAATCATGATAGAGTTTTCGGCTCTTAATGTCGCTTTGATCCATAGAGACGAGCTTCTTGATTTTCTTCCCCATTGCAATCATTCGCTCAGGATGGAGATGTTTCATGCCGAACGTAACGATATAAAGAAGCGCTTGTTTGTTCTTTGTGCGGAATTTGGAGAGCTTATCAATGATTTGACTCATCCTGTATTGATCATCATTACGCTCTATTCTGTCATATTCCATGCACAGAAATTGCACCTCGACCTTGTTCCACTCATCCTTATGTGCTTTATCATATCTGCCACACATGCGCACCATATGGCAAAAATAAAGCACCATATCGTCGTCAAGACGGAAATACTCACCTGTGCCAAGAAGTTGCTTGCCAAGCGCCATAAAATCGGCAGGAGATAGTTTTGTTAGTACATCTGCCTTAAAAGCTGATTGAAAAGCCTTGCTGATTGCTGCTACTGAGATGCCGAGTTTATACATCTCGCCGAGAACCATCATGAACGTTTGGAAATCGGAGAACATCTCAGGGGAGAAATGAGCGACTTTACTATCTGCTTCTTCTTTGCGATCTGCATAGACAAGCGCAAAGACCATCATAACCTCTTTATCTGTCCCCTGTATATCTGTTGCAGATATAACAGCATTACAGTCGCTAGTACAGTCAAGTCCATAACTGTGCTTTAACGCCATCAAAGAGACACGCTCATTGGTATTTAGTTTGCTCACTTTGAGCTTCTTCATAAGTTTCTGAGCGTCTTCATCGCGTTGCGCTTGGAACGCTGTGATTGCCTTAAAGAGAATACACTTGAACTCATTTTGGCCAAGCAAACTTTCGGCTTTATCGAACGCAATAAATGCTTCGTGGAAGTAGTTCATGCGAAGCATACAAAGGCCGATAAGGAAGTGGAATTGAGGATCATCAATCTTCTCTCGGTAATCATAGAGATTCATTTTGAGCACTTCATCGGCTTTATTGTTGCGAAACTTGTTTAATATGTCAGCATCGTACTGGAAGGGAAGCGATGCGATTTTTCTATTGTTCATAAAAAACAATCCTTTCTTCTGTATCTACAAGAAAGGATAGCAGATTTTCAGCTTTCCGTCCAATCGCGACCAGTAGCAGCTTTCAATATATCCATCTGGACGCTCTTTTTGATGCCTAAGCGACGCGCTACAACAGCGAACAGTCTATCTCTTGGAATTGCCCCCGCGTGTGCCTTTCTGTGGCAAATCGGGCAAAGTTGAACCAAATTTTCAGGAATGTCAGGTCCTCCTGCGCCTCTTGTAATAATGTGATGTGGCTCATTTCCGCTACATGTTGCACCGCACCATTCGCAGTGATCTAACTTGCACTTATTGATGGTTGATTGGCTTTTAATGCGCGCAGGTTTTGTTGCTGTTGTAGGTTTCTGTATAGACGTTGGCTTGTCTTTTGCAGCAGAATTGCTAGAATTAGCAGTATGTGATACTAATGTAACATTAGGTGAAATTGTCGCGGCTTTACGCTCTGTTATAGTTTGATCAAGTCTATTTTTAGGCTTGAATCCATTGGTTGTTTTAAGTTTTGATGGTTTGGATTTGAATGGCGTTCTTTTTAACATTTGTATTTATCCCTTTACAGTTTTTCTGAAATTTAATCCCTATTATTATACAATACGAAACGAGGAATGTCTCAAATGAGTAACAAGAAATACGACATCTTCACCAGTTATTTCAGTTTAGCCGCAAAGCATACAAGCAGCATCTCTATTTGCCCGAAAACGCCGCCTTGGTTCGTTATGGGGCGCGCAAAAGAGTTGTGCTGTGATGAAGAGCTTTATAAGCACTATTTCAGGCTATTAGACATCTCACGAGACGAGTTTAAGGCACAGTATATTGCACAAACACTGTCAAAACTAGATCCTTATGAGGTACTAGAGAAGTACAATCACAAGCTGTTGCTTGGATGGTACAAGCCGCCAAAGTTTGATTGTCGTAATGTGTTCGTGGAGTGGATTCATGAAGAAACAGGTTTCATGATTCCCGAAGCGACGCAGAAAGATATAGATGGTTTTGGGTTGGAGTTTTTTTCTATTTGATGTTTTATAGAACGTCGCCGAGAAAACCCCCTGCTTCAGCGGGGGGGGGATGAAAGGCGACGAATTTCCTGAAATCAAATCTTGTTTGTAGTATACTGTTACAAAGAATCGACGAGACTGGTGAGCGATAACCAAGTCATCGGGATTGAAGATTTACATGTTGCTGGGATGCTCAAAAATCATAAAAAGGAAATTCTCGCGGCATCTTAAATTTTAAATACCGTAGGGCATACGGAAATTCACG
>ERZ772766.270-NODE-270-length-31994-cov-4.677698_pt1 | contig 31994 bp, 22 predicted proteins | sample MGYA00511379_ERZ772766 | MGnify/ENA primary metagenome ERZ772766 (study PRJEB29015, sample SAMEA2737895) | human oral metagenome | biome: human oral; feature: human-associated habitat; material: dental | place: China | collected 2116 ...
GATGGCGGTGGCGTGGGCGAGCCGGTTGGAGGAGCCGGTGACGTAGGTGTCGAAGGTGTAGCGCGGGTTGAGGCGGGTGCCGTCGCTGACGGGGGTGCTCTGGCTGATGCCGGGTGCAGCGGGTGCGGTGGGTGCGACGACGAGCGGGCGCCCGGGGTGGAAGGCGACGGTCGGGGTGCCGGCCTGCGGCGTGGTGGGTGGTACGTAGACGTGGCGGCCAGCCCGCTCCGGGGTGGGGGTCAGGGGCTCCCCGGACCAGCGCTGACGGCCGGCGCCCGGCTCCTGGGTGGGGGCCAGGGGGGTGGGGGCCGACGGCGAGGCGGAGGCCGCCCCCGGCACCGGCGTCATGCCGGACGGGGGGGTGGGCAGCACCCGTGGGGCGAAGGTCGGTGCGGCCGGCGGGATGGGGACGATGGGCGCGCGCGGGAAGACCGGGGCGGAGTTCTCCAGGCTGGTGTCGACAATGACCTCGAAGGGGACGTCTGTCCCGGCGACGCTGGCCAGCGCCCGGCTGATGGGGCCGCGTGACTGCTCGACAATGTCCTTGGCGAACCCGGAGCCGACCACCAGGACGAGCGTGCCGTCGACGTCGATGACACGGGTCATGCGGATAATGGACACCTTGCCCTGCCCGAGCTCCCCTGAGGACGCAAGCGCCTCAAGGGCCGAGAGCCACATGGTGGTTGCGGTATCAGGCACCTCTGTCTCCTGGTCGAGCTGGTGGCGAGCCTGCGGGCCTCACCGTGGGAACCCATCATGCTGTTTTTCCACAGAGTTGTCCACATGTGGGGACAACCTCCTGCGCGGGGTGCCGAGGGGCGGTGCCGTGCCGTAGCGGGGCTGTGGACGACGAGGTCCGGCCCCCTGTGGGAGAGGAAGTCCACAGCCTGTGTGTTCGCGCCTTACCACAGGCTGTGACAGGGGTGGGAAAGCAGGTTTTCCACAGGCCCCGGGGGCCGGTGGGGGCTGGTATCACGCCAGTCGACCAGGATCTGCCACATGTGCCCAACCCTGTGGATAACCAGGGTCGGGAAGGCTGGTTGTCCACAGGAGGCTGTGGACAACTGAGGGGAGGGACTGGGGAGGGGGCCTGGGGACAAAGCTGGGGACAGAGTGGGGATAACCTCGTGAGATCCCTGTGTTCCGCACCGTGCCGGGGCGGTGGCTCACGCTGGGGCGTGGCTGCCCTGGGCTTGGTTCGGCACCGCGCCGGGGTGCGGCGGTACGGTACGCGGGCGTCGGGCGACGACGCGGGCGGGTAGCTCGCGGCCGTACGGACGGGTGTTGATACCGGCGACACGGGGCATGCGCAGCACGGAGCGGCTCGCGGCCGTACGGACGGCTCGCCCGGGCTGTGCGCCCCGGTGGCCCGTCCGGCCCCCGACCGTACGTGTTCAGGTTCTCACCGAGGTCGCGTAGGAGGCGTTTGACCACCCCTGCGGGCTCCCCGTACTGTAGTGAGGACGTTCGCGCGGAGTCACGCCCCACACCACGGGGCAGCCGCGGGAGCGACCGTGCCGCGAAGCCTCGTGCCGCACGGCTGCCGATCTTCCGACCAGGAGTACACCCGTGACCAAGCGGACATACCAGCCCAACAACCGCCACCGCGCCAAGGTGCACGGTTTCCGCAAGCGCATGAGCACCCGTGCCGGCCGCGCCATCCTGGCCGCGCGCCGTCGCAAGGGCCGCGCGCGCCTCGCTGCCTGAGGTGCTTGACGCGGCGCACCGGATGCTGCGCAGCGATGACTTTGCTGTCGCAGTCAGGTCCGGCGTGCGCAGCGGCAACCGTAGGATCGTGGTCCACTACCGCGCCGGCGAGACCGGGGACACCTCCCCGGCGCTCGTCGGCGTCGTCGTTCCCAAGAAGCAGGTGGCCCGGGCCACGCACCGCAACCGCATTAAGCGTCGGCTGCGTGCCCTCATGCGCGCGCGCGTGGACACCCTGGCCCCGGGCAGCCGACTCGTCGTGCGGGGCCTGGCGGGTGCGGACGGCGCCTCCAGCCAGCAGCTGGGGGCCGACGTCGACCACCTCCTGGCGCGCTGCCGGGACCTGAGCGCCCAGGGACGGCGGCGGTGAGCCTGCCCGGGGGAGGCGTCCCGGCGCGCCTCCTGGTGTCCGCCGTGCGCTGGTACCAGCGCACCATCTCCCCGGCATTCCCCCCGCGGTGCCGCTACTACCCCTCCTGCTCGGCCTACGCCGTCGAGGCCCTCGCGGTGCACGGGGCCCTCAAGGGCACCCTGCTGGCCCTCTGGCGCCTGGCTCGCTGCAACCCCCTCACCCCCGGGGGTGTCGACCACGTCCCGGACCCGGGACGGTGGCGCTACCACTATCCCCACGACGTTCCCCGCTTCGCGCTCACCGCGCATGAGGACCATGTGCTCAGCGAGCGGGACCAGCACACCAAGGAGTGTTGATGGACAATATGCTGTGGCCGCTCAAGGTCGCCGTCGCCTGGGTCATGGTGCGTATCCATGACTTCCTCGTGCTTATCGGGTTCCCCGAGGGCGCCGGCGTGGCGTGGGTGCTCTCCATCGTCGGCCTGACCATCTTTATGCGCATTCTCATTATGCCCCTGTTCGTGCGCCAGATCCGCGCCTCTAGGGGTATGCAGCTCATGCAGCCCGAGCTCCAGGCGCTCCAGGCCAAGTACAAGGGAAAGAAGGACCCGGCCTCCCGGCAGCGCCAGCAGGAGGAGATGATGGCGCTCTACCGTAAGCACGGGGCCAACCCGCTGTCCTCCTGCTGGCCGATCCTGCTGCAGATGCCGGTGTTCTTCGCGCTCTTCAGGGTGCTGGCCTCCCTCCAGGCGGTCGCCAGCCACACCTACGCTGGTCACGACTCCATCGGCCCCCTCACCGCGGAGCTGGCCGAGCAGGTCCAGAACTCCAAGGTCTTCGGCGCCAGCCTGTCGTCCTCCTTCATGAACTCCTCGCAGACGAGCGTCAAGATCGTGACCGTGGTGCTCATTGTCATCATGTCCATCACCCAGTGGTACACCATGGCGCAGCTGAGCACCAAGAACATGCCCGAGTCGGCGAAGGGCAAGGACAACCCCATGATGCGTTCCCAGCGCATTATGATGACGGTCATGCCGATCTTCTTCGCCTTTACCGGCATTAACTTCCAGATCGGCGTCCTGGTGTACTGGGTGACCACCAACGTGTGGACCATGGGCCAGCAGTTCTTCACCATCCGCAAGATGCCCGCCCCCGGGTCCGCCGCGGAGAAGGCCTGGAGGGAGCGCGAGAACGCCAAGCGCGCCCGCAAGGGCCGTCCCTCCCTGGAGGAGGAAGAGGCGGCCCAGGCCCTGGCCGACGGCATTGAGCTGGGCGGCCAGCGGGTCCAGCCGGTGCGCAAGGACCGCCAGAAGAAGAGCCGCCCCCTGCCCGTGACGTCGGAGTCGCAGGACGCCGGGTCCAAGGATCCGGCGTCGGAGAGCACCAACGCCTTCGGGCTCACCAGCGAGGAGATCGCCCGACGCCGGTACGAGAGGCGTGCCCGGCAGCGTCAGCAGCGCAAGAACAAGAACAAGAAGAAGCGCTGAGTTCCAACCCCGTCATCCTGAGAAGAAATGGACTGCCCATGACTGAGAACACCACCGGCTCCGCCACCATGAAGCGTCTGGAGGAGGAGGGCGAGGTCGGTGCCGACTACCTCGAGGAGCTCCTCGATATCGCTGACCTCGGCGGTGACATTGACATTGACGTCGATCACGGCCGCGCCTCCGTCGCCATTGTCGCCTCTGAGGAGGGGGACGAGCGCGACCTCGCCGACCTCGTGGGCCGCGACGGCGAGGTCCTCGAGGCCGTCCAGGAGCTCACCCGCCTGGCCGTCCAGGCGCGCACGGGTAACCGCTCCCGCCTCATGCTGGACATTAACGGCTACCGTGCCAGGCGTCGGGTGGAGCTGACCGGTATCGCCCAGGCCGCCGTGGAGAAGGTCCTGGCTACCGGCCAGGCTGTGTCCCTGGAGCCCATGAACCCCTTTGAGCGCAAGGTCTGTCACGACGTCGTCGCGGCTGCGGGCCTGGTCTCGGAGTCCGAGGGCGCCGAGCCCCACCGTCACGTCGTGGTCCAGCCCGTCGAGGACGAGGAGGATACGGGCAGCGACGTCAATGGTGATGACGTGGAAGACGAGACTATTGAGGACGGTAGGTCGTGAGCGAGCAGAAGGCAAATGTCCCGGAGGTGAATGTCCCAGAGATGAATGTCTCGGAGGCGAATATCCCAGAGGCGGCTGAGCGCTCGGGGCTGGAGTCTGGCGCGCACCAGTCTGATGCGGGTCAGCCTCAGGCCGGTGGCTCTGACCGGCCTCAGGCCGGTGGCTTGGGCCAGCCCCAGGCCGGTGGTGCGGACCAGTCCGACGCTGGCCGTCCTGACCAGCCTGACGCCGCCCGGCCTGCGGGGCATGCCACGGCGTCGCACCGGCACCATCATGTCCAGGGCTCCCACTGCTCCCTGCCTGACTGCGCCCGGCGCGAGGCCGAGGAGGCCAGGGAGGCCGCGGCCGCTGGCGCAGGGGCGGCCGGTGCGGCTGACGCGCAGGCACCCGACGGGACCGGTGCGCAGGTCACGGCCGTGCGAGGTGCCGACGACACGGGCGCGACCGGGGGCGTGGACGCCACCGGGACCGACCTGGAGCAGCCCTCCCAGGAGGTGCGTGACCTCTTCGGCCTGGCCTTTGCGGGGGCGGAGCACTTTGCGCAGATGCTGGCCGAGGAGGGGCAGCTACGCGGGCTGGTCGGACCGCGCGAGCTCCCACGCCTGTGGAGCCGTCATATTGTCAACTCCGCGGCGGTCGTCCCCTTCCTGCCCCCGCGGGGGACGGTGGTGGACGTCGGTTCCGGGGCCGGCTTCCCGGGCGTGGTGGTCGCCCTGCTGCGTCCGGACCTGGAGGTGACGCTCATGGAGGCCATGGAGCGCCGCGTGGAGTGGCTCGACGTCGTCGTCGAGGAGCTCGGGCTGGATAACGTCACCGTCCGACGGGCCCGGGCGGAGGAGGTTGGGGAGAAGTACGACGTCGTGACGGCACGTGCGCTGGCCAACCTGTCCAAGCTGGTCCGGCTGACCGCGAAGTTGGTGCGTCCCGGTGGGGCGATCCTCGCGCTCAAGGGCTCCAGGGCGGAGGCCGAGGTCGAGGAGGCCAGGTACGTTATTAAGAAGGCGCGGTTCCGGCCCGCGGTGGTGCACGATGTGGTGGCGCCGGGGGAGGAGCTGACCAAGGTGGTGGAAATGAGGCGGACCCACTGAATATATGTGATAATAATCACATATTATGCCATGGGAAGACACGGTTCTCCGCGGGAAGGGCGTCCGGCGGAGGAAGCGAGGCCGCTCTGCCGTAGACTGAGGTGGCCAGCCGCATCGGCTCGGAACGTCGTCCCAGGAGAGCCACGTGTCGTCTATCTTTGACCAGCTTCAGGCCGATCATAAGATCCTGTCTGAGGTGGCGGAAGGTGACTTCCCACGCCCCACGCAGACCCGGGTCATTGCTGTCGCAAACCAGAAGGGCGGTGTCGGGAAGACCACAACCGCCGTCAACGTGGCCGCGGTACTGGCGCAGGGCGGACTTGAGGTCCTGGTGATCGACGCCGACTCCCAGGGCAATGCCTCGACGGCGCTGGGCGTGGGGCACCGTGACGGGACGATCTCCATCTACGACGTCCTGGTGGAGGGCACGCCTATTAGGGACGTGGCCGTCCAGACGCGGTTCACGCCGAACCTGTGGTGCGTACCCGCCACCATTGACGTGGCCGCCGTCGAGATTGAGCTGATCGACGCCGAGCGGCGTGAGTCCAGGATGCGCATGGCGCTGCGTGAATACCTGCTGGGACGACGGGAGCAGGGACTGCCCCGGCTGGACTACGTGCTTATCGACTGTCCGCCGAGCCTGGGCATTATGACGATTAACGCCTTTGTCGCCGCTGGCGAGGTCCTTATCCCCATGCAGGCCGAGTACTACGCCCTGGAGGGCCTGGCCCTGCTCACCCGTTCCATTAACAGGATCGCCGAGATACACAACCCGGTGCTCGGGGTCTCCATGATCGCCCTGACCATGTTCGACAAGCGCACGATGCTGTCGCGGGACGTGGAGGCAGAGGTTCGCAACTACTTCCCGGAGGCCACTATGGAGACCCGGATACCGCGGTCGGTGAGAGTGGCGGAGGCGCCCTCCTACGGGTCGCCAGTGGTCTTCTGGGATCCCCGTTCAACTGGTTCCGTGGCTTATGCGAAGCTAGCTCAAGAAATCGCAATGCACGGCGTTGCTCACACGATGACTGAGGGAGAGACCTGATGGCACAGAAACGACGCGGTCTGGGGCGCGGACTCCAGGCACTCATTCCAGATACGCAGCTGGAGAGCCCGAACCAGAGGCCCTCGGACGTCTTCTTCCCGGCTGGGCACCGACCTCCCCGGTCTCACTTTGGGGGCGGCACCCTGACGGCGGAACCCGTCAGGACCGCCCCTGACCGCACCTCGGTACTGGGGGATCGTCAGGTGACAGAGGTGACGGCAGCGTTGCTTGCCCCCAAGCCCCGACGACGCAGTGGGGGAGGGCGTAAGGCTGCTGCCACAGGTGCGGCGGCCGATGTTTCACGTGAAACACCGGTGGACTCACAGGCTCCTAAGGGTGCTGCGGGTTCGGACGGAGCTGTCCAGGAGCCCCAGGGCCGGTCTGAGGCAAGGCCAACAGGGCCTCGCGTGGAGGGGCCTGTGACGACGAACTCGACAAAGTCCTCGACCTCCTCCAGTGCCGAGACGTCATCGGCTACGGGGGAGGGGGCTGTGCCTGACGCGGCGTCCGCTCTGGGTGACGGGGCACCCGGCAAGGACGGTGGAGAGGCCAGCAGTGCTACGACATCTGTTCCTGAGGTCAAGGCCGCAGTCGACAAGGCGTCAGATGCTGGTGCAGATAGCTCCGGTGGTGGGGCAGATGCTCCGGACGGGGCAGACGCCTTGGTAGCGAAGACAGGTTCCGCAGGGAATGAGGCGGGCACCTCGGTTGGCGAGGCGCCCGCTGTCGTTAGTAAGGCGTCTTCCTCGACGGCGCAGTCTGCGAGCAGCAAGTCCGGGGCGGCAGGTAGCACGAAGCGTGTTTCACGTGAAACGTCGCGTCCCGACGGGGAGGTCGATCCTGACGGCCTGGTCCCGGTTCCGGGGGCCACCTACGCGGATCTGCCGCTGGATGCTATTGTCCCGAACCGGCGTCAGCCGCGTCAGGTCTTTGACGAGGACGAGATCGCCGAGCTGGTGGCGTCGATGAAGGAAGTCGGCCTGCTCCAGCCCATTGTGGTGCGACGTATTGACGAAGGCTCGGATGAGGGCGATGCCCGCTACGAGCTCATTATGGGCGAGCGGCGTCTGAGGGCGGCCAAGATAGCTGGTTTCAAGAAGATTCCGGCGATTGTCCGCTACATTGAGGACGAGGATCTCCTGCGGGACGCCCTGCTTGAGAACCTGCACCGGGTCCAGCTCAACCCCCTGGAGGAGGCGGCAGCCTACCAGCAGCTGCTCGACGACTTCTCGTGCACGCATGAGGAGCTGTCACGACGGATCGCACGTTCGCGGTCCCAGATCTCCAATACGCTCCGTCTAATGAAGCTGCCGCCGCTGGTTCAGCGTCGGGTGGCTGCGGGAGTCCTGTCAGCCGGTCACGCCAGGGCACTTCTTGGCCTGCCTGACGCAGCTGCAATGGAGCGCCTTGCTCAGCGTATTGTGGCTGAGGGGCTCTCGGTGCGCGCGACGGAGGAGGCGGTGGCTCTCCATGACGAGCCAGCTAAGAAGAGGAAGTCCTCCCGGGCTCGTGCGGTGGCAATGACGGCTCTGGCCACACGCCTCTCTGACACCTTCGACACCCGTGTCAAGGTGGTCCAGGGAGCAAAGAAGGGCCGGATCACCATTGAGTTTGCCGGTAAGGACGACCTGGCTCGCATTATTGAGGCCCTGGCTCCAGGGACGTCGCTTCAGGAGTGAGGGTACAGGCACGCATTGGTAGGCGCTCTTCCTAGTAGGAGGCGCGTGGCAGGAGCAGGGTACATCTTCCTGTACCAAAGGGGATGCCCGGGTATGGTCGGGTTACCGTATGGCCGGAGCTGCCGGTGGTGGCCGTCTTCTTCCTGGGCTCAGCTCCGGGGCTGGTTACCGCGCGCCAGGACTGGAGTGAGCGCATGGCCCCGCGCGCCAGCGGGGACACGGCCCGGCCGGTGAGCCCGGCCTGCAGGCGGTCGGTGGGCCCCGCGCGCCAGCGGGGACACGCGTGTCGAACGCGCAATAAAGCGGGACGAAGAGCGTGGCCCCACATGCCAGCAGAGATGTGCTTTATGGCGGGCTCCGAGTACTCTACGTGGCCCGCACGCCAGCGAAGATGCGGTTGGTTGCTGTGCGCTAGGACTGGAGAGATCCTTGTCCTTCTCAGGTATCTGACCCCTGCTGCCTCCTAGGGGAGAGGGGCGCTCAGTTATCTCCACATTGCCACTGAACAGGCGTTGGGGCAGTTCTTGTCTTGCTCTACGTCAAGGGACTGTCCTGGGAACGAGGTCTGCCGAGGAGATTGGCGTGGCGCCTTATCCGACGTCAAGGGGTTGTCAGCGGTCCAGGCCGTCGCCGCGTCCGGTCTTCCCCTGCATTAAGGGAGCTGGTTCCTTCATCCGCAGCCATCTGTATGACGCCGCCGTGGACGATATCTCTCTGCGTCAGGAGGCTGCCACCGGTCCAGGACGTCGTGTGAACCGTGCCCGGTCTCCTCCTACATAGGGGGTTGACTGTCCTTCACCCGCGGTCACTTGTGTAATGCTGTGGGCGACGTCCCCCATGCCAAGGGAAGGTGTGTCAACCGTAGACGTCCCCCTTACGCCAAGGGGCTGTCCTCCCGATTGCCTTGTAATGCGGCGGAGGAACGGGGTGACAGTTCTATTGGCGAGGACATATTAGGAGCGACGCCGTCAGGTGTTTCACGTGAAACATCTGACGGCAGGAAGGCGTCGAGAGCTAACGAGGGGCGCGATGAGTCACTCCATGCAGAAGCCGTAGACGTCATTGTTTCACGTGAAACATCCGGATACTACTGGCGCTACCCCGGAGCTCGCTTCCCGCTCGAGCAGCAGGTGTCCGGCCCTGTGCCGCCGGAGCCACCGGACGCCTTCACCAGCAACGCTCAGGCCGCCGGGTCCGGCCCCCATACCACCGGGGAGGCACCCGCACATTCCATGCAGTACCTGGACTCAGCGTCCGGCCCCCATATCACCGGAGGCGCCTCAACCCCTGCTTCTCCATGACCAAGGTGCCCCGAGCTTCACAGTCAGGTTCCGCTCCGCTCACGCTATAGATGGAGTGCTTTGTAGCTCAGAGCTCCCTGCTCACAGGAGTAGTCCACGACCGGACTTATTGGTGAGGGTGAGGGCAGACAAAGCTCCCTGCTCACAGTGCTCCGGCGCCGTTCCTCACCGAAGGAGTTGGAGCCAGAGGCCTCTGATCTCACAGGTGCTGAGACTCCAATAGTCCGCTTGTCTCCTACCTGTGCAGGCACTGTCTCTCGGTGACTTCTGAGCGGCTCTCCTTATGGGGCCGTGGCAGCAGGTCTCTTTGAGCGGCCTTTCGTGCGCTGGGATTGGTGCAGATTCGCCTTGAGCTCGGACATCACCACTCCAGCGGCCTCTCATGACTGGGACTAGTGACGTTCACCCTCTCGGTGGTTGTGCTGTTCTCCTGGGATCCAGGAGACGATGGTGCCTCAGGGGTGTCGTCGCGCATCTTCAGGAGACTGACCTCTTGGAATCCAGGAGCTAGCCGCCCCCCAGTAGGCCTACGACCTCCTGGACTGTTCTCCTGGATCCAGGAGATGGCACTTGTCTGGGGACAGGAAGATGGCTGGTCTCTGAGCGGGAGTGTTGTTCTGACTCCGTGCCCGTTAGTCCTGTTCTAAGAGGTCACAATGGGGTTCTGTGGCATGACCCGGCTTCCTCGGCTAGAGGGTGAGCCGCAGCGGGGAGGGGCGGTACCGGGAGCCCGGGGTCTAGCTCCCTGGACTAAAGGGTGATCCGTACGGGAACCTGCCACATGAACTCACCCTTGTCTTGGTACGCCAAAGAACAGTGCAGGGCGGCTCGGAGCTCTTGTCTGATCGTCAGCTCCCTGTGAGTTAATGAAGATAGGATTGACCGCTAGAGCAGGCCGCCTCTGCCTGTCCCTTAAGGTCGAGGGCCACTAGGGCTTTTACAAGGGAACTGCTTGAGGTCGCCAGGAACGTTTAGCGAAGCATGTTTCACGTGAAACACATGGAGGTGGAGGGCGGAGGAGGTCACAGCGAAGAAGGTGGATCGCAGGTGTTCGTCCCGCTGTTTCACGTGAAACATGAAGCTGATAGCGACGGCGGAGCAGACCCTGTCTTGTCGACGTCGGCAACAGGAAGGAACGGTCCTGCGTCGGCACGGTATTTGGCGGCAGCAGAGGGGTGAGCCCGCAAGGACGGATCACTCCTCCACTCTCATGGACACCTCGCCCGGCTGCAGGTGAGCGCAGTAAGGGCAGGTAGGTCCTGTGACTTGCAACCAGGTCAGCCTCGTCATAGTCGAGCCTGCGAAGGGCGGGTTTGGTCGACGCGTTCGTACATATGCTGCGAACACATTGAGTCCGCGAGGATGGGTAGTAGGTCGACGTGATGCCAACACAGCTCTGATCCTACGTAGGCGGCAATTCGTCCTTGAGGGTCAGAAGTGCCCACCATGCGCGACTCGATCCGTCCAGGCAGGTTTACGAGGTTCTCTTCCTGGGTGATCTCGCCAAAGGGGTCAGAGGGGGTCGAGAGGATCAAGGTGTGGCCGTGTACTCATGAATCGAGGAGGTGAGACCGCGGTCAGGGGCGAGGACTTGTCCGGCCTCGGAGAGATTGAGTGCGGTGCGAACCTGGTAGGCGCCCACCGTGACGGCCTTTCTCTGTCGGGGTGCTCCTGGTGGTCAACTGTCACAGCCTCGGCCGGCGGTCCGTTGAGCCTAGGAGTTGTCAGAGCTCAATCAAGCTCGACCAAACTCGTCTTGAGTGGGAGTCCAGGAGGTGAACACTCCCATGTTTCACGTGAAACATGGGAGTGGCCTGCCGTGGAAGCGGTCCTGCGACCGGTGTACTGCACGCGGTGTGCTGTGCACAGTGTACACCGCGGTAGCGTAGGTCTCCTGAAGTTGGTTGTGCTGCGGTTCGTAAAAGTTGGTCCTGCCGCTGGTGCAGCCAGCAGCCCCGTCCTGGAGGGTGGTCTCACAGCCGTTTGCGTGAGGTACTGCTGAGGAGTCCCGTCCCAGACAGGTGACTGCCGTGCCTCTTGGCACGGCAGTCTGTCCTCTTGCTCTGCGGTGTCTGTGTTAGGGCAGTCTTGTACCCAAGAGCACGGTATCCAGGTTAGGACTGTCGCCTCAGGTGTGTTCCTGTGTCTGCGGAGCGGCCAGTGCCGTTCTGTCAAGGTGTACCGAGGAGAAGAATATGGACTGGCTTGTCTCAGGCCAGCGGAAGAGGGTACTCAGCTAAGCGGAGCGTGGGCCAGGGAGTTGTAGACGCCTGGCAGGTCGCCGTCGGCCTTAACAGCGAGGGGGAACAATGAGGTCTCGGTCATTCCCGGAACGACATTGACGTCAATGAACCAGGGAGTGCCTTCCTGGTCCACAATGAGGTCTGTCCGAGAGACGTGTCCGAGGCCAAGGGTCCGGTGGACGGTCAGGGCGGTCTCCTTGACCCGCGCTAGCACTTCTGAGCTCAGACGTGCGGGAACAAAGTACTCTGAACGACCAGGGTTATAACGGGCGTCAAAGTCGTAACGTCCCTGGAAGGAGATCTCGACAGGCGGCAGTGCGCGAGCACCGTCCCCTGTGTCTATTACGGACACCGCCACTTCCGTGCCAGGGACGTAACGCTCAATGAGGGCCCGCTCGTCATAGGCGAAGCAGGCAACCATGGCGCTACGCAGCTCGTCGGCATCCGCGGCTAGCGAGACACCCAGGCCGGATCCTCCTTGGTTGGGCTTGACCACTACGGGAAGGCCGAGGTGGCTGGCGACGACGCTGAGCACCTCCTGGGCGCCGAGCTGACTGAAGTAGGCCTTGGGAAGAGTCACCGAGTCGGGGGTGAGGACCCCGCCGCGGCGGACTGTGGCCTTGGCGGTCGGCTTGAATGAGGCGCGCTGGCAACCATCAGAATGGGTTCCCACGTACGGCAGATCCAAGGCGATAAGAATATTCTGAAGACCCCCGTCCTCGCCGGGACCACCGTGGACGAGCGGCCAGACAACATCGGGAGAGAACGCGCGCAGGGAGGAGATCATGCGAGCGTCGACGTCGAGAATGAGGACGGTGTGGCCGAGGTGACGTAGGACCTGGGCCACGCGGTGACCAGAGCGCAGGGAGATATCGCGCTCATGAGACAGTCCGCCAGCGATAACGGCAATACGTAGGGGGTCAGACATGGTGGTGTACTTCCTCAGATCTGGTCGGGGGCGGGGCCGACGACGGCGTCGGCGTCGCCATTGCGGGAAGAGGTAGGGCCAAAGATGCGGACGAGTTCCAGATCCCTGGTAATGACCTCGGAGAGACGCTGGACGCCCAGGCGGATATCTGCGGGCTCGGGGTAGCAGAAGGACAGGCGCATATGGTCACGACCAGCCTGTCCGCCTGCATAGAAAGCCGTGCCGGAGACGTAGGCGACGAGGTTGGTGACGGCGCGAGGCAGCATCTTCTTGGCGTCCAGGCCCTCGGGCAGCCGTACCCACGTGTAGAATCCACCTTCCGGTACGTTCCAGGAGCACATAGGAAGGAACTCGTGGAGGGCGGCGATCATGGCATCGCGGCGTTCACAGTACATATTACGGAACTCCGCAATCTGCCGCTTCCAGTCAAAGTTCTCCAGGTACATGGCCACCGAGTACTGGCCCATGGAGGAGGGGCAGAGGATAGCGGCCTCTGAGGCGAGCTTCATCTTCTCGCGGACGGCAGGAGGTGCCACCGCCCAGCCGACTCGGTAGCCGGGGGCGAAGATCTTGGAGAAGGAGCCGAGGTAGACGACGTCGTCGGGAGCGAGTGTCTTGAGGGCGGTGGAGGTCTGCCCCTTAAAACCAAGCAGGCCGTAAGGGTTGTCCTCAACAATGAGGACGTGGTGGCGTCGGCAGATCTCAATGACCTGAGGGCGACGCTCCTCGGAAAGAGTGACTCCAGCGGGATTGTGGAAGTTGGGGAGGCAGTAGAAGAACTTGACCCGGCGCCCCTCGCGCTCCAGGCGGAGCATGGTCTCCTCCAGGGCCTCCGGGATGACGCCGTCAGCATCCAGCGGTACCTGCTGGACGTCGGCCTGATAGGTGGCGAAGATGGAGAGTGACCCGACGTAGGTGGGGGCCTCGGCGAGAATGACGTCACCGGGGTCAATGAACAGCTCGGTAATAATATCGACAGCCTGCTGGGAGCCGGTGGTGATAATAATGTCCTCGGGGTCGGCGTCAATACCTTCCAGCGCCATGACTTCAGGGATCTTCTCGCGAAGAGAGGGCAGGCCCTGACCATTGCCGTACTGGAGGGCCTTACCTCCGTCCTTGCGGATCATGTCGTAGGTAGCCTGGGCCAGCTCGTCAAGAGGAAGATCCTTGAGATTGGGCATGCCGCCAGCCAGGGAGACCACCTCAGGACGGGATGCGACGGCGAAAAGAGACCTGGTCTCTGAGGCACGCAGGCCGTGGGCTCGTGCTGCGTAGTTATCCAACCAGGGGTCGAGACGGTTTCCCTTGACGTCGTTGCTCACGTCTGATCCTTTCCGGTCGGGGGACCACCCCCCATAGCCCCAGTCTGCCACTTGGCGCCAGGGAGCGGGGAGGAACGGTGCTGGTGACGGTGGCGACTCGGGAAGTGGTCGCGGCGTTATAGGGGGCCGGGAGCCGTGGGCTGGTCCTGGGGTCGTTGTTTCACGTGAAACAACGACCCCAGGACCATTCGCTGAGGAGTCGTCTCCCTGTTCCTGTCGGTCGGAGGATACGCCTCGGCAGACTCCAGCTTCTCCTTGCCCGTAGGCCATTGCTCCTGTCGGTCGGGGATGCGCCCTAGGTCCTGGACTACGTCACCCGCTACGCCCTCACCGCTCCTGTCGGGCGAGGATGCACCAGCGAAGGCCGGGGTAATAGACCAGGGGCGGGAGTCCTCACTCCTAATCGAGCAGGGACGCAAGACGGATGCGCACAGGGATGCCGCGTCGCCAGCACCTTGTCCCTGCTCCTGTCAGGCCAGGGGTGCGAGACGTCCCAAGTCGGCACACTGAACCGTCGCGTCCCCTGTTTCTGTTGTCAGGCGATGGTGACGACGAGCTTGCCTCGGACGTGGCCCTCACGCAGGGTGGTGTACGCACTACGCACTGACTCGACGTCGAACGGGTAGACGTGGGCCACCTGGATCTTCAGGACACCGCCAGCTACCAGGTCAGCTACCTCCTTGAGGTCGGCAGGGCCAGCGTGTCGCATACCGGTCACGTGGACGCCCTTGGCGATAGCCTCCGGTGAGGGGACCAGGGTGCCAATGGCCTCGGGTGCCAGGCCCAGCGACAGGGCTAGGTCGACGTACTCCGGACCGTGGCAGTCCAGCAGCTTGGTGACCGGGCGTGACGCCACCGAGCGGATCCGGGAGGCCAGACCCGCGCCGTAGGCCACGGGGACCGCCCCCAGGGAACGCAGGTAGTCGGCGTTGCGCTCACTGGCAATACCGATGACCGGTACGCCTCGGTGGGTGGCGAGCTGCACGGCCAGGGAGCCTACGCCGCCGGACGCCGCGCTGACCACGAGGACGTCGTCGCTGGTCAGCGCCAGCGTACGCAGTGCGCCGCTGGCGGTCAGGGCGATAATGCCCAGGGCGGCGGCCTCGGTGAACCCGAGGGCCTCCGGCTTGCGCAGGACCTCGTCCGCACTGACCACGACCTGCTCAGACAGGGCCCCGACGACCTGACTCTGACCAGGGGCCGCCCAGAGGGTCCCGAAGACGGCGTCGCCGACGGCGAGGTTGCTGACCTCGCTGCCGATTGCGCTCACGACGCCCGAGAAGTCGTGCCCCACGCCTTGTGGCAGGTGCGAGGCGTCCTTGCCGATCATCCCGCTGAATACCTTCCAGTCCACCGGGTTGAGCCCTGCGGCCCTGGTGCTCACACGGACCTGGTGGGGGCCGGGGGCGGTGTCAATGACGTCGGCCATCTCCAGGACCTCCGGGCCGCCGAAGTGCTGGTACTGGATCGCTCGGGTCATAGTGTGTCCTCCTGGCTCTGGTCCTGTATGTGGTTGCGCTGGTTTGTGTCCGGACGCGCCCTGGGGAGTGCAGGTGCCTCGTGCTGAGGGGCGTGAGCAGTACCTGGGGGCGTGGTGGTGAGCATGGTCGAAGACGTTATTTACAAAGGATATAGAATCATCTGCCGATATGCTGGGATATAGTGCATACGTGCAGCTCAGAGGCGAGTCTGAAAGTATGCTGTGAAATAGGGTGCATTCTGTCCTCGGCAGTGAGGGCAGTGGTAGGCGGAGCATGGCGGGTACGCGCATGGTTCGCCCCGGCGGGGGTAGCGGACGGCCTCGACCATGCCGGATAACTGAGACGATGTGCGGTTCGTCCTCGGCAGGGAGGGCGGGTTCGTCCTGCTCTTGTCGGTTCGTCCTGGGCCTGTCCTACGGTCTGCCACGGCTGTCGATCACGGCTCGTCCTACTCGCGCACTAGCAACAACACGGTCTCCGGTATGTCTCCGTGGGTGAGGAAGTGCCTGAACGCCTTGATCGCCAGCTCGCGAGGCACCTCCACGCTTCCGAGGATCTCTGACCAGCTGCCGTGGTAGTCGTACTCGGGGAACTCCTGGCCGTCATCGACCACCGTAGCCGGCCAGAACATCTCCGTGTCGTTGCCGAAAGGAACTGTGCACCCATCCCCTTCGAAATGTATGAGCACGCAGCTAATGTCCCCCAGGAGGAGCTCGATAACGGGGTGCCTCGTGGGTGAGGGGGGCGTCGAACGGTCTCTGTCGAGTTCTCTGCGTCTCCCCACGTCGGCGCCTCTGCCTCAGTAAACCGGTCGGCGGAGGTGTCCCAGTAGAGTTTATGATCATATTGCCGTTTTGTGATCGCCGATTGTAAAAGAATGTGCAACCCCTCTAACCGAGCCGGGTGACGGCCTGATAGGCCAGCCCGGCTGAGGCCGCTACCCCAGCACACGGCACGACTAGAACAATAGATCCTGCCCTGTTCGCGCTATAGTCCTCAGACCTGTCAGTGCTGGGCGTAACTGGCGACCAGGGGTCGGAGCTCCTCCTGGGTAGCTGGGATCTCCACGACGTGCTGCGGCCTGGCCAGCAGCTCCCTGACCACCTCGGCCACCGGCACCTCCTCACCCAGGGCCTCAGTGACCGTGTGCCCGAACTTGGCGGCCTTGGCGGTCTCCATGACCACCATGGGCACGCGCCGCCCCTGGTCGGGGCCGCCCTGGTCGGGACCGTCATCCCCAGGTGCGTTGTCCGTACCAGGTGCTGCGGCGGCGTCGGCCTTAAGGACGCGCAGCGCCACGGTGACGCCGTCAGCAGTGTGCGGGTCAATGAGCTCACCTGTGGCCGCGTGGACCTGGCGGATCGCCTCAAGCCGGTCAGCGTGGGTAGAGGTCCCCGAGATAAACCCGTGCTCCTGACGCAGGGAGACAATTCTGTCACCCAGGTCCAGGACGCCGTCGGACTCCAGGCGAGTCCAGTACCGCATAAACTCCTCCCCGAGGACCTGGGCCACGAAACGTTCCAGGTTGGACGCCTTGGAAATGTCCATGGAGGGGCTGGAGGTGGCCAGGGTCTCGGAACCACCGCGTGGGCGGGAAACGCCTGTGGAAAAAAACTCGTCGAGGACGTTGTTCTCATTGGTGGCCAGTACCAGGCGGCGCAGCGGGACACCCATGGAACGGGCCAGGAAGGCAGCGTAGATATTACCGAAGTTTCCACTGGGGACGGCGACGTCGACCTGGAGGCCCGTGCGGACGTCCTCGGGTGCGGCGTCGGTGACCCGCAGCCATGTCCACACGTAGTAGACGGCCTGGGCGGCAATACGACCGATATTAATGGAGTTGACCGCGCCGAGGTGGTGGGCGGTCTTGAAGTCGGCGTCGCCCATGAGGGCCTTGACAAGGTTCTGGCAGTCATCAAAGACGCCGCGCACGGCCACGTTATGGATATTGTCGTCCGTAATGGAGTACATCTGGGCGCGCTGGACCTCGCTCATGCGCCCGGCGGGGGAGAGCATGACGACGCTGACCCCCTGTTGGCTACGGAAGGCCTCCTCGGCGGCCGAGCCCGTGTCACCGCTGGTGGCCCCCAGGATCGTGAGGACCTGACCGCGGCGGGCCAGGACGTAGGGGACGGCCTGGCCGAGGAACTGCATGGCCAGATCCTTGAAGGCCATGGTCGGGCCCTCGGACAGGCCTGCCACGAGCAGGCCCGGGTGCAGCGCCTCCAGGGAGCGCAGGGGGACCACCGGGGAGGGGAAGCGCTCAGGGCCGTAGGCGGCGGCGGTCAGGGCGGCCAGGTCCTCGCCGGGGACGTCCGTAGCGAACAGGCCGATGAGCTGTGCGGCCAGCTCAGGGTAGGTCAGGGGACGCCAGGCCTCCAGCTGCGCGGCGTCGATCCGGGGCAGGGCCTCGGGGACGGTGAGGCCGCCGTCAGGGGCCAGCCCCATGAGGAGGGCATCGCAGAAACTGACAGGGTCCATGCCCCCGCGGGTGGAGACGAACTGCATGCCGGGCCTTCCTGGAAGGTGTGCAAGGATCGGCGCCCGCGGTGACGTCCTCGGGCGCCGCCCGGGCACGCTACGTCGCAGACCGGCCGAAGGCCGTGGCGGACACCGCCCCGGGGTGCGAGCCCGCTCATCCTAAGGGGCCGGTGCATTGGGCCGCAACCGGCGCGTGCCTGGTGGGGCGGGCTGGTTGCGGCGCGCCTGCCGCGGTGGGACGGCTATGGGGTGTGCCTGGTGGGGCGGGCCTGCCGCTGTGGGTCGGTTGTGGTACGTGGTCACCACCCCTCCCCGGCCTCACCGAGCATGAGCGGGACCAGTACGGCTACCAGGTCCCTGAACCGGGGCCGCGTGGCCCGTGGCCCGGCGTCGAGGTCCCCCTGCTCCAGGGTCTGCCAGTTCCGGGCGTCAAGGTCGTAGACGTACAGCGGACCGTCCTCGTAGTCGCCCACCATGAGGTAGCGCGGGTAGTCCGCCACGTACAGCCCGGTGGTCTCCACCATCTCGGCCGGCCCGTACAGGTTCGCGCCGTTCATGCCGCAGCCGTCCGTCAGCTGCCAGAACCCCAGCAGTGCCGCGGGTACCTCGGCACCCAGGTCCTCCCTGACCCAGGTGACCGCCGTCTCCACCTCGCCGGTGGACGCGGGTACCAGCTCCTGACCCCAGTAGGTGCGGTACCGCTCACCTACCTGCGCGATTAGATCGACCACCAGCTCGTCATTAGCCCGGTTACGTGTCTGCTGCACGGTACACCTCCAGGACGGGGACGGTTCCGCGTGTCAGCCTAGACGTCCCGGACACCGGCAGCGGGGACGTGCCCTGCCACCGAGGCGGGGGCGGTGCTCACCGCCGTCGTCGCCGTCCTTGACGGCCCCCGCCACCGAGACGAGGTGGTGTGGTGCTCCTAGGAGTCTTGGCCCAGGGCCCGTTCGACCTTCTTCCTGAAGCTGGCCCGGGGGTAGCTGCCCTGAAACTGCGTGACCACCTCACCGGCGCGTACGACGGCGAAGGTCGGCAGGGAGCGGATACCGAACAGACGGGTCGTGACCGGGTTCTCGTCCACATTGACCGTGACGAGTTTCACCCGGCCGGCGAGCTCGCCCGCGACCTCGTCTACCACCGGGGACATCTGGCGGCAGGGGCCGCACCACTGGGCCCAGAAGTCTATGACAACCGGCAGGTCGCACCGGGCGACCTCGGCGTCGTAGGAGGAGTCGGTGACAGCAAGGGCGGAGGGCATAAGTATTCCTTTCGAGCCTGTTATGACGGCACCTGTTCTCGCGAGCGGTAGTAACCGGAGGCTGCTCGCGGGACCGGGTGCTACGTGTCCCGCAGCCTGCACGGGTTCCTGCAGCTTGCACAGGTTCCCGTCATGTCCCGCAGGTTCCTATGCCAGCCCGCTACCGGCCGGACCGTGTCCCGCAGGGCCAGCAGGTGTCTCCTACGGGAGGCCGTGGCCTAATGGGAACCAGTGCGGTCCGCGGGCGTACCACAGACCGTACCTGTGAGTACCCTGTGAACCCCCCCGTTCTCACGAGCAATAAGTACCGTTCTCGCGACGAACGAGTACCGTTTTCGCGAGCAATAAGTACCGTTCTCGCGGAAGAGGGGGAGGGGAGGACGAGGTGGGGCGGGTGTCAGCTTGAGGAGCGTGCCCGGGCGGCTAGGCTGCGCAGGTGGCCCTTGGCCTCCTTGGCGCTGCGCAGGGCCAGGAAGGCCGAGGACCGCAGGGGCATGTCCCAGCTGCCGTCGACCTCCGTGACGCGCTGGGCGTAGCGCTTCTTGTACTGTCCCACGCTGTAGAGCTCGGGCACCCGCACGGACCCGGCCCCCATGAGGTCGTAGGACACGCAGCCCTCGTCAGCCAGGGTCCGCATGCACCACCAGTCCAGGGCCTCGGCGCCCCGGTAGGCCCGGGACTCATTGGAGGAGGCGCCGTAGTAGGCCCAGGTGTGCCGCTGGTAGATCGTAATGAGGTTCCAGGCCTGGGGCTTGCCCTGGGCGTCACGCATGACGAACAGGCGCGCGTGCTTGGGGCCCAGGAAGGTCAGCATCTGCCAGTAGACCTCACTGGGGTGCGGGGTGAACCCGTCCCGCTCGGCGGTCTCCGTCAGCACCTGGTAGACCTTCTCGAACTCGTGACGGCTCAGGTCGCTCTCGTCGGCGAACGTGGCCCCCGCCGCCGCGGCCACGCGCTGGGCGCGGCGGACCCCGCGGCGACCGTCCTTGGGCATGGCCGCGGCAATGGCCTCGGGGTCACGCGGGCTGAGGTCGGCGATATAGGTGTGGTCGTAGGTGATCGAGTTCAGCAGCGGGTGCAGGTCCGGGGCGCTGAAGGCGGCAGCCAGGCGCAGGAACACCACCGACTTGTCCCGCCGTCGCACCTCGGCCTGCAGGAGCTCACGCAGGTGGGCCTCACGCTCAGGGGACTGCTCCTTGAACCACACCGGCCCGTGCTTGGCCCACAGGAAGCGCTGTCCCACGATCTCGTAGACCAGGAACATGACGTAGGCGACGACGCCGCCGCCGTCCTCGTAGACGTACCGGCCCCAGACCTGGTTGCCCCGGGCGGCCTCGAAGGCCTCCCACGGAATGGTCTGCTCCATGGGCATCTCGCGGTGACGGATCAGCTCGTGCGCCTCCTGCGGGCGGAGCCGGCGGAGGGTCTCTTGACGCTCACTGGACACGTGGAACCTTCTGTCTCTCGGGTCGGGCTTAACGGGTCGGGCTTAGGTGGAGGAGGTCAGTAGGACTGGTCGGTGGGATCGGGGTAGTAGCGGGCGAACTTGCGGTAGTGGTTGAGGCGCTGGGCCTCCACCACCAGACGGCGGCGCTGGGAGCGCTCGCTGGGGTCCCGCAGGGGGTCCACGGCGTCGCCCAGCAGGCCCCGCACCCGCTGCGCCAGCTCGGGGTCGCGCAGGTAGTGCATGAGCAGGCGTCCGGGCACCAGGGAGTAGAGCACCTCCCGGGTCACGTTGCGGCGCACCAGGCGACGCCCCCCAATGAGGTCCTCGATCATGGGGACCATGGGGTTGGCCCCGGCGGCCGTCATATAGAAGGAGTTGCGCCCGATACGCGGGTTGACCTCGAAGAACAGGGCGCGCCCGTCGCGGGGGTCGATCTTGACGTCGAAGTTGGCGAAGCCCCGGTACCCGGCGGCCGTGAGGATCCGCTCGGCGGCCTCCCAGATCTCGGGGAAGGGCTCGGTGATCATGGCCACCGGGTTGCCGATCATGGTGGGCGCGTGGTCCTCCAGGAGCACCCGGGCCGAGCCCATGAGCGTCACCCGTCCGGCGGAGTCCACGTAGGTGGTCACCGAGCGCATGGCCGTGTTGTCACCGGGGATGAGCTCCTGGACCACGAACGTGGAGCGGAAGCCCGCCTGACGCAGGTCCTGCCACAGGGACTCCAGCTCCTGGGGGCCGTCCATGAACCAGATCTTGCGCTTGCCGGGGAAGGAGACCGCGTCGTAGGCCTCCCCGACGGCGGCCTTGGCCACCACCGGGAAGGGCATGTCGATCTGCGGGGCGGCCCAGCCCGGATCGTCGCAGTCGGACATGTCCACCACGACCTGGCGGGGGGTGTCCACCCCCACCGAGGCGCACAGGGCGGAGAAGGAGGTCTTGTCCGAGACGGCGTCGATCACCTCGCTGGGGGGGAAGGGGACCGCGTAGGCGGGCTCCAGCAGGTGACGGTGGCGGGCCAGGAGGGCGGCCTGGTGGTCGGTGTTGGCCATGACCACCGCGCGCTCGTCCTCGCCCAGGTCCTCGGCGACCTCCAGGAGGGCCGCGATGGTGTCCTCCTCGGTGGGCTCCTCGGGCAGGGGGACGACGTCGATGTAGGAGGACAGGCTGATCGCCTCGATCGGGGCGGGGGACAGGACCGTCACGCGACTGGTGGTGGCGGTGTGGAGCTGGCGGGCGATGGCGTAGACGCCGATGTCCCCCCCCAGGACGACCGGACGAACGTGACTCATGTGGCCTCCAAGCTAGTGCGGCACCCTCCCGGGCAGACGGGAGGGCCGTCTGCCCAGGATAGATCAGACGGCCCCCGACGTGCGGGTGGGGTACGGCTCAGGCGTGGTCGGCCAGGTAGTGCTCGGCGTCCAGGGCGGCCCGGCACCCGGATCCCGCTGCCGTGATCGCCTGCTGGTAGTGGGGATCGGCCACGTCGCCGCAGGCGAAGACCCCGGGGACGTTGGTGCGCTGGCTGGGGGCCTCGACGCGGACGTAGCCGGCGTCGTCCAGCTCCAGGACGTCCCTGACGAGCTCGGTGCGGGGGATCTGGCCAATGGCCACGAACAGGCCGGCGGCCGGGATCTGGCGGCGCTTCCCGGTGAGCGTGTCCTCCAGGGTGACCGACTCCAGGGCCTCCTGCCCGCCCAGGCCCACCACCCGGGAGTTCCAGGCGAAGGTGATCCGGGGGTCGTCCAGGGCGCGCCGGGCCATGGCGGCGGAGGCGCGCAGGGCGTCGCGGCGGTGCACCACCGTGACCGAGGAGCCGAAACGGGCCAGGAACAGGGCCTCCTCCATGGCCGCGTCCCCGCCGCCCACCACCACGATCGGCCGGTCCCTGAAGAAGAAGCCGTCACAGGTGGCGCAGTAGGACACCCCGTGCCCCGAGAGGCGGTCCTCCCCCTCCACGCCGAGCCTGCGGTACTCGCTGCCGGTGGCGACAATGACGGTGCGGGCCTCGTGGACGCCGTCGTCGGTGGTGACGCGCTTGACCTCACCGACCAGCTCCAGGCCGGTGACGTCCTCGTAGCGGATCTCGGCACCTAGGCGCTCGGCCTGCTCCTGCATCCGGCCCATGAGCTCAGGGCCCTGGATCCCCTCGACGAACCCCGGGTAGTTCTCCACCTCGGTGGTGCTCATGAGGGCGCCGCCGGCGGTGACCGAGCTGGCCAGCACCAGGGGGTCCAGCCCGGCGCGGGCGGCGTAGATCGCGGCCGTGTAGCCGGCCGGGCCGGAGCCGACGATGACGACGTCGTGGATCATGACTCTCCTGAGGGTGCGCAGGTGCTGACCGCCTGCCCGGCCTCGCGGGCCCGGCAGGACATGGACACAACCTCCGGCAGATGACGGCGATTCCTACGGATCCTCCTATCGGAGCGTGATCTCCGTAATAGTGAGCTTGTTCTCGCCGTCGGAGGACTTGGGCAGCCGGGTGACCAGCAGGACCACCGTGGTGGTCTCGGTGGGCTTCTGGAAGTTGAAGGTGGTGGTGCCCTGGGTGAACTCGCCCTCCGCCAGGAGGGTGCCGCCCTCGGGGTCGTCGGGGCTGGTGGCCCGGATCTGGACGTGGCCGCCCGCCCCGGTGCCCTGGATGTCGATGCCCGAGACGGTCGCCTTCTGCTCCAGGGTCACGGCCAGGGACTTGGTCCCCCCGTCCATGCCCGGGTCCCGGTGCCACTGGGAGAACCACTCCTTGGAGGTGTCGCCGTCAGTCAGGCGGCTCTCCAGCTCGGGGTGGTCCCCGCTCAGGCTCTTGGCCCCCGCGACCTTGACCGGCGCCGAGGAGGGCGTCGGCTTGGTGCTGTCGTCGCTGCTGCTGGTGGTGGCGGCGGGCGCCTGCGTGCTCGACGTCGAGGTGCTGGGGACGGTCTTGGCCGCCGGGACGTCGTCGTCGGTCAGTCGCACGCCGGCGAGCTGGAGGAGGTTGCTCACCGCGAAGAACGCGCCCACGAGGACCAGCGCCACCAGGGAGACGAGGACCACCGTGGAGGTGCGGCTCACCGACCGGGAGCTCTCCTCGTCGTCCTCGACCCTCTCCGGGGTCGCGGCCACGGCGGCCCCACGGGCCTGGGAGGCCGACCACGTCTGCGTGGGGTTCCTGCCGTCGGCGGGCCGGGAGGGCGGGGCGGCGACGGGCTCGGGCTGGGCCGGCGGCGCGCTCGGGGGGATCGACGGCGGCACCGGGCTGGAGTACGGGGTCTCCACCGCCGGGCGGGTCCGGGGCGGGATCTGGGCCGGCAGCTGCTCCGGGGGGGCGGTGGCGGACGCCTGCGGGGCGGCGCCCTGGGTGGGCTGGGCGCCCTGGGGGGCCTGGGCGTCGCCCTGGGCGGGGGCCGGCTGGCGCGGAGGGACCGGGACCGGGTCGCCGTAGCGTGAGGCCGCCTCCAGGGCCACGGCCTTGGTGGTGGCCAGGAAGGACTCGGCTGGCCGGTCCTGCGGGGCGGCCGGCTCCGGGTCCGGGGCGGGCAGGAGCGGCAGCAGGGAACGGGAGTCCCACCGTCCCAGGGACCGGGCGACCTCCGCCGCCGACAGCGGCGGGTGACCGCCCCAGGTCCGGGCGATGAGGGCCTCCAGGTCACGGTCGGAGGGGTCCCAGTCAGGGTCCAGGCGCGAGGGCGGTACCGGTCCGCTCGCGCCCATGGGGGCCGAGGGGATCCCCGAGCGCTTTCCGGGCCACCGCTTGGTCAGCAGGTAGTACAGGAGGCTGACCAGGCCCCTGGCGTCGGTCCGGTCGGCGGCCAGGGGGTCGAAGTTCACGCCCCCCTCGCGGCCCAGGACGGCGGCGTCGACCCCCAACCCGAGGACCTGGACCTGGCCGTGGCGGCGCAGACGCACCGAGTCCGGGCCCAGGCCCAGGTGGTGCAGGCCGCGGCGGGAGGCCGACTCCAGGGCGCTGGCGACCTCCCCGATAATGGTGCGGGCCTGGGCGGGGTTGACGCCCCGGCGCACCAGCTCGGCCAGGCTGACGCCCTCGGGCGGCTCGGTGACAATGAAGGTGACGGATCCCTCCTCCACGTCGTAGACGCGCTGGACCCGTGAGTCGGTAATGAGGACCGCGCGGGCGGCCGCCTCCAGGACCTCGGCCCGGTGGGGGGTGGCGTCCGTCAGCGTCAGGATCATGACGTCGCGGTCCAGGATCGTGTCCACGCCCAGGTGGCGCACGATCCGTGGCAAGGTGGCGGGGAGAGCCTCCCCAAGTGCGTAGCGCCCGGAACCCAGTGGAGTCATGGTGCTCATGCGGGCCCTCCTCTTTGCTTGGTGGCGCGCTGACTGTGATCCCATCGTAACCTCAGAGGGGCGTCGTACCGCAGTGTTACCGACAGCATAGGGCGACGCCACAGCCGGCTGTGCCGGTGGGTGACCCTCGGAGGGCCCGGGGGTCGTGGGGGCGCCGGGGCGCACCGGGATGCTGGGGGGCAGCGAGCCCGTCGGGGCGCTGACGGAGTGCCCGGTGGTACGGGTCGCTCCGGTCCTCCGGGTTCCTGACGGCGCTACCGCCGACCTCGTGCGGGGCGGCAACGAGGCCTCTCCCTGTGGGACCCCTGCGGCCTGTGCGGCCCCGGTGGCCTGCAGGACACCGGTGGCCGCCCCACCCGCGGCCTGCCGGGCCCCACCGGGCAGGGCCCCGGCGTGCGCGGCCGTCCCGCCTGCCCTCGCCCCGTCCGCGGCTACGCCAGCCGCGGTCACCCCGGCTGCTCCGTCCGCGCTGGCTACCGGCCCCTGCGAAGTGGGCGCCGACGTCGTCGGATCCAGGGCCCGGGAGGCCCGTAGCACCGCGGCGCCCAGGGCGCCGGGCAGCAGACGGCCCAGGAGCGCCAAGATCCGGGCCAGGCGCGTGAATAGGAGGCTGAGCTCACTCACCCGCAGGACGCGGCCGACCGCCAGGTACACCACGGTCATGATCGTGGCGACCACGGCGATCTGCACCAGGGCGTCCAGGGCGCGGGTGCCCGTCATCGAGCCGTCGGCCGGCCCCAGCAGCAGGCGCACGCCCGTGCCCGCCGCCGCCGCTCCCAGCGCGGCCATGCCCAGGCGCAGGTAGGTGCTCAGGACCCGGCGGCCGTCCAGGGAGGGGATGTGGCGGCGCATGAGCGGGACAATGGCGGCCGAGGCGGCGACCAGCCCCAGGGAGGACCCGACGGCGGCCCCCACCATCCAGAGGTTGGCCGGGGCCAGGAAGTAGGCCACCACGCAGGCCACGACCGGGGTGACGCCGGCCACCAGGTCGGCCAGGAGCAGCCGCTTGGTGTCGGCGTAGGCGAGCATGACCCGCTGGGTCGTGAACCACACACCCTGGGGCACGATCCCCAGGGCCAGGGCGATGAGGACCGGTGCCGACCCCACGGCCTCGGCGGTGGAGATCGAGGGCACGAAGGCCTGCAGGGCCTGGGCGGACAGCACCACGATCCCGGCGCTGGCCAGCATGGTGAATACGGCCACCGAGCGCAGCCCCAGGGACAGGTCGTCACGGACCCCCTCCCCGTCCCCGGCAGCGGCCTTCTCGCTCATGCGGGTGAACAGGGCGGTGATAATGGAGGTGGTCACCAGGGACTGGGGGAGCATGTAGACCAGGAGGGCGTTGGCGTACATGGTGGTGGAGGGCACGACCACCCCGGCGTACGCGGGCTCCCTGGCGGCGGTCACGGCCAGGGAGCCGAGGTTCGTCGTCGCCCAGTCACCCAGGGAGGCGATGAACACGCCCAGCAGCGCCCAGGAGGCCACCTTGGAGGTCTGCCCCAGGCCGATCCCCCTGACCCCGAAGACGACCCGGGGCCTGAAGCCGATACGGCGCAGGGGCAGGTAGAGCACCACGGCCTGGATGACGATCCCCAGGGTGGCGGTGCCCGCCACCAGGGCGATCCTGGCCACGCCCCAGTCGGCCGGGGTCTCGCTGCCCTGGTAGGACTGGTAGATCTGCATGTAGGCCAGCAGGGAGGCGATGGAGATAATGTTGTTCAGGACCGGGGACCACATGTACGGCCCGAAGCTGGAGCGGGCGTTGAGCACCTGCCCCCACAGGGCGTACAGGCCGTAGAAGAAGATCTGGGGCATGCACCAGAAGGCGAACCCGTAGGCCACCGGCAGCCAGGCCTCCAGCCCCGAGGCGTAGACCATAATGACCAGCGGGGCGGCTATGGTCAGCAGGACGGTGACGGCCAGTATGAGGGTCCCCGCGGCGGTCAGGAGCCGGTTGACCAGCTCGTCGCCGTTCTTCTGCCGCAGGGCCCGTACGATCTGCGGCACCAGGACGGCGTTGAGGATGCCGCCAATGAGCAGGTTGTAGAGCTGGGTGGGCAGGGCGTTGGCGGTGTTGAAGGCGTCCGCCGCCCCGGAGGCGGTGGCGCCCAGGGCCACCGCCAGCAGCGCGTTGCGCACGAACCCGAGGATCCGGCTGGTCAGGGTTCCCGCGAACATGACCGCGCTGGACCGGGCGAGTGAGTTCTGGGGGGTGCGGCTCACGCTGCCTCCTCATGTGGCCGGGTGGGGGGCCGCGGCAGACCGGGGCCCTTGACGGCGTCCGCTGCGGATGGTCCGCACGACGCCGACGACGAGCAGGATAACCAGGGCCGAGGCGCCCACGCGCACGCCTCTGCTCTCCCAGTTCGCCCGTACCCGCATGTGCAGGATGGCGGGTGTACCCACCACGGTACCGTCTGGGGCCAGGATGTGGATGGTCAGGTTCACGTCACCGCTGCCCACGGCGCTCACCGGCAGGGAGGCCACCGCCCCGCCGCGGGCCGGGACCGTGATGGTGACCGGCTTGAGGGGCTGGAGCCTGGTGGAGGAGGAGAAGATGCGCACCTGGACCGTGGCCGCCTGGTTGAGGGACGAGGTGATCCGCACCGGCACGTCCGCGCTCTGGGCAATGAGGTTAATGGTGCTCGACGGCGCCGCGCCCAGGGACTGGGTGATCCGCGTGCCCACCTGGTGGTCGGCGGTCAGGGCCCTCTGGCGTCCGGAGGGGTCGTCGCGCCAGGCCGTGGAGGTCACGGTCGAGACGACCTGGGTGACCCCCTCCAGTTGGGTGGTCGGTGAGGCCAGCACCCCCACGATCGAGCCCAGTGTATGCTCTACATCACGTGCCTGCTCCAGCTCGCTGGTGCTGAGCTCGGTCTGGGACACGGACTGCTGCGCCAGGTCCTGACGCTCCACCAGGTTCTGGCTGGCGCGGGTGTCGGACACGAGCCTGGACAGGGTCCGGGGCTCGGACCAGCTGTTGCCCATGAGCGCCTCCAGGCGCCGTCCCAGGGCCTGGGGGTTCGTGGCGGCCCCCCGACCCAGGGTGACGACCAGGTTCCGGTTCAGGGCCGGGGCCTGGCGGGTGATAATGGCGGACAGGCCGCGCAGGAGCTGGCGGGAGTCCAGCTCGCACAGCGGGGACCGGGAGCTGCCGGTGCTTAGGGTGGAGGCCAGCGCCTGGGACAGGCTGGGGTCGGACAGGAGGACCACGCGGTCGTCAATGAGGGTCGTCCCGCTCGGGGTGTAGGTCAGGTCCTCGGCCACCGGGGCCGCCGACGCCGGGGCGATGAGGGTGGTGGTGGAGGCGGGCAGCGCGCTCAGGGTCTGGCTGTCCAGGTCCTCTACCCAGGCGGTGTCCGTGGCCGCCCCGGCGGCGACCGTCTGGGAGGAGGCGGAGCGCTCCAGCGCCGAGTTAATGAGATCCGTCTCCCCCAGGTGCGCCAGGGCTGGGACGTCGGCGTCGTTCCAGGGCAGGGCGATCACCTCCCCGGCGGACACGGCCTTGGTCAGCGCCGCCGTCAGGGGGTCGGTCGCGGGGAAGGCGTACTTGGCCCCGGGGGAGGCCGTGGAGGTGGCTGTGGAGCTGGGGGAGGGCGTCGTGGATGCGGACGTCGTGGGGGAGGGCTCGGCGGAGGGGGTCTCCGCGGGGGTGGGTGAGGCCGTGGCCTGCCCGCTTCCCGGGGGCGGTGTGGCCGGGACACCCAGGGCCTTCAGGAGCGCCGGGTCCACGGCCAGGACGACGCCGTCGCCCGTCAGCGCCAGCAGCCCCAGCACCCGCTGGCGCAGCCGCTCCACGGTGGTCGTCACCCCTGAGGGCGCCGGGGCGGGATCCTGGGCGGGCAGGACGGTGGCCGAGTCGGCGGGCTGGGTGCTGAACTCGGTGGAGGCGGGGGGAGACAGGGCGACGGTGCTCAGGGCGATGAGCTCGGAGGGTGAGGCGGTGACCGGTATGACGGTGGTCACGCCCGTGGCCCTGCTCGGGGTGGCGTCGCTGGACCAGATGAGCAGGCTGCGGTCCTTGGCCACGGTGGTGGCGCCCTGGGCCAGGCTGACCTGGACGCCGCGGGGCCCCCACTCCCGGGTGCTGGACAGGGGCAGGTCGGCGGCGGGGACGGTGACGCTGAAGGTGCCGGTGGCCCCCGGTGGGACGGGGGCGTGCAGGTCCTGGGTCAGGGAGGTGGTCAGGGAGCTCTCCCGCTCGTCCGCCAGCCAGGACTCCAGGTCGGTGGTGATGATCTCGGTGTGGTCCTGCACCTGGACGCTCAGGGCGGCCCTGTCCAGGGTCTCCTGGGTGCCGTTGGTAATGGTGCCGCTGACGGTCAGGTCCTGGCCCTTGGTGAGGACCTCGGGGGCCAGGGCGTCCACTCTGAGGGTCACCTCGCCCTCCACCAGGGGGGCCTGTGAGGGGGCCGTGCCCGCGGCGGGGGCGGACTGGGCGGCCAGGGCCTGCGACGGCGGTAGGCCAGGCTGGGTCACTGGGGCTTGTGATGGCGGTAGGCCGGGCTGGGCGGCGCAGCAGACCGAGGGCGCCAGGGCCAGGGCCAGGCTCGCGGTGATCCCGCACAGGAACCTGGCTGCGCGACGTATACTCCACTGCCGTGTCATGAGGAGGTGCTCCCGTCACCGACGAGGATCGAGCGCGCAGCTGCCACGATCCGGCGCTCGTTGGGGTAGGCCAGACGGCGGGCGACCTGGTCGATGTCTACCCAGGCGACGTCCTCGGCCTCGTGGTCGGGGTCGTTCTCGGTGGTCAGCGTCCCACCCGTGGCCTCCAGGAGGAAGTGGTGGACCACCTTGTGGACGCGGTGGTCGCTGCCGGCGAACCAGTAGTCGATAGTAGCCAGGTGCTTGAGAACCCGACCCGTGATTCCCGTCTCCTCGGCGATCTCGCGAACCGCCGCCTGCTCGGGGGTCTCACTGCCCTCCAGGTGGCCCTTGGGAAGGCACCACTCCAGGCGTCCGCCCCGGTTGCGCCGGGCGATGACGGCGACTGCCGCCCGGCCCCCCTGGACCTCCACAATGAGCCCACCGGCACTGGTCTCGTCCACTACCGGCAGGTTTCGCGCACCGCCGTGCCGCGCCGGTATGGCGGCGCGGGGTGAGCGAGTGCGGTGAGAGGGCATAGAGGCAGTCTAGGCGGTCGGGCGGAAAGGGCCTGCTGGACCGATCCGTGAGACGTGCCTGCGGGGACGGGACGCGGCTCGGGACGTGGCCCGTCCCAGTGCGGGGGTGCGTCCGGCTGCGGGAGGGTCGTGCCGCTGGTCGTTGGAGCAGATAGGTGCGCGTTTGTGCACTGTATCCGGTGGGTGCCCGGTAGGTCTGGCTGGCAGGCGCGCCTGCGCGGGCGCGCTCCCGGGTGGGGGTCGTCTGCTCCTGTGCCCGCGGGCGTGCCCGGGGCGCCCCCGGGTCGGTTCGTGGCAGGCTTACCCCGATGACTGAGCCCACGCATGACAACCCCCGCGACGCCGTCGAGCCCGGGGTGGCTGCCTCCGCCCCGGTGGACGACCGGGGCCTGACCGCGACCGCCCGCGCCGCCCTGGAGCACCTGCCCGTGGCCCTGGCGGTCCTGGGGCACCTCTTCACGCGCGCCGGGCACGAGATCGCGCTGGTCGGGGGCCCGGTCCGGGACGCCTTCCTGGGGGTGGCGCCCCACGACCTGGACCTGACCACCTCCGCGCGACCCGAGGAGACGGAGAGGATCCTCACCCAGTGGGGCGACACCACCTGGGACGTCGGAAAGGACTTCGGGACCATTGGCGCACGCCGGGGCGAGACGGTCGTGGAGGTGACCACCTACCGCACCGAGGCCTACGAGGTGGGTTCGCGCAAGCCAACCGTCTCCTACGGCGACACCCTGACCGGGGACCTGAGCCGCCGCGACTTCACCGTCAACGCCATGGCCCTGCGCCTGCCCGACCTGGAGCTCGTGGACCCCCACGAGGGTCTGGCGGACCTGGAGGCGGGCGTCCTGCGCACCCCGGTGGGCGCCGTCCAGTCCTTCGACGACGACCCGTTGCGCATAATGCGGGCCGCGCGCTTCGCCTCCCAGCTGGGCTTCGACGTCGAGATGGACGTGATGGACGCCATGGCGGAGATGGCCCCACGCCTGGGCATTGTCTCCGCCGAACGGATCCGGGCCGAGCTGGAGCGGCTCCTGACCAGCCGGTGGCCGCGCCGGGGCCTGGAGCTCATGGTGCACACCGGTGTGGCCGACGTCGTCCTGCCGGAGGTGGCCTCCCTGCGTGAGACCGTGGACGAGCACCGGCGTCACAAGGACGTCTACGAGCACACCCTGACCGTCCTGGAGCAGGCCATGGACCTGGAGACCGGGCCCGAGGGCCCCGTGCCCGCCCCGGACCTGGTGCTGCGCCTGGCGGCTCTGCTGCACGACATCGGCAAGCCCGCCACGCGCCGGTTCCTGCCCGACGGGACCGTCACCTTCCACGGCCACGACCACGTGGGGGCACGCATGGCCGCCAGGCGCCTGCGGGCCCTGCGCTTTGACAAGCAGACCGTCAAGGACGTCTCCCGCCTGGTGGAGCTGCACCTGCGCTTCCACGGCTACGCCGACGCCGCCTGGTCGGACTCCGCGGTGCGTCGCTACGTCACCGACGCCGGGCCGCTGCTGGAGCGTCTGCACCGTCTCACCCGTGCCGACGTGACTACCCGCAACCGGCGCAAGGCCGCCATGCTCTCCCACGCCTACGACGACCTGGAGGCACGCATTGCCGCCCTGTCCAGGCAGGAGGAGCTTGACGCCATCCGCCCCGAGCTCGACGGCGGTCAGATTATGGCCGAGCTGGGTCTGGAGCCGGGCCCGGTAGTGGGGGAGGCCTACCGTTTCCTGCTGGACCTGCGTATGGAGAAGGGGCCGGTGGGTCCTGAGGCGGCTCGTCAGGCTCTGCGCTCCTGGTGGGCAGCGCGTCGGTGAGTACGGGTGGTGGGGTGCCTCGGTGAGTGCAGGCGGCGCGGTGGGGCTGGCCGCTGGTGTGCTGCCTCGTTCCTCTCGTGAGAACGGTACTTGTTGGCCGTGAGAACGGTACTTGTTGCTCGTGAGAACGGTGCTTGTTGCGCGTGGTCTTGGGGGTTGCGTCCTGGTTGTGTGTCGTGTCCTTCTCCGGGGGTCTCTTCCTGGGTGCGGTCGGGGCCGGGGTGAGGGGGTTCTGCCGGCGGGGTTCCTGGTCCTCTCCTGGCCTGGTGCGGGCTGGGGGTTGTTAGTGTCCTTGTTTGTGTTCTGCGTGGTCGGTGAGGTGTGTTGTGGTGTCTACT
>ERZ772766.271-NODE-271-length-31959-cov-3.982604_pt1 | contig 31959 bp, 34 predicted proteins | sample MGYA00511379_ERZ772766 | MGnify/ENA primary metagenome ERZ772766 (study PRJEB29015, sample SAMEA2737895) | human oral metagenome | biome: human oral; feature: human-associated habitat; material: dental | place: China | collected 2116 ...
ACTTCTTCCAACCATAATGCTGGTGTAGCTCATGAATCGTCCGTAAGTACACATACGTTTTACCTGTGCCGGTCTCCATCTCAATGGAGAAGTTGAGATCGTCGCTTTTTGCATCGATGATATCGTTTCGTTCTTGCACCGCCATAGTGTTTTTCACGATCTGCTCTTTAGTTAGCGATAGAACATTCCCTCGAGCACTCACCTGTTCAATGCTCATCTGTTTCTCATCAACATCCAGCGTCTCGGACGATCCACCCTCATACGGCTGACTCTGAAAAACATCAACTACCGCATTGATCGCGTCAAGCTGATAGTCTAGATTTGAATCAAAGTGGAGTTTCATATATTTTTCCCTTTTATTTCTGCAAAGTAGTTAAGTTTATTTGACAAAATATATATTCTCGAGCTATAATGATGATACAAATGAAGCCAGCCCTGAACTGTCACCGTTATGGTGCGCGTGCCTAGGACATCTAGGATAAGGGCTGATTTCGACATTTCCGCCATCATTTAAACTCCCAAATATCATCGATACGCTTGTTTACTATTTCAAGATAATCTTTATGATCAGTTTTATCGGTCTGATATTTTCGATGAATTGACCCCGCCACTAAATCTGCTAGTTGGATCAGATTATTAGTACGCGAGTCCACAAAGCGGACTTTTGCAATCTTCTTTGAACGCTTGTTGACTTCGCGCCGCAGGTAGGTAATTGTAGATTTTTTATACTCACGACCAGAATGACCATCAAGTCGTATATCGGCATCTTTGAGCAGACTACTCTTTGACAGAACTTCCTTAATCGCATAGTTGTAAAACGAATCTTGTTTATTTTTTAGCTCGTGACTGTAAATTTTTGACTTATCTATAGCTATCGCCCTGATCTTAAAGTTACAACCAGACACCCTGCTAAGCAATTCTTTTACAAAATCTTTTCTGGTTTTATTGAACTTAAACTCTCTTTCGTCTGGCCATCTCAAATCACGACGATAGCGCTTCATTAATAATGCCGTCTCTTCAGCATCCAAATTATCTTCAAACACCACACAAGCAATCACGAAAAACTGACTCGACCCACGCCCTAGCTTAAATCCGGGATCCCCGGAATCATCTATAAAAACTAGCATATCACTGCTCCTGTGCGACCTACTAAGCTTACACTTACCGACCAATTATTCGGAATTTCCGAATAATTTATTCTGCCTTCAGCTATCCGGAAATTCCGGACAACTGCACTTTTAATAAAATGATAATTACTGAAGAAAACTTCACTAGATAATAAACTACTCATCAATACCCTCACCCTCACTATCATCGGTTTTCTCACTAGCTATATCTATCCCATCAAATGAAAGTTCAAGCTCAATAAGTTTATCCTCTATATGGTCGAGTAGTTTAGAAAAATCGCTCTTAGTTTGATCGTAAGTTTTCTTGTTAATGCTAATTGTTGACCCCAACTCTTCGCTTTTTAAGCCAACCTGCTCTACGTTATGAATATACCTATCATCTACCTTGGCGTTGGTATGTACAATTCCGTGACGCATCTGCCAATATTTATGTATTCTTTTTATATGGTCGGTGTCCATATCTATCTCTATACCAAAATACTCTCTAAAAACCTCCTCTGTGCGTTTAGTATTTTGAAAATTAATCTTCTCATTCTTGTTTTTCGTTCCCTGTATTTGTCTAATTGTAATATTTGCCAGTTCAAGAGAAACGTATTTCTCATCTTCATTTTTTTCTAATATTTTTTGCAGATCAGACACGCTATAATTAATTCCACTAGCTTTTCGAATCGCTAAAAAATTTTCTTGAATTAGATTTTCAAATATGTCATTCAAAAAAGCCTCAAAGTTACCCGTCAAAAGTATGAAAGCTTGGGTATGAAGCTTCGTAGATATCTCTTTTTGTTTATTATCTACAGTTTCTTTACAATTTTCAAAAGCAGCTAGGCTATTGTTGTTCACGTTAGCCGTCTTCATCGATTGTTTGTACAGCTCATAAAGCGTTCTATACGAATCAAAAATGACTTCTATATCCTTAATCCTACCCTCAAAGACATACCTGAGTTTATATTTTTTATCTGCCTTGGTCGATTTATCTGTCATGTTAATACTCTCGGTCACTCTCCTTACCTTGGGTGCGCTTCTTCTTTCGCTCGGCAGCTTTTGCAGGTGCAACATACAGGAACTCACACAGTGATTCCAATAGATCTAAAATGTCTTTGGCATCATCCTTGCTTACTGTATCTTTGCTTGGATGCGCAGCATCATTGCCAAGAAACCTCACCTCATGAGCCCATTCCTGTATATCTTTTGTAATTACTCCATTCTTAAATAGTTCATCTATCTGCTGATAAAGTTTTTTGTTTTTATCAGCCCTTTTGTCTAAGCATATTAACTGCACAGTTCTACGGGCTAACGCCGCTGCACCACGATAAGCATTTACTGAGTAGCATAGTAATGCCTCCTCAAAATCAGTTTTTATTTCCTGTGGAATCGATTCATTTATAGATTTTGGCAAGCTGTTTGGGTATTTTCTAACTAGACCGCCATATTTACTATTCATTCTGATTGTTAAAAAATGCTGCTCGCAGTTGTTGCACTCTTCAACGGAAAAGTATATGCTCTTATTCCTATCTATAGGTTTTTCATACCCATCCCTATAGATTAGATTAGTATGACACTTACACTTTGGGCAATATATAGAGTTTTTATCAGCCATCACACCACCTCCACCCTAACGCCTTGCTGTTCGGCTTGGAGGGTTAGGTTTATGCGTAGGGTTTCGTTGGTGCCGAGGGCGCGGGAGAGGAGGAGGATGGTTTGGGCACCGCTGGCTAGGATTTCGCTAAATTCTGCTTCTGTGAGGTCTGGTGCGAGGCGGATGGCTAGGCTGGCGGACGGCACGAACACGTATGCGTCGCGATCTTCGACTTCAGCCATCGGCGAGATGCCGCGCTTGAGCAGTAATTCGGTCAAGATCGATTCGTCGGTGGCGCTAGGTTCGATCGGGTCGATGATGTCGAGCATCTGCTGGCGGATTTCTTCGGGGTCGGTGACCATTTCGTTCCATGGTTTGAAGTTGCTTTCGCCAACACTGTATGATCGGAATCCAAGGTCGAGCGGTCTTTCGCGCTCTGCTAATTTGTCGGCAAAGTCGGTGCGAATTTTGGCGCCAGCGCGGCGAATGCGTTCACGAGCGATGTCGGCGATATTGGCGTAGCCTGCTTTGAAGGCTTCGGATTTTTCACTGGTCTGCTCGGGCAATTGCACGCAAATCCACTGGCGATTGCCGCCGTCTTCGGCATTGAGTTGCATGACGGCATGAGCGGTTGTACCAGAGCCGGAGAAGAAGTCTAGGACAATGTCACTTTTTTCAGTTGACAACTGTAACATTCTTTCTATATACGGTATCGGCTTAACCGTGTCAAAAATTTGGAAATCAAAGATTTTCTTTATTTCGTCAGCAGCATTTGCAGCATTTGAAGTGTCGTTCCATATCGTTTCAGGTATGTTACCTGTGTTTTCATTAACAAATAATTTTCTATATATTTTGTCTGAAGCAGGAGAATAAACAAGCCTATTCTCCTCATCCATTTTCTCCATTGAAGATTTGTTCATTAGCCAAAGTCTCTCAGAAAATACTTGCCCTGTCTTTGCCGTAAACGAATATTTAGATCCGCCTTGCGTGCCTCTAGCCCAAACACCAAGCAGTCTGTATGCCCCTCTTGGATCATTATCAGGATTCTTATAGGCTTTGAGAGTAGTGTCATCAAGTGCGAGTCTATGGAAGTTCAGATTATCAATTGAACGAGCGAAAACTAATAGATACTCATGATTACGACTTAAGAATTTGGCAGAATTATCCTTACCTCTTTTACGCCGCCATACTATCTGAGCAACAAAATTCTCCTCCCCAAAAATCTCATTCATCATCAGGCGGAGGTTGTGGACTTCGTTGTCGTCGATCGAGACGAAAATCACGCCGTCTTGGCGGAGCAGATTGCGCGCCAGAAACAGCCGCGGATACATCATGTTTAGCCAATTGCTATGTTTGTGCCCGCCGGCGTTGGAGCATAGGCCATCGTCGCGCGTCACATTACCTTCGTCGTCGGTGATGCCGACTTCCGCTTCGTAACTTTTGCGTGTCTGTTTGAAATCATCGTTGTAGACGAAATCGTTGCCAGTGTTATACGGCGGGTCAATGTAAATCATCTTCACCTTACCATAATAGCTCTTGTGTAAAATCTTCAGCGCCGCCAAGTTGTCGCCCTCAATGAACATATTGCTCGTGGTATCCCAATCAACGGAATGATCCCGATCGGCATGGAGCGTCTCGACCGTCTTCTCTTGGATTTTGGCGAAAACATCGCTCTTGCCCTTCCAGCCGAGACCGTAGCGCTCACCCAAATCGACCGCCTCGCCGAGCGTCGCCTTGAGCCGTGCCCAGTCAATGTTATCCTCAGTAAACACCTCCGGAAAAAGCTGGCGGAGTTTTGCTAGTTGATCGTTCGTTATATCGTCGTTGTAGCCATTCATCATACTTCCTCTTTATTATAAATCATCCTAGAGATTCGTCTTCTGCGAATACTTCTACATAATCTTTATATGTATACTTCTTACCATAACCATCGTTCTCGTCGGCTGGATAAAGAATGTTCATATCAACGAGACGATCTATCAGTTTGTAAGCTGATGGTCTACTATACCCAGTTTGATTAACAACATCAGCGATACCTACAGTTGGCATCTTATAAAGAAAGCGAATCATATCAAGTGTTTTCGGAGCTGTAGCCTTGCCAAGTTTCTGGGCTTTTCTCATATCTCGTTCTCGTAATTCGGTTATCTTCCGACATGTCTCAATAGACGAATTAGCGATATCTATCACGCCGTCTAGAAAGAACTCCACCCATTCTTCAACATTGCCGTTCTCTGAATGGTAAGCGTTGAGTTTTTCATAGTAAGTTTCTTGATGCTTCTTAAAATACGTCGACAAATAGAGGACTGGCATTTCCAGTAATCGCCGATGCCACAAAAACATCGTCACGAGCATACGCCCAGTTCGTCCATTACCATCAAGAAATGGGTGGATTGTCTCAAACTGGGCATGCAGTAAGCCGGCTTTAATAAGCGGTAAATATTCATCGTCAGCATGAATGAATTTTTCCAGGTCGTTTAGCGCTTGGTTCATTTCGCGAACAGGCGGCGGCACAAAGCGCGCGTTATCCGGGCGGGTGCCACCGATCCAATTCTGCGTACGACGAAACTCACCGGGGAAAGGGTTATGCGTATTGCGCGCACCAGTCATGAGTTTCTCGTGTAGCTCACGGATGAAACGCAGCGAGAATGGAAAATCCTTTGCCCGCTCTAATCCATAATTAAGTGCCTCAATATAGTGCAAGATGTCATCAACATCTTGCGGCAAATCATTACGCCGCTCAATATTTAGCGCCTCAATTGCGTCAGAGATAGATGCCTGCGTACCTTCAATTTGGCTTGAGGATGAAGCATCTTTGCGAACGAACATTTCCAAAAAATAATCTCTATCTGGCAGCAAGGCTGTAATGCCGTCTAGTTTCCCTAAGAGTCGCATCGCCTCAGCATGCTTCTGTTGAATAGCCGATGAGAACACTAGTGTATCTTTTGGCGGAAACGACTCTAAGACAAAAGCCTTAAACCCTTCTGGCTGGGGTCTATATACACCAATCCTAGGATCTTTATTACTGATTTTAGCCATACTATGTAAAGATTTTAGCATTTTTTATTTACATTTACAATGAACTTGTAAAGTTTTTAGCTATTTTGTTTACATATAGCATAAAGATGTAAAGTTTTTATATAATACTGAAACAATTACGCGCAAAACGACGAAGTGACAGCCGCCGCTGCATTTCAACTGCCGTTGTATATGGGTAATGATACGTAAGATGTCGGATGACTACAAATTACCTGAAGTCACCGGTATGAAAAACGAAGCGCTTGCTGATAAGGTAGAATATCTCAAAACAACACGCAAGCAGGAGTTGATTGATACTGGTACACTAGCGAAAGGCGTTACTAAAGTTGATACCGAAGCTCTATTGATGTACCAAGGGATTTACTATAAGGAAATAAATGAGCATCTCCGAACTGGAACTGCTATTAGCTCGCACGCCGCTGAGGCAGTGAAACGGTTAGATAAGATGATTGCAAAGTCTGCGCTCGGTAATGACACTATACTCTATCGCGGTTTTGGTTTGAAAAATCAACTGGCCATTGGTGATACGTTCAATGACAAGGGCTTTTTATCGATGAGTCGCGATAATATCGTTGGACGAAGTTTTGCGTTCGGTGCAAGCGACCCGTATAAATACTTGTTGCGGGTGAAAGTGCCTCAAGGTTATCATGGACTTGATGTAAACGCCATATTGCTTGAGCGCTCTGAATATCCGTATGAGAAAGAGATATTGCTTGGGCGCGGTCAGGATTATATAATTAAAGGCATGAGCAAACCGGACGAAAATGGTATCGTTGACGTCGACATTGCGCTTGTAGATAAAAGCGGCAAGGAATTATCTGATCCGAATATTCGCGTTATCACTGCCGAAGAAATAGAAGCGGCTGATAAACTACTTGGTGTCGACGGTGACTACACGCCGAGCGAAGAAGAACTGAGTAAGATTCATGAGAAGATGCGTTCGTACAATCAGAATATTACAGTGACACGAGCGGATGGTACGACGTTTACGACGTAATCTTGCCAACCCGCCTCTCTCTGTAGTACAATAACCGTAAGCAACGTGGTCACGAGCAGTGGGCACGTTTTTTCTTTCTCTCGCAGTCCGGAAAGGCAATACGACCACCGCTATCGTGGCCATTTCAAACGTTGCTAAAGAATAAACAATCATGAAAACACAAACAAACACGAACACAAACACGCTACGAAGCCGCTATGTCGCGGTTACCGAGCATGGAGACGTAGAGCTTGCTGATGCTCATAACGGCAAATTCAAACGATTCAAGAAGATGATCGCCGGTTATGGCGACTTCGTAGACCCGCGGAATGCGGGGAGGAAGATGGTACTGGATAGAGAGTTTTCACACGAGAACCGTCTCTCATTACAGGAAGAAAAAGCGGCGAGAAAAACATTAGCTAATCTTTCAAAATAACACAGCTCTAAAACGAACTATTAGCTAGCTTAGGAATTAAGTATGTCTTAGTGCTCTTCAAAATAACACAACGAGTTAAAATAACGTATCCTTTGGATATCACATCGTTAATTCGGGTAGTAGAGACCCATCTTGATAGACGGCATTGGTCGTCTATTTTTTATGCTACGATATAGTGCATTATGCTATAACTATAATATGACGCGTTCAAAAACACATAAAATAACATCGCCCGCGCCAAAGAAATCGACGCGAAAAATGCCAAGAAAACGGCGGAGCATTTCTTTGAAAAAATCATACATTATCATTTTTGCCGTAGCACCAGTTCTTGCGACCATATGCTTAGCGCTCGCGTTTCATCTGAACCGCCCGCATGCTACACCAGCAGCCGATCCCGCCGACACCAAATATTATTTCGCAAATTCGAAATATCGCGACATTACGTCAAAATTTGTGCAGCGTCGCAACCGCACCGAACAAACATCAATTGAATACCCTATCACGAAAAATCAGAAGATCAACAATACGATCGCCGCTGCTATCGACGAGAAAGACCGTGGTTTTCGCGACACACTCGCCAAACAATCGGCGCACATTACCGAGCCATTCACAAACACAGCGGGATACCAAGTTCTGCGTAACGACGGTCGTTTTATATCAATTACAGTGTTAATTAAGCAAAATATGCACACTTCGCATTCCGAGCAGTATTTACTATCATGGACGTTTGACAAACAGACAGGCGATATTGCGGGATCTAACGATCTAGCGTCAGCTAATCCGCCAGAGAATCCTATGCCAATGCCTGCCGCTCCGCAAAACAGTACAACTCAGTGCAGCGGCAAATGTATCGCATTGACATTCGACGACGGACCAGGAGCGCACACTATGCGTTTGCTTGACACGCTTGATACCTATCACGCTAAAGCAACCTTTTTTGTGATCGGTGAAAAAGTAGCAGCACACCATGCAATTCTGCAGCAGCAAGCCGCCCGCGGGCATCAAATTGGCAACCATTCATGGCGCCACCCTGATTTAACATCACTTGCGCCGAGCAATGTCGCAAACGAAATTTCACAAACTAACCGCGCGATTCACGCCGCTATCAAGCAAACGCCAACGGTAATGCGCCCGCCATATGGCGCAATCAACACCTCGGTTTCACAGCAATTACAGACATTTGGCATGTCGTCAGTCTTGTGGTCGGTTGATACGCGCGATTGGGCTGATCGCGATAGTAATATCGTATGCTCGCGCGCCGTTAGTAACGCGCGCGCCGGTGCAATTATCTTATTCCACGACATCCACCCGACGTCGGTCGACGCCATACCGTGTGTTCTCGACGCGCTATCAAAACAGGGTTTCACGTTCGTGACAATTGATACGCTCTTTGGCGGGAAGCTACAGCCAGGACGATCGTATTTTAGCGCGATATAAATCCTATTTCCACACAACATCACACCCGTCTATCGTGCGCATAACGGTACCGTTCTGATCAATGAGTATAGTGCGCGTCGACATATTGCGTCCATTAACAGGGTAGTTATCAAACGACGAATTTTGCTGCGGCGCAGTCTCGACAGCAGTATATTGGCTATTCGGCGATGCAGACAGCCCCGTAATGTCATGCGCGCCGTCTGGACGATATAGCCTGGTTATACTACGCCCATCGTTATATGTGACCTCGCTGCCCAGTTTTCTGTCAGCAATGGACATACTCTGCATCAGCCGAACATTCTTTCCCAGCAACTTAAGCCGTACAATGTATGAATTTGCCTGCGTTGAATCGCTGAAAATTGCGCGGCGCTCATTTCTCTCAAGATTATACGCCACAAAACCGCCTGCGCTGCCGAGAAACGACAGCATTCGCCCATCGCTTGAAAAATCGCCAAGCTCGCTGGCACTACCAAGTGGTCGCGGTTGTTTTTTACCTACTGTATCAATGAGCAATAGATCGCTTTTCGCTGTAATTACCGCCGCCAAACGACCATCAGGACTGGCACGCCAATCAGTCACTGCGCCCACACCCTCAATCACGCGCAACGATCCGTTTGCTACGTCTAGTAATTGAAGTTGCCCGCCTTTCGTATCGGAGTGCTCACCCGTTATGTAGCCGACGCGCCGTCCATCGCCAAGCGATTGCAGTTTCGCGGCAAGTTGCGGTTTTGCTATCGGCACCGCTTGCGTGCGCTTGTTACTCAGGCTAACGCGCTGCAACTGCGATACGCCATCGTGATAGGTATTTACAACTAGTTCATCACGCACTGCGACAAACTCAAGGATTCGCGGTGCTGCAAATAGCACTTCAGTCTTGTTAGACTGCATGGTTGTCGCGATAATTTGATCATTCGCCTTGCTCTCGCCGCCGCTATACTGCCGCTGTAGATAATATAACTTTGCCGGCGGCGTAGAAAAATGATATTCAATATTGCTATGATGCCGCCCATATTGGCCTGCTATATCGCGTACGCGCACATGATACTCCGTTTGATACCGCAATCGTTCGTTTGGCGTGATAACTATTGTATTGCCGCTTGTCGTCACCAATACAGAAACGGCTGGCGCCAGCGATACCTGCTCTGGCGTAACGCGCTTGATTGGCACAGACACATGCAGCACAATCCGCCCGTTCGCATTGGTCAATTCAGATGGATTAAGATCAGCGTAGCGTACACGAACGCCTGCATTTGCTGTTGCTATTGTGAGAATTACTATAATAGCGCTGCAAACAGCTGCCACCAGCGTAAACCGGCGTAAGCATAGCCGCTTCAGCTGCACTTTAATACACATACGGCTCCCGCGGCGGTGCAACCGATTGAATGCGCGATGGTTTCAAAACGATTTTATGCGGCGAATCTGCGTCGGGGTTTTCGATAAACTCACCTGTAATTTCAAGCCAGCTATTCGGTGAGTAACGATGCCGCCAGTCCGGTGCGTAAACCGGCACACCAATCGGCTGCGCGTCAACCACACAGCATGTCACGAAAAAACGCGAGGCGAAAAATATATTTGTATTACCATTATCAGCGACAAATCCGGTGATTGAAGCGGTCTTGCCTACGAAAAAATTTGCATCGTAGTGCGCCAGCAACGACGACCAATCTTTAATGCCGAGCTGCGAGTAATCAGCTGTATCAAATAGCGCCGACGAGACATTTGCATCGGTCAATGCCGAATTGCGGTCGATACCACGACTAACTGCCGTGCGTGCACTAAGCGTTGCCGGCTGCACGAAAAGAAAACCGGCACAAGCCATCACGAAGAGGAGCGCCGTTATTACCTTTGCTATTGTACGATTATCTCTAGCGCATGTAGCTGTTTGAACGGCATGCTGTGATCGATATCCGACCGCTATGCTCGCCAGCGCTACTATTAGTCCAGCACCGGCCATCACTAATGTGAATATCGTGTAACGCGGATGAATATAGAGTTGTAGTTTTCCGAGTACGCCTAGGCGAATGACTCCAGCGCACAATAGCGCCATCGCAATCGCGCCGCAATGCTCAACATGCCACGCCGACCATTTACAGTACATAACTCACCCCCAAGCCTATTGCCGCAGACATTAACAATACCAACAGCGAAACCTGCATCAGCACTTTCGGCTGATACGTCGTCCGCATCAAACTAAGTAATTTAATGTCGATCATTGGCCCAAACGTCAGAAAACTCACAAGCGAACCAGCAGTAAACGTATCTCTAAATGCCAACGCAAAGAATGCGTCAACATTCGAGCAAATAGAAATCACGAATGCCAACGCCAGCATTGCGACGATAGACCATGCCGGGTTGCTGCCAAGTGTTAATAAAATTTCACGCGGCACAGCAACTTGCACCAATGCTGCTACCGCCGCACCGAATAAAAGCGCCGGCAATATATGACTTGCCTCGCGGCGGAATAACTCTAAACTACGCACCCATCGCCGTTTATGAATGTGGCGAGAAATTTGGCACGTTTTGATAAAATCTGGCTGTAGCAATTCATCGCGCCGGCGCCTCATAAACACCCAACCAACTACATTCGCAATAACGAAGCCACCCGCCACACGCCCAGCAAACACCACCGGATCGTTCGCAAATGCTTGCTGCGTGGTAATAATCGTCACCGGATTCAGTACCGGAGCAGCAAGCAAAAATACCAGCGATTCCGACGCACTCAAGCCTTGTACTAACAGCCCGCGCGCCAATGGCACATTACCACACTCGCACACCGGCACAAATACACCCAACAACGAAATAGTAACTTGCCGCACCCAACGACGCTTTGGCAACCGGCGCAACAACCAGCCTTCCGGCAGCCATACCTGTACTGCCACAGAAATTATAATACCGAGCACAACAAACGGCAGTGCCTCAACGACGATACTAATTAGAAATGTGAGAAAATCTTGCAAGGGAGCGAGCATACTTATTGTATTATACCAACTATAAATCTATGCCCGACAAGTTTAACACTATCCGCCTAGACAACCTTACGTTCAATCAACCCCAAGTTCGGCAGCGTAAACTCAATATATGCTAACATATCGCTCGTAAAGTCATTTGCCGCTGTAAAACTAACGCTTGCATCATTTCGCCAACAAAAATCCCCAGACTCGGCAAAAGTCTCATGGATGTGCCCATGCATTGTTAATAAGGGATGCTTATCCTTGATGAATCGGCGAATCGCTTGACTGCCGATATGGAGCTGTCCGTTCTTAATATATTTATTATCTGACGCAATTTGATCAAGCGGCGTATTAAAAGGCGCTTCGTGAAAAATATAAACAGTATCCTTCGGATCGCTTAAACGAGATAACACTCGTATATCATCAGCTATCGTCTGCGTATCGTTATATAGATCAACCGGTATATGGGTTCCTTCACGAGAAATATAGCCGTCAGTGCGATATATTTTATACGGCAAGCTGCGCGGCAGCTCATCCCATCGTTCCCAATCCTTATGATAGAACGGCGTCAATCCAACATATGGATAACCCGCTACATACAAGTCTCTACCATGCACCTGCATTTTTTTCACCTGCCGATTCAAAAAATGCACATTCTCAATGGCAGCTTGCGCAAGCATTGAATAATTACTACTAAAATCATCATTACCGAAAATTGCATACACATCTGCTATTTCCCCAAGTTCAACCAGATAACTGAAAAAATAGTTTTCAATAAAGTCAGCTTGCATTGCTATTGTTCGCACTTTGTTATTAATATGCCATGAACCACCAGTTTTCGGTAGAAGATCACCGCACATAAACACATATTCAAATCGTTCGCTTGCAACAAGCGTTTTTAATTTTTCATACTGCACTATATTGCCGTGAATATCAGCCACCGATATACATGTATGTTGTTTTGTCATCGTTGTTTATGCGGCTTCACCTTTTGCCAGTATTTTGCCAATTCTCTGAACATATTTACGGTTATAACATCAGGATTAATCCCCGTAAAATCAGCGATCATCTGCATGCTTCTTGACGTCGGATCTTTCACGAATCGCTTTTCACTCTCCGCATTTGAATAAAGTGGGATATCCGATTGCATTTTATCAAATTCCAATCCAAGGGTAGCAACTCGCAGTACTGCATTTGACGCGCAATCTGTAGCTTGCCCCTGCGGGTCTATATACATCTTCTCGCGGGCTTCAATACTTAAGCGCTCACCCTCATCGCTAAATACCGAATCTCCATCAATTACCATTATCCCCGTCTGCGGCGTGTCAGTCAGCGTACTGCCATCAGGTTTTTGCACTTTACTGCTACATAAAAAATTAATTAGATATATGCCGCCATCCCGATCGACAGTTGACAAAAAGTACGATTGGTCGCGTTTTTTCGCATGATTGCCTGACCGATATTCAGTCGCATACGGTTTATTCCGATCGGGATATGAACCGCGAAACTTCGGCTCACTAATATGAAGACTCAGTTTTCGACCGTCTTGGCTCCGCACCGATGTCGACACGTAATCTGCATTACTCGCCGCCGCACCCGGCATTAGCGTATCTTTAAGAATCGGTGGCATGTTGCCAATATCTCCTATTACCGTAAAGTCAACATCAGATCTCGAACTGATTCTACCCGAAACAAGACTGCCATGTACGAAAACTGACGCCCCGCTTTGCTGCATAGTGTCAAACAGCTGTATGTCAACACCATTCAAACCGGCAGCACCCAGCATTGCGATAACCGTAGGGTTGTATTCCGGTCTCTCTAGATCATCCGAACTGCCAAAATGAACGTCCGCTCCTCCTTTTAGCATTTCTCTAACCATACTTAATACCATAACATTAAATATGGTTATGCACAAATTATTACACGAACTAAGTCATCATATCATTTTCGATCAAAATATCGCTATACAGCTCCTCTTTCAGTGTATTATTTACTGCTGCACAAATCCTTTTTGTGCTTATTCACCCACGCTGCAAATTCCTGCCATACTGGCGCGATCAGCGCTGTTTGCTCGTCATCAGAGAGTTCTGCGATAGTTTTATCTTTACCGTCGACGACAAAATATTTATCGTAGTTGCGCCCATTCATGCCACGCGGCTCGCGAACCAACGTACCGACAACTTTCGATGAAAACGTCTTGAGCGTCACGCCATCAAAATATGTAACCGTTCGCTGCGTAAATGCTACTGGATTTTCAATATTTTGCACTAGATTAACCAATTTATCCATACCAAGTACATCAAGCACATACTTTGTATATACACCAGGAAAACCACCGAGCGGTTCAATAAATAGCCCTGAGTCCATCACTACTACAGGGCAGCGCAATAACGTATGGTATTTTATCGCCTTGTCGACCGAGACCTCCGCTTGATCATCTGATTGAATTTTTGGAACGTCCGGTAGGTCAATGCTTGGCGGCATTAATTCAATACCCGTACCGGCAAGTGCACGATTAGCACCACGGAGTTTGTGTATATTGGTGGTTGCATAGAGGAGTTTCATTCATGACCCCTTCATAGTGTTATTGCTGCCTGTTACGCAATCATTCAATATCTTTCTCAGCATATCATCTGCGCTCATCTTTTCATTAAATATCTGCTCTTCTTTTACACCAAGTACGTCATAACTCCTCCACCATTGGCGCATCTCCGCCTCGCCAAACTCATGTGCATTCGGCTTCGTGGCGTGCCGGCGTAATGTTTCATCAAACGGAATATCAAAGTAATAAACATGAACGACTCCATTAAAATTTACCATTAATTCCGTAAGCTTATTGCCGTACACGTCGCGGCGCAAAATTCCCTCTAGAATGACAATCTTATTAAGACGATTACCATACAAACACAGTTTATAGATAAGCTCAACTGCTGGATTATTCGGTACGTCTTTAACACGAAGCATGGTACGGCGCACGACATCTTGGGACACAAGCATCGCGTCCGCATGGAAATGGTCAAACAACCGTTTTGCTACCGTTGTTTTACCGCTGCCAGAATTACCGCGGAGGATAATGAGATGCGAATCTTCCATATGTCTAGTATATAATTTAACCGGCACTTTACGAAAAATCAGTTATAGGCGTGGGAATTATATACGCACTAAAAAGTTTGCCCATTCAACAATTTCAGTGCCCGTACAAGAAACGGAAATTCTTGATCACTAGAACCATTCTCATCTTCAACAATATGCAGGTTGTCCTGGTTTATCCAAATAATCTCAGAGTGGTCATCTATGTTTATTTTTGGCAAGCAACCGTCTGCTAGTTGCGCGAAAAAGATAATTTCAACTGAATGCGAACGCTTGATCTTATTTACGTACGTAAACGCACCGACAACATCGCCAACTATAATATCAATGGCAAGCTCTTCCCTTAGCTCTCGACGTAAACCATCAACTAATGTTTCGCCAAACTCAATATGTCCGCCCGGCAATTCAAACTTACCCGGTAGAAATCTCTTCGTTAGCGCTCGTCGTGCAACCATAACCTCATACCCGTTGCTACCTTCTCGGTATATAATGGCACACGCGGTTATAACTTGCTGTCCTTTAGCTAGGGTGGCGCTGTCTTGAGACGTACTCATATCAACAAACTAGCAGTCAACAAATAAAACATAACTTATCTTTAATTATACATTGGTTCAAATAGTCTCTTGATCGCAAGTTGATTGAATACACCAGCAACGATAAGACCTTTGAGCTAACGTCTGCATATCTATTAGAGCTAGCGCTAAAGGCTAAGTGCATATCTGAAATTCGTAACCAGAGCAAAGTAGCAGAATCTTACGCATGCTATTTGCTGCGAGCTCTATTTAAGCAAAAGAACTTCAACTACCACCCTCCGTGAAGCTTTTTCTCGGTGCTTATTGACGCTTTAAGAATGCAAATTTGGCTCCGGGGGCGGGGTTCGAACCCGCGGCCTAATGGTTAACAGCCATCCGCTCTACCGCTGAGCTACCCCGGAATACATCAGTAATTGTACTGTATCAGTGCAAAATTGTAAAGGCGGACGCACTGGCTGTCACCGCTTAACAATCGCAAGCGCTTGCCGCAAAATATCGCATTCTTTCTGTGCTGCTTCGTCGCTCATTCCTTCACGTTTTTTTACTTCATGCTCTAAGTGGCTCCACCACGGCTGCTCGGCGGCACCTTGTACCACCTCAAGTGTACGCGCTGAATTATCTTTTTTAACCAGCCAACCACGCGCAATAAGCCCATTCACGTGTGCAGCGACCGTCGACACGCTTTTGTAGTCAAGCGCACGCATAATTTCACGAAAGCTTGGACTATAGCCGTTTCCTTTGATAAAACCGTCAATAAAATTAAGTAATTCACGCTGTTTTTTTGTGGGATATGCCATATATTTCTCCTTTGTAATTTTTACTACAAACTGCTGCCGCCAGTCCCCACCATACGATTGACACGGTATCATCCGCCCACACCGGCAGTACAACCCCGACAAACGCCAGCCCAACACCGCTTGCCCATAAACCAACCGCATACCACTGCCGCCGCTGCCGCCATAAACCGTGCAACACGAGCACATATATCACCATAAACAAAACGAGTCCCAGCCAGCCAACTTCGTGCGCCACCATGACATATTGATTTTCGATGATGTACGGCGTACTGCCATATGCTGCCGCCGATCCCGTCGTGCCAACGCCAGCCCCAAGCGGCTGCTGCGCCATGCGCATAATACCCGCTGACAACGACTTAGCATGATCGTCGTTTGATGTGGCGTGTGCACCCGTTGCAGGATTGTCGTGAATGATAACCGTATGGAAAAATTCCGTACCGCGAATTAGGTATAGTCCCGCCGCGCACGCTATCATGATTCCTATACTCGCTAGCCATACGCGCCGCGAAACTCTACAACCAAGCTGAAGCACTGCAACCAACCCAATGCTACCAGCTGCCGCCACTAACGCGCTGCGCGAATAGCTCACCCACACCGCAACCGTTCCGATAGCCGCATAGAACGCCGGCAATGCTAGCCACCGCTTATCGCGTATTTTTTTCGCTCGTATAAGCCACCACGCCGCTGCGATGCTGACAACAATAATCGCATACGCGCCAAGCGGGTTCGGACCGCGCAGCGTGCTGTTGTAGCGCACAAACGCCGGATTCATGTCGACCAGCATGTACGGTGCAATTGTCGCTTCGTTGTAACCGAGATGTTTCAAAAAATCGACCGGCAATACAAATTGTGCTAACAAAAATCCTAGCACAACCGCTGCGCCAATTGCTGCCGTATGCCACAGCCACGCGCGATACCGCGGATTATAGCGCGTAACCACATACACTAACACAAAATAAACAATATAACGCAAATCAACCATCAGTCCGGCAATTGCTGCCAATCCACCATTTGCCGCCGGCAGCGCCAACACAATGTGCAGCACGACATACAAGCCGCACAAAATCACGAGCGGATCACGGCGAAAATCACGTACCAAACGCTGCCCGTACCGTAGCACAACCAAAAGCGCAGCGATCACCATCATGATTTCTTTCCAGGCCTTTATACCAAGTGCAAACGCTGGAACCTTACTGCCAATAAATACGCTCAGCGGCGCATGAACTACAATTAGCGCCATAATCGCAACAAGTAGCCCAATAATTATACGATCCAAAATAGATTTATACCGCAGCGTCGCCAATCGCAAAATAACCTGTTTCATCTAGTACTATTATAGCGGACTTGTTATAATGACAGTACTCATGCCGTCGAGAAATACGAAAGCATATAGCATTTTGTTGATGATCGTCGACGCGATTATACTCGCTATCGTATTTTCTTTGGCATATTATGTGCGTACGCAGCTCGACCACCGCGTGCTTTTACACACTGTTTACACAACTGATTATATCATCAGCTTCTTAGCAATTGCACCTGTATGGATTTTAATTTTCGCGTCGCTTGGGCTTTATAGCGCAGGCATTTACACGCGCCGGCTCGTCGAGTGGAGCCGCATCATTCTCGGCACATTTATTGGCATTCTACTCGTGATTGGCTGGGAATATTTTACAAATATTCATATCTTCCCGGCGCGGCTAGTGGCATCGTACGTGTTCATCGGTTCAACCGCCGCGATTATTGTCGCGCGCGAATTAATACGTGATATTCGCCATGAGCTATTCCGCTATGGACGCGGCGTAAGCCGTGTGCTTGTGATTGGCAATTCCGACGCAACAACCGATATCGCGTTAGCGCTTGGGTCAACGCATAAGTCTGGTTATCAGATTGTCGCATTTGCCGGTCCAGCCCGATTATTGCCACCACATCTTGGCATTAACCATTACACGCGCGTTGAAGACGCGCTGCAAGATATTGATAAACTGAATATTACCACCATCATCCAAACCGATTTATACGATAGCGAAACGCGCAATCATAAAATCTTGAGCGCCGCGCAAATCGCACATATCCAATATAATTTTATTCCTGGCGAACCCGAGTTCTATACTGGCAAAAACACAATCGACGTATTTCTCGGCTACCCAATGATTACCGTTAGCCAGACGCCGCTGATTGGCTGGGGGGCGGTTTGCAAACGTCTATTTGATTTTATTCTCGTCGCCGCAACGCTGCCGTTGTGGGGCAGCGTTTTACTTATATTATCGATCTTTCAGAAAATTTTTAATCCCGGTCCAATTTTCTATCGATCCAAGCGCCTAAGCCAGTATTCTAAACCTATTAAATTATATAAGTTCCGTACTATGGGCGCGCAGTATGGCAAAAAAGACGCCAGTTTAGAGTTTGAGGACATGGGGCGACCAGACTTAGCAGACGAGTACCGGCACAATCACAAAGTCAAGAACGACCCGCGTATTACGCGCTTCGGCAAAATATTGCGTGACACGTCGCTTGACGAATTTCCGCAGTTTATCAATGTGCTGCGCGGCGATCTAAGTTTAGTCGGGCCGCGCCCAATCTTGCCGCAAGAGGTCAAGTTCAGCCAATCGCGGACCGCGCTCTTACATAGCGTCAAGTCAGGCGTTACGGGGCTGTGGCAAGTGTCAGGGCGATCCGACCTGAGCTTCGACGAGCGCATTGAGCTGGAACTATACTACGCGCAAAACTGGAGTTTTTGGCTTGATTTACGCATCCTATTCAAAACAATCGCTGTCGTTGTACGTAAGACAGGCGCACGGTAAGTCATGACTTGTAAACATCAGCAGCTCATTGCCATTATTGGCCCATCGGGCGCCGGTAAAAGCACACTTATCAAGCAGTACCTTACACGCCGACCGTACGCACACATTCACCGTACCGTTACGACACGCCCTGTACGATCGCTAAACGATGATTCGCATGTATTTGTTGATGACATTACATTTGAGCATATGTTTCGTAACGGAGATCTTCTTGGCGTGTTTCCTTACGAAGGTTATCGCTACGGACTAACGCCAATAAATTACGCAAACGCATCGCTCGTATTTATCGCTTTGCGCGCACCCGTCGTAGCACAATTTTTGTCATTCTATCCTAATACATTTGTTATACAAATTGAAGCACGAACGGAGACTCTATGTAAACGCTTACATATGCGCGGTGATAGTTCACGGGCGCAAGCTGCTCAGCTTGAAGCAGAAATTACAAGCGGTAGATCTATCGCAAGTCGCATCATATCGACCGATACAGCTGGCGCTTACCATCAGTTTGAAGAATTATGTGATTCATTTTTCTCGATGTGAGATTCCGGCGCAATGCACGTTTTATCATGCTTTGAACTAAACAGCCACCACAATGCCATTGCAAACATTGCCGCTGCTACCGCCAAAAGATACACTGATTGAACCATCGGCACATGATAGATAGAGAGTAATCCGGCAAGCAATAGCATAAATACCCACCAGCTCATCAACCGCCCAGCGAGCGCGATGTAAACTAACCGGTCTGCAAGCGCGTGTTCATAACAACAACGCCATAAACACCACCACGCACCACCGATCACGAAGCTAGCAATCAGCCCAAGTCCAATTTGAAAATGACGGCTAGCAAACCACATCGCGGCAACACCAATTGCCATTAATCCACCTGAAATGATAAGCGTCACTTTTGGACCATGACGCACCAGAAACGTTCGTTTACCCGTTGCACGGTCGCCTTTCTCGTCGCGAAAATCTTTCAAAAACAGCCGCCCCATAAATAGCATAAATAAACCTGCGATACTTATCATTATCTCTACTGTCATATGCGATTCCCCAAGCATATACACCAATCCAGCCGGATACAATACATATCCTACCGGTAGTAGCAACAATGCCAGCACACCACGCGCCGATATACGGAACGGGCGCATTGAATAAGCGTAATTCAAAAATAACAACACTACCGCGCACCATACAGATCGCATATCAATTGCCGCCCATAGTCCGATTAATATAATTTCTAAAAAGTGTAGTATCATCCATAACGATTTGCTATCGCTTGACTGATTAACAAGAGGTCGATCGGATGCATCATCGCGATGCGTTAAGTTAATCATATCAACTTCATAATCGCTCAAATCATTCACTGCTACTGCATGCATATACCAACACGAGATTAAGACAACAATTACTGTTAATTGCCACCACGAAGGTAGTTCGCCGCATACTATCATCCACACAAGCAGTGTCTGTAAAATCAAAAGTGCCGCTGTTTTTGGGCGCAGTAGTTGCCATAACACGCGCCCATACCGCAGAATTATCACTATAGACATTTCGAGCTTCGCGCACACGCAACTGCTTGATTTGTCATCAAAAATAACACAACTACCCACACAAGCCCCATAATGCCGCCGCTTAGTATACCAACAAGCGCAGCAGCACGTAGACCAGCCTCCGGTGCACTCAGTTGCACGTCAGCAAGTGCCGAGGTGTATAATTTTACCTCTGGATTATTTGTGCTCGCTTCGTAAAGATAACAGTACACTTGTCGCGAACAGCGCAACTGTTTAAAAAGAAAACCGAGGCAGATCACCGGCGCTAGTACCCCAGCGCAACAAAATACCGAAATAAAGACGACTGCGCCAATGAGCGTCGACGCCGCACCGCGCGCCAAAAGCTCACTAATCAGCACCATCACAATAATTGACATTACTATAAATGCCGCAACAACACTGTAATATATTAGATACACAGTGCGCGTCGTATGCCCTATTATCGTTTGAAATTCGCGTTTTACCTGTTGATCAATCATAGGGTCGCTCATTATTTTTTGCGTTGCCGCCAGCACGCCACGCCGAACGCTAAAACCTGAACTTGCCAGTACTATACCTATTGCAATACCTGTTAGATTGATGAGGGCAATGACATCCATTACTATTTTAAGTATATCCAATTACTAAGCAAAAAACTAGCCGAACACCACCACAAAACGGTATACTATCATTATGGCTACTCCGAAAATTGCGATCGTGTGCGAATTTCTCACCGTGATGGGCGGTGCAGAGAATGTCGTACTCGCGATGCACGAAGCCTTCCCTGACGCACCGATTTATACCGCACTATACAATCCCAAAGCCGTGCCTGCGTTCAGCAACGCCGATGTACGCACATCAAAACTACAAAAGTTACCAAGATTCCTGCGCAAAACGCATCGGCTATTTCCAACGCTTGCGGTTAAGGCATTTCAGGAGTTCGACTTAAGAGAGTTTGACATCATTCTCACGAGCGCTTATTTGAATGCGAACCAGATCAAAAAATCGCGTCCCGATCAAAAAATCATTTCGTATTGCCACACGCCCGCACGTTATTATTGGAGCCACTACGATTTATACCGCAAACAACCCGGGTTCGGCATGCTTAATCCAGTCATACGGACGCTTATGCCAATTCTCGTGCCGCACCAGCGAAAACTTGACTACGAAGCAGCGCAGCGCGTAGATGTTTGGATCGCTAATAGCACCGAGACGCAAAAGCGTATTAAAACCTATTACGGCAAGCAAGCGACCGTCATTTACCCACCAGTCGAGACACATCGATTCACGCCTGCCCGTACGCGCAGCGATTACTATGTCACGCTGGGGCGCCAGTTGCCGAATAAACGATTTGATTTAGCGGTAGCCGCGTGCACAAAATTAGGCGTACCGCTCAAAGTGTTCGGTAAAGGGGAGATGCATGACGAACTGCGTAAAATCGCCGGTTCAACGATTGAATTTTATACCGATCGCTTCGGCGACGCTTCTGACGAGGCCGTTGAACGTGCGCTCAATCACGCAAAAGGTTTTGTTTTCCCAAGCGACGAAGACTTCGGCATTGTAAGCGTTGAAGCCCTTGCCGCCGGCGCACCTGTTATCGGCTATGATAGCGCCGGCACGCGCGATATCGTCACCCAAGGAGAGACTGGCGTGCTCTTCGCTCGTCAAACGGTCGACGATGTCGTCGAAGCGATAAAACGCGCCGAAACAATTCGTTGGTTTCCGAGTAAACTCAATCGCACAGCGCGACGATTCGACAAGTCGCTATTCCTCACAAAACTACGCAAAGTTGTGTCCGACCAGTGGCGATAACTATTCGTTGCCTGTTGCCCGATTAATACGCGTCGATGAATCGGGTTTACCCGTACCTGCATCAAAACGCATAGTGATGTTGTGTTTTCTACATACATCTGCTTCCGGAATTGCTTTTTCAGTATCACGATCACCGCCGTTTGCAAAAATCAATTCGTCGCCCGGATATTGTCCCGCTACCATTTCAAGCGTTTTAATGATCGTCGGATCTTCATCAATTGAAAGCATTACCTGATCAACGCCCTTAAGCGCACGCATCAAACGCAGGCGATTATTTTCATCTAAAATAATTTTGCCTTTTTTTAGCAACTGTTGCTTATCGTTGTTAACGATCACGATCAGTTTATCACCCATCTGCGCCGCTGCCTCAATCATATCAAGATGTCCGCCGTGCAGCGGATTAAAGTATCCGCTTACAATCACAATTTTCATCATCTATCCTCCGTCATTTGCTGTCTAACGCTCTTTATTTTATCATAGAATTATGAAAACAATCCTTGTCACGGGCGGCGCTGGATATATTGGCAGCCATACGCTCATAGAACTTATCGCACATAATTTGAATGTTGTCGTAATTGATAATCTTGTAAACGCTAATGTCGAAAGCCTGCGGCGCGTCGAGAAAATTACAAACACAACTATTCCATTCATTAAAGCAGATGTTCGCGATCAAGCGGCACTTGATGATATTTTCACAACGCATACTATTGACGCCGTAATTCACTTCGCGGGTCTCAAAGCAGTCGGCGAATCGGTCACCAAGCCGCTTGAGTACTACGATAATAACCTCGTTTCAACGCTCACACTGCTTAAAGCAATGCGTAAGCATACTGTGAATAAATTAGTCTTCTCCAGCTCAGCAACCGTATACGGCACACCAAGCGAACTCCCCCTGCGCGAAACATCGCAAACCGGCATCGGTATCACGAATCCGTACGGTTGGACGAAATACATGATTGAACAGATTGTCCGTGATTACAGCGCTGCTCATACTGATTTTCAGGCGACGATTTTACGCTATTTCAACCCGATCGGTGCCCACGAATCCGGCATGATCGGCGAGGATCCAAATGGCATTCCGAATAATTTATTACCGTATGTCGCGCAAGTCGCCGTTGGCAAATTAACGAGTGTTGGTGTATTTGGCAATGACTATAATACACCAGACGGCACAGGTGTGCGCGACTATATTCACGTCGTTGATTTAGCGCGCGGACATGTCGCTGCTCTGCAGCATATGCAAACGGGCGCGCACGTATACAATCTCGGCACAGGGCACGGTACGTCAGTTCTCGAAATCATTCACGCGTTTAGCGAAGCGTGCGGCAAAGATCTGCCATACGAAATCAAACCGCGCCGCGCAGGCGATATCGCCGCCTGCTACGCTGATTGCAGTAAAGCTGAACACGAGCTTGGCTGGCGCGCTGAATTGACAATCAAAGATGCGTGCCGCGACAGTTGGCGCTGGCAATCACAGAACCCAAATGGCTATTCGTCGTGATGATATACTAGATACATGACCAATTTGCTTGTCACGGGAGGTGCGGGGTTTATCGGGTCAAACTTCGTACAGTACACCGTGAAACATAAACCCGAGTATCACGTAACAGTAATTGACAAACTAACGTATGCCGGCAACCGCGCTAATCTTGAATCTGTCAACGACCGCATTGAATTTGTTGAGGGCGATATCTGCAACGCCGAGTTGATGGATAAGCTCGTAGCAAAAAACGATACTATCGTTCATTTCGCTGCCGAGAGCCATAACGATAATAGTCTGCGCAATCCCTGGCCGTTCGTCAAAACCAACATCGTTGGCACGTATACGATATTAGAGGCGGTGCGCAAATACGATAAGCGGCTCCATCACATTAGCACCGACGAAGTGTTTGGCGACTTAGAGTTAGACGATCCGAACCGCTTTACCGAGAACACGCCGTACAATCCATCCAGCCCCTACTCCAGCACCAAAGCGTCAAGCGACATGCTGGTGCGCGCCTGGATTCGCAGCTTCGGCATCAAAGCGACGATTTCCAATTGCTCAAACAACTACGGCCCATACCAGCACATCGAAAAGTTTATTCCACGCCAAATCACCAATATTTTGAGCGATATTAAACCCAAACTGTACGGTACCGGTGAGCAAGTCCGCGACTGGATTCACGTTGATGATCACAATTCAGCAGTTCATCTCATCTTGGAAAAAGGCGAATTGGGCGAGACGTACATCATCGGCGCTGACAATGACCATGTCAACAACAAAATGGTGATTGAACTGATTTGCGAGCTGATGGGCAAAGGTAAAGATTGGTACGAGCACGTCAACGATCGACCAGGTCATGATCAACGTTACGCCATGGACTCAAGCAAGTTACGCCATGAGCTGGGATGGCAACCACGTTATACCGATAACCAAACTGGCATGCATGATGGCCTGTTGCAGACTATTGATTGGTACCGTACGCATGAAGACTGGTGGCGCCCGCAAAAAGAAGCAGTTGAGGCAGCATACGCTAAGCAGGGGCAATAAGGAGAATTATATGAATTTTGATCCATCATCATACAATGAATTAACCGTCACCGAATCGCCGATTCCTGGTCTGTTCGTCGTGAAGTTGCCTGTCCACGGCGATAACCGCGGCTGGTTCAAAGAAAATTATCAAAAAGAAAAAATGGAGGCTCTCGGCTTACCTAAGTTTACAATCGTGCAAAACAATATTAGCTTCAATGATAAAGCCGGCGCGACGCGCGGTTTGCACGCCGAACCGTGGAATAAATTTATCTCGACAGCAAACGGACGCGTATTTGGTGCGTGGTGCGATTTGCGAAAAGGCGAGAATTTCGGTCGCGTATTTACGCATGAAATTAATCCGGGAACAGCGATCTTCGTACCGCAAGGCGTTGCTAACGGCTACCAAACGCTTGACGACAACATCGCTTACACTTACCTTGTTGACGCGCACTGGTCACCGGACGCGCAATACACGTTCGTCAATTTATTTGATCCAGCACTCAGCATTAACTGGCCAATCTCGCAAAAAGACGCGATTATTTCCAGTAAAGACGCTGCTCATCCGTTATTAGCAAATGTAATTCCTCTGGAGGTTTAACTATGGACGACAATAAAATCTTTATCGTTGGCGCAAACGGGCAGCTTGGCACGGCATTACGCGCGCAATATCCTAATAGCAGATTTGCCGATATAACCGAGCTTGACATCACAGACCGTGATTCTGTTGAAAATTTTGACTGGTCTCAGATTGAAATAATTCTCAATGCCGCCGCATTTACAAATGTTGATGCCGCCGAAACGCCGGAGGGTCGTGTCGCCGCATGGAAAGTAAACGCCGAGGCGGTTGCAAACCTCGCACGTGTTTGCCTGAAACACGACATGGCGCTTGTACATATTTCAAGCGACTATGTGTTTGACGGCACGCGCGAACCGCATCTTGAAACTGAGAGTTTCAGCCCCTTGTCTGTCTACGGCGATAGTAAAGCTGCGGGCGATATCGTCATCAGTCTGCTGCCAAAGCACTACATCTTGCGCACTACCTGGGTCATCGGTGAAGGTAAAAACTTCGTCCGCACCATGCTCGAGCTCGCTAAAAAGAATATTTCACCAACAGTCGTGTCCGACCAGATCGGACGGCTAACCTTTACATCGGAACTCGTACGAGCAATTGATCACTTACTCACCACGCACGCTGATTATGGTACGTATAACGTCACCAACGACGGTCCGCTGGCAAGCTGGGCTGATATCACCCGGCAAATCTTCACGCTCGCCAGTCGCGATGACCTGACTGTCACCGACACAACCACTGCCGAATACTTTGCCAATAAGCCTGGCGTCGCACCGCGACCGCTCGGATCGGATATGAGCCTTGACAAACTGCATGCAACAGGGTTTACTAGCCGCAATTGGCAAGATGATCTATCTGAATATATCAAGAAGGAAACGACAGACCTGCGTTAATCACCGTTTTTTCGATGGTTGACCTGCGTTAATCACCATTTTTTCGACGGTTGACCTGCGTTAATCACTATGTTACGCTACGATATATGATTCAGCGAGATGCTCAATCAACAGTAAAACCCGTTCTTAGTCAAGGGCTTGTCGCTATTATTTATGGCGCTCGACAAACCGGTAAAACAACGCTTGCGAAACAGGTTGCCGCAAGCTATAAGAAACCGCTCTACCTCAACTGCGATGATCCAACAGTTGTCGCCAACCTCACAGGACGATCCGCCCAGGAGCTAAAATCATATATCGGAGACACCGATTTTGTCGTCATTGATGAGGCGCAGCGGGTCGAAAATATTGGAATATCGCTGAAGCTGCTACACGACAGCTACCCGAGCATCCCGCTGCTCGTCACTGGATCGTCTAGCCTTGATTTAGCGAATCGCGTCGCTGAACCTCTTACCGGACGAAGTATTGAAATCCAGCTTTATCCCCTTAGCGTGCGAGAAGTGTCTACAGATACCCCATCAATGTTAGCTCACGCCCGTACGCTAGCTGTGCGCGGCGGTTATCCTGGTATGTGGACACTTTCTGGAGAAGAGGCATCGAAACGTCTTCGTAATATGGCTATCAATTACATATTCCGCGATGCTTTCTCGCCTGTTGTCGTCTACGACCAAACCATCTTAAACAACTTACTACAACTGCTCGCATACCAGATAGGAAACGAAGTAAACTACAGCGAGCTCAGCCGAAAACTAGGCGTCAGCCGCGAAACTGTCGAACGCTACATTGATTTGCTGGAAAAAGCATTTATCGTTTTCAGACTCAATCAATACCGTAAAAATCTCCGAGCCGAGGTTGGTAGGCTTCGGAAAATATATTTTATAGATCTCGGTATCCGCAACGCTCTAATTAATGATTTTCGCCCTCTACATATTCGCGAAGACGCTGGATCTCTATGGGAAAATTTTTGTATCCTTGAACGTAGGAAATACCTCTCTACGACAGACCGTCTTGTTCGTTCGTATTACTGGCGAAACAACAAAAAACAGGAAATTGACCTTGTTGAAGATGAACAAGATACTGTTCAAGCATTTGAGATAAAATACGGTAAAAAAGAACCTAAGGTTCCTACAGAGTTCACGAAATTATACCCAAATAGCGAGTATACTGTCGTTAATCCAAGTAATTTCAATGATACGTTATTTCGAGCATTGCCTGATGATAAAATAAGTTTGTTCCAAGGAGGATTACTATGAAAGGAATAATTTTAGCTGGCGGATCTGGCACGCGCCTCTGGCCAATTACGAAAGCAATCAGTAAGCAGCTGATGCCAATTTATGACAAGCCGATGATTTACTACCCGCTGACGACGCTAATGCAGGCCGGTATCCGCGAGATTCTTGTCATTACTACGCCAGAAGATCAAGCTGGATTTAAGCGTTTGCTCGGCGATGGTTCGCAGTGGGGGCTTGACCTGCATTATGCCATTCAACCAAGCCCAGACGGACTCGCCCAGGCGTTTATCATCGGCGAGGAATTTATTGGCGACGACAAGGTGGCGCTGGTGTTGGGTGATAATATTTTCCACGGCGATGCGCTGGATGATTCGCTGCAAGCCTGCACCGACCCAGATGGCGGCACGGTGTTTGCCTACGAAGTTTCCGACCCGGAGCGTTACGGCGTGGTCGAATTTGATGATAACAATGTGGCGGTGTCGATCGAGGAAAAGCCAGCCCAGCCGAAGAGCAATTACGCGGTGGTCGGGCTGTATTTTTACGACAACGACGTGGTAGAAATTGCCAAAAATGTTCAGCCGTCTGATCGCGGTGAGCTGGAAATTACCTCTGTTAACGCCGAATATCTCCAGCGTGGCAAATTGACCGTCACCACCCTGGAACGCGGCGACGTCTGGCTAGACACCGGCACCATTAATAGTTTGACCGACGCCGAAGATTTCGTCCGCGTTATTCAGACCCGCACCGGACAGATTATCGGTTCACCGGAAAAAATTGCTTACAAACAGGGCTTTATTAGCCACGAGCAGCTCGACGAACTAGCGCGCCCGCTCAAAAAATCTGGGTACGGTAACTACCTCTCTTCTCTGTAGTTTACTTATGGCTATTCCATGACAAAACCCTTGACAAAACATAAGCTTATATGCTATAATGAAGATATGAGTAAGAATGCTCAAGCCCCTCGCGTCGCAGATAAATTGCCTTGGGTACCCAAGGAGTTGTTTCTCGATCAGAACCGAGAAACAATTTCGAAAATTCTAGGATCTATCGCCACTGACCCTATTAATTCTGCCTTTGCCGAAGGAGCTAAACAAGCACAAAAAGACGTCGAAGCGGGAGGTTTGCTATCAGATGCCACTCGTCAGTTCATGTGGCGGCACTGGATGGGCGCTCAACATGGTACAGCCGAAGGCGTGCGAGGCAAGGTTCTTATTACTCCAGAAAATCACGGGGATTACTGGGATTCTATCAAAAAGTTGAGTTACGGCAACCTCGGTTTCAGCGAGGGTTCATCGACTCCGCCCGATGCAGAAATTGGACATAGCTTAGTGCTGGGTGGCTATCCGGAGGAAATGGCAGCTCGGCTGCAAGCTGCTTATGGCGACGATCCGGCAAGCGGCCGCGTCCATAACGCACATCTTTTAGTTGGACAGCGTCGACGCTGGGCGGGAGTACCAAACGAATCAAACCCTGATGCTATCGTTTCAGCTGTTCAGCGACAACTAGGCAAAGCGTTTGATATGAACGAGCTGCTCAGTAAACCACACTGGCGAGATGAGCTAAAAAAGCATACTAATCCCGACTTTGAAGATTGGAATGAAGCTTTCGCCGATGAGTACACTATGGGTAGACTAGCACTCGAAGCAATGCTCTACGATGTAATTGACTGGAAAAATGAGCCTGAAGAGTTGCCTTTGACGTCAGCCGACCAGCCGGTGCAAGAATTGCTTGACGCTGGTGTTCCTATGCGCGACTCTGCTATGACAGTTTACCACCTAAAAAACGGCGCCAAAGCTACCCTATTAAATGCCGCAGCCATACCTCGCCACAACGGCGGCAACCCGCGCCCAACCGCCGAATCACAATACAAAGAATTGATAGAATTAGGAGTATTCAACGAAAATCCAGCAGACCTTGAGTTGCCCATGAGCGTCAGCGTCAGTACTCCGCACTGGAGAACAGCTATAGAAGCAGCGATGCGAATTATGAATAATGATGTTACGCGGCAAATTCCGACTATAATACCCGTAGGGCATGATTGGCTACCCGAAAAAGAACCTGTTGCTGCACTGGGTGAAATACCAGCAACCTACAAAGCCGACTTACGATTAAGGGCTCTTTTAGACGGTAAAGACCCGGACGACCCGGAATTGCTCGCTCTGTAGCGAACACTCCTATCTATTCCACCGGGTTTTAACTACGGCTTCAATTCCGCTAGCCTACCAATTAGCAGTAAAACTACCAGCATCAACAGTAGCGACGCTACATACACCACTCGATATCCACTAGCGTACATCGTTGGCGAAGCCCATAACATCGCCGTCGCAACAGCCGCTAAGAGACAGCCCATAATGCCTATCGCCGCTTTTTGACGTGATTTTACATCAAAAGCGGTAGCAATTGCAGCGACAGTCATTACTAGCGCACATGACCAAAACAACACCGGAATCCATTGCGTAAACCCGCCAACATAACGCCATGAAGCATGAAAATTAACAATACCGCCAAAATGAACTTTGCGTAATAGCATCATAAGCTCCACATCAAGCATGATAGTTTTAGCTAGCAAGAACACACTAGCGAAACCACCAAGCATGATAGCTAGGACTTTTTTATGGAGCCGCCAAAGCATTATACATAGCAAACACCATATTACTGACAATGACGCTCCTGTATGATTTATTATAATATCCATAAACCATCGGATGGAAGATTCTGCTCGCACCGCTGTAGGCACAGTTAGCATGTCAGGAAGCCAGTTGTTAATCTCCTGCTGGATTCTCAAAACATTACCAGACGCACGAACAACACATAACACACCGATAGACAATAACACGGTCATAACAGCTAATAGCACTGCAACTTTTTTCGACCGGCTTTTCTGGTGTAAATACCAGGCAAGTGTTGCTAGATATATCAGTGTCAAAATAAAACCAAACTGCTCGTGCGATAAAACTGTAGCAACGCTAGCGATAAACGATACAACTGTCTGTGCGACCGAAATCTTGCGCCGTAAAAATATAACACAAGGCAAATAAATTGCTATTAGGAATAATGCCCCTACCCAGAAATAGTTTACTGAACCAGTTAACCAAAAAACCGATTCTGTCGCTACGCCTTGTGACAGTAACCATACAAATGCACAGCTAGCTGTAAATGCCGCTATATCAGTTTTATGATTATTTACTGTACGGATTGAGCGGTAAAATTTAAAAAGATAAACAGTGCCGACCATATACGCAACAGTATTTAACAGTACCCAAATAGCTGGTCGAGGTGCCAGTAGCCAAAGCATCATCTCTGGAAAAGCTCGGCTGCTCCAGCTGCTCCAACGATAGATAATCCAGTCAAACAAGCTAAACTCAACCGTCTTTGCTGCAAACCAGATATCATCATCGCGAAAAACAGTTTTCAATGACATGATAAAAAACACCGCCGTACATACTACAAAGATGAGCAAAAATGGTCGGTTGCGTTTATCAAGAACAGTATGCTTAAGGTCGCCTAAAAGCTTCATGTGTACCAAAATTATACCATCATAGATATAAAAAGCAACAGAACCCCTCCATTAACACCTCAACCGCAAAGGATAAGCTCAATAAAGACACGTTTCAATTTTAGTCCCGTGGTTTAATGGATTTTTGGAAAGCTAATTAACCGGCAAGGACGTTAGAAACGCGTCTAACAACAAGTATATGCAACTTTGCTGCGATGAACGTATAGTTATCGAGAATATAGGTTAAAGAATGGTGAATCATACACTGCCATTGCCAAGTCACTTGGACGCTCAACCAGTACTATCTCTCCGTGAGGTTAATAGCTTTATTGAGGATAGGCTATTAACTCATACCGAGCGTAAGTCCGGATTAGGCTCTATTAGTTTAGTTATTGGCTACAATGCCGCCAGTATTACCAAACAAACCAAGGTGGATATTGAAAGAGTCTTTGGCAAAAGTAATGTTGCCACCATTACTTACGGCAATGGGGGCTGAGTTTAGCAGCTGGCCGTGCCGCTTGAGAAAACGCTGGCTTCAAAAAGCTTACGGCTCAATGAATGTATATTAGACCTAGAAAATCTATTGAACAACAGGCCCAGAACAATACGGTGTTGTCGAGTTTGATGAGCAAAACCAAGCTATCTCCATCGAAGAAAAACCAACCGAGCCAAAGTCAAACTTTGCCGTTGTTGGTCTATACTTCTACGACAATGATGTAGTCGAAATCACCAAAAATGTCGAACCATCTGACCGTGGTGAGTTAGAAATCACCTCCATTAATGCCGAATATCTCCGCCGCGGCAAATTACAGGTTCAGACCCTAGACAACGGTGATGTTTGGCTAGACACTGGGACGATCGACAGTCTGACCGATGCCTCTGATTTTGTTCGTGTCATCCAAAAACGAGCTGGCCGCATCATTGGTAGTCCGGAAAAAACTGGCTTTAAAAACGGTTGGATCAGTCGAGAGCAGCTTGACACACTCGCTGAACCACTCAAAAAATCTGGTTATGGCAAGTATCTAGTTAGAGTAGATTGTCAATCAAGCTAAAACATGCCTCGCAATCTGCTGCATATCCCATTCAAGCTATCCTTTGATACGTTGCTGGGGTCAGCAAATAATACTCTTTCATTGCCTAAAACCTCAATAAATATA
>ERZ772766.272-NODE-272-length-31819-cov-8.458884_pt1 | contig 31819 bp, 31 predicted proteins | sample MGYA00511379_ERZ772766 | MGnify/ENA primary metagenome ERZ772766 (study PRJEB29015, sample SAMEA2737895) | human oral metagenome | biome: human oral; feature: human-associated habitat; material: dental | place: China | collected 2116 ...
CCCCCGGCATCATCTATTCTTACCCCTGCCGCTGTAAAAACGGCGACTACGAAATCGTGCAGGGCCTGGACATTGACGCATTCAGCCGCGAAAAAATGGATGCCACCGCCGCCGAACTGCGCGATGAACGCGCCGCCGTGGAAAACCTCCTCAAATAAAGGCAGACGGCACAGTGAAGCCCCGCTCCGGCGGGGCTTTTGTCTATCCACCACCTTGCCCCACCCCATGTTGCGCTACCTCATCGGCGGCATCAGCGTTGCCGCCGCCCTCGCCTGGCTTGTGCTGAAAATCTTTTTCCCCGAAGAAGGCATGGCGGCCTTCTGCGCCCGCGCGCTGGGCGGCATCGCCCTGCTCGGCGGTGCCCGGTTGCTGTATGCGCCGCAACGCCGCCTGCCCGCTGCCGCGCTGGCTTTATACGCCGCCGTCTTTCACCTCGCCCCGGTCGGGCTGGATCTCATCGGCGGCACCACGACGCGCACCGTGCATGACTTCATCCTGGAAAGCTGCGACCGCTCCCGCCCGCGCCTTTTTGCGCAGCGCCTGATTCTGCCGGACAGCGGCGACAGCCTGCGCATCAGCCTTGACACCCACCTCGCCCTGAGCAGCGCCACCACCCTCCGCCTCACCTATTGGCGCAACAGCGGCATCATCCGCCACTTCGACATCGTGCGGCAAGACAAAGACGCCACCTACTGCTCGCTGCACAATCAGTACCGCCAGCAGCGGCAGCGGCAGCGCTGAAGCCGCTATCCGCCGCGCCAGAAGCGCAGTGGATACGGCCATTCGTTGCTCATGAAATGGCTGCTGAGTTCATCTTTGTGCCCGGGCAGATAGCGCCCGGCGACAGGATGGCCGGGCACATGCAGGAGGCCGGCGTAGCTCAGGGCGATGAGCACCATCCTGCGGCAATTCCGGTTGCCCGGGCAGTACGGGGCGACGGCTTTGAGCAAGTCGCCGAGGCCGGGATAGCGTTCGCGGTGGCGGTTGACCTCATCCGCGAAGGCGAGCAGGCGGTCATCCGCCGCGCCCTCCTCTTCGCGGCAGGGCAGGCGCAGGACGAGAAAGCTGTACGCCTCCGGGTAGAACGGGCTGTGCAGCTTGCGGAACTGGTGCCACAGCATTTTCCGGCGGTCGAGCGGTTTTTCTTCACGTGCGGCGGTGAGGGCCGCAGCGGTGGCGTTCTGGAAGTAGAAACAGGCGGCAACCTCGGCGACGACGCCCATGTCGCCCCGCGCAGCAGCGGCGGCAAGACGCGGGGCAAGCGGCGCGGGGTCGGTGTTTTCCAGCACGTGCAAGGCAGCGCGGGCGGCATCCGCCGCCGTCATCCCGGTGGCGGGCAGATTCATCCCCTGAGCGAGACGTTCATAAGCGCTGTCCAGCGCGGCATTGGGCGCGGGCGTCACCCAGCCCATCGCTTCCCGCCCGCGCTTGTCGTAATTCCAGTGCAGGCTGAACAGGGTGTGCACCCAGGCGGCATCGAGACGGCTGCGCTTGGCGATGCCGGCGAGGGTGCGCTTGGCTCCCGCGCTCTGGTTGATGGCGCCGATGTCGAGCACAGGGGATGCCACGCTCAACCGCCCTGCTGCAAGGCGCGGATGGCCTCGTTCGCCAGTTGGTCCGCCATTTCGTTGCCGGGGTGGCCGCTGTGGCCTTTCACCCAGCGCCATTCGATGTCGTGTTGCGCGACCAGCGCATCCAGCGCCTGCCACAGTTCGATGTTCTTCACCGGTTTCTTGTCGGCGGTTTTCCAGCCGTTGCGTTTCCAGCCCGCCAGCCATTGGGTGATGCCGTTTTTCAGGTAACTGCTGTCGGTGCTGATGACAATGGGGCAGGCGCGCTTGACGGCGCGCAGTGCCTCGATCGCGGCGGTGAGCTCCATGCGGTTGTTGGTGGTCAGCGCTGCCGCGCCGTTCAGTGTTTTTTTGTGCGCGCCGTAGCAGAGCAGCGCGCCCCAACCGCCGATGCCGGGATTGCCCTTGCAGGCGCCGTCGGTGTAGATATGCAAAATATTGTTGTCATTCATAAATTCACTCAATGTTGAGCCAATTCCCTTCATACGGGACAAAATGCCGCCAAGCGGCGTAAATACTGGGGGCACGTAGGGTGGGCTTCAGCCCACCGGGCAGGCTGCATTATTGATAGCAGTGCGGAAGAAGCCCCGCCGAGCGGTGTAAATACCGGGCTCGCCAATCAATCCTGCCCGTCCAGCCACGCCAGCAATTGCGCCTCGTCGATGATGGCGACGCCGAGCTCCTGCGCCTTCGCCAGTTTGCTGCCCGCTTTGTCGCCTGCCAGCAGGTAGTCGGTTTTTTTCGACACGGCGCTGCTCGTTTTGCCGCCCAGGGCGACGACGTGGGCGGCAGCGGTGTCGCGGCTCATCGTCGGCAGGGTGCCGGTGATGACCACCGTTTTCCCCGCCAGCGGGCTGTCGGCGTGGATGACGGGTGCCTCGACCGCCGGCCAGTGCACGCCTGCCGCCTGCAAGTCGGCGATGACGGCAAGGTTGGCGTCGTCGAGGAAGAAGTGGCGGATGTACTGCGCCATCACCGGGCCGATGCCGTCGATGGCCTGCAAATCGGCTTCGTCGGCGGCAAGCAGCGCGGGCAGTGCGCGGTAGTGGCGGGCGAGCAGCTCGGCGCTGACGTTGCCGACTTCGCGGATGCCGAGGGCGTAGATGAAGCGGGACAGCGTCGTCTCTTTTGCGGCATTTAGCGCGTCCAGCACGTTCTGCGCCGATTTGCTCGCCATGCGCGGCAGCGCCGACCAATCGTCCAGCGTCAGGCGGAAAAGGTCGGCGGGGCTTTGTACGCTGCCGTTCGCCACGACTTGTTCAATGAGTTTGTCGCCGAGACCCTGGATGTCCAGCGCTTTGCGCGAAGCGAAGTGGATCAGTGCCTGTACGCGTTGCGCCTGGCAGTGCAGACCACCGGAGCAGCGCGCCACCGCTTCGCCTTCGGGGCGGATGACTTCGGAGGCGCAGACCGGGCAGTGCATCGGCATGGTGAAAGGCTGGCTGTCGGCGGGGCGTTTTGCCACGACGACTTTGACGATTTCCGGGATGACGTCGCCGGCGCGGCGCACGAAGACGGTATCGCCGACGCGCACATCCTTGCGCACCACTTCGTCGGCGTTGTGCAGGGTAGCGTTGGTGACGGTGACGCCGCCGACTTCCACCGCTTGCAGGCGGGCGACGGGGGTAACGGCACCGGTGCGGCCGACTTGCACGTCGATGGCTTCGACGATGGTGGTTTTTTCCACCGCCGGGAATTTCCATGCCACCGCCCAGCGTGGCGCGCGTGAGACGAATCCGGCGGTCTGCTGTTCGGCGAAACGGTCAGCCTTATAGACAATGCCGTCGATTTCATAAGGCAGATCGTGGCGGTGCGCGGCCATGTCCGCCATATAAGCGGCGGCGGCATCCGCGCCGGTGAGCGCGCGTTGCAGCGGGCAGACGGGTAGCCCCCAGGCGCGGTATTGCGCGAGCAGCTCGGTGTAGGTCGCAGGCAGGATAAAGCCGTCGTGTGCGCCGTAGCCGTAAGCGAAGAAACTGAGCTGGCGCGCGGCGGTGATGGCGGGGTCAAGCTGGCGCAGGCTGCCAGCGGCGGCGTTGCGCGGGTTGGCGAAGGTCTTGCCGCCACTTTGCAGGGCTTGCGCGTTCAGCGTGGCAAAGGCCGCCTTCGGCATATAGATTTCGCCGCGCACTTCGATGACGGCAGGCGGGGCATCGCTCAAAAGCCGCAGCGGGATGGCGCGGACGGTGCGCACATTGGCGGTCACGTCCTCGCCGGTCGCGCCGTCGCCACGGGTCGCGGCACGGGTCAGTACGCCGTTTTCGTAACGCAGGCTGATGGCGAGACCGTCGAATTTCGGCTCGGCGGATAGATGCAGTGATGTGTCGCTGCCAAGGCGCTCTTGCAGGCGGCGGTAGAAGGCGGCGAAATCCTCGGCGTTGAAGACGTTATCCAGCGACAGCATCGGCACGGCATGGGTGATGGGGGCAAAAGTACCGTCTGCCTTGCCGCCGACGCGGCGGGTGGGCGAATCATCAGGCACCGGCGCGCTGCTGGCTGCTTCCAGTGCGCGCAGTTCCTGCATCAGCGCGTCATATTCGGCATCGGCGATGGTCGGGTTATCGAGGACGTAGTAGGCGTGGTCGTGGGCGCGGATCGTATTGCGCAGTTCTTCAATCGGGTCGGTCATGCAAGTTCCTTTACTGAGAGGGTTCACCAGTCGCGCACGCGGTCAATGGCCTCTTGTACCGCTTCCAGATCAGCCTCTGCGCCGTGTTTCTCAGCGGCGAGATGGGCAATCTGCCAATAGGCGGTGCAGAGCAACTCGCGCTCTTCCGTTTCAATCCAGGCGAACCGGTTAAAAGCGGCGGCGTAGGCGGCGGCGAGCCGCTCCAGCCCGGCTTGCCAAGTGGCAGCGGGCAGGGCCAGTGCCTGTTTGAGCGTGTCCCGGTAAATCCTGACGGCCTTTTTCGCCTCTTTCGGCGGGATATGTTCCGCCGCTGTGAAGAAAAACAACGGATTGTCATCATGGGCGGCATACCACTCCGGTTTGCGCAATTGGGTGATTTCATAGGTAATGCGCTGCGGCTGCTGTCTGGCGAGCGTCTGCAATTGCTTTTTCATGGCACTGCCGATGTCATGCGGCACCCCCACCATCCAGACAAGATTCAAATCCGGCAGCAGCGACAAATCGGGAATCGTCGCGGCTTCTATCCGCACATCGAAAAAAGCGATAAAGCGCAATTTGCTTAATTGCACCACTTGCTCGAAATGCGCAATCGTGACGCCGCGCATCACCAGCACCCGCGCCTGCGGCTGCGCGGCGGCAAAAGCGGCCAGGTCAAACACCTCATCGTGCAGCCAGGCGCTGACGTCGGTGGGGCGGTCATAAGGCGGCACCCGTTTCTCCTGGGGAATAAATGCGGGGGCATTCATATTACCGCCATAAATCACCGGCCGGGTATCGGCAATGAGCGGCAAATGGCCGATGCGGACATGATCTTTCGGGATATAGCCGTGCAACGATTCAATGGCATGAAAGGCGGTTTGATGCGGCTGCCCGCCGACAGACATCATGTGCATTGGCGGCAATGTCAGCTGATGAATGTCGATATCGTCAAGGCGGGGATAAAAACCGGTGAAAGGCAGGATATGCGTCGTGGCCAGCTGATTGGCCTTCGTTTCCTGATAGCGGATGAATTGATAGGCGGTGTAGCAATCACCGAGATGGGAATAAGCGGCAAAAATATCGCCGGGCACGGGTGTGGTCATCAAAGGCTCCGGGTAGGCGGGGTGGCATGGTCCAGTCGTTTCAACCGGAACTGATACGGTGTCGGCGCGCCACGGTCTCCGGCCCGCCGCCCTGTCTCAGCCCTGTTTGCAACGACTATAACACGCAGGGCAAGCCGCGCGGCAGGCGGAACCGCTATAATCCCGCTCCCGTCATTTCCCCGAGCATGCCCATGCCCCACACCCTGCCTCCGCCCGACAACGGCATTTTCCGCAATGCCTCGTACCTGCTGATGACCCTCGCCCTGTGGGCGGTCCTGCAATACCACCTGCTGCCGCTCCTGCTCGCCATCATCCTCACCTATGTCTTCATCACCCGCGCCAACGGCTTCATCCTCTGGCTCTGCCGCCGCCTGCTGCCGCGCCACACCATGCTGCAACGCTTCGCCAGCATGCGCCACATCAATCTCTTCTCCTCCACCATGACCATCGGCCTGGTGCTGCTCGGCATTTTCCTGCTGTCACTGAGCGCCTTCCAGCTGCTGAGCGGCGAGCGCATCGGGGTGATGCTCGGCAAACTGGCGGCGATTCTCGAAGACACGAAAAACAGCAAGGAACTGCCCGCCTTCATCCTGAACCTCCTCCCCGAAAACCTTGACGAAATCAAAACCCTCCTCTCCGGCCTCATCCGCGAATACAGCGACACCCTGACCCGCATCAGCAGGAACAGCCTCACCATCTTCGTGCACATCCTCATCGGCATCCTCATCGGCACCATGCTCAGTTTCCACCGCCTGCACAAGCGGCACGACCGCAACGCCGTCCCCGTCTTCAAGGCCGAGCTGCTGCGCCGCGTCATCACCTTCCAGAGCAGCTTCGAGCGGGTCTTCATCGCGCAGGTGAAAATCTCGCTGATCGACACCGTGCTCACCGCCATCTACCTCTACGCGGTGCTGCCGCTCTTCGGCGTCGAGCTGCCCTTCCGCCTCACCGTGCTGGCGATTGCCTTCATCGTCGGCCTTATCCCGGTGGTGGGCAACCTCATCTCCAACGCCGTCATCATCATCCTGAGCCTCGGCGTCTCGCTCTATGTGGCGCTTTCCTCGCTCGTCTTCCTCGTCGTCATCCACAAGCTCGAATATTTCCTGAACGCGAAAATCATCGGCGCGGAAATCGAATCCACCGCCTGGGAACTGCTGCTGGTGATGGTCATCTGCGAGCGCATCTTCGGCATCGGCGGCATCATCATCGCGCCGGTGTACTACGCCTATTTGAAGAACGAGCTGAAACGGCAGGCGCTTATCTGATGCCGCCCGTCCTCGTCAACCGCCGCTGATGCGGCGGTTTTTTATGGCACACAGACGGGATTAACGCGGCAGGCCGATGGGGTTGGTGGCAGGGGCGGGTGCGGTGTCGCTGTCGCCGTGCCAGAGCAGGATGCCGAGGAGGATGAGGATAAGGCCGCCCGCGAGGGCGAGGCTGCGGGTGAGGCGGGCGAGGCGGTTACCATCGCGGATGAAGCGGCGCGCGAGTTGCCGTTTGCCGTGGTAGCAGCAGAGCGCGATGGCGGTGATGGTCAGCGCGGTGCCGCAGGCGATGGCGAGCGTCATGGCGATGCCCGCGCCGATGAGCCCCCAGCTCCACGCGGCGGCGAGGCTGATGACGGCGCCGCTGCACGGGCGGATGCCGATGGCGATAATCGCCGCCCACGGGCTGAGGGCGGGCGTGTCGTGATGGTGATGACCGCAGGCGCAGTGCGCGTCGTGGTGACGGTGCGGGCGGTGGCGGTAGAGGATGTAGGTGCCGATGGCGATGATGAGGGCGGCGTTGGCGCGGTGCAGCCAGTGGCTGTGGCTGACGGCGTCCGGCATGAGCAGGTGCAGCAGCCCCATAAGGAGCGCGACCCAGAGGATGGCGCTCGCGCCCTGCATGAGCGCGCCGCCGAGGGCGATGGCGAGGGTTTGCCGCCGCGCGGCGGGCTGGCTGAGGGTGAAGGTGGCGATGATGGCTTTGCCGTGGCCGGGGCCGACGGCGTGCAGGATGCCGTAGAGGAAGCCGAGGCCGCTCAGGGTCAGCCAGGCGGCGGCGTGGCCGCCTTGTCGCCGCAGGGCGAGGAGTTGCGCGGCGAGATCGCGCTGCCACCGGTTTTGCAGGTGTTGCAGGGCGTGGTGCAGCGGCTGCCAATAGGCGATGAGGAGGATGAGCAGCGCCAGCACGGCCAGCAGCGGCAGGCAGCGGGTCAGGGTGCGCCGCATGATAATTCCGAGGTCTGCGCAAAGACGGCACCGAGGCCGGCGGGTGCCTGGGCGTTCTGGTCGAAGCCTGCCGCCAGCTCTTCTTCGGCGGCGGTCGGGCTGGCCTCGCGGATGGTGAGGGTGCAGCCGTTATCCCATTGTTTCGGTTGGTCGAGGGCGTAGGTAACGTCCATGTAGTAGCTGTTTTCGTAGATTTTGAAGCGCGCCATGCCGCGCACGGGCGCGGTGAGCGGCAGGGTGTAGGCGTAGCGCAGGATGCCGCCCGTGGTGTCGATGGCGCTGTCGCGCGGCTCGGCGAAGCCGAGGCTGTCGCTGTACGTGAAGCCGCGCTGTTCGCGGAAGTATTGGTCGATGTCTTTTTTGAACTGGGCGAGGGCGGCGGCACCCTGATTGCGCTGGATGAGGGTTTCCGAGGTGTAGGGGTCGAATTCCCAGCTTTCCCGCAGGGCAGTGAGCGCGCCGCTGGCGTCGGTTTGCGGGGTAACGCGCAGGTCGATCCACTGGTGCGGGTGGGCAAGGGCGGCAAGCGGTGCGAGGGCAAGGAGCGGCAGGAGCTTCATGAGGCGAGGGCGTGATGCGGTTGTTGCGGTTTCAGGCCGAAGGCGAAGCGCAGGATGGCGACGCGGCGCACGCCTTCGTAGCAGAGGTAGGAAAAGAGGAAGGTAAGGGTGAGCAGCAGCAGGTAGTACTGGGTGTTGCTGAGGGCGGGGTCGTCCAGCAGCCAGCCGAGCATGATGACCAGCGGGTGATGGACAAGGTAGATAACGATGGCCGAGTTGATGAGGTAGCGCACGGTGCGGCTGCCTTCGCGCTGCACGTGGTAAAAATAGTAGAAAAGAAGGAAGGCAGCGCCGCCGGATGCCGTCATTAATACGAGACGCTGCAAGAGGATGCCGCCGATGCCGTTCGTGAAGACGGCGGCGAATTGCAGGCCGTTCAGGTAAATCAGGGTCATGGCGGCGAGCGAGACGAGCGCCAGCAGGACGAGGGTGCGGCGGCTGATCCGCGTCAGTTTGTCCTGATGGTAGAAAAGCAGCGCGCCCGCGAAATAGAAGGGGTAATACTGCACGCTGTGCAGGATGAAGAAGTTGTAGAAGGTGCTGGGGTCGCCGCCGAGGTGCCAGTTTTCGCCGTTCCAGAAAATCAGCGCGGTATAGCCGACCGAGCCGATGACCGCGACCAGCAGGCAGGGCAGCACACCGATGCGGGCAAACACCCCGCGCGGCAAGAGCATATCGATGCCCGCGAAGACCATCAGGCAGATGAGGAACCAGCCGTGCATCACCCAGCGCCAGAAATCATAATGCGCCCAGCGGTATTCCATGAAGATGCTGCCGAAGACTTGCAGGATGAAGTTCGCGCCGAGGCAGCCGAGCAGCAGCGGGATCAGCACACGCTTCAGCCGCGCCCGCCAGAACACCGCTTTCGGCTTGCGCGCCAGCGTCATCTGCGAGAGAAAACCGGAGACGAGGAAAAACGCTTCCATGCGGAAGAGGTGTTCGGGATAAATCGCGGCATAAAGCGCCATCGAGCGGTGATACGGGCTGGCGTAAACGAAGGCGGCGAACGGCGAGAGGACGGCGGCGGCGTGCCAGAAAACGCCGATGAGCATCAGCGCGGCGCGCAGTTCGTCGAGACCATAATAATAACGGGGCGCGGGGGTGGGGCGCGGGGTGATGGCGGACAAAATCAGGCCTTGCGAAGCGGAAAGCAGCCATTATTCACAAACGGCAAACAAATGGAAACTTACTGTTTCAAAACCCGCCGGGGCGTGCCGCTGCCCGCACCGGCACATGAAAATACGGTAAAATGCCGCCATCCCCCCACAACATAAAGGAAAATCCCATGCTACACGAATACCGCGAACTGATTGCCGAACTGCGCCAGAATGACAACCACTTTGCGCGCCTGTTCGACGAGCACAACAGCCTTGATGAAGAAATCAAGCGCATGGAAAACGATGCCGCCGTCGTCGCCAACAGCCAGACGGACATCGAACGCAAGAAACGCGAAAAACTTGCGCTGAAAGACCGCATCTACGACTACCTGCGCAAGAAAGAAGCCGAACGTGCCTGAACCGCAGCATTCCCACAAGCCCCGCCTGCGCGGGGCTTTTTGTTTTGGATGACGCAACACCAGGCGAAACAGCGCCTGATGTATTTGCAGGCGGATAATAACGGCCATTACTCGTCCAGCAGGGAAGAATCATCCAGCCAGATGGTGAGTTCACCCGCCCGCTCGCGATATAGCCGTTTGAGCGAATCCGGCAAATGGCATAAAGGATTACCCATTAAATTAAGGAAGGATAATTGCTGCAAATTACCAATAAATTCCGGCAAAGTAGTGAGCTGGTTGTTACTAAGCGAAAGCTCTTGCAAATTTTTGAGATGCTTGATAGATGATGGCAAAATGGAAAAGTGGTTGTCAGACAGCCAAAGCATTTGTAACTTCTTGAGCTGTCCAAGTTCTATTGGCAGAGTAGAGAGTTGATTATTGAAAAGATCAAGCGCTTTTAGACTGTTAATTTGGCAGATTTCCTGCGGCAGAGTTGAAAAGAGATTTTCCCCAATATGGAGCGCTTCCAGATGCTGGAAGTGTCCTGTTGATGGCGGTAGCGATGTTAGCTGGTTATAGGAAAGTTCGAGCATTTTCAGTCTGTCAAGCTGTGCAATCGTTGACGGTAACGCGGTCAGTGCATTGTGGTCAAGATACAGTTCTTCCAAATTACCGAGCTGTCCGATCGTTACCGGTATGGTAGTTAGCCGGTTCTCGCTGAGATCAAGTTCACGCAGGCTGGCAAGTTGTCCAATAGTCGAGGGTAGCGTGGTAAGCCGGTTTTCATTGAGGTCAAGTTTTTGCAGATTGCCGAGCTGACCAATTTCTTCCGGCAGGGTAGAGAGGCGATTAAAATAGAGGTATAACTCTTGCAAGTCTTCCAGTTGCCCGATTTCGGGCGGTAGTGTGGCAAGCGGATTACCACCGCCAAAAGTTGACAAGCCCAAAGAGAGTATCTGTAATTTACGGAGTTGACCAATTTCCGGGGGAAGAGCAGTAAGATCATTGTCCCAGAGATTTAATATACGGAGATTAGCCAATTTGCCAATTTCTGCGGGCAAGGCGGCCAGTTGATTGCCCCAAAGATTCAGGATTTGCAGCTTGTCGAGTTGTCTTATTTCCGGCGGTAGGGTAGTAAGTGAGTTAAAGCCAATTTCAAGGGTTTGCAAATTACGGAGTTCACCAATTTCCGGAGGAAGCGTAGTGAAATCACCGTAGGTAATATTAAGATGTCGCAAGACAAGCAAGGCTTTTTTATCGCGCGGCAATATCTTCTCGGATAATTCCAGTTCATCCGCCCAAGCGCAAAGGCGCACAAACCAGCCATCATCTTCATGCGGGTCAGCCGATAGAGAGGCGTTACGCGGCGTCGGGATTTTGTGGTCGTCATCAGCACGGATCATCGGGATTACCTCGCAATCAGGAAGCGGATGGGAGGAATTATAGGAATCTTCGGCAGGCTTTGGGCTGGCCTGCCGCCAAGCGGGACAAAACGGGGGTTTCCGCCTGAATCACCTCCGCAGCGGCGTAAAATAACGCGTCAACCGTTTCCCATCCCAATTATGTCCAGCACCCTCACCCTCGACATCACCGGCTTCGATTTTGAGGCGCGCGGCGTCGCCCGTCACGACGGCAAAACCGTCTTCGTCAGCGGTGCGCTGCCGGGCGAGCGCGTTACCGCCCGCCTCGTGGAAAACAAAAAACGCTACGCCACCGCCGCAGTCCTCGACATCCTCAGCCCTTCGCCGGAGCGCGTCGCCCCCGCCTGCGCCCATTACGGCGACTGCGGCGGCTGCGCCCTGCAACACGCGGATGATGCCGCCGAACACCGCCTCAAAGAAACCGTCTGGCTGGAACAGCTGGCGCGCATCGGCGGTGTCCGCCCGCAGACCGTCCTGCCCGCCGTCAGCGGTGCCGACTGGCACTACCGCACCCGCACCCGCCTCGCCTGGGACGGCGTCAACCTCGGCTACCGCGCCCGCGCCGGCAACCGCGTCGTCCCCATCACGCACTGCCTCACCCTTGCCCCCGCGCTCGCCGCGCGCCTGCCCGACATCCGCACCCTCTGCGCCACTCTCGCGCGCACGACTGCCATCCTCGGCGTGGATCTCAGCGCGGGCGACGATGTGAATGTGCTGCGCATCCGCCTGCGCGATGCCGTGGACACGCTGCCTGCGCAGGAAGCCGTGGCCCGCTGGAACGACGGTGCGGCGCAACCGTGGCAAATCCGCCTGCAACACGGCGCGGATACTGTTGCCATCCCGCCTGGCGCGCCGCCGCTTGCCTACCGGCTTCCCGATTACGGCCTCACCTTCCCCTACGCGCCGGACGACTTCACGCAAAACAACGCCGCCCTCAACCGTCGCCTCGTGCCGCTGGCGCTGGCGGCGCTGGCGGCACCGGCGGGCGCGCGCGTTATTGATTTCTTCTGCGGCCTCGGTAATTTCAGCCTGCCGCTGGCGCGCAGCGGCGCGGAGGTGCTCGGCATCGAAGGCGGGGAGGCGATGGTTGCCCGCGCGACCGCCAACGCCGCCGCACACGGGCTCGCCGACCGCTGCCGCTTCACCCGCGCCGACCTCTTCGCCGTGACCGCCGGGCAACTGCGCCGCTGGGGTCGGGCGGACTACTGGTTGCTTGATCCGCCGCGCGCCGGGGCGCAGGCGCTGTGCACGGCGCTGGACGCACAGCACGGCCCGGCGCGCATCGCCTACGTTTCCTGCAACCCCGGCACGCTCGCCCGCGATGCCGCCATTCTCAGCGGCAAAGGCTACCGCATCGCCAGCGGCCGCCTGCTGCACATGTTCGCGCAGACCGCCCACGTCGAAAGCCTGCTGCTCTTTACCCGCTGACGCCATGCCCGCCTTCACCGACAGCCACTGCCACCTCGACTGGTTTCCCGATCCCGCTGCCACCGTGCAGGAAGCGCAGGCGGCGGGCGTTGGCCGCATCGTCATCGCCGCTATCTCCCGCGCGCGCTGGGCGGACGTGACGCGCGCCGCCGCCCTGCCCGGCGCGTACGCCGCCTACGGCCTGCACCCGCTCTATCAGGCCGAACACAGCGACGACGACCTGCACGCGCTGGAAACGCAAATCCACAGCCACCCGGCCGTCGCCATCGGCGAATGCGGCCTTGACTTCCTCGGCGGCGACAGCGCCGCGCAACGCGCCACCTTCGCCGCGCAAATCGACATTGCCCGCCGCCACCATCTGCCGCTGCTCCTGCACGCGCGCAAATCGCTGGATGCCGTGCTGCATCACCTGCAACGCGCCTGTTACCCCCGCTTCGTCATCCACAGCTTCACCGGCTCGGACGCGCAACTGGCGCGTATCCTCGCGCTCGGCGGCTACATCGGCATCGGCGGCACCTCGACCTACCCGCGTGCCGCCCGCCTGCGCCGCCAACTGGCGACCGCCCCCGCCGACCGCTACCTGCTTGAAACCGACGCGCCCGACCAGCCCCTCTGCGGCTACCAGGGCGAAGCGAACCGCCCGGCGCGCACCGCGCTTGTCGCCGCCAACCTTGCCCGCCTGCGCGGCGAAAGCCTCGCTGCCATCAGCCGTCAGAGTGAGGCAAACTGCAACACCTTCTTCGCTTGGTAAACCCCATGACCGCTTTCACCCTGCACATCGACGCCGCCACCCTTGCCGCGACGCAAGACGCCTGCCGTGCCGCCATCACCGCCCACATCCTGCGGCAGGATGCCGCTTACCGGCAGCGCCTGCCCGTCCGCCTCCCCGTCTGGCAGCGCCGCGTCCTCATCACCTGCGGCATCGGCCTCATCTGCTGCGGCGTGCTGCTCCTCCTGAGCTGCCTGATACCGCCGCACACCCCTACCCCGCTGCGCTACCGGCTCGGCATTGCGCTCGGCATCGGCGGCGGCATCGCCGCCCTCTTCCTCGCCCGCCATCTCCGCCTGCGGGCAACAGGCGGCGGCGCGGGGCGCGTCATCACCGCCCTGGCGCGATACAGCGGGCGCAAGGCCGCCGCGCGCATCTTCGCCGCCGTGCCGCAGCCGCCGTTCACCACCGCCTACACCCTCGACGGCCGCCACATCCGCTACACCCGCGACGGCCACCCCGTCTGGCAGCGCGAACTGCCGCCCGGCGCGCATTACCTCGCGGGCGACGGCTTCGTGCTGATTTACCCGCATGCCCGCGCCTGCCGCCCCGCCGTCTTCCTCTTTGCCGATGACGCCCGGCAGCCGCTGCTTGTTCGTCATTTGGTACAGGCGGGACTGTCCCGCTGCGAGCCATATAGCCGTTTCAAACAGAAATGATACGGCGTTGGCGAGCCTCGCCGTACTACCTGTACTGCCTTCGGCTCGCCGCCTTGTCTCCTTCCTGTTTGAAACGGCTATAAAAAACCCCGCCTGGGCGGGGTTTTTCTCTTGGCGCGGGTATCAGCCCCGCAGGCGGGCGATATAGCCCTCGCGCAGGGCGCGGGTGTATGTGCCCGGCGTGCCGTCGCCGATTTTTACGCCGTCAATTTCGACCACCGGCAGCACGAAGGAACCGGCAGCGCTCATCAGCGCCTCATCCGCCGCTTGCGCCTCGGCGATGGTGAAGGGGCGTTCGTCCAGGGTGAGACCGCAATCCTGCAACAGGGTGAACAGCGTCTGGCGGGTGATGCCGTTCAAGATTTCGTGCGTCGCCGGACGCGTCGTCAGGGTGTTGCCCCTGATAATCCATACATTGTTCGAGCTGCCTTCGGTAACGAAGCCGTCCGGCGCGACCATCCAGGCATCATCGAATCCCGCCGCCTTCGCCGCCATCTTTGCCAGCGACTGCGCCAGCAGTTGCGTGGTCTTGATGTCGCGCCGCCCCCAGCGGATGTCGGGATGCGCCATCACCCGCAAGCCTTTCTGCGCGGCGGGCACGTCGATAATCGTCTTCGCCTGGGTGAAAAGCACCAGCGTCGGGCGCATCGCCGGGTCATAGAGAAAATCGCGGTCCGCCGTGCCGCGCGTAACCTGAATATAGACAATCCCCTCGCGCAGCTGATTGTCGGCAATCAGCCGCTCTTCCAGCGCGACCAGTTCGACCGGCGGCAGCGGCAAGGGCATCGCCAGCTCGCCGAGACTGCGTTCCAGGCGGCGCAGGTGGCCGTCGTTATCGACCAGGCGGCCGTCCACCACCGCGCTCACCTCATAGACGGCGTCCGCCATCAAAAAGCCGCGGTCAAATATCGAGACCGCAGCGGTCTCCTCCGGCAGGAACTGCCCGTTTACATACACGATTCTGCTCATGACATTTTTTCCTCACGTTGTACAGAAGAACCCCCAACCCGGCGCAGCATGATGCCGACCACGAACGCGACCGCAGCGGGCAGCACCCAGCCGAGTTGAATATCGAAAAACGGCAGCCAACGACTGATGGCGGCGACCGTTTCAGCGGAAAAGCCGGCCGCCTGCCGCGCGGCATCAAGCAGCCCGGCGCAGGCGGTGGCGGCAACCGTCAGCACATACACCACGCGGCTGCCGCCGAAAAAGCGGTGCGCAAAGGTCAGCAGCACCAGCACGATGGTCAGCGGATAAAGCAGCATCAGCACCGGCAGCGACAGGCGGATAATCCCGCTCAGGCCGTAATTGGCGAACACACCGGCGACGAGCACAAACAGCACGGCGAAGCGCACATAAGACACCTGCGGCAGCAGGCGGTGAAAATACTCGGCGCAGGCGCAAATCAGGCCGACCGAAGTCGTGAGGCAAGCGAGGAAAATAATCACCGCCAACAGCCCCTTGCCCGCGCTGCCGAAATAAAAATGCGCCGTCTGCGCCAGCACGGCGGCACCGTTGTCCTGCAAACCGATGCCCGCGACACTGCCCGCGCCGAGACAGGCGATAAACACATACACCAGCGCCAGACAGCACACCGCGAGCAAGCCGGAAAACGCCACCATGCGCAGCACCTGCCGCCGCCCGTGAATCCCGAAGCCCTGCACCGCTTCCAGCACAATCACCGCAAAAATCGGCGAAACAATGCCGTCCATCGTGTTGTAGCCGTCGATCATCCCGGCGGCGACCGGATGCAGCACATACGGCTCATGCGCCGCCTGCAACGCGCCGCTGGGGAACAGCGCCGCCGCACCGACGAGAATGGCGATGGAACACAGCAACAGCGGCGTCAGCACCTTGCCGATACGGTTCACCAGCTCACCCGGCGACAGCGCCAGCCAGCAACTGAGCGCGAAAAAAAACAGCGAAAACAGCGCCAGCGGCATGACCTTCGACCTGCCGGGCGGCAGGAACGGCACGATGCCGATTTCAAACGACACCGTCGCCGTGCGCGGCAGGGCAAACAGCGGGCCGATAGTCAAATACAAGAGTAGCGTGAACACCAGCCCGTAAGCGGGCGACACGCGGGACGCGAGCGACTGTGCGTCGCGCACCCCGGCATAGCCGACGGCGACGATGCCGAGCAGCGGCAACCCGACCCCGGTCAGCAAAAAGCCGAACACCGCGCGGAATACATGCTCTCCCGCCTGCTGCCCCAGCATCGCCGGAAAAATCAGGTTCCCGGCGCCGAAAAACAGCGCGAACAACATCAACCCTGTCGCCCAGAACGCCGACCTGTCAAAAGAACGCATAAAAAACCTCAAAAAAACGCAAAAAAAGCGCCGTGGCGCGAATAAAGCAGAATACTAACAAAAAAATCCCCGCCCATTCCCGCCGATTCCCAACCCATGCCGCAAATACTATACTTCCCGCCCCAAACACACCGGGAGAACCCCATGTACCGACTGGAAAACGACTACCTTGCCATCACCGTCAGCACTCACGGTGCCGAGCTGCAATCCCTCGTCAGCGGCGGTCACGAATACCTCTGGCAGGGCGACGCGCGCTACTGGAAACGCCGCGCGCCCATTCTCTTCCCCATCGTCGGCAAACTCAAAAACGGCGAATACCGCTATCGCGGGCGCAGCTACACCCTGGGGCAGCACGGCTTCGCGCGCGACCGCGATTTCAGCCTGCTCGAACACGACGAAGACCGCATCAGCTTCCGCCTCGAAGACGACGGCGAAAGCGCCGAAAACTACCCCTTCGCCTTCATCCTCGACCTCAGCTACACCCTGCACGGTGACACCCTGCGCGTCGGCTGGCAGGTTGCGAACCCCGCCGCCCAGGAAGACCTGCTCTTCTCCATCGGCGGCCACCCCGCCTTCGCCCTGCCGCTGGCCGAGGGCGACACCTTCGCCGACCACCACATCCACATCGAAACCGCCGAACTCTCCCGCCTCGGCTGGCGCGACGGCCTGCTTGACCCCACCCCGCACCCCGGCGAACGCCACCTTGCCCTCAATTACGCCGCCTTCGCCAACGACGCCCTCATCTACCACACCCCGACGCCGGCCACCATCCGCCTGCACGGCAAACAACCCGCGCCCGCCATCAATGTCAGCTACACCGACCTGCCCTACCTCGGCCTGTGGACCCCGGCGGACAAAGAAGCGCCCTTCATCTGCATCGAACCCTGGGCGGGGGTGATGGACTGCGCCGACTACGACGGCGAACTCGAACACAAACTGGGCATCATCCGCCTCGCCCCGCATAGCGACTGGCAGCGCCACTACGACATACAAATACAGCGGGCGGATGCGGCGTAGCCCCGGCCTTCCCATAAAGTAAAGCCCCTCCCCGCCTGCGCGAAGAGAACCCTCCCCCGCAAGCGGGGGGAGGTGCCCGCAGGGCGGAGGGGGAACCAACCCAAGCACCACAAACCCAGCGAGTAACCCCATGACCATCCACGCCCTTGCCTTCGACCTCGACGGCACCCTCTGCGACACCCTGCCCGATCTCGCCGCCGCCGCCAACGCCACGCGCGTGCACAGCGGCCTCGCCCCGCTGCCCACCGCGCGCATCGAAAGCTACATCGGCGACGGCATTCCGCGTCTCGTGCACCGCGTCCTGCTCGATGCCCGCGACGGCGACGCCGAAGCCGCGCAACACGCCGCCGCCTATCAATATTTCACCGCCTACTACGGCGACCACCTGCATGACGCCACCCGCCTCTACGACGGCGTCGCCGCGACCCTCGCCGCCCTGCGCGCGCGCGGCCTGCCGCTCGCGGTCGTCACCAACAAAAACGAGACCCTCGCCCGCCGCCTGCTCGCCGCCCTCGGCATTGCCGATTACTTCGCCCTCTTCTACGGCGGCGACACCCTGCCCGAAAAAAAACCGGCACCGCTGCCGCTTCTCACCGCCGCTGCACGGCTCGGCGTCGCGCCTGCCGGGATGCTGATGGTCGGCGATTCCGCCAACGACATCCGCGCCGGCAAAGCCGCAGGCTGCCCCGTCGCCGCCGTTACCTACGGCTACGCCGACACCCGCGCCCTGCACGAAAACCCCGCCACCCGCGCCGATTATCTCATCGACCGCTTCGCGCAACTGACCGACCTCATCCGGGCATGAGCGTCCCGTCTGATGGGGCATGCCGCCCCGCTTGCGCGGTTTTCAGCGGTTTGCGGGTTCATCATCCATTCACGGTTGTCATTCTGTTTTTTTGGAGGTTTTTATGTCCCGGTTACGTCGATGGCTGGCCGCGCGGTTTTCGGGGCGGCGGCAGGCCGCGCCGCAAGGTGCCGCGAGACTGCCGGCCGGGGATGCGGTGCTGCGTATCCCGGATGGTCATCCGCCGCTGGATGACACCCCCGATCAGCCGTTGGCATTTGGCCTTAAAACCTGCTGGCTGGCGGTCAAGACGACCGCGCCGGAGCGGGTGCTGGCGCTGCTCAAGGCGCAGGATGTGCGCCGCGCCAACTGGCAGAGCGGCATCGATATGGCGTACTGGGCGCAGCACGGGCAAGACAGGGAGGCCGTCGGTGTGGTGTTCGTCTCGCCGCCCGTGCAGGGCTGGGTATTCGTCGTCGGCATGCCGCCGCTAGAAGCGGCACACGCGCCCACCACGCAGTGCTTCGAGGCGCTGCTCGCGCCGCTGGTTGCCGGTTTTCCCGAAGTGCAGGCTTTCGCCAGCCACCGTGGGGTGGATTATGTCGCCTGGGCCAGGGCCGTCGATGGGCAATGGCTGCGCCGTTTCGCCTATGCCGACGGCGGGATTATGCAGAACGAGGGCGCGCAGACGGCGGAGGAGCGGCAGTTGGGGCTGATTGAGCTGCATGGCCCGGCGTTTGCGGCATGGCTGGATTGCGGCGGCAGTGAGGAATGTATGCCGCTGCAACTGGCGGGGCGGTGGAGTATCAATCCGGAAGCGCTGCCGGGGATGGGTGTCGCGCCCGGTGTCGGCCGGGTCGGGCGGATTTTCTGAAATAAAAAAGCCCCGCATGGCGGGGCTTTTCGTTACTGGCGTTGCAGCATGTCGTCGTTGACTTTGATTTTGGCCCGGCGGTAGAGCCAGTCGCCATAGCTGTTGTAGGTCGTCGCCATGTCCTGCTGCTGCCAGGCAAAGGCGGCGGTTTGGCGGATGTTGTCCGGTAGCGTCTTGGCGTCGCCGTCGCGCACACTGTCGAGGCGGGCGATGATGAGGTCGCCGTTCGCGCTGGTGTGGGCGGTGATGCGTTCGGGTTTTTCAAAGAGGACGGGCACAATCGGGTTGTTGCTGAAGCGGTTGGCCGGCGTGATGGTTTGGATTTCTACGCCGTATTCCTGCACCAGCGGCGCGGGGTCGCCGTTGGCGGCGAGCACTTTTTGCAGCGCTTCGCCGCGCGTGCGCAGGACTTTTTCCGCCTCGGCGTTGCGGTAGTCGCGTTCGACATCGTTTTTCACGTCGGCAAACGGGCGCGATTCGGGTTTTTCGCGGTGGGTGACGACGAAGAACACGGTTTGCTGCGGCGCGATTTCGACGGGATCGGCGGTCTTGTTGTCCGCCAGCGCCCTGGCACCGAAGAGTTGTGCGCGCACTTGCGGGTTTTGCAGCCAGGCGGCGTCTGTGCTCGCGGCGCTGATGTTTTTCAGGCTGGCGATGGTGCCGCCGGTGATGCCGGTGATGGCGGGCAGCGGCTGGCCGTTTTGCGCGGCGTCGAAGGCCTGGTTGGCGCGGCTGTCGTAGATGTCGAGGTTTTGCTGGGCGGCGAGGCGGCGCAGTTCGTCATCGCTTTGGCTGTTCGCCTCGATGCTGCCGAGTTCGATCAGCATGTCGCCGTATTCGCTTTTGACCACGGGGCTGACGTCGCCGCTTTTGCCGAGGGCGAAGAGGGCCGCGCCGATTTCCGGCGTGATGCTTTTGTCTTTGGCGGCGGGGTCGAGGGTGCCGGTTTCGCCGCCGGTGCTTTTGTCGGCGACGGCCTGCCAGTAGTCGGCAAAGGTCTTTTCGCCGGCTCTGATGGCGGCGGCAGCGGCGGCGGCGTCTTTGCCGTCATCAAAGATGATGTAGCGGCCGCCGCGTTTTTCGCTGTCCCGCCGCGCGGCGGCGATTTGTTCCGCGCTCGCGCCGAGGTCGGCGATGTCGTAGATGGTGTAGTCGATGTCCACGGTTTCCGGCGTCATGTAGTCGCCGCTGTGTGCGTCGTAATAGGCGTGCAGGGCGTCATCGCTGACGCCGACGGCTTCCGCCAGCGGGGCGCGCGGGATGGTGTAGAGGGTGTAGCCGCGTTCTTGTGCCAGCGTGTGCAGGTAGTGTTGCAGCAGCGGGTGGTTCTCGCCCGGGTCGCTCAGCAGGGCGCGGTAGTAGGCGGATACGGTCTGATCCTGACGCACGCTGTTCTGGTAAGCCTCGGCGCTCAGGCGGTTGGCGGCCAGCCATTGCCGGTATTGCTCGTTGTCGCCGAACTGGCTTTTGATGATGCGGTAGAGGGCGGTGTCCGGCAGGACGAAGCGGCTGTCCAGCGCATGCTGCCGGAAGAGGCTTTGCGTGATGAGGGTGCGCAGGGTGCGCTCTTTGGTCTCGGCTTCGGGGAGGTCGGGGAATTGCTGCTGCATGTCGCGATAGACATTGTTGTAGGCGCTGAGCGGGATGTCATGGCCGTTGACGGTGGCGACGGTGGCGAATTCGCCGCCCGGCTGGTTGAAGAAGGGGACGCCGATGAACAGCATGCCAATACCGGCGATGATGACGAGGGCGTAGGTGATGCGGTTGGTCTTTCTGTCGCGGATGTCTTCGAGCATGGGGTTTTCCGTGGGGTGATAAAGGCGCGGATTGTATAGCGCTTCCGTCTTTGTTACCACCGGCGGCGCGGCGCGGACGAGCGCTTTCCCTGCCACCCGCCGCTACACGGTTGGTAGGAATTTTCGCTGCGTTTTTCTGTGTTTGAATGATGTTTTGTCGTTGTTGTAGTGGTAACTTGCGTTGATGTGAGTCAAGCATTCATCATTCATATGTATGTAAAATCCCCGGCGATGCCGTCCGGCCCCCGCGAACACGCCGCACGGCGTCGTTGCTTGTTGTTTCCATTGAGGGTTTTACCATGAAGACTTTGTACTTGACGCCGCTCGCTGCCGCGTTGGCATGGCCTGCCCAGGCGGCGGACAGCGACACCCTGGCCCCGGTCGTGGTGCAGCACGACGCGGCCGCCACCGTCACCGCCGCCACCGGCCTCCCGCTCACGCCGCAGGAAACACCGCAGGCGGTCAGCGTCATCACCCAGGAGCGAGCGCTTGCAGGCGCAGGGCATCGACACCCTGAGCGGCGCGATGCGCAACACCACCGGCATCAACGTGGTGCGCAGCGGCGGGCGCGAGCATTACATGTCGCGCGGCTTCTATGTGGACCAGTTTGCCGAAGACGGCATCAGCACCACCATCGGCGCGCCCGGCGTGGCGGGCAGTCCGGCACGCGACCCCCGCCGCATCACCGACCTTTCCATGTACGAACGCATCGAAGTCGTGCGCGGCGCGCCGGGGCTGGCCACGGCCAACAGCGAGCCGGGCGGCACCATCAGCGCGGTGCGCAAGCGGCCGACGGACGACACCCACATCGGCGGCGACCTCACCCTGGACCGCTTCGGCAAAACGCGGGCGACGCTGGACGCATCCGGCACCCTGAGCGCCGGACACGGCCTGCGCGGACGCGGTGTGGTCGCGCTGGACAACGGCCGCACCTTCCAGAAACGCGTCAAGGGCAACAACGCCGCACTCTACGGCGTCCTCGACAAAACCGTCGGCACGGCGGGCACCCTGACCCTCGGCGGCTATTACCAGTACCAGCGGCAAGTGCCGGACGTGAACGGCCTGCCGCAACCGGCGGACTTCACCCTGCCGCGCAAAACCTACCTCGGTGCCGCCTGGAACAAGGACGACATCCACAAATGGGGCGGCTTCACCGCCTACGAACACCGCTTCAACGACGACTGGAAAGCGGGCGCAACCCTCGAATACCGCCGCGAACAATCCAGAGACCGCTACGCCTACCTCGACGGCACGGTCAGCCGCGCCGCACCGGAGATGGCCGAAGAAGACCTGCACCGCGACAGGCGCAACAGCACCCAGCTTGCCTTCAAGGCCGACCTGAACGGCACCTACCACGCCCTCGGCCGCAGCCACGAACTCTACGCCGCTTACGACTACAACCGCGAAAAAAACCACATCGACTACGACCGCATCGACAGCGACAGCACACACAACATCTTCACCTACACCGGCGACATCGCCCGCCCCGACTGGGCAAAAACCGACTTCACCAGCGCCACCGACAGCAACTTCACCACCCACAGCCTCACCCTGAGCTCGCGCTTCAACGCCACTGACGACCTGCATCTCATCGGCGGCGCGCGCTACACCCGCTGGCAGCGCCCCTACCACTACCGCTCGCAAAAAACCGGGGCGGCGGCGGACGAAACCCACAAAACCTACAAAAACAACCGTCTCATCCCGTTTTTGGGCGCGACCTGGGACCTCGGCGACAACCACAGCCTCTACGCCAGCTACGCCAGCATCTTCAAACCGCAGGCGAACCTCGACATCAACGGCAACGTCATGCCGCCCGCCATCGGCCGCAGCTACGAAATCGGCTGGAAAGGCAGCTGGCGTGACGGCGGCCTGAACGCGGGCATCGCCCTCTTCCAGACCGAACAGCACGACCGGCAAATCAACTCCGGCAAACGCAACGCCGCCGGACAGCGCTACTGGATCCCGATGGACGTGGTAAGCCGGGGCGTGGACGCGGAAATCGGCGGCGACGTGAACGAACAACTGCGCCTCTACGGCGGCTACACCTACAACATCAGCAAATACAAAGAAAGCGGCGGCAGCATCAGCAAAGGCATGAATTTCAGCGCGCAGACCCCGCGCCACCTCCTGCGCCTCTACGGCGACTACCGCCTGCCCTTTGCCGAAAAATGGCGGGTGGGCGCGGGCGTCAACTGGCAAAGCCGCATCGTCAGTAGCTGGAACAGCGAACAGAGTTCCTACGCCTTGTGGCAGACGGGCGTGCACTACGACGCAAGCGACAAACTGAGCTTCGGCCTTGCCATCGACAACCTCACCGACAAGCGCTATTACAGCACCCCCGGCGCGGCGGGCTTCGGCAACTACTACGGCGAACCGCGCAACGCCATGCTGACCTTCCGCTGGAACCTGTAATACCCATTCCGGGAGAGATCAGGAATGAGACAGGGCGGCGAGCTGAAGACAGTACAGATAGTACGGCGCGGGTTTTATGGGTACCCGGCGCGGCTCGCCGACACCGCATCATTCCTGTTTGGAGCGACTATAAAACAGCGTTCATAGCCAATGGCGGGCTGAAGCCCGCCATGAATATGGTTACGGCGGGCCGACGCCCGCCTGCGGAGAAAGTCTTGTTGCTTGAAACCGGTTTCAGTCGCGCGTCGGCGGCAGCGACCACAGTTTTTCCAGGGCGTAGTGTTCGCGGGTTTCGGGGCGCATGAGGTGGACGATGATGTCGCCGAGGTCAACCAGCACCCAGTCGCGGCTGTCTTCGCCCTCCATGCCGAGCGGCGGGTGCCCGGCGGTTTTGCTGTCGAGATGGACTTTGTCGGCAAGGGCGTGCAGGTGGCGGTCGGAGGTGCCGCTCGCCACGATCATGTAGTCGGCGATGTCGGTTTTGCCGGCAAGGTCGATGGTTTCGATGTCAACGGCTTTGAGTTCTTCAAGGCTGTGTTCGACCAGGGTTTTCAGTGCGTCTGCGTTCATGGGTTCCTTTGCTTTGGATGGTTTCAGAAGTTGGTCAGCGGGTTGTAGGGCGGCAGGTAGGCGATGAGCAGGTAGAGGATGCCGAAGTTGGCGACGATGCTCGCCCAGAAGAAGCCGCGAAAGCGCTTCTGGTTGAGTTTGTGGCGCAGGAGCGGGCGGGCGATGAGCGCGCCCGGCCAGCCGCCGAGGAGGCTCGCCAGATGCAGGGTGGTGTTGGGGATGCGCTGTCCGCCCTGTTCGGCGGCACGCTTGTCGTAGCGGTAGAGAACGACGGTCAGCACGCTCATCACGGCGCTGGTGATGCCGAGCGGCAGCGAGATGAGGGTCAGGCCGAGGAAGTAGAGGACATCGAGCACGGCATAGACGTAGCCTTCGATGCGTTTGGGTTTGCTTTTGTCGGCGATGTCGTAGGCGTCGCTGTCCATGATGGCATGTTCGTGTTCGCGCAGGAGGACGCGGCTCGCCTGCCAGCCGCCTTTCGGCGCAGGGACGGCGAGGAAGGTGACGGCGGTATCCGCCGCCGGGCGGCGGTGGTGGTAGGCGAAGTTGCTGATGTGGAAGAAGAGGTTTTCGTGCCCGGGCTGGATCTGGATGAAGCCGTAGCCTTTTTCGTCGTTCCAGTTGATGATGCGGCCCTGGTAGGCGCGGCCTTCTTCGAGTTGCAGCGGGATGCGGCGGTTTCTGCGGGGCGGGGTGTAGGTCATGCGGCTTGTCGTTGTTGTTGGGCGCGGAGGAGCAGGTGCTGTTTGAGGGTGTGCCAGTAGTCGCCATGTTCCGCGCCTTTGGTGATGCGGTCGAGTCTGGCGGCAAGTTTGAGCAGGGTGCGCCGGGCGGCGCTGCCGTGTTTGCCGAGTGCCGCCTGGTAGCGGCGCTGCTGGCCGGCAAAGATGTTGTACTGCGTGTAGTGTTCGGGGTGTGCGTGTGGCGGCAGGTTGGCGAGGCCGATGAGAACGGTCATGTCGCGCTGGATGAGCCAGGTGATGAGGGTGGTGTCGCGCGGGTTTTCCGCTTCGAGGCGGGCGGCGATGCGCCAGGCGTTCAGCCAGTCGGCACCGAGGATGGCGTCGCTCAGGGCAAAGGTGTTGAATTGCGAGAAGTCGTCGAGCAGTTCGGTGAGCAGGGTGTCGTCGATGACGCTTTGCGCCTGCGGGTGGATGGCAAGGCGCTCAATCGCCTGTTTGGCAGCAAAGAGGTTGCCCCGGCAGTTGGCGAGCAGCAGTTCCTGCGCGGCTTCTGTCAGGCGCAGTTTGGCGGCATTCAGGCGGGTGCCGATTTGTTTCGCGAATTGTTCGGGGGAGAGCGCCTGGCTCATGATGGCGAGGTTGCCTTTGCTGAACAGCGCCTTGTACCAGGCGGTGGTGTGCGGTTTGTCAAGGTTCGGCGCGTAGAGGATGAGGCGGGTGTTGTCGAGCGGCAAGGCGGCGAGACGGGTGAGGGTGTCGGCGGTCGCCTTGTCCGCTTTTTTCTGGTCGAGGTAGAGTTCGAGCAGGCGCCTGGGCGCGAAGAGCGAGGGGGTTTCGAGTTCGGCGATGAGGGTGTCGATGCGGGTGTCGCCGTAGAGGCGCTGCCGTTCGCCGAAGCCGTCGGCGGTGGCGCGCGCACGCAGGGCGTCCAGCGCTTCGGCGTTCAAGAGCGCTTCGCTGCCGTAGATGAGGCTGACGGCAGGCAGGGGATGGGTTTTCAGGTGGCGGGCGGTGTCTTGCGCGGCGAGGTTCATCGGATAATGGCGTTGAGGTAGCGGATGAGCTTGTCGGCGTTGTCGCGCGCGATGTAGCGGTGCGCCTCGGCTTCTTCCTGGCGGCTGCCGAGGTAGGTGTTGCTGCGGTAGAGGATGTTGCTGCGCCCGGTGAAGGTCTGGCTGCCGCGCGTCTCACCATTTTCGCTGATGGTGGCGCGGAAGCTGTCGAAGATTTCGATTTCCTGGGTGTCGCCCTTGCTGCCGGTCGAGGTGCGCACGCGCTGGTTGTCGATATCGCTGATGCTGACGCGCACGGCGGCATCCGCGCTTTCGCTGATGCCTTGCTGGCGTAGGGCGGCGCGGATGGCCTCGGCGAGTTCGCCGTTGCCGTCGGGCAGATCAAGATGGATGCTGTGCACATGGTTCGCCTGTTGCGCGCCTTTGAGGTGAAAACCGCAGGCGGCGAGAGCAAAAGGTACGGCAGCGAGGAGAAGGCGTCTTTTCATGCGAGGGGATGAACGGTAGGTGCGCGGATTGTAACAGTTTTCCGGGGCAGTGGCGGGGCACAGGATGTATCCGCTGCCGTGCTTCTTCCTGCCCCGATATGCCCGGCGTCGTCCGGGCGCGGGCGGCGGGTCAGGCGGGTGTTTTTGTGTGCAAGGGCTGGCACTTGGGGCAATAGACGCTGCTACGCCCGCTGATGGTTTCCTGCGCCAGCGTCGTACCGCAACGCGGACAGGGTTCGCCGCTTTTGCCGTACACCGCGAGTTTGACGGCGAAATAGCCGCTGGTGCCATCGGGCTGGCTGAAATCGCGCAGGGTGGTACCGCCCTGGGCGATGGCTTCTTGCAGGACGTGCTTGATAGCCGCCGCCAGCGTCGTGCATTCGGCTGTGCTGAGGCTGCTTGCGCGGCGGGCGGGGTGGATGCCGCTTGCGTACAGCGCTTCGGTTGCGTAGATGTTGCCGACGCCAACAATATGCCGCTGATCCATGATGTGCGTTTTGATTGCCGCCGTTTTGCCGCGCGTTTGTGCGTAGAGACGGGTGCCGTTGAAGGCGTCATCCAGCGGTTCAACACCCAATGTGGCCAGTGCGGGCGGTGGTTGCAGCGGGTCAATGACGGCGACATGGCCGAAGCGGCGCGGGTCATGCAGGCGCAGTTCCTGCCCGTTTTCTAACGTTATCGTGACGTGGTCGTGCTTTTTGCGCGGGCTGTCTGCCGGAACGATGCGCAGGGCGCCGCTCATGCCGAGGTGGATATGCAGGGCGCGGTGCGGGTCGTCGCTGTGCAGAATCAGGTGTTTGCCGCGTCGGGCGACGTGGTTGATGACGCATCCGGCGAGGCGGTCAAGCGCGGCGTTATCCAGTGTTTGCCGCAGTTTGGCGACAAGGGCACGGACGGTGTGGATGCGTTGTCCTTCGATGTGCGGCGCGATGCCGCGTCGGGTGGTTTCGACTTCGGGTAATTCAGGCATGATCAGGCGTGGGTTTGGGAAACCAGCTCGCGGGCGGCTGGGCGAGCATGGCTTTGAGGTTTTCGTTGCACAGCCACGCGGTCGTGCCGTCATCCAGATAGTGCGCGTGGTGGAAGCTGTTGTAGGCGCCGAGGGTGTAGGTTTTGCCGTCGATGCCGAGGGTGACGGGACGCGAGGGCGCGGCCTGGATAGCGGCAAGCGGCTGCGGGCTGTGGCAGGCGGCGAGGAGGTCGAGCATCTGCTCGGTGCGGCCGTGCCGCACCGGTGTGCCGCCGCTTTGCCAATCCGTGCCGTCACGGGTAAGTTCGATGGGTTCACCGCTGTAATCAATGCGGATATGCCGCACTTGCGCCGGGTCGAGGAAGGCTTTGCCGCCAGCCATGCGGGCGTTGAGCGCGAGAAAGAGCGCGAGCAGCGCCGCCCACAGCGCGAGTGCGCTTAACCGTAGCGCCGTTTGCGTTGCCATGCGAGATACGGCCCGATAATCAGCGGTAACAGCGGCAGGATGACAATCAGCACGATGGCCAGCCACAGCATTTCCCCTTCGGTGAGCGTGAGGTACTGGTCTTTCAGTTCCGGCGGGGCGATGTTGGCGTGGGCGCGGGCAGGCATCAGGCTGGCAAAGAGATTTTGCACCAGGGTGCTGTTGCCGCCGACGTTCAAATAATTGTCCTGAAACAAATCACTGTCGCCGAGAATGATGATGCGCTGCTTCCTGCCCTGAAAATCGCGTTCCAGCGCCCAGCCGAGCGGTAGCGGCCCTTTCGCCTCGCCCTCGTCCGGCATGATGACGCCCGCATCGGCATTCTTCTCTGCCCAGCTCTGCTTGCCTGACCACAGCAGCACATGGCGCGTCCAGTCGCTGGTCGGCGGGCTGTCCGGATTATCGGCGAGCGCGACCGCCGTCGGCAGCAGTGGCGCCTGCTTGATGCCATCGCTGACGACATCCTCGCCCAACTCCTCCACCAGCAACAACTGCGGATCATCCAGTCCGTAGCCCTTCGCACCGGCATCGACCACACTGCCTTCAACCAGGCGCAACCCGCTCAACGTCGCCAGCCACGGCGGTAAATACGGGTGCCGCGTATCCGTCGTAAAAAGCAGGCTGCCGCCGCGCGCAAGATACGTCTGCAACGCGCTGCCATGCGCCTGCGGAATCTCTTCCGGATCGGCGATGACCAGCACATTGACACTGCGCGGAATCTCCACCGTGCGCGTCTGATCCTGATCCGTGACCGTCGTTTTCGCATTGCGCACCCGTTCATACGCCGCGCGCCAGTTACCGCTGCTGTCCTGCCGGTAAGCGCGTTCGCCGTGCCCCTGCAAATGCAAAATCTGCACATCACTCGTCTCGCCGAGATTCAGCAGCGCCTGGGCAATCCCCTGCGGACTGGCGACATCAATCCGCTCACCGTGTGTACCGTCGGACAAAAACAACTGCCCCTCACGCGTGACCTCGCGCGCCTGCACTCGCAGCGGATCCGTGTCGGGATTGACAAATTCCAGACGCAAATTCGGCTGCAACACCCGAAACGGCGCGACCAAATCACTGAACCCGCGCCGCATCTGCGGATTGTTGCGCACAAACGCTTCCAGCACGAGCTCGCCTTGCAGGGCGCGGATTGCCGCCTCCTGCTGCGCCGTGAGCTGCAACAGCGGCTGATCGCGCAGCACCAGCGCGCGAGAATCATGCAGCGACCACCAGGCACAAGCCAGCATCGCCGCTACCATCAGCGCCGCCAGCAACCATCCATAAAAAAACCGAAAACGCATTAACAAACCTATAATCCCAAAACCAAAACACGCGCCAAGCGAGACAACCATGCGTTTCGCGGCGCATCCGAGAAACCATTGTAACGGACGGGAGAAGCCATGATAGAAACCTTTTGCGACGCCCTGCTCTTCGAAGAAGGCCTGGCCGCTGCCAGCGTCGCCAGCTACCGCAACGACCTGCAACTCGCCGCGCGCCTGCTCGACAAACCCGTGCACACCTTCACCGCCGCCGACGTGCAAAACGTCCTGGCGCGGATGATGGATCTGCAACGCAAACCCACCTCGCTTGCCCATATGCGCACCACCCTGCGTCGCTACTTCGCCTGGCTCGCCGAAAACGGCTACCGCCGCGACGACCCGACTGCCCGTCTCGAACCCGCGCGCCTGCAAAAACCGCTGCCGCGCAGCATCGGCGAAGCAGACGTCGAAAAACTGCTGGCGGCACCCGACCCCGCCACGCCAACCGGCAGCCGCGATGCTGCCATGCTCGAACTGCTCTACGCCTGCGGCCTGCGCGTCAGCGAACTCGTCGGCCTGCGCCTCGGCAACCTCAATCTGCAAGACGGCATCCTGCGTGTACGCGGCAAAGGGCAAAAAGAACGCATCGTCCCCATCGGCGAAGACGCCGTGGCTGCCGTCGAGCGCTACATCCATAGCGCCCGCCCGCAACTGCTCAAAAAACCGCTGGACGACACCCTTTTCCTCAACGAACGCGGCAAAGCCATAACCCGTCAGGCCTTCTGGAAACTTATCCGCGACTATGCTGCCGTCTGCGGCATCACCGCGCCCGTCTCGCCGCACACCCTACGCCATGCGTTCGCCACCCACCTCGTCAACCACGGCGCCGACCTGCGCGTCGTGCAAATGCTGCTCGGCCACAGCAGCCTCAGCACCACACAAATCTACACCCACGTCGCCGAAGCCCGCCTTGCCGGCATCTTCGCCGCCCACCACCCGCGCGCCTGAATCCGGCATAAACGAACCGTAACCTAAAAATAACATCATGACAGCACACATTTGTTGTCGGTAAGATACACGGCAAGAAAGCCCGGAAACCCACACAACAATGCGCACACTCCTCTGTCTGCTGGCCGCCGTATGGATTACGGCGGCACACGCTGCCTCGCCCAACATGGAACTGGCCAAATCCGTCTTCGATCCGCGCGTCATGAGCAACGCCGTCGAATCCCCCATCCCCGGCCTCTACCAGTTCGCCCAGGGCAACGAAGTCTTCTACATCAGCGCTGATGGCCGCTACGTCATGCAGGGCGAAATGATCGACCTGCAAACCCAAATCAACGTTACCGAAACCTTCCGTGCCGGCGAGCGGGTCAAAACCCTCGCCGCACTTGATCCGCAAACCATGATCAGCGTCCTGCCGAACGCACCCGCATACCACATCACCGTCTTCACCGATGTGGACTGTCCCTATTGCCGCGTCATGCAGCAAAACATCCTCGAATACACCCAGCGCGGCATCGCCATCCATTACCTCGCCTACCCGCGCAGCGGGCCGAACGGCGTCGCCGCGCGGCGCATGGCACAAGTGTGGTGTTCGTCCGACCGCCTGAGCGCCCTGCTGCTGGCGCAGACCGACCAGCCCCTGCCCAACTCGCGCGGCGACTGCACCGGCCTCATCCGCGAACAATACGCCCTTGCGCAAAAACTCGGGGTCAGCAGCACCCCCTCCATCATCCTCGAAGACGGCACCCTCATCCCCGGCTTCGTCGCGCCCGCCAACCTCGAAACCATCCTGAACAAACATCCCGACCAAATCCTCATCGAAAAAAGCAGCGACGAGGAAGCCGTCCGCCTGGCGGCACCGCCACCGCCGCCACCGCCCGTCGCCCGCTGATTACCGCCTTCCCGTATGGATTTCACTCGTCCCCCGCTATACACTGCGCGCGCAATAATCCACAGGAAGTAACAATCATGAACATCCACCTCTACGTCCTCATCCCGCGCCGCCTGACGAGCGCCCTCATGTACCGCCTCGCCCGCATCGAAAAACCGCGCTGGCTGAAAAACCGCATCATCGCCGCATACTGCCGCCTCACCGGTGCAGATACCGACTTCGCTGCGGAGAAAAATCCCTACGCCTACCGCAGCCTGAACGATTTTTTCACCCGCAGCCTCGCCGACGGTGCCCGCCCCGTCGCCCCGGAAAACAGCGCCATCACCAGCCCGGTGGACGGTCGCTGCGCCATCTACGGCTCCGTGGATACCGACACCATCCTGCAAGCCAAAGGACTGCCGTACCACGTCACCACCCTGCTCGGCAGCGGCGAATGGGCGGCATACTTCGCGGGCGGCAGCAGCGCCACGCTCTACCTCGCCCCGGACGACTACCACCGCATCCACATGCCCTGCGACGGGCAACTGCTCGCCATGCGCTTCTGCCCCGGCGACAAACACAGCGTCGCCCTGCCGCTGCTCGACAAAATCCCCGGCCTCTTCGCCGGCAACGAACGCGCCGTCTGCCTCTTCGCGACCCCCTTCGGCAAAATGGCGCTTGTCATGGTCGGTGCACTGAACGTCAGCAGCATCGAAACCGTGTGGCACGGTGCCGTTCTTGATCGCGGCAGCAAAAACGACTACGACTACCGCAGCGCCGGGCTGCACTACAAAAAAGGAGCGGAAATCGGCCGCTTCAATCTTGGTTCGACCGTCATCCTCTTCTTCGAAAACAGCGTCATCGCCTGGAAACGCGCCGCGCTGGACGACGCCCGCAAAATCCGCATGGGCGAAACCATCGCCGAAACGCTCTGACCCTGCCGGATGCACATGGCGGCAACGAGTGCGCCGGTTTGGGCGCGCGGACAATTAAAAGGAAAGATAACGGCGCGGCAAGCGCAGAAACAGCGTAACGAACGGCGCAACAGCGGCGACGGGGTTGCGCGCTGCGGGGTTCTTGTTGGGCGTACCGCTTCCGCATGACGACTGCCTGCGCAAGAAAAAATGCACAAAACATCATCATTGTTCATAACAAAACCACAGAAAACCGGGCTTGCACGCGATATTTCCCATTTGGGCAGGATATAATTTCACGCATAACATCAAAACTGCGCAAAAATATTTATTGAAAATATAAATAAACTTCAAAAAAGCAGAAAGAAACACAAAATTACGCTGGTAAGATCACGAAAAAATCGCAAAAACTTTATAAAAAATGATGCAAAAACAATAAATAGCAATAACAAAATAAAATAAACCTCCATCTGCTTGACACCCTGCAACACCCTCACTACAATCCACGCCCGACATCATTGATGTTATCTCCTCTATATCCTCCTTTGGTGGTTG
>ERZ772766.273-NODE-273-length-31772-cov-8.574739_pt1 | contig 31772 bp, 45 predicted proteins | sample MGYA00511379_ERZ772766 | MGnify/ENA primary metagenome ERZ772766 (study PRJEB29015, sample SAMEA2737895) | human oral metagenome | biome: human oral; feature: human-associated habitat; material: dental | place: China | collected 2116 ...
CGGTTGTGCAAACCCGACCTTTCGGTTGTGCAAACCCGACCTTTCGGTTGTGCAAACCCGACCTTTCGGTTGTGCAATAAAAATAGAATCGCTCAACCATGCGTGTTTGAGGGGTGTCAAAATCGCTCCTATATATATCTATATCTATTATTATTGAGAGAGAGAGTAAATAAATAAAGCGCCCCCTTTTTTCAAAACAATTTTTATTTTACCCCACTTTCAGGAAAAAATGTAAACAGTCTTTTTTTATGAGCCTGTTCACACAAAAAGAAAAACATGAGCTATACTAGAAATATAAAAATGAAAAACGAGGTACAAACCATGTTAAGTGAAAAACAAAGTAACTTTACTTATGAGACAGCAGGAGCTTTACATAAGATTGCAACTGTTGTAGATGATAAATACCATTCTGAGACGTGTATGTTTCCTGATGAAATTCTTTGGGCTTTGCGTGATGGTGGAAAGGAAGATTTAGCAGACGGACTAGAGGAAAGTTGGGAAAATGTTTCTCTTTATTCTTCCTTGGATAGTGGAGACGAGTTAATTCAAGACTTATCTAACAAAGTTGCCTATATCCGTAGCAATGCAGACTACCTTGCTTTCCGTCTGCAATATTTAGATACCACGGATCAACTTTACAAAATCCGAGCGAAATTGCTTGCGAACATTGAGAAAGTCAATGAAACTTTAAAACACGTTTATACTGACGACACTAGAGCAAGAATAATGGCAAGCCTTCAAACATTACATGGTATCTACGAAATTTTAAACAACAGCATTATTGCACCGTTGCTTGGCTTGGAAGGGGAGATTGTCAAAATCCAAGAGAGCTTTGACCTTGCTCCTTCAAACCTACCTGAGAAATACCGTAAAGCTATAGAGACTATTGACGAGGGCTTGGGTGGTGTTTATAACGATATGGTTATTGCTGTTACTGCTTCCAAACACACTCCACAAGAAGATGACTTGAAAAAAAGTATTTTTTCTGACGTATTCTTTATGTCCTATAGCCTTGCTTATTCAACTATCCAAGGGGTTAGACAATCTAGTTTGACAGTAATTACTGATATTCAGAATATTTGTGACAGAATTGAACGTCTGCTCGCAGGAGAAAGTAGTGTCTATGACTTTGTAGGAACATTTGCAAGTGCAAACTATGACGAAATGATCGTATCTTACAGAAACCAAGCAAAAGAGCTTGAACCACTCCGTCATTCTGCTAAAAAAGAGCTTCAACGCCTAGAAGCAGAACGTGAGGAGAAGAAAGATAGCAAACTTGATGAAGGGATTGAGACAATCAATTTGTTAATTCATCAACTCAATACTATTCTTGAAATGGCAGAAAAATGCCCTTACCACTACATGAATAACTTAACAGCATTGAAAGATAACTTGACTGTAGCAAGTAAAGAGTTGCTAGAACAGGGGATAGTCTAATATGTTGACAGAAATTCAGACAGAATATACTCAAAGGCTTCAAAAAGAAACCTACAATGTCTTTGAGCAGACTGCTATTTATTTTGACAGCATACGCAGACTTGATGTAGTCAAGGCGACTTTAGAAAACGTACTGACAGAAGCTCAAAGCCAAGAATTGAATAGCCAATGGAAAAGGCTTGACTTAGTAAATGGATCACAAAGCGAAAATGACTTAATGGTCGTCTTAATGGCTAAAAGTAAAACCATAAACGACAGCTCAGACTTTCGTGCTTTTCGTGATTATTTTTCAACCGTAATCAAGGCTGTAGTAATCAATCAATCGAATATCAGGTTCAATGAGACAGTCTTAGAAAACCTACGAGATAAAGTAAAGAGTACAGGCGCAACCCAACTTGAAAATATGTTGGAAGAAATTGAGCAAGTAAGGATTCACTTCCCTACATTTCTTTTGCACCCATTGCTAAAATTAGAGGAACGTATTTTAGAGGGAGAGGACGCTTTTGGGTTTAAGAGAGCGCCTTTCCCAGAAGAATACAAAGCTCCAATCGGAAAAGCTATATCTAAGATAGATGGTTCAAGGTGTAAGTTAAGTAATGCTTCATTCAGAATGACCTACATTTTAGAGTTTGATGTATCTTCAAAGAGTTATGACAAAAATTTTAGAATAGCCCATGAAAACTATATTCAGGAGTTATTAAACTTAGGCAAAAGTTTTCTAGTAGTTTCTAGCCACTCTTTAATGGCTATGACTTTGGGGAGTGAGTTGCGTGACGGTAAATTTGGACTTAGAGAATATCAAAGTTTCCTGAACGGTGGAGATTTTACCATCACAAACCCCCACACTCAATGCTTAGAGATTCTAGGCAACTATAAAAAAGTAGTTGAGAAAGAAAAAAATAGGCTTGAAGCAATCCGAGAAGAAGGAGACACTAGTATTCTCAATGAACTAGGACAGCTATATCTATTGAGTCGAGGAGTGGAAAGCGTCTTTCAGGAAATCTCTAGTGCCAAAGAAGAAAATGCAGAAGCCTACCACGAACTGATACAGCTTGTGCATGATGTAGAAAAAAATTCAAAATTCTATTAAAAAAATGTCAAAAACCCTTTATTTCAAAGGGTTTTTATGGTATAATAGTATTCGTACAGTAAAATAATAAAAAAAGCGCTCCTATTCTAAAAAAATCGTTGTTGTTCATCTAGGTTCGCTTTATTTGCCCCTCATTTGCTCCAAGAGGGGATTTTTTTTGTATAGGCGATAAATTATACCTCTTTTTCTTAAAATGGCGTACAGGCGATTTTAGGGGCAAATTAGAGGGTGTTAAAAAACAACTACTTCTTTCCAGAAATAGTTGTTTTTTTACTGATAGTTACTAATAGTGAAAGTTCTTTCTATTCTTTGTTATTTTCTTGTCCGAAATCTTCGAGACTTTCAGCGAACGCCTGAACTGCGTCAGTTAGGTAGTCAAATATGACTGTGAATACTTCTTCTGAGACAAGGGCTACGTCATCAGAATCCGTAGTGATAAGACGGATACTTTCCTTAACCTCTTTTGCTGAGTTAGAAACAGAATCCAATCCATCTGCATTTTTGATAAGGTCTTTTTGATCCATGTTCAAAACTGCAAGAGCTTTGTTGATAACATAGCTAGTTGCAGGTGGTGGAATCAGCAAACCGTCTCCTGCGAATGAGCCAAGGTGTTTTGTATCTGCCTTGACCTTTTCTAACAAGTCCATAGTTGCTAGAGCGTCCTCTGCCATAATTTCCATAACCTTTTTACGGTTGTGAACAAAATCCAACATATAGCGAACTCCTTTCAATTTTATTTACAATTATTATAACATAAAAGCTAGATAAGATAAAGGGGTAGAAAGAAAAAAAGCATATTAAATAATTTATAATATGCCTTTTTTGATTTATAAGCGACTTCTCCACTTGAACAAGTCCAGACGAATCCTGATTTTATTCAGGAAAGAGTGGTCGTGGAGTAAGAAGCGAATATCTGCTTTATCAAGTTCTCCCTGCCAGTTATCACTTGTCAGGAATTGTCCTCTGGTACGCCATCTGCTCTTATGAGTTGCTATGAAAACCTGCGTAATCTTCCCTAAGTGAAGGACTGCTTGCCCTTTTTTATTGTACTTGGTCGTAGGAACATTGATTAAAGCTCCATTCAGGATTTCTTTCAAACTCCCTTCGTGATAAGACTGTAGCATAGCTTTTCTCAGGTCGTTAGGGAATTGATATGTAAGGCGCTTGCCATTCAGCATACGCACCTTACAGAAAACATTGGCTTTTTTGTCGTAGTTCTCCTGCATTATCCCACCTTACGTTTCCACTCAATCTCCCAATGGAAATTAGAGCGATCATGGAAGGTTTCTTGGAGCAGGATTTCTCCGTCCAAGGAGACAATGGTTGCTACCCAAAGAGCAGAATAATCTTCCTGTAGTTGAATATCGGTAAACCAGTAAATAGGCTGTTTGTTGTTGACAGCTCTTACCTTTTCCTCAAACTTATTCATGTCATCTTGATTAAGTTTGCTGTCAAACCCAATACAGAAGGTTTCGTCTCCGTGGAATCCAATAGAATTGATATGTGTAAGGTCGTAGCGAGCTACGTTCTTAGGGTAGATTTTCAGGTGTTTCTTATAGCGACTACGCTTGCTACCGTTTCGTGCTTGGTATCTCTTGCCAGAACCCTTGTCATACTTGATTAAGTATTGATGGTAATGGTTATCGTGGTAGTAGATACCATTGTCAAAAGGTCTGCTTTCAAGCTCCTTAATACCGTTCGCAAGTTCAATAGGCTTTTCAACAGTAGTGATGTTAAGGGCAATCATGTTGCTATCTACTACTTGTTGCTTGCTAAGTCCTTTGACTTTCTCTTTAGGGTTGTTGTGAGCATACAGGGCTTTTATCCCTTCTTCGTTGTACTTGTAGGGGTTGAACCAAAGGTCAACCCTCAACCAAAGTAATTTTAGTTTATTCATACTTTCTTCGTTCTCCTATGTTTCATGTGAAACACTACATTTTCCCTCTGTTTCCAGTTTTTCTGAACTTCCAATCCTTTGGAATTGGTTTAGGAAGGATTGAGTTATCCTTCTTCACTTCTTCGGTTGGAGTAGGTTCATCAGGGTAGAGTTCGTTAGCAATAGCTTCTTTGTCAACAGGTGTTGTAGGCTCAGGCTCAGTATGTGAGATACGTTCCTCAATCGCTTCTTCCACTTCGTGATCTAGTTGTGGAGTTTCCTTTTCCTGCTCCTGTTCTTTCTCTTTGTCAAGTCCCATCTGCTTTATCAAGGCTTCCACTTTGCGCTTGCGAGTGCCTAGTATGTCATCTAGCTCTAGGGCTGTCATGGCATTCTTTTCTTCGTAACGCTTCCTGTACTCCTCAAAGCTCTCTTTGTGAACACTTGTTGTTTCGTAAGGTTGAGCAGAAGCAATAACAGGTGTACCCTTTGGTTTTTCTTGGCTAGGGATAACTACGTCCTGATCGTCCATGTCCTCGTCTATGACAGGACTTTTTTGGTGCTTGATAGCATAGCGATAAACCCCACCTTTTGTAATATTATCAGCGCCAAGGTCTTTAGGTTTGATATACCCATCTTCAAAAGCGTCCATAGGCACACGTTCATTGTAGTAACGTTCATCAGGATATTTTTTAATTGTGGAATCAATAATGTCATTGATGTTTTCGTCTGTCAGGAATACCCCTTGAACACGAACAAGGCTAGGGTTGTCCGACCACTTAACATAAGTGTCTCCTTTACCTAGCAAGCGCTCTGCTCCTGATTCTCCAATCGCAATATCACTCTCAACGCTGTTGGCAACCTTATAGACAATCTGAGAAGGCAAGTTAGCCTTGATTTTACCCTTGATAATGTCAGCTCGTGGTGTCTGAGTTGCAATGTGAATCAAGATACCTGCTGAACGGGCTTTTTGCCCCAAACGTTGCATTGAATCCTCTACCTCGTCTCCGTTTGTCATGATAAGGTCTGCTACCTCGTCAGCAATCAGGATAAGGTATGGCTCTCTCTTGTCAGGAGATACTTTTTGGTTATAAGTCTGTAGGTTACGAACTCCAATTTCTTCAAATAAGCTATTTCTACGCTCCATTTCAGTTACAACAGCATTGAAGGCGTTTTTAGCACCGTCCATGTCTGTGATAACGTCTGTATAGAGGTAAGGGCTTTTCTTGTAGGGCGTAAACTCTGTTTTCTTTGGATCAATAATGATAAACTTAACAACATCAGGGCTATTGTGCAAGATGATAGACAAGTAAATCATATTGATACCAACGGACTTACCAGAACCAGTTGTACCTGCTGTCAAGATATGTGGTGCTGTTGCGAGGTCATAAGTTCTTGGATTTCCTTCTGTATCAACCCCAACCAAGGCTAGCAATGGTGGTAGGTTTTTCTTGCCAATAAAGGCTTTTTTGTAGTTGGTATAAGCGTCAGCAGTAATCTTATTATCAAGTGGAATTTGAATGATAATACGACCTGCTTTTAGGGTAATATTTATATCCTGCTTACCAAGGTCACTTTCCAAGTTCTCCTTCATCTGCTCTGTACCCATGTTATTTACACCTTTAGGTTTGGTGTAAATAAATTGAGCGTTGGAGTTTGTGGCTCTTGAATCATTAAATTGCAGGTTGACCTTTTCGTTAGAACTGATAAAGGTTTCAAGCGACAGTTTAAGATTTTCAACTTCTTCATTTGCAAGTTTAGTTTGCTCTGCAATCTTTTCTTGTAGTTTCTTATCATACAGAACCTCAATATCCCAAGAGCTTTTTTCTTCGGTAAAGATACCTGTATCAATGATTTCAACTTCATCAGAACCAGACTTCTTGCCTTTGCCAAGAGCTTCTTGTAGTTTCTTCTGCGCTTCCTCAATCTTATAAACGTATTCTTCGGTTACGATAGCCTTTGCTTCAAAGAAATAGAACTCTTTTTCAGTTAGGCGCTCTGAGAAGGTAAACAGCTCCTCTGTCGCAAAAGTCAACTCACTAGGTAAGTCCTTGAAGAACGTACCTTCAAGTACCTTACGGATAGCCTTGTTTTTGGGGCGTTCGATCTTGACGGTTGCGATTGAAAGAAAGTCACTTCCATTCACTTCTTTTCTGGTGTGAACCTCAATATCCATACGTCTTAATATATCACGAGCTTTCACGTCCTGTTTGGAGTTTTTGACCTTGCCTTTGTCATCATAGTCCAGAACATTCAGCTCTAGGTTTTTGATAACGTCTCTACGAATAGCTCTTGCCATTCTATCGTCTTTAAAGGGTTGTAGTTCCCCTTCGTGATGACGAAAAGCAATCGTTACCAGATAGGCAAGAACAATAAACAGCAGGACAGCCAATAAAGCTGTTAGAATCCCCCCTAATGGCAGGTCTATTTGGATAAAGTTTTCTAGGTTTGCACTTACCTTGCTATCAGCTCCTACCGTCTCTTGTATCATCAAGGCTAGTTTCTGTAGTATGAACATGATAAGTTTAGTTGCTATAGTCAACCCTGCAAAGATAGCAACGGTAAATCCTAAACTCCATAATGCCTTAGAAGCCTTGGCGTAAGGATAAACATTCTTACCATTCTTGTAGTACCTCTGTAGCTTCTTTTTCTTTTTCTTCTTTGAACTTTTTGAACTCATAGGAACTCCTTAAAGTTTATAATCTTCATCAGTTTTAGGGAGACTGATAACTCCATAATGTTTTTCGTAGAACTCAATCAAGCCAGTAATTGTGCTGTATCGTGCTTGCTCCCAACCGTTCTCCACTAAGTGTAGGACAGACTTGCGAGTGATACCGATTTGTTGCGCTACAAAGTAGGCAGTAAACTTCCCTTCTTTCAGGTCATTTATAATACGGTTACACGCAAACTCAATCAGTTTTTCAATGTATTCTGTTTCCATGTTGCTCCTTTGTTGATTAAATAAATTATTATTCACAACTATTATATCAAAAGTCCTTTGAAAAATCAGCATTTTAAGAAAAAATATTCTTGAAAAAATTTTTGAAAAATGATAAAATGATTTTAAACAAAATAAGGAGTTCTAAAATGGGTTACAATCCTAATGATTTTTTTAAAAAGAGTAGTACAAATACAGGTGAGGTCGTGACAACGTATGATCCAAACGTTATCACTCGTAGAAGCGAACGTAAGGTCATGTCTAGCAAAGAAATTGCCGATTATTCAAGAGAAGCGACAAGAGGAACAGGGTTAAGGAACGCTCAATCAAACATGGGCTTATCTTCCTCTATGGGTAAATCTGACCGTATGACAGCCTTGCTTGCAGGTGTTAAGAAGGGCAGGTTCAAGAGTGTAGCCCAGATAGCTATGGCGCTCAACGTCCAAGAGCCTACTGTAAAGAAATATTTGAAAGAACTGAAAATAGACTTCGATTCAACAACAGGGAAGATTATTTCAGGAAATTAAAAAAGCGTGTTTCACAACACGTTTTTTTAATATTATAAAACAGAAATATAATACATAAACACAAAAATAGGTGTTTAGAAACACAAAAAGATAATAAAAATAAGCCAGAAAATAATCTAGCTTATTCTTCAATATTCTTCAAGGCTTCTTCAACGTCAAAGGCGTTCAAGATACATGAGAAGGCAAGGGCAATGTTGCCAAGTCCTGCGTGTGCTATCGTCATAAGTTTCTCACGTTGAGAAGGTGTCATGGAGATATTTAGACGGTTGTGGCGAGCGTCCTTCGTGATGGTATTCTTTACAAAGAATGTAGGCTCTTTGAGTGCTTCTTCAACGTCAAAAGCGTCAAGAATTGCCCCAATAGCTTTAGACTTGTTTTGGCAACCTGATTCAATAAGGCGCTCTAACTTCTGTAAGTTTGCGTCTGAAATGTTTGTTGATAGCTTTTCAGCTTTAGGCTCAGTAATTTGGAGCTTACGGAAGAAAGCGTTAGGTTGTTCTGTAGCTTCTTTCTTAGATTCATGTTTTGGCTCTGCTTTCTTTTTGGCAGATTTCTTAGCAACTTTCTTTTTAGGAGCTTCAACAGGTGCTTGATCTTCTGTGTCGATAGCGTCCAAGACAATAGGCTTGCTTGTTTTTGTTGGTTGTTTAGTAGGCAGATTAAATCCCATTTTGATTTCCTCTTTCTTAATTTCTGAATTATAAAATAGTGTTTCAAGATTATACTATTGTGTTGGATTGATTATAAAAATAATACTCCAACACAAAATGATAATCAGATTATGCTTAATTTATGCTACGTCAATAGCGTTCTTGATTGTTTCAAGACTTTCTTGTAGTTTGCTAAAGTATTTTTCAAAGCTCTTGTCACGATACTTAGAGCGCTTCATAATATCAAAGATAGTTTTGTTTTCCAAACTTGCGTCACGGAAAATATTTCGCTCCCAGATATTCGTAATGAACAAGTCATTATCCTTGGTCTGCTCTAGGTATTCATTTGTAGCAGTAACGCCATGAGTACCACCACCAGATTTTAACAAGTTCCCTACAAAGACTATTTTTGCCTTCATAATCGGTTCGTCATCATCATTGACAAGGTTATCATCATTTTTAAGAGCTTCTGCACGATTATATACACCGATAGCACCGTCCATTTCATCACGCCCTGAACCTGTGACAGCAATCAACAGGTCACTAGCTAGGTAGAAGCTATCAAGCAAGATACCTTCGCTATTGTGAGTGTCAATGATAACGTAGTCATAGAACTCACTTAGTTTAGAGCGTTTGAGCCAGCGTTTAAAGATCAATGGGCTTTTACGCTCTTTATGCTCAATATAATCCTCAACCTCTTTCAAGCTCTTAGTGGCTACAAGTAGGTCAAGGTTATCTTTAACTGTTAAAGGAACGACAGGCTTTTTACGGAAGATATTCTCAAAGAGATTTTCCTCAGAAGAAATATTCACGATTTCTCCTTCTTCGTTTTCCTGATAGACGAAACGCTTGGTAGTGTCTCCCTGACGGTTTGCGTCAATTAGTAAGACACGCCCATGATAAGCTAGGTAATCAGCCAATAATGTTGCGATAGCCGATTTACCAACTCCCCCTTTAAGGGAAGTAATAGTGACAACTTTCATAATATTGTACTCCTGAAATATAAGATTGTGGTTATCTTTTTGTGTTGAGAGATATTAAAAAATAATCTTCAAACACAAAAACATAATCACTTAACACAATTTAATAATAACACAATGAAAAACCTATGTCAACAGAAAAGATAAAAAAAGTTTAATTTTTTTAAAAATAAAAAAACCTTTATTTATATAGTTGTAAGATAAAAATAATAATGGTATTATAGATTATATAAAAACAACATAGAGAGGAGATAAACTTGCAAAAACATAGGATTGTTGAAAAAGAGTACATTGCCCTAACAGATGAAATCATGCAGTTTATTGAAGAAAAGAAACTTGCTCCCAAAGACTTTGTAGTAAGTGGAATGAAAATCGGAACGACCTCTAAAATCTTCTACACGAAAGATAAAGAGAAGTTCTTTAAGTTGCGAGGAACAGTTATCCTACAACTATGTAAAATCTTAGATAAACATAAGAAGGGCAAATACTTTGAGAAAAAACTACGAAAGATATTTGACCGAGACAAGCAGTTCTTTTACAAATGGCGAAAAGAATTGAAGGAGACAGACGAGGTTGGTTCTGCTATTGCAACCAACAGCATTAGACAGCTCTATACAGGAGATAAGGAATTTCACTTTAGCATAGCTAAGATGATCCAACTCCTAGACTATATAAGTGATTTAGAGATTGAATCGCAACGAAAGAAGGAAAAGGAAAGTGGAAGTAAGAAAGTCAATAAAACACGTTCCAACGTATGAGAAAACAAGGAACTATACAAACTTTGAGCGCTATAAAACGTTCGATATTGAAGGATTTTTTGGCGATAAGAAACTAAAGGTGGCAGAGGTGTTAAGCACTAAGCCATTGAAGTTGTTAGTAGAGATAGAGGAAGATAATACAATCTATCCAAAGTATCAAGATGGGAATGTCGCAAACAATACAGGCAGACTATTTCGCTTGTACCTTGACACGCCTTCTAACCGAGAAGTGCAGGCAGGTCAAGTCATGCGTTCAGAAAATCCTTATGTAGAGTTTGACTTTGAGGATTCATACGTCAAAGTTGTCTCTTATGAAAAGTTATTTGTCTATACAGGTGGGCTTGTCTTGATTGATAGAGAGCAAGAAAACTTGAAAGAATTTTATAGTGGGAGAGATTAGATGGTAGCTATTGAAGCAGAAAAAATACAAGGTCTAATGTTCTTTCGAGGAATTAACCAAGACTTGATTTTTGAAGAAGCAGAGTTTGAGACAGTCTGCGCTTATGAAAAGTCATCAGACGAGATACGAATTATCTTGCAAAACACCAAGGTTGATTCTCCTAACGAGGAAGAACTAGTGTTCGTTCGCTTGATTGGTTCTAATGGCAGAGGTTTGCCAGTAGATTCTATGAAAAGTGGATATAAGGTAACAATGGACGATATGGAGATTGAAAAAGTCACTCACGTTCGTTCACAACTAACGATCACGGTATCGTCTATTAAGTTGGGTAGATACAAGTTAAGTAGCGATAATAAGATTGAAATTGTAGATTGATAGAGAGGAGAACAGATGATTAGTAAGTATGAAGCCTTGCAGGAGCAAATTGAAAATCAACCTGCTTTGGGGCAACAAAAATTAAAAGCTATGTTACGGTTTTTGCAGGACGGTCAAGTAAGCCAGTCTGAGCTTGAAAAAATCCTGACGTATGATTACAAAGGCAAGACGGAAGATCAGTCTGAACTATACACTACGCTAGTAGGGTTAGTGATTGACCTTTACATCAAGAACAACGGTCAGGAAAACTTTTTGGAGCTATATAATAGCTTGCAGGGAGAGCCAGAACCAGAACCGATTCAACCTAAACCAGTTCAACCTGAACCAGTCGAGGAGAAAGAGAATGAACCTACAGAGGGCGATTCTACTATACACGCTCCACAACATACTGAACGGACACCACAGGCAGTTGCTCCAAGAAAAAGAATGAGACTAGCTTCTCCAAAACCAAAAGAGGAAGTCCAAGAGCCAGTAATTGAGCCTGTTGAACCAGTTGAGGAAGTCCTACCTATTGAGGAAGTAGCCGAGGTTGAGGAAGTTATGGAACAACCAGTAGCAACCGAACCGAAAGAACCAGAAGTTCAGGACGAGCCAGAGCTTGAAGAAGAACTAGAAAGTGCTGAGATTGAAGAACCAGAAGATACTGACCTTGAAGAAGAAGTTGAAGCTCCAGAGGTAGCTGATACAGAGGTAGCAGAAGAACCAGTTGCAGAAGATGATTCTGAGCCAGTAGCAGACGCAAAACCACGCAAAAAAGGTGGAGTTTTGAAGTATATTGCAGTTGGTGTTCCTACCGTCCTTGCGATTGGTGGCTTGGTATTTTGGCAAGTCAATGAAAACAACAAGGCTTCCAGTCTTGCAGAACAGGAAGTTGTGAAAATCTTGGAAGAAGCTCCTAAGAAGGAAGAAACAGCAACAGCTCTATCTAGTGGCGAGTTTGACAACAATGTTAAAGCGCTGACTACAGCTATTGATACTATCAAACCAAATGACAAGACAGGGCTTTCAGGATATTTTACTTTCGAGGACAAGCGATACATCATTCAGAAGTACGACCAGACAGGAACATTAACAGTTTTTGATCCAAAAGGAGAAAAGGTTGTTTATAATGACGAGTGGGTACAAAAGTTCATTGAAAACTCCAAGGCTAAAGCAAAGAAAACTGAGAATAAGGCAGGAGAAAAACCAAAAAGTTCTGATGATTCTTCTAAGAAAGAGGATAAGAACGCTGATTCAAACACAGTACAGACTAAGAAGAAGAAAGAGGGTAACAACTAATGAATTTGAAGTTTTCGGAGTTTAATGTTCAGGAGTGGTTATTCTTTGTACTGAAAGTTATCTTGGTGTTGGTACTACTCCTTTTGCCCTTCCAGTTAGGCTATTCATTCAAGCATTATTATCATGTATTAGGCTTTATGATACTACCTTTCACAGTAGGATTGATACCTGTACTTTTCAACTTTAAAACAGTTTGGAAGTGGGTAGTGTTTGGAGTAGGGCTGACTACAACGGTTGTTTGGCTAGGCTTTAGCTTGTTTAGTAGAACTTATATAGGCTATATGGGAGCAGACGGATTCAGGTTATTGGATCAAAGCAATCCTAACTTTGTATTTTCTGTATCGGATAAAGATAAGTCTGCAATCGAGGGTAGCTCATATATCGTATTTATGAACCCAACGTGTGAAGCGTGTCAGGCAACAGTTCCAAAGCTCCAAAGCCTTACAGGTAGAGAACAGACAGCTATTGTCTATGTGGACGTGACAAGTGCTTTTGGCGAGGAATATGTAAAGCATTTTCCTGATATTGACAAAGTTCCTTCTGTTTTCAACCGTGAGACAGGAGAAATCCTACGACTTGGCTATCATACCGATAGTGGGATTGAGATTTTAGATGAAAACATCAATAAAATAGCAGATGATACAAAACACTAGAAAGAGAGAATAAACATGGCTAAAACAGAAGAACAAATTAAAGAGGAATTTCTATTCATTGTTGAGAACAACAAGGAAATGCTAGAGAATGTTATTGCTTCCTACAATAACTTTTTAGCAGAATATCGTAAGTTCCTAGAAAAAGACTATGCAGAGCTTACCATCTATGAAGCGATTGAATCGGCAGAAAGCTACGCCCTAGAAAAAGACGAGGAAGAAGGTGGCACGTTCTATGCCGAGCTTCTAACGGATTGGTATGACGAGCAAGTTTTGGAATGGAAAAAGCGTCTTGATGGTTTGAAGGAGGACTACATGATTGAGAGCGTTCCAGTCATTGATCCAGAAGATAACGTGGATTGGGGCGATTACGTCCGTCCAGTCATCTATGATATTACAGATTGGGGCTTCCTAGTCGTTCCTGACGAAAAGCACTTGGTAGAAAATGATATTAAGGGGCTAGAACATATCGTCTATACGGTTGAATACTACAATTTTCCTATCTACTCAGAGGAAGATTTTAATCAGTCAGAGGAATTGCAGGAATACTACAAGAGCTACAAGCGATATGAAGCGCTGTTGCGTGAAAACAACATCACAGCAACCGATACTTGGAAGTTTGCTTTAAACCCTAACTTTACCTACGATAAGTGGGCAGGGCGTAAGGTAACAACACCAGAAGATACGCTTACTCTTGCTCAATATCTCAACCAATGCTTGCAACGTATCAGTAATGATATTGAAGAAATGCTAACAAGTGTAGCAAAATCAGAACAAGCTCACTTGTATTTGAAGGAAACTTACTATGATGACAACAAAGCAGAACAACTCTTTAAAACATGGATTGCTACGAAAGGCTATTAGTATTGGCTTCCTACTAACTTTTTGTGTGGTAGGTGTGGCTTGCTCAAAGCAGGTAGCAAGCGTAGATAACAATGCAGAAGTTCCAGAGAGTTTAAAGGTTCAAAAGGAAGAAAAAGGCAATCTTACCAAAGAAGAATACCAAGCGCTTAGAGAAGCCTTAGTCAAAAATGGGCTTTACATCAACAAAGATGATACGATTGGTGGGGTATTCAATCTTTCAGATGGATCAACTATGCGTGTTTATCGCTTAGATGGAGACGGTAATCTTTGGGGAGTAGTCAAAGTAGGAGAAAACCAAGAGAAAATCGCAGTATTTGACTATGTTTCTGTTCTGACCTACATTGAACGAAAAGATAGCGTAAGTGTGGAGTAAGTAATGGCTCAGAATTATATTTTTGTCCGTCTGAATTTAGGACGGTTGAACAAGTACGAAAAACAACGAGTAGAGCGTATAGTAGAGAATTTGCAACGGAAAACTGATGACAAAGACCGTTATGTGTTCATATCGTTGTTAGAGTGGCGCAAAATCGAGGACAGAATTGTATTGCGCCCTGATTTATACAAAAACCTAGAAGTTGATCTCGTCAATATGCCAGAAGAAAACATCATGAGAGGTGGGGCAGTTGGGAGTGAAGAATTTATGGGTTGGTTAGAAAAACTACCCAGAGACGACACTTTCCATACTACAGGCGATATTGAGATTGACGGTTCAGTCTTTTGGGATAGTCCAGATGAAGGGTAAGTAAGAAATGTTTGAAAAATTTGGAATGTGGCTAGATGACCTAGAGGATTTAGTAAAAGCGTCCGATTGGAAAAAGATTACACTAGTAACGATTATCCCTGTAATCGTAGCATTTATCTTAGGTGGAGTTTTCTTTTCTAAAAAGGTAACAGTAACACAGGCTTACACAACTGATGAAGTAGGTAAGTTGTTCTCTACCCAGGATTTGCCTACGCAGATTGGGAATATCGAAAACAACGAGCTGAAAGTAGTTCAAGGTCAACTAGCAGATATTCAAGTAGAGCAAGAGAAAGATAAGAATGGCGAAGATACGGACTTTGCATTGAACTTTACGAAGTTAAACGCAGATACAGACCTTAATAATTTCTTTAAAACTCTTATTGGAATCCGTTACGATACGAAGGTAGATACAGCTTACAAGAGCTTGAAGCCTTATTTGGCTTCTAGTGCAAGCTCAGATAAGCCTGCTGATGAAGATAAATCTAAGAAAAAAGAAGGCGAAGCTGACGCTGATTTGAGCGTACAGCAGAACATTTACAATCTTCTAGCTTCTCAGTCTTGGGGTAAGGAGACACAATCAACTACAGCTCTAGCAAGCCCTGTTATGGTATCGGTTATGAGTGGTTCTACAAGCGCTAATAGATACTTTCAGGTGCTAGTTCCTGCAACGAATGATAAGCGAGAATTTGCCTTGCTTAACTACATTGTTAAGACGAATAAAGAGGGCAAAGTCCTTGCTTGTACCTATACAGGAGCGTTGCAAGGGTATTCTGATATGAATACATACTACAAGAAAATAGCTGACCTTTTGCAAGGAAACACAGTCCGAGACGACAAAGGGGGCTATAATGCTAACGAGAATAAAGAAGATTTTAGCCATCACAAAGTAGGAGAGTGACAATGAACAGTTTAGTAAAAAGAATACTACTTGGCTTAATCGGTTTAGTGTTGATTGGTACTGCTTGTTTCTTCCTGTTTTTTAACAAGAAAAGCGCAGGGAATGACTTTAAGTTAGAAGAAGCAAGCGTCCAGACAACGACTACGCAAGAGGAGACGACAGAAAAAGTTGAACTTATTGCTAGTGATCCACAAAAGGAGCTAGAAAAAACTCTTGAAAAACCGAATGAACAAGTAACAGGGGAGCAAGCAGAAACAACTAAGAAGATGATTCAAGTCATGGTTGACGCTCTTGAAAAAGCCCCTAACAAGCAATCTATTGTACCTGATAGGCTCAATCACGACCTATCAAGCTATCGTAGAGACTTAATGATTATCAAGGAGAAGATGATTCTGAAATACAAGTATGACGCTTCTAAAACTAAGGTTTTTAAGTCTAACTTGGACGGAACACTACAGTTTACAATCACGTTTACTGATGGAAAGAATATCCTAGTTTACTCAGGGAACTATGACACCGTGACAGAGCAGATTCAACTTGCAACTTACAGGGAAGGAGAGTAGATATGGCAGAAGTAATTTCAATTCAAGACTATACTTTGGCAGGTTTAAACTTTGCGATTCAAAATGTAGCAGAAAACAAAAAGCTCTTTGGAGCTAACCTAGAAACATGGCTACATAGGATTGATGACGCAGGGGGAGACCTATCTGATGAAGATAAGAAAGTCTTTGGCGAGCAAAAACAAGCAATCCAATTTGTACCCACTTGGGGTATCTTTAGTCAGGAAGATATTGAAAACGAACTAAAGGCGCTATGCGGTCTAGTTGTACCACTTAACAAACTAGAGGATTGGGGCAATCATAACCTAACAGTCCTTGAAGAAGGAGAAAAGGAAGCTGACGCAGAGGATAAAGAGCTATACTCTAGTGTTATTAAAGCTATTCAAGGGTTTGTGAAGGAAGTCAATGACCTATCTAGCGAAGTCTCAGAGCTGACGGAACACTTAAAGCGTTCAAGAGAGCTGATGAAGGTTGTCTAAAGCAAAAAAGCAAGTTCACAAATAGCTTGCTTTTTTTGATACAATAAAAATAGACAACGAAAGAGAGTAGATAGATATGGTTACGATTAAACGAAAATCAGAAAATAAAGATGATTCATTAAGACAAGCAACCCTCATGTTTGAAAAACGTTTTGACTTGCAGGACTTTACAGCAACTTTGATTGAAGCTGAACCAAGCACAATTAAGGAGCTTGTAGAAGATTATCTGCATACAGAGGGCTTTCCTAAAGGCGTGACGTATATAGACGTGGATTGGCACTTAAAACCACGCCTGAGAGCGTCTTATGACAAGTGGGTAGAATTAGGTATCAATGAAGGCTATATCGCAGATGATGACCTAAGAGACGGTTTGAGAGAGTTTTTTGATACAGGGCGAGCAACGGAAATGGCGTTGAAAGAATGGAGTAAAAGCCATCTATTAGATTTAGAAGTAGTCCTGAATGAAACACTTGAAAAGTGGGAGCATAGAATGGGTGGCTCAGAAGAATTGCTTGATAACTTTTATAGACTGTTTGACGCTATGCAGGTCAACAAGCTCCTAACTGAGAATATAGACAGTTATCCTGAATTGGTTGAAGAATTTAGAGACAAAACCAAGGAAGCAGGGCTTGATAATGCGAAGCTCAACAATACTCATTACAAAGTAAAGGTCAACACGCAAGGAAACGAAAGCGAGATTGTCCTTTTGATGACGTTGATCCTGAACATAAATAGACCACAAGCGCTAGATAGCATACCTAAAATGACTGCTGATGACTTTAACACGCTCTTATGCTTGCCAAGTATTTTTAGAAAGCTCAGTAAGACGGTTGAATTGCTTGATAGCGTGACCGAGTGGGAAGAAAGAAACAAGCAGATTGCGTCTGAGAGAGTGGCTATCCAGAAAATCTCCCAGAGATTGACAGAGGGATTCAATCCAGATGAAATCCTGCAACATTTAGTAGCAACCCCTAGTCCAGACAACCCTTACTATAAGAAACTTGAAGTATTGGCAGAAGAACGTCATGTGTCTGTTGAAAAATTATTGGCACAAAAACCAAAAGCAACTCTAAAATTTAATGGAGATATGGCTGAATTATCAAAGAAATTACTTGATACCAAGCTGTCAGAGTATAAAAATTACAACAATTTTATATTAGGAGAAAAAGAGCTAATCAACGCTCTATGGCTAGAAGAACCACTAATAAAATCAATAAACATTGAGTTTATAGGCTGATAAAAAAGAAAAAGTATTGTTTTATATTTTATAAAATAATACTTTTTTTGAGTTTATCTCTTGTTTTTTCAAAAGAAAGGTGGTATAATCTAAAATATCTTAGAAAATAAAAAGGGGGTGAAGAAAAAATGAAGGCAAAACGTGATATTTACGAGCCAATGGCAGTTGAACTTGGTTTGACTAAAAAGGCTTCTAAAGAAGCAGTTGAGTTTGTATTCGCAAAAATCGCTGAATACTTGTCAGAAGGTGAACACGTCCGTATTGATGGCTATGGTACTTTTGAAGTTCGTAACCGTGCTGAACGTAAAGGGCGCAACCCACAAACAGGAAAAGCGCTCACGATCAAGGCAAGAAAAGTACCTGCATTTAAAGCAGGTAAAGGCTTGAAAGATAAAGTCAATGCTTAATCTTTTTGGAAAATAAAAAAAGGAGATATAACAAGTAAATGTTAAAATCAAATGAATATAAGGCTTACGGTTCAATCCGTAAAACAAAATTTGGAGCGTGTGGAGTAATCTTGGCGCTTGCTATGTTGGGTGTTGCTTTTGGAAGTAATACTGTATCGGCTGATGAAGTAAAACCTACTACACCTGTTGCTGTAGAAAAGAAAACAGAAGTAGAAGTACCTGTTGCTCACGACAACCTTGACAAAGCTGTAGCAGAAGCTAAAGAAGCAGGCGTTAAAGTTGAAGTTGGAGCAACTCAGGATAAAGGTGTTGCAACCTCTGAAACAGTCGCAGAAAAGAAAAAAGAAATTGAAGCTGATTATGCGAAGCAGGAAAAAGAAGTCAAAACCGTGACTGACAATTATTCTTCTAAGGTAGATAAAACTACTAAAGAACGTGAAGTAATTGAAAAAGAAAACAAGGCTAAACAAGAAGCGTATGACAAAGCTGTAAAAGAACATGAAGCAGAAGTCAAACGTATTGAAGCTGAAAATAAAGCTATTCTTGCTGATAATGCTAAGAAAGAAGCTGATACCAAAACTGAAAATAAGCGTATTGCAAAGGATAACGGTGAAAAAGAAGCAACCTACAACAAAAACTTAGCTGATCAAAAAGCCTATAATGAAAAGGTTGAAAAAGATAATGCTGGTCTAAAAGCTGATTATGATAAGAAGTTGGCTGGTTACAATAAAGAGTTGACTGCTTACAATAAGCAAAAAGAAGAACTTGCTAAGAAGGGTGTAAAAGCAGAAAAACCTCATATTAAGGTTTATGGTGATTATGATGAAAGTCAGCGTGGAAGTGTTAATTATTATGGAAAATTGACTGCTTCTTTTGAAGGAATTGATGGTCTTACAAAAGTAAAAGATTATATTGGACTTCATGATGATACTACAATTAGTGCAAGTCGCCCTGATCTTCTTCGTGATGTAAATGGATATTTTAAACAGATTTATAATCCTAAAGCTGGTGATTCATTTACGTTACATAATATTGCTGAAGATGATAAAGGTCAAAAAATTTCTGCTCGTTTTACTTTTAATAAAGTAGAAGCTGAGTGGCAGGAAAATGGAAAACCTTTATCAGCAACTAAGATTACAATTCACAAAAAGGATAATAGTGGTTCTATTAATTTTGTATATGGAAATTTAGTTGAATTTAATACAAAAATTGATTATTTCTATGAAAAAGGTCATAAAAAAGTGAATTTGGCTATCGTTTCAATGTTTAATGACGTTGATTATGGTCAAGAATTTAACATGACTTATGAAGATGGTTCGGAAGGAGTTGTTTTAAATCCGAATGGTTCTAAAGTAGAAAAAGTATCTCGTAATGGGAAGAACTATTATAAGGGTGAATATAAGACAGCTTGGAAAAATGATGTACCTGATCTTGGTGTAAAAGCTGGTGATCTTGGATATGATAATGTTAAAGATGAAGCAGATATTCCACTTGGTTCAGTAGTTTCTGTTGGTTATGGTTCTACTTTGAATTTTGCTTATCATAATGGAGAAGGAGTTCATTCTGCTAAGAAAGTTGCTTTAGAGCGTAAATGGGCGAAAAGTAATGCAGAAAAAGAAGGAAAAGAAATGCCTTCTGATGGTTCTATCTTTGGAGATAGTGGCTGGGCAGTTGGGTTGTTTGGTAAAGCAAGTGCAACTGTTCCAATCAATATTTTGACTAAACCACCTGTTGAGCCTAAGTATCAGCCGAAAGATACTAAGGAAATTCCTAAACCTAAATTGGAGAAACCAAAAGAATTTGTACCTCGTACAACACTTCCAACTCCACCTGCTCCAACTCCACCTGAGAAGAAAAAAATTCCTGAAATGCCTTTAGTTCCTACTGTAAAAGTGAACTATTCACGCTTGCGTGTAAAACCATCAACTCCAAAACCTGTGAAGGCTATTACAGATAACTACGCAAACAATATCAATGGTGCAAATACATTTGATAAGAATGTGAAATTCAGTCTGACAACTGACTACAAACCATATTCAACGTTTACTACTGATTCTAAGACTTATGGTAAAACATGGGCTATGGTAGATGATGTGCAAGATGGTGCTTACAAGGTAGATGATAGTAAAATCACTATGAAGAATTCTGCTGCTAAAGATGTTAAGGCGTTGTTTAATATGTATCATGTCCTTTCTGAAAAACAACGTACAAAAGAAATTCAAAACATTTTGAAAGAAACTGGATTGAATCCTAAAGGTGAGTTCTATATGTTTGTAGCGAAAGACTCTGCTTCATTCTATAAGAATTATGTAAGACAGGCTAAGAATATCACGATTGATCTTCCTGCTCGTTTATTGGTAGAAAAAGGACAGCTTGTAAAAAATGATTTCCATCAAATTGATTTTGGAAATAGTTTTGTTTCTAATTTGGTAACAGTTCAAGTTCCTGATTTGAAACCTGAAAAACACGCTTTGGATCAAAAAGATGATAAGAAGATTCGTGATGGTCAAGAAATTCAAATTGGCGAATACCTACGCTATCTACTTAATGGCGTGACCGTACCTTCTAAACACGATTCACTTTATCAATATGACGGTATTGATATGCTTGACTTGAAGCACGACCGTTACACAGGTAACTGGTCTGGTGTCATTCGTGGTACAGAATACGTTGCTGAAAAAGACCTTACATTGCCTTATGATGTAGTCTTGTCTGACGGTAAAGTGGTTAAGGCAGGAGACAAGATTGCTAAAGGTTCTGCTTATGCGTTCCAATTTGAGTTTAACCAAAGTACAAACTCTGACTTTATCAAGAAAATTGTTAAAGTAACATGGAACGAAAAAGACGGTAAGTGGGCTTACACTATTGACAAAGAGTTCTTGAACTCACTTGGTGTTAAAGGTATGTTTGACGCTGATTTCTATATCGAGGTTGAACGTATTGCAAGTGGCGAAATCGAAAACAAATTCGTGAACATTGTCAACGGTCAAGAAATGGTAGCGAAGGTAACTACACATACACCTGAACCACCAAAACCAGAAGAGCCTAAGAAACCATCATTGCCTAATACTGGTACTGCTTCAAGTTCACTTGGATTTATCGGTGCATTTGTAGGGCTTCTTGGTCTTGCTAGTCTTAAACGTAAACACGACTAATTTATAGTAGCAAAGGGCGATAAAATAACATTATCGCTCTTTTGTTTTAACTTGAAAGCGGCTGATAGAATATGGTAATATATAAAGTGTAGATATTAAAAAATTTTAGGAGTACAAAATGAAGATTAAAGGTTCTATTGCGTTGCTATCCACAGTAACGTTGCTCACTTTTGGGAGTGGGGTAGGGGTAGTCCATGCAAACAGCGCTAGAGTAGCTCAAATTGCGCAACTAGAGAAGCAAAGAGACGAGGTTGCGAAGAAGAATGGTGTAACTAGCTATGCTAGTGATGGACGTTGGTATTCTTTGGTAGAGTTAGAGGATAAGGTTAAGGAGCTAGAATCAAGCCTTACACAACTAAAAACGCCTTACTCAGAAAAGAACACTATCAAGGTAAGTCCTGAGTATGTAAAAGCTCTAAAAGACTACTACAACTACAAGAAAAGCGATTCTGAACAGGAGCAAGCCTTATCTACCTTGAAGGCAGAAAGCAAGAAACTGCGTTATCAGGAAGATAATTTTGTGTCTAATAGCGTGGATCAAGTAGGTGTTTATGATGTAAACAATCTACCTAAAGAAGTGAAAGTAGAGTTGAACTACTTTGCTTTGTCTATGCTTAATCAGGTAAGAAAACAAGCAGGTTTACCACAACTGACGCTTTCTAATTCATCTATCGACTTTGCAGACAAACTTTCTACTAAGGTTCGAGAAGCGAGTAGAAGCGCTTTTGACTGGCACTATGTAAAAGGTATCAATGATGTAGCTAGAGAATATGGCTTGCCTACCTCTAGTAAGGCAGATGAAGAAAAAGAAATGGGTAGCCAATTCTACGAGAACTCATTTTCTTCTAGTGTTAGTACAAATGAAATGACGAAGGCAGAAATGAAAAAATGGATTTACTACTCTATTGTTGAATTTCTGTATAATGGCTATGAGTTTTCTCATGCTCAATCAATCGTAGGTGTCAACTATGGTAAGCCTTCTAAGAATGAATACCTTGGTGTCTCAGTACGCTCTTTGAAAGATGGTTTTAGTGTAAGCTATATCACGGTGTCTGATGAAGATATAGCAAAGGCTACAAAATCTAACTTTAGCACCTCTAGTCCTGCAAACACTACTGAGAGTAACCGTAAAGCCTTGATAGCTCAGAAAGAAAAAGAATTGAAGTCTGTTAAAACTAAGTATAACAGCTTGAATACAGCGTATAGCGAGTATGAAAAACTTGATAAGCAGATTGATATTTTGAAGGAGCAGGAAAGAAAAGAGAAAGAGGAGTTAGAGAAGAAAGAAAAGGAAAAGCAGAATAAGAAGAATGTTGCTCCTGCGAAACCTTCTCAACCAACACAAAAACAGGATAAACCTAAACCGAATACGTCTGCTCCAAAACAGGATAAGCCTGTAGCAAGCAAGAATGGTTGGGTTAAAGAGAATGGTTCATGGTACTACTACAACAATGGTAATCGTGTAACGAATGCTTGGGTAAGCTCTTATTATTTAAAATCTGATGGCAAAATGGCTGACAATGAGTGGGTGTATGATCCAAACTACAGCTCATGGTTCTATTTGAAATCAGGTGGAGCTTATGTAAATAGTGCATGGTATTATGATTCATACTATCGTTCTTGGTACTATTTCAAGTCAGGTGGATATATGGCTAAGAATACTTGGCAAGGTTCATACTACTTGAAATCAGGTGGAGAAATGGCTAAGAATGAATGGATTTACGATTCATACTATAACGGTTGGTACTACTTGAAATCTAATGGCGCTTACGCTTGGTCTGAGTGGGTGCAGGGTAGATATTGGGTAGATTATTCTGGTAGATGGATATAAAATTAAAAGTCAGTTTTCATACTGGCTTTTTATTTATTTTTCTTTAATCAATTCTAAGGGCGATTTTAGACGCTCTACGCTCGTTTAATATTTTATGGCATAAACGGACGCAAACATGGATAAAACGCAAGAGAGAGGACGAGAGAGGGCAAAAACGAGCATATCTACACTTTGTTTTCTAACGCAGGGATAAATAAGGGTAAAAAAGGCGAGAAATGAACCAAAACACAAAAACATAATACAAAAACATAAAAAAATAATAAAAAGTGTTGACAGAGGATAAAAAGAGGTGTATAATATAATCATAAATAAGAAAAGAGGAATACTTATGGAAACACAAAATGAAAAGGCACTAGAACAGGCTCAACTTTTGGAAGATATGTCAAAAGATTATTGGGAATTAGTAAACCAAGAAAGCAGTCAAATGTTTGTAAACGCCCAGCGTTTAAGTGGTCTTACAATTCGAGCGATTGCATTACAAGCAGGAGCAAGAGCATTAAAGGAACAAGTAAATAAAGGGGAATAGAAAAACAAAGGAGAAAAACAATGGAAGAATTAAGACGAAAGTTTGCAGAAAATCTATACGACAAGGCTTGTGACTTGGCGAATGAAGATATAGAAAACTTGGATAATGGAGACGACCTTGACGCATATTTGTTCGAGCAGAGAGTAATTGCTATCTGCGAAGCTGTGTTTAAGGAAATGATTTTTGTTGAAGCAGGGCTATTAGAGAAGAAAATTTTTGCTACTTTGCCAACAGATCAAGACGGTGTTATGAGTGAGGTAAAAAAAGAGCTACCACCTGCATTACAGAAAGGACAGAAAGAATGAAAAAATCTGTAAGGATAACACTCACGCAAGATGAATACAATCATCTTCTTGCTTTGAAAAACTACCTTGGGTTAAAATCTTTAGTTGAGACTGTTTCTTTTTCAGTAGAAAAGGAAATCAACCAACACCAAGGGAACTCAACTTACCTATACTATTTAGAAGAAGCTAGAACAGGAGAAAAACAATGTTAGAAAATGTTAAAATCGTTGCATTGGCATTAAAAATCATCATTTGGAGCTTGTTTCCACCAACGCTCCTGTATGCAGTCACAAGAAACATGACGCTTTCAGTTGGATTGTGGTTTATAATCGCAGTTGTTGAAGTATTGTCTGAGATTGCTTTTGCTGTTCCATATAACGAGCAGGATTTTCAGAATTTTACCGTTGAAGTATCAGGAGAAAAGGAGTAAAGATATGCTGAGAATCATTGCGTTTATCGTTAAGCTGTTTGTTTGGAGCTTGCTTCCTGCTTTAGCCTTGTATCTAGCTACAGGGAGCGTTACACTATCAGTTATGCTTTGGATCGTGACAGGGAGCGTGGAAGTTCTATCACGCTTAGAAGTCCACAGAGACCTAAACAAAAACAATGTGAAGCTAGTTGAAGATTTTGGGAGACTAGCAGACCGAAAGTAAAAGGGAAAGAGGGAAACTTATGGCAGATAAAGATGGTTGGCATATAGTTTACGGAAAAAACGTTTATGTAAAAAGTGGGAAAGTCGTCTTTGGAACAACAAAAGGCGAAAACAATTCAGAAGTCACTTGTTATCCTTATGAGTACAACAAAGACCTTGACTGTTGGGTTAATATTTCTGGGGAAGTAACTCTATCAGCTTACAGGGCAGGGTATAAAAGAGGAACTAAGTGTATGAAGTAAAAGAAAAAACTAGAGGGGCAACCCTCTTTTTTGTTCCCCTGCAACATAAAAAAATAATAAGAAAACATAAAAAAATAATTCAAAATAGTTGACAGCGATTATAAAAGGGTGTATAATATAAACATAAATAAGAAAACGGAGTTTTAACTATGGACTACTACTTAATCGAAAACCACCTTCACTTTGCTATCGTAGAAGAATATGTCTTGGCAAAAATTAAACGCTTGAACAAAGGGCTTGATATTTACAGCTTATACACGATCAAAAAGTTGAATGATGAAGATAATTGGGATAACATTATCAATACTAAGCACGAAACTACAAACAAGCGTTATACCAGTATCGAAGATGAAGAAGAAATCAGAGATTATGGTTTTGTAGAAGAATAGACAGAGTGACGTCATAAGGAAAGGGGGCTAAGTGTGAAAATATTAGAAAAAATTATTGACTTTCCAAACAAGGAGTGGGGAGAGGATAGAATTTTTGTTGGGAATGATATAGCAGGGGTTATTGATGGTTCAAGCCCTATCAATGTTATTTCAATCCCCCCTTATCACTCACAAGCAGAATGGTTATCAGATAAACTTGCGAAAGAAATACTCTTGCATAAGGAAGAAAGATTGCCTAATATCTGCAAAACTATTACAGACGCTTTAAAGGGTTCAGAATCAAACATTTTAAAGCGATTCAATGAATATAATTTGCCTTGCGCTGTATTATCAGGCGTACAAGCGAAAAAAGGTAGATTGTATGGATTTGTAATAGGGGATTGTACCCTTACTTTGCAGTTGCAGAATGGGGAGATAAAGATTTTCACGGACAAAAGGATCAATCGTTTTTCAAACCTGACAAAAGAAGCTAGAATGAGAGCGTCATTATCTGGGGAAGATGAAAAAGAAGCAGTAAGACAACAAATGACAAGAAATAGAAGGTCTATGAATACAGAAAATGGGTTCTGGACGGTTGCTTTAAAAGGAGAATATCAAAAACAATTTGTTGAATGTGATTACAGAATCGAGGAAGTGAAACGGTGCTTACTGTTTTCAGATGGCTTTGAACGTGGTATTAAGAATGGACTGTATTCTCTTTCTGATGTTTTAAAGGGCAGAGTGAGCTTATCTTCTGCTCTTGATGAACTTAGGAAATGGGAAGGAAGTTTTATCAGGTCAGAGGTAAAAAAACATGATGATGTTAGTGCATTGTTGATTGAATTGTAAAAAATGGAGTAGAGGGCTTGATAATGAAGCTAAAACAATACATTGAGATTGAGTTTAAACCAATAAAGGATAGCCAAATGGTTATTGAACTACTCTTAGCAGGTGGAGGACGTCGGATATTTTGGGAATATGACAACTTGCTAAAGGAAAAGTATGGAGAGTGTGAGGTTGTAGGTTTAGAGAAGAATGATAGGTACTACAAAATCAAACTCAAATTAGAAGAACAGGAGAAACAAAATGACAAAAGATTATCTTGCTGAAAATCTTGCTCAATTTGAAGATTGGAACGATAGCGAACGCAATATCTTGCGAGCGATTTGGGAAGAACTAAAGAAAACAGATAGCAAAAAAGTAGAGTTAAAACTTGACTACCTAAAAGACACTTGTATTTTAAGTCAGGAACACGATACATGGGATAGCATTTTGGAGACGTTCTCTAAAAAAGCAATACGTTTGAGATACTATGGGAAAAGTTTAATTGTATCAAGTTTTGTCTCCATCAACATTGATCCAGAGTGTAACAGAATGACTATTGAAACATTTGATATAAGCAACCTTGGTTTTCCTGTTAGTGAAAAAACTATCGCTTTAGAATTTCTTAATAAGGTTATGTTGGAACTTTGATAGAGTAGAAAGGGAATATTTTGGGTAAGTATATCATTGACAAGCTGAAAGACAAGCGTATTGATATTGACCTTGGGGGGCATTGGGAAAACCTGATGGACTATATCAAGGCAGAATATCCGTCTTTCTATACTTGGAGCGACAAAGAAAAAGATAGGTGGATTTTAGATAGCTTTGAGTTTAAGGAAAGCAGACTAGAAAGAGCAAACTATCTTGACTATGGATATGTCCGTGAATTTTCAGATGGGAGCAAAGGTTATAGGCTGAATACCAATATCAGGAACGACAATGACAAAGAGGAGCTTGACTATTGGTTGCAGGGAATCGCTAAGAAAACAACTACTGCATTAGAGCGTTTGTATGCTATCTTCTATAGTGCTGAGAAATTCATGCGAGAAAGAAAGATAGAAAGAATCAATAGCGCAAATGATGTGATTGAAGGTTTGTATGTTTCCTTTGTTCTTGAAAATAATGTATTTGTTGTAGAATTTGTCAGTATGTTTGATGAATCTTGTAGAACCGTTGCGTCCTTTACCAGAAATAGTATAAACGAGCCTTTAGTACCTAAAGTGGAGCTGTTAGACTTTTATAACTATTTTAGTGGAATTATCGCTTATACTGACAGAGCTTGGGAAGAGATCGAAAGTTATTTTGAAGAAAGTTTAGAGGAACTAGAAAAAGACTAGCTATAAAAAGCTAGTTTTATCTTAATCTCTAAAAGCTCATATAAGGGCATATAAGCCATTTTAAAGCAAAGTGGCATAATTCTAGGTGGAGCTTCTAAAAACGTGACAGGAGCTAAAATAGGGGGCAATAAGGACGGAATAAGCAGAAAGAGAGGTTTGCTATGTGGAATAAAGGGAAACTGACGTACAAAGGGCAAAAGGTTGACTACTTAGCCAAGGTAAGTGATGAACCTTCCCCAGATGGAATTGATAAAGGGCGTGTTTACAACCTAGATATATCTATCGGAGAAGAAACAATCGTCTCCTATGACAGAGGTTGGGAGATTTGTCCTGAAACTGCTGAACAAGAGGGTATTTTAGAGGAAGTCTTGAATATCCTGACAGAAAATTGAACTATGGAACACTCTAAAACGCAAGAATTTAGGGTGTTTTTATTTATAACACAAAAAAATAATCAAAATATTATAAAATGCGTTGACAAACTATATAAAAGAGTGTATAATATAAACATAAAGATAATTAAAGGGTACGCAACGCCCTATAAAAAGGAGAATCGCAATCATGGACGCAACACTACCAGTAGAAGTGCAAGGCTACGCAGATGAAATGATGAAGCAAGTGACGGAATACATGGATAATCTTGGTGCTAAACGTATTGAAGAAGCTAAAGAAAATGAAAAAGGTTATCGTGACAGTCTAACAGCCCTGATTAAGTGGTGTATTTCAAAAAATGTAAGCGAAGAAAAAGTGACTGCTCTTAAAGAAACGCTAGTTGTAAACCTCTATCGCTTACAAGAAATCAGAAAACTAGCTGAAAGTCAGGCTACGAATGATGAAATTAAAGTAGTATTTACAGAGCTAGGAATTATTTAAAAGGAGAATCGCAAACATGAAAATTCAAGTTAATAGACTAATGACTTACGAGGAAGTAGCACAGGAAAATCAAGAACTGCTGAAAAACCTGAACAGCAGAATCAAGTCTGGGGAGTTGACAATTAAATTTGCGCCTGATTTTTACTTGTATGATGTTATCTCAAAATTAGGGAATAGTCACCCTACTAAGTACCTAAACAATAAGCGTATGGAAGTTTTTTCTTCAATTCATTCAAACTTGACCTCTATTGACGATCAAACAGTAGATTTGTATAAAGAGAAGTTTACTCCTGAACAAGATTTCTTGTATCAAACGTTAAAACCTCATCAAAAAACTTTAGGAATTAAGGTGTCAACACGTTTTATTGGGGAGCTTGCTATTTCTGCTTACAATACAAACAATCTAGTAAAAAATCTTTCTAGTGAAGGGTGGGGATATAACTATGGAGAAAGAATCCTTGATGTTCTTTCACAAGCAATCGAAAGAGTTATTGAATATCCTTTGATTGAAGCAGGAACAAGAAATTTTGATTATGGATTTGTGGTAACTCCAAACACGCTATTTCACTATTTAGAAGAACAAACAGGGGAAGTAGTTTTAAACTATGACTTTCTAATGAATCTGATGTCACGCCTTGCTAATAGTAGCATTGAAGTAACTGCGTCTTAAACAACTTAAATCTGATAGAAAAAGACTAGCTTTTGTAGTATAGTCTTTTTTAATTCTTAATTTGGCTATTTTAGGGTGTAAATCTATTTAATAAACACAAAAAAATAATCAAAAAGTACAAAAAAATAATACAAAAGGGTTGACAGGCAGAAAAGAAAGGTGTATAATATAACTATAAAAGGTTAAGAAAAAAGGAGAACAAAATGAACAACACAGTAACAACAACAAAACACGCAGTCATTGAACTTGTCAAAAGCGCTCAAGTCTTTACAAAGGATATGAACGATAACGCTACTAGCGTTAAAGCTCTTGACAACATTAGAGATTTTATTTTTAATGTGAACCAAGTCTTTACTCCTGATGGTGCAACTAAAGTGGCTTTAGACGACATTTGCCAACGTTGCTTGATCTATAGTGATTCTTTTAAGCCTAACGTGGATTTGGTTGACATGGCTAAGAAAATCAACAGCGTCAGATTTGACGTGATGTTGGAGTTGAAAACAGCCAAAATTGATATTTTTTAGACTAACAAACAAGGAGAAACATAATGGTTAGCGTTATCAACAAAGAAACAAAGGAAAGCCTAGATTATGAATGATAAACAGCGAGAAAAAATCCTAAAGGCACTTACTCAACAAGCAAGGCGAGCAAGTAAAAAAGGAGCATTTGCTAAAACACAAAATGTGGATAAGTTCGGTAGCGAGTGTGTTTACCATGACGGATATGTTAGTCTATCCCTTCCCTCTGATTTGGTGGAGACTAAGACGGTTCTTGATATTCGGACAAAGAGGGATATAGATCGTGGTGTTGAGTGTATTAAATTAGATGATACAACTTCCTATCCATACGAACAAAACAGTAAAAGTTTAGACAATTATAAGAGCTATGAATACAGCGTAGAAGAATTGCTATATATCTTAAAAGACCTTAAAAGTTGCGCTTGGGTAAGAGATGATGGAGTTATTACAATTTCAGAACAAAGATCAGATGAATGGTTTAAGGATTACGGTTTTAGACTTAGCAACATTGAATATGGAATTGATGGGTGTATAGGAGTTGATGTTAATTATCTATTGACTGTATTGAAAGTCATAGATATTCTTGGAGATAAAAAAGTAACTCTTTATGTTACTTTGCAAAATCCTTTTAACCCTATTGAGCTTCGCAGTGAAAAAGTAAAGGGAAGTGTTGTTCCTAAACTTTTAGGGTTCAGTTGGTAAATCATACCTTATAAAAAACTAACAAACAAGGAGAGAAAATGGAATTTTATCAAACAAAGTTAGGGCAGAAGTTTTATGAAAAGGACTTACCCTCACTTATTAAAGAACTAGGAGAACTAAAGCAAGAAATTGCAGAACTAAGAAAACCAAAGGAAAACACGGTTGTAGTCTTAGATGATGATTTTAAACTAGGGGAAACGATCAAGGAGTATGCTGAAAAGGGTTGGACTTTAAAACACTACCTACCACAACACCTAGATGTTTATCAACAATTTGTATCAACCGTATTAGTATTTGAAAAGTAAAACAGAGGGGGCTAACCCCTCTTTTAAGTTGTAAGGACAACACAAAAAAATAATCAAAATACACAAAAAAGGTGCAAAAGTAGTTGACAAAGAATTAAAAAGAGTGTATAATATAAACATAAAGAAGTTAAGAAAACAGGAGAAAAACCTATGTCAATAAGAGCCTTAATGAGCCGAGTAGATATTTGCGCAGATGAAAACTATATGTGGCACGGAGAAACACTATGTGACAACTATGGTGCTACAGAAGAAATGATGAACGAGTTTTGGGAACTTGTTGTAGAACGTATTGACGAAGCCTACATGAAGGACTATGAAGAAAAATACCATATCGCCCATGAAGAATCATGCGAACCAAACGCAACCTTTATTAGCTTATGTGGACTTTCGATTGACAGAGGTACTATTGATTCAGCTATCGCAGAATTGGAAGTAACAAACGTTGAAGAATGGCTAGAGACAACGGTTGAGAAATTGGAAGAAGTTATTAGCCGAGTTACGGCAGACATGGATAAAATCCAAGATGAAATCGTAGCGAAGTACAACTTAACCTATACAGAAATTGACTACTAAAAAAGAGGGGCTATAAGCCCCTTAGAATTAAAGGAGAACGCAACATGAACCTAACTACAGAATATACCAACCCTATCTTTGAAATGATTGGCTATGAGCCTAAAACGACCTTCTGGTCTGACTTTAGCATTGCTGATATGTTCGGAGCTGATGGAGTTAAAGACACCTACAACCGAGCGAAAGAATCATGGCAAGACAACATTGAATACATGGCTGAGTTTGCTATGGTACTCAATCATAAGAGTTGGCAACACAACGGGAAAAACCAAACTCTATGCAGTTTATATTCTGATTTATGGTGTAACATTGAGGACTTTATCTATGAGCATTTCAAGGATAATGAGGAAGCAATTAGTTACTACCAAAGAGTAACAGATTAGAAAGAAATTTTGCAATCATAGGATAAATTAAAATAGAGGGAAACACTATGAATAAAGAACTAACAACACAAGAACAAGTTGCACTAGCAAAAGAAATCTTACAAGTTAAGAACCGCAGAGAACGTTCTAAAAAACTTGGAGAAATCCTAGATCGTGAAAAGCTATCAGCAGATGATATGTACTCATTGTACAATACATTGCTAACAGCCATTAGAGTTTATGGTGATGTTATTGGATTTGATGACAAAGACTTTCAGGAAATGGTTCTGACAATCTTAGTTCTGGAAAAGGTTGAAGAAGCGAAAGAAACTAGAGTAGCGTAGAGGGGGCAACCCCTCTTTAAAATAATCAAGTCACACAAAAAAATAATCACGATACACAAAATGGT
>ERZ772766.274-NODE-274-length-31697-cov-29.726882_pt1 | contig 31697 bp, 16 predicted proteins | sample MGYA00511379_ERZ772766 | MGnify/ENA primary metagenome ERZ772766 (study PRJEB29015, sample SAMEA2737895) | human oral metagenome | biome: human oral; feature: human-associated habitat; material: dental | place: China | collected 2116 ...
CCACCAGTGTCTCAGATGTCATGACATCCGAAACTCTCAGAAGTCATGAGACAACGCATTCTTCGTCCCGCCGCCGGCTCAGCGTCGGCGGCGGGACGCCTCAGGCTGTCCGTACGCCTCACAGGTAGTGGGCGCGCAGGTCCTCGGGAGTCGTGGCGGACAGGTCGGCGAGCGTCACGTCAAAGACGGTGCGCGCACCGGACTCGCCGCGAGCGGCCAGCCTCGCCACCGCGCGCGCCGTGGCGGCCAGGACCGAGCCGGTGAACTCTGGGTTGGAGTCGAGCTGCAGCTCGAAGCTCACGGTCTCGGCCACGCCGTCGGAGGTGTGCCCGCGACGGATGACGGAACCGCCGTGCGGGATACCGGCGTGCTCGGCGGCCAGCTCCTCGGCGGTGATGAAGGTGACGGTGGTGTCGTAGTCGGCGAAGTAGTTGGGCATCTCCACGATCTCCCGCTCGATGCGGGCCAGGTCAGCGCCCTCCTCGGCCACCACGTAGCAGTCGCGCGTGTGCATGGAGCGAGTGGTCAGCTCGACGTCGTCACCGGCCTTGACCGCGGCGACGGTCGCCTCCACCGGGCGGGTGTACTGCTTGGCGTCCAGGACGCCGTCGATGCGGCGCAGAGCGTCGGAGTGCCCCTGAGAGACGCCGGGCCCCCAGAACGTGGTGGTGGCGCCGTCGGGCAGGACGGCCTCCCCCAGGACCCGCAGCATGGAGAACAGGCCCGGGTCCCAGCCGGCGGAGATCAGGGCGACGTTCCCGGCGGCCTTGGCGGCCGCGTCGACGGCGGCGAAGTGCTCGGGGATGCGGGCGTGGGTGTCGAAGGAGTCGACCGTGTTGAACAGGGCTGCCGTCGCCGGGGTCTGCTCGATCAGATCGGTGGCGGAGCCCCCGCAGTTCAGGCAGACATCGACCTTGTCGGCCCAGGCGGCCATGTCGTCCACGTGGGCGACGGGGGCCCCCTGGGTGGTGACCGAGGCCGGGTCGCGCCGGGTGAAGACGACGACGAGCTCCATGTCCTTGTTCTTGGTGATGGCCTGCTCGGCGCCACGGCCGAGATTGCCGTATCCGTTGATCGCTACCCTGATCATGGTTCCTCCTAGTGGATTCTCGCTACAGGGAGATCCTAGAGACGGACCGTGTTGCCGCCGTGTGACATATCGGGGAGTGGCCGAGTGCTGAGCGGCGAAGCGACGGGCGTCCGGCCGAATCCATGCCTGTGGTGAAGGCGGATCACATCGACGCCACGGTGTCCCCGGTTCGCGGACAGCGGCTCCCTGTGCGCACCACAACGGGCCGGGCCGGGAAGAACGAGCTTCTTCCCGGCCCGGCCCGTTGCCAGCAGGTGTCAGTGCTGCTTGATGGTGACCTTGTCGACCGACAGGGTGACGGTCTCTGGCCCGGCCGAGCCGGACATGTAGGTGGTCAGGCCCACGTTGCCGGCCTCATTGAGGGTCTTGTCGTTGTCGACGACCTCAACACCCCACTCGGCGGGCTCGGTGTTGCCGGCCCAGAGCTTGGCCTGGATGTTGGTCGACTCCGCACCGTCGACCACCATGCGCAGGTGGAGCGGCTGGCCGGCCGTGTAACCCTGCGGCAGCACATAGCTGCCCAGCGAGGTCTCCCGGCCCTTGACCACGCGCGAGACCGTGATGACGGGGTTGCCAGCGCTGCCGACCCGAACCGTGGCCTGGTACTGGCCGGCCTTGGTCGAGCGAGCGGCGTAAGAGATGAACGCACCGTTGCCGGAGGGCACCGCGTCCAGGGAGAAGTCCACGACGGCGTCGGTGGAGGTCGACTTGATCTCGTCGGAGATGATCGACGCCGAGGAGCGCGGACCGGCCATGGCGATCCGGCCACTGGTGCCGTCGACGGAGAAGGCCGCTGCGTTCCAGGTAGTCTTCCAGGAACCGCCGGTGGCGGCCTTGCCCCAGCCACCGTTCACGCTGCGCTCGAAGGGGTCCTCCAGCAGAGCCTTGCCCTCGGGCTGCTTGTCCTTGTCCTTACCCTTGCCGGCGTTGTCCTTACCCTTGCCATCACCCTTGTCCGGCTCGACCTGCTTGCCGGTGGCGGCGGTGTAGTGCTCGGCGATCTGTCGGGCGGACAGCGGTGTGCTGTAGACAGCGGCCTCATCAATATCGGCCTGGATGTTGGTGTTGGAGGGCTGCCCGTTGACACCGTTCAGGGCATCCCCACCGATACGCCAGTAACCGGAGTAGCTCTGTCCTTCGGTCATGGAGCCGTCGAAGGCGGCGAGGTTACCGTCCACATAGAGCATCGCGCCGGAGGTCGGGCTCAGCGAGGCCACGATGTGGTGCCACTGGCCGTCGTTGTAGCTCTTGGGCGTGGTGATGGTGGCGAGCTTGCCCGGGTAGAGCATGAAGCTGAGCGTGCCGTCGTTACGCATGTACACCATGCGGTCACGATTCCACGACTGGTTGGTCGCGGAGGAGCCGTAACTCATGATCGCCCCGCCCGAGGTCGAGCTGGTGCGCACCCATGCCTCCATCGAGAAGGCCGTGGGCGCCTGGGAGGCAACGCGCGTTGCGGCGTGCGACTTGTTATTGGCGTCCGAGGTCATGGTCAACGAGGCTCCGGAGCCCAGGACGGACCCGCCCCCGCGCTTGTAGGCCTTGCCCTGGACCGTCATGTTGCGCTGGGCCACGAAGTCCTCGGCCTTGTCACCGCTGGTCTCATCGAAGGACCAGTAGTGGGCGGCGCCGTCGGCCAGGACGCGGGCTCCGTACTTGCTCAAACCCTGTCCTTCACCGGCCTTGACGGTCACCCAGTCGGAGGTCGTGGAGGCGCCCCACTGGTCGGTGACCTGAACCCGGTAGCGGTGAGTGCTTCCGGGGTCGACGACGTCGGTGGCGCTGAGGTCGGGGCGCTCCCAGAAACCGGCGGTCACCGACTGGCTGGAGACCGGCTGGCCGTTCATGGAGTCACGGAAGACGTTGTAGGTCAGGGTCTTGTCGTCACGGTCCCAGTTGGCCTTGAAGGACAAGGACACGACGCCGGCGCGCGGCGAGGAGCCGGAGACCTTGAAGGCACCGCCCTTGTCCATGGGGCCCTGCTTGTTGGGGGCGATGTCGCGGCGGGCGAAGCGCACCAGACCCTGCTGGGCAGTGCCGTTGACGGCCAGGAACTCACCGCCGTAGACGACGTACTTGTCATTGCCCTCAACGGTCCAGGTCGCCTGAATGGCGCCGGAGATCTTGCCCGGCGTGAAGTCGGGGTAGAAGTTGAGGTTGGTCGTGGCGTTCTGCCCCTCGTAGCTCTTGTAGCCACGGACATGCGTGGCCTCGACCGTTCCGGTGGCAGCGTTCGTGTAGGCCACCGCGTTGTGGTAGTGATACGCGACGTCGGGGAAGCCGCCGATGTTGGAGCAGTCGTGGGAGTGGCTGGCGGCGTAGACGACGTCGCCAGCGGGCAGGACGTCGTAGGAGTCGCCGTGGCAGTCGGCCATGTAGTCGATGTTCCCGGTAGTCCAGTTCAGGCGCATGACGCCTTCGAAGGTGCCGAGCCGGGAGTAGCTCGCGGCGTACAGGCCCTGCTCGTCGGCCTTCACGCTCATGACAGAGGCCTCGGCGCCGGCACCACGGACCACGCTGGAGACGTTGTTCTTACGCAGGGTGCCGTCGGTCTCGAAGATGGCGATCCCGTGACCGGGCTTGTCGCTGCCCCCGACGGACTCGAAGGCCCCGCCGATGGCCACGGCCGAGCCGTCAGTGGCCTCAACGATGCTGCGCACGTAGTAGTTGTCGATCTTCGGAGCGAAGCCTGTCACCTTCTGGGTGCTCAGGTTGATCGCGGCGACGCGCTGGCGGGCCGAGGAGTTGATCTGAGTGAAGGCACCGCCGATGTAGAGCGTCTGACCATTGGCGGAGACGCTGAGGGCCTTGACGCTGTTGTTGGCCGAGGCCCCCAGAGGCACCCGCTGACCGTCGGCGGCCCTGACCGCACCGACGCGCCATGCCGTCTGGTTGTTCAGCGTCGTGAACTCCCCGCCCAGGTAAAGGGTCTGGCCGTCGGCGGAGGCGGCGATCGTGTTGATGGTGGCGTTGGTGGTGGGAGCCCAGTCGAGGATCTCTCCAGTGTTGATGTTGTAGGCCATCGCGTTACTGCGCGGCGACTCGTTCTGGCCGGCCGGCGAGCCCGCAGGCCGGACCGCGGAGAACTTTCCGACGGCGTAGACGACGTCACCCACCACGACCTGGTCCCAGACGATGCCGTTGATCTGGGCGGTGGGCAGGGCGTCGGCGGAGACAGTGCTGGGAGCGCCGGCAGCGCCGGCGGGGGCCGGGTCCGCGGCGGCGGGTGCTGCCGGGGCAAGAGTGACGGCGCCAAGGGGGATAAGAGCCGCAGCCAGGAGGCCGCTCAGAAGTCGGCGGGGGAGCTTCACAGGTATTCCATTCAGAACATACGCAGATCACGGACACACAACCTCACGAGCGGCTGGTATTCCGCGCCCGACCAGGGTCGACGGGTCGGCTCATAGTACACCGACAACAACTCCCTTGCCGAGCACTTGGCGCAAACCACAACCCAGAGCATTCCCGGTCCGCGTCGACCTTTCGGTTAGTTTACGCTAATTTCCCGTTATGGCAATGGTTTTGCCGCATCCATAAGTCTTAATCATCAAAGCCAGATTTTGCATCGACATTATTCAGGTTGACCTCAGAGAGAGGTCAGGCGATGTCACAGTACGGCAACACGACAGCCCTCGCCGCACTGCTCAGCGCAGACACACAGGCGCCGTCCGAGCTCGCTTCGACGAGCTGCGGACGGCGCCTGGAGGTGAAGAGCCGCAGGAGGACAGATCCTGCGAGAACGACGACCTGCGTCAGCCGGCGGAACCCCGGAATGTGGCAGCACCGTGGTCCGCCCCGAGATCAACAACCACCTTGACACTCCCGCGATCCTCAGCCGGGATGACGAAGGCGCGATTGACGGTCACCGTCTGACCGGCGGCGAGCGAGGCGGGCACTGCGTCCGAGGCCGAGACGATCTCACTGGCGGGCGTACCGCCACCCTCGCCGTAGTTGACCGTAGTGGACAGCACGCTGGCCAGTGCCAGATCCTGACCGGAGTTGTTCGTCACCGTCACCGGCACCAGGACACCGGGACCTCCCACTTCAGCGGGTCCCGAGGCGAAGTCCTGAGCCTGGAGCTTCCCCAGGGAGATGACGACGTCCCCGTCAACGCGGACCGACTTGTCCAGAGACACCTCAGGATACTCGTCCTTGGACAGGTCGCCAGTCTCAACGGCCTTGGGGTCGATCGAGGAGGCGTCCGGGGTGGCGACCTCGTTCGACGGCGACGGAGGTGCCGGCGACGGCTTCGCGGTCTGGACCGTCGGAGTGGTGGCGTTCGAGGCCGCGGCAGGTGCCGAAGCCGCGGCCGACCCACTGGCAGACGCGGACGAAACGGATGAGCTGGCGGCGCTGTGGGACTTCCCGCCTCCGCAGGCGGCCAGCCCCAGCCCCAGCACCAGGACGGCGGGCAGGATCAGCAATCGAGTTCGTGACACATGGCGAAGCGTACGACCTCCACGACACGCAGCGACGCCATCGGCGGCCACTGAGTTCGGGAGCACACCGCTACCGGCCTGAGAACCGGAGGACTCAGCAGGAAGTCGGAGATGACGGGCGGACCCGGCGGGATTCATGGTCACCACCACCACCAACCGCCGCCCTGGTTGTTGTCGCCGGCGTCCTGGTCCCAACCGTCCTGGTTGTCCCAGTCGTCCTGGTTCTTCTTATTCTTCTTGTCCTTCTTGTCCTTGTCCTTGCCGTCGTTGTTATCGCCGTTATCGCCGTTGCCGTTGTTGTTGCCGTTGTTGTTGTCGCCGTTGCCGTTGCCGTTGTCGCCGTTGTTGCCCGGCTGAGCACCGGCGTTGCCCCCGCTCATGGAGAAGCGGACGATCCCCTGCTGGGCGGTTCCGTTGACAGCCACGAACTCACCGGCGTACACGAGGTACTGACTGTTGCCCTCGACAGTCCACACGGCCTGGCTCAGCCCGCTGTAGCTACCGTTCTCAAAACCGGGCAGGAAACCGTCGTACTGAGTGGGAGCGGGCTGCCCGGAGTAGTCGCTGTAGCCCCTTGCCGTGTTCGGCCTCACGGTACCGGTGGCCGTGCTGGAGAAGCCGACGGCGTGGTGGTAGACGCCCTCGTCCGAACGGTCGGAGAAGCCTCCGATGTTGCTGCAGTCGTGGGAGTGGCTGGCGGTGTAGATGACGTCATCGGTGGGCAGCACGTCATAGGTGTCCCCGTGGCAGTCGGCCATGAGGTCGATGTCCCCCGTGGTCCAGCTGGCGCGGAACATCCCCTCGAAGGTGCCCTCCTGGGAGTAGCCGACGCCGTAGAGGCCCTTGGAGTCCGACTTCAGGCTCATGATGCCTGAGTCCTTCCCGCCGTTGTGGACCACGCTGGCGACATTGGTATGCCGCAGGGACCCGTCCTTCTCCAGGATGGCCACGCCGTAGCCGTCAGAGGATCCCCCCACCGTGGTGAAGGAGCCACCGATCGCCACTGCGGAGTCGTCAGCTGCCACCGTGATGGACCGCACCATGAAGTTGTCGACTGCGGGCGCGAAGCTGTTGACCTTCTGAGTCTTGAGATCCACGGCGCCTGCGCGCTGACGCGCCGAGGAGTTGATCTGGGTGAAGGAACCCGACATGTACAGAGTGGATCCGTCAGGCGAGAGCTCCAGATCCATGACCGACCCGTTGGCCGAGGCAGCCAGTGGCTTGCGCTTGCCGGCAGCGTCGACCGCAGCGACTCGGTAGGCGGTCTCATCATTGACAGAAGTGAAGTTGCCGCCGAGGTAGATGGTGGATCCGTCGGCCGAGGCCTCGACCGCGCTGATCTTGCCGTTGACCTTGGGTGCCCAGTCCAGCAGCGCACCCGTGGTGATATCGAAAGCCATGGCGTTGTAACGAGGGGACTCGTTCTCGCCGTCGGCAGCGCCGGACGGGCGGGCGTTCTTGAACTCTCCGACGACGTAGACCGTGTTCCCCACGACCGCCTGATCCCAGACGATGCCGTCGATCTGAGGGGTGGGCAGAACCTGCGGGGAGGCGAGAGTGACCTGCCCCTGGGCAGCAGCAGCCGGGGACGCGGCAAGAGTAGGGGCGACGAGCGCACCAAGAGCGAGGGGGAGGGCGGTCAGGACCGCCCCCACACTGGAGACAGCACGGGAAGGATGCACGAGTGCTCCGTTCTTAAGACGTGAGGGAACCTGGGTAAGTGGCGCAGTATGACGGGGCAGTCCCACACACAGTCCGAAGGGCTGGTAGTAAGACCGGCGCCGGTCACGAGGTTATTACAGAGGTAACGTCTTGATAACGGTTCAAGCAGACTTTGTTCCGCCTCTTGTTGTGGAATCAATCACTAACGTCGCCAGAACGCACCCTCTGTCCACTTTTCTCACAGATAGCCTCTCATTAACCGGCACTGGGTTCCACACCTGATTCTTGACCGGAATGCCCAGCCCGCGCCCAGGTGGAGTAGACCACCTGCACCGGCGCCAGTCGGGTCCTGCTCCCGCACCCCGACGGCTCCGCGATGGCGCACCAACGGCGCGCCAATAGTGCGCCGATACAGCCCCGCTGGGCATCCTCGCCTGAGAAATTGCAACGGAACCGCACGCATTCCGCATGTGTCGGATCGCGTCTGCCTCTAGACTCCTGAACAGGTGTACCGGGGTCTACGTCTACGCGGCGCAACCACCCAGCGGGTACGCACGAGCTCGCGGGCAGGAGCCGAGTCTGCTCGTCATCCTCGTTGCCCGTATTGTCCGCGTTGTCACCACCCCGGCGTCATCCTCCTCGGTGATCCTCCACCCGTGCCGCCGTCGGCGGTCAGATCCAACCAGGGTCACCGGTTCCCATCCCTGACCGGCTCCGCCGCCTTTCGAAAGGACTCCGTTGACTGCCGTGAACCCGAACCGGCTCCGTATCGCCATGATCGGGACGCGTGGCGTCCCCGCCCGCTACGGAGGTTTCGAGACCGCCATCGAGGAGGTCGGCCGCCGCCTGGCCGACCGCGGCCACCAGGTCCTGGTCTACTGCCGCAACCCTGAGCCGCAGACCCCGCTTCCCAGCACCTACCTGGGGATGCGTCTCGTCGAGCTGCCCTCGGTCAAGAACCGCAGTCTGGAGACCCTGTCTCACACGGCACTGTCGGTGGTCCACCTGCTGCGCCGTACCCACCCGGACGCCGCCTTCTTCTTCAACGCCGCCAACTCCCCCTTCCTGCCCGCACTGCGCGCCGCCCGCGTCCCGGTGGCCACCCACGTCGACGGGCTGGAGTGGCGCCGCGGCAAGTGGGGTCCCACCGGCAAGCGCTACTACCGCGCGGCCGAGGCCCTGGCCGTGCGCTACTCCGACGCGCTCATCGCCGACGCCCAGGGCATCGCCGACTACTACACCGACGAGTTCAACGCCCCCACCGACCTCATCTCCTACGGTGCCCCCCGGATCACGGCGGACACCTCGCGCCTGGCCGAGCTGGACCTGGCTCCTAAGGGCTTCCATCTGGTCGTGGCCCGCTTCGAGATGGAGAACCACGTCGACGTCATCGTTGAGGGATACGTACGCTCCGGGGCCACGCTGCCGCTGGTCGTCGTCGGCTCAGCACCCTACGCCGACGAGTACACCGCCCGGATCCAGTCGCTGGCCGACGACCGCGTCCGGCTGCTCGGAGGCCTGTGGGACCAGGAGCTGCTCGATGCTCTCTACGCCGGCGCCCTGGTCTACTACCACGGCCACTCCGTGGGCGGCACGAACCCCTCCCTCCTACGCGCCATCGGCGCTGGGGCCGCGGTGGACGCCTTCGACGTCTCCTTCAACCGCGAGGTTCTGGGCGAGGCCGGTCGCTACTGGACTTCCCCCGACGACGTGGCCACCCTGGTCACCTCCGCCGAGTCCGACGTCGAGGCACAGACCGCACGTGGCGAGGAGTCCCGAGAGCGGGCAGCCCTCTACGACTGGGACGAGGTGGCCTCCGGCTACGAGGCCCTGGCCCGGCGCCTCGCACTCGAGGGACCGACCCGCCACCGCCCCAGCGGGCGTCGTACCGGGAAGGTGAACCTGTGAGCCGGGGCGAGGCGAGCGATGAGCGCACCAGCGCCGCTCGGGTCCTCGTGGCGCACCCCTCCCCCGACCTCTACGGCTCGGACTGGCAGCTGGTCGAGACCATCCACGGACTCATCGAGACCGGTCACGAGGTCCTCGTGGCCCTGCCCCTGGACGGTCCCCTGGTCGAGGTGCTGCGCGAGGCCGGCGCCCGCGTGGCCGTCATGCCTTTCACGGTGCTGCGCAAGACCTTGCTGAGCCCCCGGGGACTGGCGAAGCTGTCCGTTCAGGCCGCTCCGGAGATCGCCCGGCTGCGCGCCGTCATCCGCGCCAGCCGGGCCGAGGTGGTCCTCACCAACACGGTGACGATCCCGTGGTGGCCGGTAGCCGCGAGCGCGGCCGGCGTTCCCGTGCTGGCACATGTTCACGAGGCCGAGGACACTCAGCGCCGGATCATCCGCGCCGGACTCAACGCACCGTTGCTGGCGGCCTCCCGGATCGTGGCGAACTCCGGGGCCGCCCGGGACGCGCTCCTGGAGGTTCAGCCGCACCTGGCCTCCCGCACGGAGGTCGTCCATAACGGGGTCGCGGGTCCAGAACATCCATTGGAGGTCTTACGTCGACGCCGCCCCGGCGATCCGTTCCAGATCGCCATGGTGGGACGCCTGTCCCCTCGGAAGGGTGTGGACGTGGCCCTGGACGCCGTCGGGCTGTTGCGCCGCTCAGGGGTGGATGCCTCCTTGAGCGTGTGCGGATCGGTCTTCCCCGGGTACGAGTGGTACGAGGAGGAGCTGCGCGAGCGTGCTGCCCAGCCGGACTTGGACGGGCACGTGGAGCTGCTGGGCTACGTGCGCCCCACCTGGCCGGTGCTGGAGGCCGCCGACGCCGTCGTCGTACCCTCACGGGCCGAGCCCTTCGGCAACACGGCGGTCGAGGCGATGCACGCGGCCAGGCCGCTCGTGGCCTCCCGGGTCCAGGGCCTGGCGGAGGTCGTCACCGATGAGGTCACCGGTCTGCTCGTGCCCGCCGACGATGCCGAGGCTCTGGCCGGGGCACTGGGGAGTCTGGCGACGGACCCGGACCTGGCGAACCGGCTGGCCGAGCAGGGCGAGCGCGAGGCGGCCGAGAGGTTCTCCGTGGTCGGCTACCGCGCCACCATGGCCCGGATCGTCGGCGAGCTCTTGGGTCACTGAACCGCCCAGACCTGCAGTTCTCGCGTAGCCCTGCTGAACATCTGCAGAGCTACGCGAAAGATGCCCGACTCGACGCCGGCGACGCAGAGCATCAGCGCCGGGCGGGGCGCAGGGGGTCCTCGGCCAGCCCCAGGGACAGGCTGAGCTCACCCTCGAGGGGCTGATCGGGCCGCTCGAAGGGGACGACGCCGTCGCACAGGAAGACGGCCATCTCCACGAAGCTGGAGAAAGAGGCCCCGATGAGGTGCTGGGAGCTGGCCAGCAGGTAGAGGTCGACCAAGCCCGAGCGCACACCCTCGATGGTGTTGTACCCGCCCTTGTCGGTGAGGAAGACGCAGCCGTCGAACTCACCGGCCAGCTGCTCCTGGGCCTCGGGGGTGTCGCAGGACAGGAAGAAGGGGACGTCGGGGTGGTCGGCGCGGATCTGACGCATCCGGTTGGCGAACCACTCCACCGGTGAGGACTCGATGGTCTTGGCGTGCGAAACCGCGTGGGTGCGTACCTGGATGCCGACGTAGGGGCGTCCACGCAGGTGGGCGTCGTAGAGGGAGCGGACCTGGTCGGCGATCTCATCGACGGGGGTGAGCTCACGCAGGCGCTCGGTCCAGGGGCGCGGTCCGGTGCGCGCGGCCCCTTCCTCGGCTCCGCCCTTCCAGGAGGGGTCCTCCCAGGTGATGGGCAGGCCGTGGGAGTGGATCTGCCACAGGTGGGCACGGCGCAGCGCGGACGTGAGCTGAACGCCCTCGGGCTGTCGCAGTCGTGCCAGGGGCATGAGCGCCCGGGAGGTCAGTCTCGACACCGCGGTGCCCTCATCGAAGTGCCAGAGCTCATCCATTCGGGGGCCGAAGTACTGGTCGGTGCTCCACACGTAGTAGAGGTCGCGGTCCTCGACCCGGGCGAGCTCCTGGGCGGACAGCAGCGCACGCACACGGTTGCCCAGCCCATCCTTGCGTCCCGTATAGACCAGTAGTGCCTTGTGGCCGGTAAGCAGAGACATAAGATTCCTTAAGCGTCGTTTGTCAACGGGGGTGGCGGGGCACCGCGAGCTACTGGGCGTCGCGCCGCAGGTCCCGGTACCACTTGGGCAGGGCCAGGACCACGTAGCCCACGTACCCCAGGAGCATGACGCCGTAGATCCACAGGAAGACCGTGGGGGCGAAGCGGGTCATGAGCACGAAGCACATGAGCCCGTAGTCCGTGGGAGCCGACAGGACGGACTTGATGACGCCCGGACGGGACTCGTCCTTGGCCAGTGGTGTACCGCCGTGATAACGCAGCTGATAAGTCAGGATATAACTGAAGAAGTGGATATTCTGAACCGCTCCGAAAGCGAGCGGAATAAGCAGCACCGACGGCGTCAGATCCGCAAAACGGAACAAAGAGATCGCGATGGCTCCGTGAATTGTCGAGAGCTTAATAACGTCAGCAACATGGTCGAGCCATTCACCGGCCTTAGAACCACCGTTGCGTAATCTTGCCAGCTGCCCGTCAGCGGCGTCGAGGGCATAACCGAACATGAGTAGCAACGCAGTCGCCACGGCCGAAGCGGCTGTGGGACGCCACAGGGCGATGAGGGCGATGCCACTGTAGGTGCACAGCGCGGAGAGCACCGTCACCTGGTCCGGGGTCGCGCCCAGACGGTGAGCGACGGCCGCCAGGACCCGACCTGCTGGCCGATTGATGATGCGGGAGTAGAGGGGGGCGCCAGCCTTGGACTTCTGGGCGCGGGACAGGGCCCGGATGTTCTCGGCGATCGTAGGGGAACCGGAAGGGGCGCTCATGAGGCATCTCCTTGGATGGGGCCCGGAGAGCCGGGCCGGGATGTTGGATGGAGGGGGGAGTCAGGGAAGGTCGGGGAGCGGGCGAGCAGGACGGGGTCGCACAGGCACGCGGGTGGCACCGACAGGCTCGGAGCCGTCGGACGGTGGGGCGGCACTCACCGCCCCACCTCCTGCGCCTGAGACACCGCCAGCTCGCGACGACGCCTGGCCACGTCACGGCGGACCCACCAGGAGTACGGGACGATCTGGCACAGGATCACCGAGATCACCGAGCCCAGGATAGGGCCGGCAGCATCGAAGGGCCCAATGAGGACCCAGGAGATGGCGAGGTTCATCGGTACCAGGATGAGGACCGGCGCCACCTGGAACTGCAGCCCGCGCGGATCGGTCATGTACATGCCCAGAGGCTGCTTGCCGGCCTCGACGGCGACGTAGGCGGCGAAGGCCCACACAAGAGCGGCCGGCAGGACGATCTTGCCGTGAGACATGACCCGAGCGGCCCAGGGGGTGACGGCCACTAACGCCAGTGCCAGGAGGAATCCGCCCCCACTGAAGATCATCGCCGGTTTGAAGGGGTTCTCGATGCGTTTGTCGGCGCGGGCGCGGGCGAACATCGGCCACATCGCCACCCCGGCCGCCATGACGGTCTGGGTCAGCATGTTGAACAGGTTGTTGGCCAGGTTGTACTCGGCCAGAGCCTGTGACTGGCCCAGGTGGGACAGAAGGAGCCGGTCGGTCTGGAAGGCTATCGGGATGGCCAGGGACTGGAGGAGCTGGGGGCCCGCGGTGTTGACGATGCGAACGCCTCGTACGCTGCGCAGACGGAGCACGTCCTGGAGAGCCCCCGCGAACAGGGGTCGGGTGGCGCGCCAGGCGACGACGATGCAGATGACCGAGACCAGCGCGTTGGCGATGTAGGAGTAGATGGACACGGCATTACCGCGCCCCAGGCCGGTGACGATGGCCAGCAGCAGGAAGCAGGACATGGCCGGAGAGACGACGCCCTGGCTGATGACCTGCGTGGCCGAGCGCCCCAGGCCGATGATGACGCGCTGACCCACGGACAAGGGCAGGGCCGCGGCGTAGATGATGAGGCAGACGGTGGCCGTGAGCCCACCGCCCTCCATGAGCTTGCCGCCCAGGAGCCAGGGCCAGGCCCCCAGCAGCAGGATGACGATGCCGACGGTACTGATGACCAGGGCGGAGCCGAGCAGCACCCGGACGGCAGTGGTGATCGTACGACGCACGACCGAGTCGTGGGCCGGGTCGGTTGAGCTCGCCACCGTATTGAGGATGACCGCACCGATCCCCAGGTCGGTGAAGGGCATGAGCGTGGGGAAGGTGGCCAGCAGACCGTACTGGGCGAAGGCATCGGCCCCGAAGTGCCGGATGATGAGACTGGTGTTGACCAGGCCGAACACACCCGAGACTCCCATGACCACAACCTTGGCCACGGCTGTGGTTCCCACAGAGGACCAGCTGGCACCCGATGACGACCCACGGCGCACAGCTCCCCCGAGCCGCCGCAGCAACGAGCGTCGGGAAGCCGGGGACGGCGTCGTCCCAGCATCCGCTTCACCCCCCGAAGGACTGAGGACTCCTGCCGCCCCTGCAGGTTGCCGACAACCAGCACAGTCCACTGGATCGTCACCCACCGTCGAGGCCGTCATCGAGGGCTCCGCAGGTGTCGAAGAACTCGACTGGGTCACATCGCACTCCTGATGTTGTAGGAAGGTAACAATCTGACATCGGGAGGACACCTGAAGTCAGACACGAGAGTAGACACATCATCCTCTACAACCTGCTATCTTTTGTTTATAGACTTGTGACATTGACCGACCCCCACTCACCCCCCTTGGCACAACCCCAGCAAACCTGGCCTGAGCAGGCCAAACACCCCCTGCTGGAAGAACCCTGAAAGGTCCCTCATAAGTGCATTGGCATCCCTGTATCGTTGCGCACCTGTAACATACACTCGACCCAAACTCACCTCGACTCCTCGCTTCAACCCTGCGATCTTGGCCACTTCCCACAAATAACGCCCGCAAGAGTTAGTAGCATTCTAAAACTGCTGCTGTTCACGACGTCCCGTCAGCACTACTCGACAGTTATTGCCCACCCTCGATCATCCCTGCGGAGTCCACCTTGTCTAGTTCGACCCTGACACTGCCCCAGCGCGAGCAGCACCGGCGTCCCTCGACAGCAGCAGCCGGTGCCACCTCTCCCACCGCTCCGCGCAGTCCCTGGGCGCGCACGCGCCACGACCTCGTCATCTGGCTCGTCCTGTCCGACCTCTTCGCCATCGCCGTTCCCATCTGGGTCGCTCTCCTGAACGGCCACCTGTCACTGGTCTGGTCCGCCGCCACCGTGGGCGCCACGATGGTGCTCACGGCCTGGTTCCTGGGTGCCCTCGGCATCGACGCCGTCGAGCAGGCCGGGCCGGGCACGGGCCGTTACGTCGCCGCTGCCGCCGTGAGCGTCCCGGTTGCCCTGCTGCTGGCCGACCTGTCCGAGGTTGCCCGAACCACCCTGCTCGTCTCCCTGGCGGTCCAGCTCCTCCTGGCCATCACCGGGCGATCCATCGAGTCCGGCTGGCTGCGCCGTCGCCGCCTTGAGGGGCACGCGCTGCGCCGCACCCTCATCGTCATGGGTTCGGGCGCCCAGCCCATGCTCACCCAGCTTCGCCGCCACCCCATGGACGGCTTCCTCATCGTGGGGTACCTGTCCTCGGGCCAGGACCGGGCCTTCCACTCGGCCGAGCCCGTCCGCAGTCCCCAGCACATCGCCCAGACCCTGCACGCCGAGCGCATCGACGCCGTCATGACGGTCGGCTCGGTCACTCCGGAGGACCTGGTCACCCTCATGCGCGGCCTGGAGGGCACCCAGGTGCGCCTCGTCGTCGCCCCGGGCCTGCAGGACGTCGTGCCCGGACGCATGCGGGCCCTGACCGTCACTCAGGGGTGGACCGGTCTCATCGCCGTCAAGACCCGCCGCACCCGCGCCGCGGGCAAGGCCCTGTTCGACCGCGTCGCCGGAGCCGTCGGGCTGGCCCTCATCTCGCCGCTGCTGGCGGCCACCGCGATCGCGATCCGCATCGACTCACCCGGACCGGTCTTCTACACCCAGACCCGCGTGGGGCAGAACGGCAAGCCCTTCACCATGTGGAAGTTCCGCTCCATGTACACCGACTCCGACGCCCGCCGCGCCTCGGTGGTCAAATCCGGCGGCGACGCCGGCAACGAGGTGATGTTCAAGGACCGTCAGGACCCGCGCATCACCCACGTGGGCCGCTGGATCCGACGTCTGTCAATTGACGAGCTGCCCCAGCTCATCAACGTCGTGCGCGGGGACATGAGCCTGGTGGGGCCGCGCCCCGCCCTGCCCGTCGAGGTCGCCAAGTACGACGCCGAGGCACTGCGTCGTCTTCTGGTCAAGCCCGGCCTGACCGGCCTGTGGCAGATCTCCGGGCGCTCGGACCTGTCCTGGGCCTCCACCGTGGCCCTGGACCGTCACTACGTGGAGAACCGGGGCGGAGCCCTGGACGCGAAGATCTTCGCCGGAACGCTGCGCGCGGTTATCGGCGGAAAGGGAGCCTACTGATGATCACCGGCTACGTCCCCGGCGGCTTCGACATGCTGCATGTGGGACACCTCAACATCCTCACTGAGGCGGCCAAGCGCTGTGACCACCTCATCGCGGGAGTGGCCACCGACGAGTCGCTCGAGCGGATGAAGGGGCGAGGCCCCATCGTGCCCCTGACCGAACGCATGTCCATGGTGGCCGCCCTACGCATGGTGGACTCCGTGGTCCCGGACTACGACCAGGACAAGCGCCTGGCCTGGAAGCGCTCGCCATTCGACGTGCTCTTCAAGGGCACCGACTGGAAGGACACGGACAAGGGTCGCCGCCTCGAGGCCGAGATGGCTGAAGTCGGTGCCTCGGTGGTCTACCTCCCCTACACCCCCACCACCTCCTCGACGATGCTGCGACGAACCCTCGTCCAGGAGGTCGCATCTCGCAGTCCCCAAGGGGTCCAGTGACCACTTCACGTAACGACTTCGAGGCGCTCGACAGCTCGTCGAGCAGCATCGACTCCGCCGCAGCCGCCTCCGGTGCCGGTGACGGCGGAAGCAACCGATCCGACTCCAGCACCGCTCAGACCGATCAGGACTCCACCGGCCGTCCCGGTCTCTTCGCCCGTGCCGCGAGCGCCCTGCGCCCCCGGCGGCGGGCCAAGGCCTCCAGCAACTCCGCCAAGGCCGCCTCCGACGACGCCGTGGAGGGCGTGGGATCGGGGATCACCTCCGGAACCACCACCTCCCGCCTGGCCGCGACCTTCCGCATCCCCCAGTCGCGGGCACAGCGTCAGCGGCTGCGCAAGCGCTTGTCCTCCCTGGCCGCCGTGCTGTGCGTCGCCGCTCTGGGGACGGCCGCCTGGCTCCACGAGGGCGTGGCCCAGGCCGACCTGCACCTCAACGACGGCGGTGTGTGGGTCACCTCGACCTCCAAGCACCTGGTGGCCCGCCTCAACTACCCCTCCCGGGAGGTCGACGGCACGATCCGCACCTCCTCGTCCTCCTTCGACGTCACCCAGAACGCCGAGGACATCCTGGTCCCCGACTCCGGGGACGCCTCGGTCTCCTCGGTCGACCCCACCCAGGTCTCCTTCTCGGGACGCACCCAGCTCACCAAGGGCACGACAATCGCCCAGGGCGGCGACCGGGTGATCGCCATCGACAAGGTCCAGGGAACGATCCGCGCCACGAAGACCAAGTCGGTCGGCTCCCTGACCGCCGCGGCTCCCGTGGTCTCCGGCATGCCCGACGTCGTGGCCGTCGTCGGCCAGGACGGCGCCATCCACGCGGCCTCGGCCACCAGCAAGTCCCTGGTCTCCCTGGAGGCCAACGACAAAGGCTGGGAGGAGGCCACCAACACCTCCTTGAAGCTGACCGCCGGCACCGATCTGGCCATCACCGCCGTCGGCGACAAACCGGTGGTCCTCGAGCGCAGCACCGGTATCCTCCACCTGCCCGAGGGCAAGACCGTCAACCTGGACACCTCCGGCCTGGCGCTCCAGCAGCCCGGCCCTGACGCCGACTCGGTCCTGGTGGCCTCCCGCAACGAACTTATCTCCATCCCCCTGGACGGGGGGAAGGTCACCAGGACGCCGTCGTCCAAGGAGAAGTCGGCCCCTGAGGGCGTTGCCGCCCAGCCGGTACGCCTGGGCAAGTGCGTCTATGCGGCCTGGTCCGGCTCGGGCCAGTTCGTGCGCAGCTGCTCCGGCTTGTTCAGCGGCGGCACCGAGACCCTCCACGACGACAAGCTCGCCGCGTCCTCGGCTCCGATCTTCCGGGTCAACCGTGACGCCATCGTGCTCAACGACCTGGAGACGGGCTCGGTGTGGCTGCCCGACGAGGACCTCGTCCTCATCGACGACTGGACGGACAAGACCGCCCAGACCGACGACAACGCCGACCAGAAGGACGACTCCGCCAACACCTCGGATTCCCAGACGCCGCCGGAGCGCACCGAGGAGAACCACGCCCCCAAGGCGGTCGACGACAACTTCGGTGTGCGCCCCGGCCGCTCCGCGCTCCTGCCCGTGCTGGCCAACGACTCCGATCCCGACGGCGATGTCCTCACCGCCACCCCGCAGGACAACGGAGGGTCACTCTCGGCTACCAAGGCCCAGGGCGGACTGGCCCTGCGCATGGATATCCCCGACAACGCCTCCGGCAGCTATTCCGTGCCCTATACCGCCGACGACGGGCGCGGCATGAGCGACTCCGCCGTCGCCACGGTGGACGTCCATGGCTGGGACGTCAACGGTGCGCCGAAGCAGATCACCACCCCGACCCTCACGGTCGCCGAGAAGGCCTCCGGCTCCCTCGACGTGCTGGGGCACTGGCTGGACCCCGACGGCGACGACCTCTTCCTGGTCTCCGCCCAGGGCGAGGGCCTCGACACCAAGGTCTCCAACGAGGGAACGGTCACGGTGCGTGAGCTGGGGGCCGGCACCGGCACCCGGGACCTGACCGTCACCGTCTCCGACGGCAGGGAGACCACCTCCGGCGTGGTCAAGGTCGATGTGCAGCCGGCTCAGTCGGCCAAGCCGATCGCCAACGCCGACCACATCCGCGTCGTCGCCGGCACCAAGGCCGTCGTCTCTCCCCTGGAGAACGACACCTCCCCCTCCGGGGCGACCCTGCGCCTGGCCGCTGTCCAGGAGGCCCCGGCCGGGACCTCGATCGACGTCGACCAGCAGGCGGGCGTCTTCACCTTCTCCGCCGACGCAGGTGCCCAGGCCCAGACCTACTACCTCACCTACGACGTCATGGACGGGGCCAATACGGCTCAGGGAATCGTTCGCGTGGACGTCACCCCCAAGGCCGACGCCACGGTGCCGCCCGAAGTCGAGAACGACACCGCTCTGCTGCGCAACGGCGGCTCGACGACGATCGCCCCGCTCAACAACGACTTCGACCCCTCCGGGGGGATCCTGGTCCTGCAGTCGGTCAGCGCCCCGCCCGACTCTGGTGTCACCGTCACGGTCGTGGACCACTCCCTGCTGCAGATCACTGCGGCCAGCACCGTCCCGGCCAATCTGACGGTGGACTACACCGTCACCAACGGGACCTCCTCCGCCACCGGGAAGGTAGCGATCGTCCCGGTGACCCAGTCCCAGCCCCAGCCACCGGTGGTCACCAATGACACCGCCGTGGTGAGAGCCGGCGACGTCGTCACCGTACCCGTCCTGGACAACGACTCCTCCCCCTCGGGTCTCAACCTGTCGGTGGACTCGCAGGTCAGCCTGGTGGGCGACGAGCTCGGCACCGCCTGGGTCAGCGAGGACACCCTCCGCTTCCGCGCCGGTGACCAGCCCGGACGCACCTCCTACGCCTACACGGCCAAGGACGATCAGGGGCAGACCGCCTCGGGGGTCGTCACCGTGGAGGTGCGCGCGCAGGACGCCGAGCACAACTCCGCGCCCTCACCGCGCAATCTGGAGGCCCGCACCGTGGCCGGCTCGTCCACCAACATCACCGTGCCCCTGGACGGCATCGACCCCGACGGCGACTCGGTGAGTCTGGTGGGCCTCAACCAGGCCCCCTCCCTGGGCTCGGTGGAGGTCAACTCCTCGTGGCTGACCTACAAGCCCTCCGAGGGCGCCTCGGGCACCGACACCTTCACCTACGTCGTCGAGGACCGCTTCGGAGCCCAGTCCACCGGCACGGTCCGCGTGGGCGTCGCCCAGTCCTCCCCGCTCAACGTGGCCCCGGTGGCCACCGACGACCTGGTCGTGGCCAAGCCCGGACGCACCGTGGCCGTGGACGTCCTGTCCAACGACCTGGACACCGACGGCGACACCCTGTCGCTGGAGGGCGACCCGGTCTCCAGTGACCCGTCGCTGGGCGTGTCCACCCGTGCCGGACGCCTGGTGCTCAACCTGCCGGACGAGGAGGGCAACCACTCGGTGGCCTACACCGTCTCCGACGGGCGCGGCGGCACCGACACGGGCACCGTCACCATCCAGGTCTCCAAGGACGCGCCCCTGGCCAACCCGGTGGGTGTGGACGACTACGTCACCGTCGACCAGGTCGACGCCAACGGCAAGGTGACCATCCCGGTCCTGGACAACGACAAGGACACCGACGGCTCGCCGTGGGACCTCAAGCTCTCCTCCTCCGACCCCGACGTCGAGGTGGGTAAGGACTCCATCAGCCTCACGGTGGGCGAGACCCAGCGACTCGTGCTCTACACGATCACCGATGCCGACGGGCTGACCGGTCACGCCGTCGTCGTGGTACCGGCCCGCTCCGCCCTGCGGCCCCGCATCAACCCCTCGGCCGTCCCGGCCCATGTGCCGGCGGACAAGACCACGGACATCAACCTGTCCTCCTACATCCTCACCCGCGAGGGCACCAAGCCCGTCATCTCGGACGCCTCCTCGATCCACATGGCCAAGGGCACCAAGGACGCCAAGACCGCCTCGAGCGGAACAGCCCTGTCCTTCACGCCCGACTCGGGCTTCACCGGTCAGACCTCGGTGACCTTCACCGTGGCCGACGGCACCGGCTCGGACGCCCTGAGCTCGACGCTCACGCTACCGATCGTCGTGGACTCCTCGACGAACAAGCCGCCGACCTTCACGCCCACAGAGGTGAAGGTGGCGCCTGGAGAGGGAGCCGTGACGGCCAACCTGGCGGCCATGACCACCGACCCGGACCCGAGTGACAAGCTCTCCTTCCAGGCTGGCCCGGCCCCCGCGGGCTTCGACATCTCCCTGAGCGGTTCGTCGCTGTCGGTCAAGGCATCCGACAAGGCCACCGAGGGCACCACCGGTTCCATCCCGATCACCGTCTCCGACGGTGTCAACCCACCGGTCAGCGCCTCACTGCCCGTGCGGGTGAGCGCCTCCAACAAGCCGCTCATGACAACGGCTCCGATCAATCTGGAGTCCCGTAACGGCGAGGCGGTGAGCGCCGACGTGTCCAAGGCGGTGACCAACCCCTTCCCGGACAAGCCGATCACCCTGTCCGGCACCCCGACGATCACCTCCGGTCAGGGCACCGTGAGCGTCTCGGGCACCACTGTCACCATCACCCCGAACGCCGGCTTCCACGGCACCATCACCGCGCAGTACAAGGTGCTAGACTCCACGGGCTCCGAGTCACGCGCCGTCACCGGCACGATCACCGTGCAGGTGGGGGGTGTGGCCCCCGCGGCCCCTTCCGGTGTGAACGTGGTTCCCGTGGGTGCCGACTCGGCACGCGTGTCCTGGACCGACGGCGCCGCCAACGGCTCCCCCATCACCGGTTACAAGGTGAGCGTCAACGGCTCCGAGCAGACCTGCACCACCTCGAACTGCCTCATCGGCAATCTGACACCCGGCCAGACCTACAACATCCAGGTGGTGGCCACCAACAAGTACGGCGACTCCGAGGCCGCGACGGTGCCCTACCAGCACAACGCCACGGCCAAGACCCCGGCCGCCCCCGTCCTGGCAGCGGGCGCGGGCAAGGTCACCGCCAGCTGGACCGAGGTGGAGGACCCCTTCGGAGGGGCAACGACCTACGACGTGCGCCTGTCGGACGGAACGATGCTCACCGGCGTGACCGGGGCGTCGACCTCCTTCGACGTCGCTCCGGGACGGGCCTACACCGCCCAGGTGCGGGCCAGGTCCAGCCAGGGAACGGTCTCGGAGTGGTCCTCTTCGTCGAACCCTGTGACGCCCTACGGTGAGCCCGGCGCCCCCGGGACCCCCGTCATCACCCCCAATGGGAACACGGTCACTGTCAGCTGGCAGGCGGCCAACGGCAACGGCAGCCCCGTGAACTACACGCTGCACTACTCCAACGGGAACGACAGCGACTCCAAGAGCGTGGGGGGCGCCACCTCCACCACGGTCACGATCTCCCGCGGGACGTGGACCTTCTGGGTCGAGGCGGACAACGGTCACGGGTCCAAGACCTCGCCCCAGGCCAGCTACAGCTACAAGCCGGCCCCGTTGACCCCCTCGACCCCGGCGGTCAAGGCCACCGGCAACAGCGGCGAGCTCTCCGTGAACGCCTCGCCCCGGGCCGGCAACGGCTGGAGCGTGGGCGAGCTGACGGTGGAGTACTCCGTCGACCAGGTCAACTGGACCAGCTCCTCGACCATTCGGGGCCTGACCGACGGGCGGGCCTACACGGTCTACGCCCGGACCAACGGCGGCGGGCAGTACTCCGACGTCGTCGCCTCCTCCCCGGTGGCGCCCTACGGTCCGCCGTCGGCACCCTCGGTCAGCTGTGAGCTCACCGGCAAGAAGCAGAAGAAGGTCTCCTGCTCCTGGACGCCCGGCGGCAACAACGGCGCGGGCACCAGCTACGAGCAGACCGACGACGGTGGTGGGACCGTGGAGGAGATCGAGGTCGGTGACACCTACGAGGGCAAGCTCAAGCGCGGCGAGTCCCTCACCTGGTGCGTACGCGCCCGGACCAACGCCGGCACCTCGGGGTGGGGCTGCGACACCGTCACCAGGCCGCCCAAGCAGAGCGACGATGACGACGATGATGATGACGACAAGCAGCGCGTTGCCGTCGGCACCGAGCAGCAGTTCTACGTGGACCACACGCAGAGATGCCGTCCCTTCGGCCCCTGGGGCACCTGCTACCAGATGGTCTTCGACCTCTCCGGCAACCCCAACAGCACCCTGTCCTGCGGCTACTGGTACTGGGACACCTGGAACTGGCAGCCCGCTTGGAACGAGGAGGAGATCACCCTCGATAAGAACGGCTACGCCCGACACAAGTTCCCTCACCGGACACCGAACTGGAACCAAACCGTCACCTGCACCCAGCAGTAACCGGATCATTAACCGGATCGATGCTCGGTACGCCACAAGTCACATACTCACATCTCTCCACCCGAAGGATCATTGATTCCATGCCGATGACCCCCGAGAACGCGACATGGTTCGCTGACGCCTTCTCCACCATTGTCAACAACGTCGGTCAGGCGCTGCTCGACAAGGAAGACGTGATCAAGCTGGCCCTGACCACCATGCTCTCCGAGGGGCACCTCCTGCTGGAGGACGCCCCCGGCACCGGTAAGACCGCTCTGGCCCGGGCACTGGCGGCCTCGGTGCAGGGAACGCACTCTCGTATCCAGTTCACCCCCGATCTGCTGCCCAGCGACATCACGGGTGTGACGATCTACGACCAGAAGACCGGGTCGTGGGACTTCCACGCCGGCCCGATCTTCTCCTCCATCGTCCTGGCCGACGAGATCAACCGAGCCAGCCCCAAGACCCAGTCGGCCCTCCTAGAGGTCATGGAGGAGTCCCAGGTGACGGTTGACGGTGTGCGCCACACGACCGAACGCCCCTTCATGGTCATCGCCACCCAGAACCCCATTGAGCAGGCCGGCACCTACCGCCTGCCCGAGGCCCAGCTCGACCGCTTCCTCATCAAGGCCTCCGTGGGATACCCGGGCAGAGAGGCACTCACCAAGATCCTGTCCAGCTCGGCCCACCCGGACCGTTCCAAGAACCTGTCCGCGGTGGTGGCCTCATCCGTGGTGGCCTCCATGGCGGACCTGGCCGCCACCAACCACATCGAGAACTCGGTGCTGGACTACATCGGCGCCCTGGTTGAAGCCACGCGCACCGCCGAGGAGACCCGCATGGGCGTGTCCACCCGTGGTGCCATCGGCATGGCCCGGGCCGCCCGTGTCTGGGCCGCCGCTCAGGGGCGCAACTTCGTCCTGCCCGACGACATCAAGGAGCTTGCCGAGGTCGTCTGGGCCCACCGCCTGGTCATGGACCCCGACGCCGAGTTCACCGGCGCCACCGCCTCCGGCGTCATCACCGCCGCCCTGGGCCAGGTCCCCGCGCCCACGACCCGCGACTGAGCCGCATGACGCCTCACACGACGTCGCAGGCCCCTACCCGCCAGGTCCGCCCGGACCCCGCGGGCCAGGCCAACGCATCCGCACCCGCCGCCTCCCCGAGGTCCTCGGGAGCATCGACGTCCTCGAAGACCGCGGCATCGGCTGCGTCGTCGGCTTCCGCGAGCACCGCGCTGACGGCCAGGCCGGCGCGGTCCCGCCTGACCGACGCCGTCGCAGTGCTCCTGCGTCCGCTGCGCTGGCTGACGCACACCATCACCCCGATCGGTTGGGGCAGCGTGGTGCTGCTGGTGGCCTGCGGACTGACCGGCGCCGTCATGGGGTGGCAGGAGGCCTGGAGCGCGGCCATCGTCGTCGGCATCGTCGTCGTCACCGCCTGGCTGTGGCTCATCCCCCGCGGCGGCTACTCGGTCAACCACGACCTGCTCGAGCCCCGCGTCACCGTGGGCGATCACGCCCTCATCCGTCTGACGGTCACCAACCCGCGCCCGCGGCCGCTGCTGCCCTCGCGCATGGAGATGCCCGTGGGACCGGGGCGCGCCGTCTTCGTCGTCCCCACCCTGACCCCCCGGGCCGTGCACGAGCGCGGCTTCATCCTGCCCACGCAGCGCCGCGGCATCGTCACCGTGGGCCCGGTCCTGGCGGTACAGCGCGACCCGGTGGGTCTGCTCCAGCGCGAGCGCTCCCTGACCACCCCGCAGGACATCCACATCCACCCGCGTACCCTGCGACTGGGCACCGTCCTGCACGGCGTCCTGCGCGACATCGAGGGCGCCGTCACCCAGGACCTGTCCAGCTCCGACGTCGCCTTCCACGCCCTGCGCGACTACGTTCCCGGCGACGACCGGCGCAATGTCCACTGGCGCACCACCGCGCGCACCGGCAGGCTCATGGTGCGCCAGTTCGAGGAGACGCGCCGCTCCAGCCTGCTCGTCCTGCTGTCCACCCGCCAGGACGACTACACCGGTGGGGAGGACTTTGAGACCGCGGTGTCCATTGCCTGCTCCCTGGCCATGGACGCGATCCAGGACGGGCGCGAGGTCCGCTTCATCACCCAGATCGGTGCCCTGCCCACCTCCTCGGCTCTGCGAATGCTGGACACTTCCTGCCTGCTGAGCACCGGCGAGGACGACGTCAGCTGCGACCTTCTGGTGCGACACGCCTGTACGGCGCACCCTGAGGCCTCTATCGTCGTTCTTGTCACCGGTCAGCGGGTCGACCGCGCCACCCTGGCCCGGGCCCGCGGCTTTGCTCACGCGTCCATGGTGACCGTCACCTTGCGCGCAGGTCAGCAGGGCCTGTCACGCCACCACGCCGGAGCGATGCCGGTTGTGGACATGGACCGTCTTGAGCAGCTTCCCACCGCCCTGAGGCGAGCACTATGACCCCGTCGACGACCTCCACCACACTGCCCCCGCGCACCGCGGACTCCCCGCTCTCCGGCTCCCCCGCCGGAGCACCGTCCCCGGCCGAGGCTCCCTTGCACGGCTCGGGAGCCCCTTCGACACGCTCACCGGAGTCGGCCTCCTCCTGGTCGACGACGTCATCGCGGGCACGCAGCCTCTACAGCACCGAGACCACTCGGCCGGCCCGGTCGATCCCCGGCGCCGGTCCGCTCCTGTCGCGGCCGTCGCGGCCGGCGCTCTCCGCCCGTCGCTTCCTGCCCCCCAGGCGCGGTGCCAAGCCGCCCACACCTGCTCTCGCCGCCCTCGAGCTGACGGTGATGGCCGGGATCATCGCCGTCGGCGCGATTCCCTTCCTGCCGGTCTTCGCCTCCCTGGTCGGCTGCCTCGCCGTCGGCTACGGGGCGCTCGTCGGCACCCTGACCGCGATGGCCTGCTCGCGCCTGCGCCTGTCGGTGCTGCCGAGCATGGCCGCCCTGGCGCTGGTGCACGTCCTGGTCGCCCCGTGGCTGCTGACCGACGTCGGCTCCGGGCTCGCGGCCGTCAAGACCGTTCTGGCCTCCACGGTCACCGTATGGCGCGACGCACTGACCGTACCGATGCCGCTGAGCTCCTTCAGCGGGATGACGGTGCTGCCGTGGCTGACCGGCCTGGTGGTCTCGGCACTGGCGACCCGTCTCATTCTGGCGGGCCGTGAGGTTCTGGCCGGTCTGACTCTGGTCGCGCTGCCCGTCGTCGGCATCGGCTGGGGCGGGCAGGAGGCCGTGCGCCCCACCGCGCAGGGCATCCTGTTCGTCGTCGGCGTGCTGATCCTGTGGACCTGCGGTTCCTTGCGGCAACGGCGCAGCCACGTCATCGAGGCCCTGGACCTGAGCTCCTTCTCGACCACCTCGGGGACCACGAGTGCCAGATCCACCGGCGACCTCGGCCGGGTGGCTCTGCGCGGGGCCGCCATCGCAGCCGTGCTGCTCATCGTCACCTCCCTGGCCGCCCTGGCTCTCACCCCCACCGCCCCGGCCTCCCGGACAGTGGTACGCGACCTGTTCCAGCCGCCCCTGGACGTGACCGAGTACGCCAGCCCGTTGTCACTGATCCGCACCCTGGAGACGGACAAGGCTCACACCCGGCTCATGAAGCCCACCAACCTGCCCTCGGGCGGACGCATCCGCATCGCCGCCATGGACTCCTACGACGGCCTGTCCGCCCACATCGGGCAGAACGAGAACGGCCAGTCGCGCTTCGAGCGCATTGGTGACAAGACCCAGCTGACGGTCAACCGGCTCGACGGGCGCAAGCAGACCTCCTCCCTGACCATCGAGGACTACAGCTTCCCCTGGGTCCCCACGATGCCCGAGACGATCCGTATCGAGTCCTCCGGCCCGCGTCAGTCGGCTTTGCGCGAGGGCATGTTCTACGACAAGTTCTCCTCCACCGGCATCGCCACCAGCGGTCTGGCCGAGGGCGACGTCCTCACCGAGCGGGTCGCCCCCTACACCTCGCCCTCCGAGGCCGCCCTCAACAAGGCCTCCCTGGCTCAGACCGCACTGGGGCCGATCGAGCAGGTGCCCCCGTCGGTGGCCTCCCTGGCCAAGGAGATCGTCGGAGCGGAGTCCAACCCCATCGCCCAGGTCCGGGCGCTCCAGCAGCGCCTGCGCACGAGCTACTACTCCGACGGCACCAAGAGTCCCTCCCAGCCGGGACACGGGGCCGCCCGCATCGCCTCAATGGTCGAGGCCGACTCCCTCATCGGCGACGACGAGCAGTACTCGGTCCTCATGATGCTCATGTGCCGCTCGCTCAACATCCCGGCCCGCGTGGTCATGGGCTTCGACCCGACCACCGACGGCGACGCCAAGACCGTCACCGGTGAGGACGTCAAGGCCTGGGTGGAGATCCCCTTCGAGGGCCTGGGGTGGGTCTCCTTCGACGTGACCCCGGACCGCGACCAGGTCCCCCAGCAGCAGACCACCCAGAAGGTCTCCAACCCTGAGCCCAACGTGCTTCAGCCCCCGCTGCCGAACGAGGACCCGGCCCAGCTGCCCCCCAACTACGAGGACCCCCAGCGCGACGACCCCCAGGACGATGACAAGGGCGGGCTGCCGACCGCGGTCATCGTCGTCGGCGGCTCCCTCCTGGCCATCGCGGCGGTTGTGGGATCCGTCCTGGGGTGGAAGGCCTGGAGACGCAGCCGACGGCGCGCACGCACCGGTGTCGGCAAGGCTCTGGGAGCCTGGGAGGAGATACTCGACCGAGCCCGCGACCTGGGTCGCGTCCCCGGGTGGGGAGCCACACGGCGCGAGGCGGCCGAGCAGCTGGACCCACACTTCCCGCAGGCCGATCTACCCCGTTTCGCCGGAGCAGTCGACACTCAGGTCTTCAGCTCTGGGGAGCCCCCGTCGTACGCTCTAGGGGAGTTGTGGGATTCCTCAGACGCGATTGTCCGCTCCATGGGCGCGCAACGTTCACGTCTGGGACGGGCGCTGGCCCGCTTGTCCCCGCGTTCTCTTATCCATCCCGCCGGGAGGCGGTCACGTCGACCCAGGAGGTTGCGGTCATGACGGTCACGGCTGACCCCCGTAGCAGCGCCCCGACCGCTGCAGGGTCACCGACTTCCTCGTACTCATCCAGTGACTCCTCGGGAGCCGAGGCCATCAGTCCCTACGGTGTCGCACTGAGTGACTCCCCCGATCCGGGCCGGACCGGCGAGGCTCGCCGGTCCGGGGGTACCGAGTCCTCGGCCTCTCCCGAGGACAGGCCGCACCCGCCTCGTCGTCGCCTCCCCCCGGCTCCGGTCAGGGCGCGTGTTGTAGCGGGGGCGATCGACCTCCTCGCCGGTTCTCTCCTGTTCGGGGGGCTGACGACCCTCATCTGGCAGGTCGCAGGCCGCCCGGCCATGTTCAGCGGGCTAATCGCCTTCGGGGTGGTCGTCGGGCTGCGATGGCTCGCCATCGCAGCCACTGGCTGGTCCCTGGGAGGACTGCTGCTCAGGATCCGCATGCTGGGTGCCCGCAACCAGACCCCCTCGCCGCTGGGCTCCTTCCTGCACGCGGACCTCATCCTGGCCGTCAGCATCACCACTCTCGGCCTGGGCACCATCGCTCTCATGCGTACGGCCGCCGCCGACCCCGAAGGGCGCGGGTGGCACGACAAGCTCTCCGGGATGGCGCTGCTTCACACCCGCAAGACGAAGCGACCCGACCGGCCCACCATCTCGGCAGCCGAGCCGGGGGGCCGGCCCACGAGCGAGCCCGCCTCCCGGGCCGCGGCGAGGTCCGGCGCTCCGGAAGGATCCTTTACCCAGGACGCCGGTGAGGCTTGGGACGCTGCCAAGCGCACCGCCTTCTCCGCCCCGCGCAGCGAGCAGAGCGCCGCGGGCCAGGAACCCACCACGCCACCATCCTCGAAGGCCGCTGAGGCACAGGACGAGCCCCCCTCCCGCCGTCGACGCTCCGAGAGGGCCGAGCGGAAGGCCGAGAAGAAGGCGGAGAAAGCCGCAAAACGCGGTTCTCGAGAGGGCTCCGCACGCTCACGGGCCGGCGATCAGGCGCAGGAGGGCGCCGAGACCACCACCGTGGGAGCCCAGAGCGCCACAGAAGCGGGAATCATGACCTCCCCCGGTGGGACGGCGTACCCGACGACATCGGATCCGGTGTCCTCCTCCATCCGCCGGCCCCGGCCTGCGCGGCCGGGGCAGCCCGCACGCCACGCCGGCCGCGCCCTGACGACTGGTTCGCCCAGCAGCGCCACCTCCCAGACGGCTTCAGCCACCGCCGCCGCCTACACTGCTGCGGTCTCAGGCAAGGCGGTCTCCGCTGACGGCTACGGCGTCATCAGGGCTCCCAAGGTGGTCAAGGCGGCGAAGGCGGCAACCGTGTCATCGTCCTCGGCGGCGTCGGCCGCATCTGCCAGCCCGGCCGTCTCCGAGACCGATGCCGCGGCCGTGGCGGCGGCCTCCGCCACTCCCATGGATCCTCAGGCCTCCGCCGCGCTGGCCGCCGCTGAGGCTTCCGCCATGTCGGCCGAGCAGAGGCAGTCGACACGATCGGCGCAGTCCGCACCGTCCGCCACCTCGGCCACGGCGCCCGCCCAGAACGCTGCGGAGGAGTCGGCAACGACTAGGGCGTCCACGAGCACGGAGACCCCCGCGAAGCCGGCCGGCGCTCCCTCCGGGGCGGGCCGCCCCTCCTCCAAGCAGTTCTCGCAGATGGACGCTGAAACCGCCACCCTTGACGCGGTCGAGGACACACCGGAGCCCTCTGAGTCCACTGACCAGTCGGAGCCGTCATCGACCCACGGGCCGCCGTCGGAAGCGACGACGCCCTCAGCGGAATCCTCCAAAACGGCGGCTGATTCTGAGGCATCCCAAGCCTCCACTTCGCAAGATGCGACACCATCGACACAAGTCCCGCGCTCGAAAGCCACAAAACCCGTAACATCACAGACGATGGAACCACGACACGCCCACGCCCAGCGCTGGAGGATTCAGTCCGGTCTCACCGGTAAGAAGACCTCCGCCTCGTCTGCTGCACCTACTGAGGATCAGCGAGAGCCGGCGTCACAGCCCGGTGTTCCTCGTCGCGAGAGCCTCTTCACCCCCGAGCGGCACCACTTCGCCTCCGGGGCGGCCTCGGCCCCGGAGGTCGCGCACACCTTCGACACCTCCAGCATCCTGCCCTCGGGGGACCGCAACACGCAGGCCCTCATCGACTCGGTGCCCTGGTCCTCGGTCCCGACCTCGGTGGACGCCGCCACGGTGGACTCCCTTCCCGAAGGAGTCATCGTCACCGACGACGACTCCTCCCGGAAGCCCGAGGAGGCCGAGGTGTCCTCGCCCAGGGCCGCCCAGATGGACCTGACCAATCCCTCTACAGTGCCCGGTGGTGTGCCGGCATCGTCAGAGGGCCAGGCTCACCCGACCGTACGCAGTCACCGCAGCCATGCTCAGGCCCCCGTCAGTAGCGGCTCGACCAGCGCGACGGCCCCGGAGGAGACGCCGTCCCAGCGGCCCCACACCACACACCGCTTCCAGGGTCCGGGAATCCCGGCGCCCGCGGAGGAGGGCGAGGCTCCGACCTCGCGTCGTGAGCGCCGGGACGCCGCCCAGGCTCCGGCGGGTTCCCGGACGAGCTCGACCGCGAGCACGTCACGACGCGGCGGAGCCCGTACCGGGGACAGCACCAGCGGCGTGGCGGGCAGCATGACGAGCGCAGCGGCTCCAACCTCTGCCCCTGCAGCCGTTTCTCACCCCACCGCCGCCTCGGTTCCCGCCGTCAGCGCCCAAGCGGCCACACCGTCTCTGCCGTCGGCCTCCTCGGCCGCTCCGGCCCTGTCGGTGCGTCTTGTCCCGCTGCTGGGCGGCAACCCGATCCTCATTCACGAGCCCACGGTCGTGGGCCGCGACCCCGACAACATCTCGGCCTACCCCGGTGCCGAGCGCGTCGCCCTCGACGACCCCACGCGCTCGGTGTCGAAGACGCATGCGGCGATCTTCCCGCTGCTGGACGGGGTGTGGGTGACCGACCTTCACTCCACCAACGGAACCCGGGTGGAGTACCGCGACGGACGCAGCGTCGAGGCCGTACCGGACAAGGCGCTGTCCGCCCTGGAGGGCAGCACGATCTTCTTCGGTCGTATCGCCTTCAAGGTGGAGGTCGTCTGAGTCCGACGCCGAATCCTGCACGCAGCGGGGCCCGCACTCGAGTGCGGGCCCCGCTGCTTCGCTTCCTCACCTGCCTGGCGGGTCGGCAACCGCCTTCACGGAGTGTCGACGCAGGCGGTCTTGGCCTGGGAGGCCTTACCGTCTGAGCGCACCGCCGTGACCTCGAGGCAGGTGCGCCCCTCCTGGGCCCCGACGACGGCCTCGTTGGTGCGGACGGAATCCAGCTCGGTCTCCTCGTCAGGAAGCTTAACGCGGTAGAGGTAGCTGCCGGTCCAGCCGGTCTCCGGCTCTCCCCAGGTGAACCGCACCGTGCCGTCGCCCAGTACCTCACCCTCGATATCGCCCACCATCGGAACGGATGCCTGCAACGGGTTGACGCCGGTCGGCGGAGCGATGGTGGCGATGGGATTGTCTGGCTTCTTCTTAGTGTCCTGGGTCTGGGAGAAGATGATCGCGCCGATGACGGCCACGACCATCGCCGTGATCAGCACGGCGGTCAGAACGGTGCGCATCCGGCTCGGGCGGCTCGAGTCGCCGCCGGCCTCCGAGCCCGACGAGGCGGACTCGTCGTCGCCCTCGGGGTCCACCCGCATGGTGATGTGCTCGCTGGTAACGTCGACCTGGTTGAAGACCCCCATCTTGGTGGCGGTGTCGTTCTCATCCGAGCTGGGGCGCCTGGCGGACTTCGCAGCCTTGTCCGGCTCCTGGAACAGGTCGACGGTGGTGATCGGCAGATCCAACTCGGCCTGGACCTGCTGCAGCGCCCGTGCGAAGGCCAGCGCCGTCGGATAGCGCGAATCAGGATTCTTGTCCATCGCCACCGACAGCACGCGGTGCAACGACGGCGGAGCGTCCTGGCGACCCAACGGAGGCAGCGGGTCCTTGACGATGCGGCGGGAGAGCTCGTAGACGTCCGGGATGCCGTCGGTCTCGAAGGGGCTGCGCCCGGTGAGCATCGCGAAGGTGGTCGCGCCCAGGGAGTAGATGTCAGAGGCCGGATTGGCCGAGCGCATCCCGACCAGCTGCTCGGGGGGAGCCCAGGGCACGCTCATGCCCCGCAGCTCCTCGGATGCCTCCGGGCCGCTCATGGCGGAGATGCCGAAGTCCGAGAGCACCGGGCGACGGTACGTGGTGAACAGGATGTTGGCGGGCTTGATGTCCCGGTGGACGATGCCGGCCCGGTGAGCGGTCTCCA
>ERZ772766.275-NODE-275-length-31566-cov-6.835740_pt1 | contig 31566 bp, 43 predicted proteins | sample MGYA00511379_ERZ772766 | MGnify/ENA primary metagenome ERZ772766 (study PRJEB29015, sample SAMEA2737895) | human oral metagenome | biome: human oral; feature: human-associated habitat; material: dental | place: China | collected 2116 ...
CATTTTGAGCCGCCCCCTCCCCCTCCCTACACCGTGACTAACATCACGGCGACGGGGTTGACTGGCGTGGCGACACGCCGTAGATTGGTCCCATCAACAAGATCAACCCCGCCGAGGAGGAACCAAATGAACACCACCGACCAGCTCCCCAGCCGCGCAGTCACCACTCTGACCACCTGGGTCGCCACGATCTCGATCGTTGGCGTGCTCGGCGCGGTCGCCGGCCTGCTCGCAGGCGGAGTCGGCCCCGCCACTGTCCCGGCCTTGGTCGTTGGCGTGCCGGTGGCCTTGAGGGCCACCCGGTCCAGTAACCGCAGGAAGGCCATTCTCCGGCACGCTGACGCCCGCGCAGCCCAGGCCCGGCACCTGGCTGCGGCCGCCCGGTGAGCGGCCCCCAGAAACGCTCCTACGCCCCAGGAAGGGAACACCTCATGTACCTGTCAACCGCCGGCCAGAACAACACCGCGACCCTCATCGCGAAGTGGATCCGCGAGAACACGGTCGGCTACGGCGCAGTCGCCACCGAGGTCGGCCGCGCCGGCTACCCCGAGGCCGCAGTCGTGGCCATCGCCGAGGAGGGCGAGACCACCTGCACCGCGAAGGTCGCCGTCCAGCACAACCGCATTGTGTACGTGTCGAAGATCGGCACCCACATCTCCTACCCGATCACGCTCGAGGACGCCGGCCAGATCGTCGGAGGGTTCCTCTCGCTCGAGGAACGCTGATGTTCGGCCTCCACGCGAAGAAGAATCCCCAGTCGACGGCCGATGATATCGCCAGGGAAATTAGCCGCCGCGGATTCCCCGCCGAAGCGAAGCCCGTTATCGTAAGGTCCGCGGTAGCCGCCGTCCAGAAACGCGCAATCGTGATTCCGGGGCGGGGGGTTGCGGTCATAAACAACGACCTCAGCGCCACCGTTGCCTCGTCCAATAAGCCGCTCCCGCAGGCTCCGGTATTCAAATGCGAGAATTGTGAGGCTGCCGCGGAAAACATTCTGAGAAACCTACCACTGCCATGAAAATCCCACAGAACACAGCAATGCGTGACAGGTCTGAAGGAGCGGAGGCAGCGGCCGTCAAGTACAGGCGCCGCGTCGAGCGGGCCGAGATGGCCAACTGGAAGCGTTTCGTTTACATAGACCCAGCCACCGGCCGCGCCCGGGCTCTCAACGTCCGCCACACCTGAAAGAAACACCGATGCAACTCCTCGACATTGAACCCCTCCTCCGCTCCCGCCTCGCCGAGGGGGAAGTCATGACCGAACAGCCGACCAACTATTTCGACGACCGAATGTATGTCATCACCACGGCCGGCGCGCCCATCTACGTGTACACCATCTCCGAGAGCGACCTGTACGGTATCGCCACGCTCGACGTGCTCGAGACATGGAGTGCCGGCGCCGACATCGCCGGCCGGACGATTGACGCAGTCTTCGACTACGCGCGGCGCAACGGGCAGCCGGCGCCGGCCTCCCCTGCGGGCGGGCCCCGCGAGGGAGGCCTGGCCGCCAACCGGGACCAGCCCAGCTCCGCCAACCGGTAAACCAACCAACTGAAAGGGAACACCAATGTCACCCCTGTCCCAGTCCCGCCTGCTCGTACCACTCCTCGAAGCGATCCGCGCCCACCTCGCCGTCGGCGAATACGCCGCCTTCCGGCGCACCACCTACGGGTCCCCGTACATCGAGGCCCGCACCGAGCGTGGCAGCATGATTGCCAGTGTCGGTGAGGGCGGCCTGTACGCATTGGACGCAGCCGGCGGGCGCTACTCCTGCGACCCGAACGCCGCAAAGGAAGCCATCTACAACGCGATCCGCAGGGCCCTCAACGACGCCCGCGAGGAGTGGGCATGATCGGCCGCCACGCCGCCATCGCGGACCGGATCGCTATGGCCAAGGTCATCGCCGACGTCTGCCTCCGTGACCACCCCGGCCCCGACCACTTCATCGAGGAGCCGATGGCTGACAGCGAGGCTGCGACCCTGTACATCTACTGGGGCGACCAGGACCTCATGGTCGTTCACGTCGGGCGTGCCGGAGTCACCATGCACGCCGGCCGTTCAACGGTGGACATGCCGTACCAGTGCGACGCGCACCCCGCGGACGTAGCTAACCAACTCCTAGGCACAATGATGAAAGGAACACTCCGATGACAGACCGCATCGAGCACGCAAAGATTGTCGCCCAGTCTTCGCTGATCCCTGCCGAATACAGGGGCAAGCCCGCCGACATCGTGTGGGCCATGGACATCGGTGACGCCCTGGGCGTCCCGTACACGCAGGTGATGCAATCGATGGTCGTGGCTCGCGGCAAGATGACAATGTCCGCCGACCTGATGGGCGCCGTCGTCCGCCGGGCAGGCCACAAGCTGCGCCTCCGCGAGGATGGCGACTCCGTGACCGCCGAGCTGATCCGCGCTGACGACCCCGGCTACGTGTTCACCGTCACCTGGGATAAGGGGAAGGCGCAGGCCGCCGGCCTATGGGGCAGCCGCGGACCGTGGCAGCAGTACCCGAGGCAGATGCTCCGCGCCCGCGCCATCACCGAGGTATGCCGACAGGGCGCGTCGGACGCCCTCGCAGGCACCGTGTACACCCCGGAGGAACTGGAGTCCGCCCCCTCGCAGAACGCCCCGCAGAAGCCCTCGCGGCAGCCGCAGGAGGACCACACGCAGCGGGACATGACCCGCACTATCCTCATGGACTACTGCCGCGAGTCCGGCCGCGACGCTAACGAAGTGTGGCAGCAGGCGCAGGCCGGCGGAGCCACCATGGACGACCCAGACTCCCTGTCCGCTGTCATCGACAAGTGGGAGTCCGGCGTTAACGCAGAGCCGCAGGAGGGGCAGTGAAACTCCGGACCGTCACCCCGATCGGCGTGCAGCGGCGGATCCTGTCGCTCATGTGGATCGGCCACTCCGAGCGGCGGATCGCCGACATGGCCGGCGTGAAACCGGAGTCCGTGCGAAAGGGCCGAGCAGGCGAGTACGTACCCGAAGAGGACAGGCTCCTCATCGCGTGCGCCTGGTCCCGTAACCAATGCAATCTCGCCTCCGTTAACTGGGCATCACAGGTCGCCCACAAGACTGCAGTCGCTGCGGGCGCCCACTCGCCGCTAGCCTGGGACGAGGACGACATCGACAACTACCGCGCCGAACCGCATGATCTGACGAGGGGCCGCGACCGCTCCCCGTGGAACAGAGAGGAACACTCATGAAGATCACCATCCAGAAGACGATGAACGTGGCAGACCCCGTGCGGGCTCACAGCACAGACGCCGGCCTCGACCTGTACGTCCCCGAAGGTCAGGGCTGCCTGGTCCGCCCGGGTGCCGTGTACACGATCGACCTCGGCGTCAAAGCTGCCATTCCGGACGGCTACTACGGTCAGCTGGTCCTGCGTTCCTCCGCCGGCAAGAAGGGGCTGACCATGCCCCACGGCGTCGGCGTCATCGACTCCGGGTACCGCGGCAACCTGAAAGTCCTCGTGGCCGCTCTCGCCGCGCCGGCGCTGGTCGCCGCCGGGGAGCGGATCTGCCAGCTGACCATCCTGCCGCTGCCGCACGTCGACGTGGAGGTCGGCGTCGTGGACGACAGCGCCGACCGTGGCGTGGGCGGATTCGGGTCCACGGGCACTGGTGCCGTGGTTCGCGACTACAGCGACGGCCAGGGCGTCGACCACCCCGCCATCGGACGGCCCATGAAACGGCTGCAGGACACCCCCCATGGCGGCGATCCCACGGACAACAACGCCGGCCGCCTTGACCGCCGCCCTGTCCTCGAGCCGGAAGCTGCCGCAATCACCGACCGCCTCCTCCCCTGTGAGGGAGAAAGCGAAAGAGAAGAGAAAGGTATGGACGCCAGAATCAACCTCACCGTCGGCGGGCTCATGCGCGAGCTGCAAGAGGCGGCTTTCCGGTACGGCAACGACACTCCCGTCGCCATCCCCACCATGACGGACGCCGACTATGAGCAGGCCGCCGCCCCGGTCGTCATGCACGTCAGGCGGGAGCCGGTACCCGACGACTGGGACCTGTTCCACATTGACCCCGCCGGCGAAGCTACGTTGGTGATCTCGTGAGTGACAACGTGAACCACCCCGCCCACTACACGCAGTGGCCGGTCGAGGTTATCAACCTGACCGAGCGCGAGTGCTTCCTATACGGCAACGTCCTCAAGTACGCACTCCGCGCCGGCTCCAAGCCAGGGGCCACATACGAGGAAGACATGTCCAAGGCAGTGTGGTACGCCGTCAGGTACGTTGACAACATCGCCAAGGCCGGCCCGTCCGACACCGAGGATGGCCTGTCCGGCCTACGCCAGGCCGCCGATGACGCAATCGCCTACCTGGCCTCCAGACAGGAAGACACCACCGAGATGCGCGAGTACCTGCAGGACCAGCTGGAGGTCATCTACGGCCGTGTCAACGAGGAGGTGGGCGGCGCGTGGGACGCAACCTGAGATCCGCCAAGGCTGCAGGAGGGAAGTTCGAGCGGCTCATCGCCGACTACCTCAACGAACGCCTGTACGGCCTCAACGTCGATCGGCAAGTCAAGACTGGGGCGCGCGACTCCGGAGACATCGCCGGCGTCCACCTCGCCGGCCGGCGCATCGCCATCGAATGCAAAAACGTTACCCGAATGGACTTGCCGAGGTGGACGCGAGAAGCGCATACTGAGGCAGGCAACATCGGAGGGGCAGCCGGCGTGGTCATCCACAAGAGACACGGCAACGGCAAACCCGAAGACCAGTGGGTGACCATGACCGTCACCGACCTTGTCACCATCATCAACATCTTCAACGAAAGGAACACCAATGGCCGCTGAGATCACCGTTACGGGGACGCTCACCAGGGACCCGGAGATCAAGTACGCACAGTCCGGCACCGCCATGCTGAAGCTTCCCCTGGCCGCCACCAGGCGAACCCAGAACCGAGACACGAAGCAATGGGAAGACGACGGCGACCCGCTGTACATCGACGTCACGTTCTTTGGCGACCGGGAGAACTACCTCGGCGACATCCTCCACAAGGGCGACCAGGTGTCCGTGTCCGGCGCGCTCATCCGCCGCAACTGGGAGTCCGGCACCAAGTCAGGCGCCGCCCTCGAGGTACGGTTCCCGAAGCTCCTCGGCTACATCAAGAAGACCGACAAGGCCGGCGGCGTGCAGGCGCTCGCCCCGACCACATCCAACACGTTCAACGCCCCGTTCTGACGGGCGCCACGGGTGGGGGGAAACCACTGGGAGTACCCCCACCCGCCCCACTACACGTAAACCCTCATAAAACGGGAGGCACAAGCCAATGGCTTCATTCGAGATCATGATCGCGTCCCAGCCGTCCTGCCAGCAGTGCCGCTCCTCAAAGCGGTACCTCACTAGGAACGGCACTCCGTACCTGGAGACGAAGTACAAGGACGACGAGACCGCGCAGGCGATCGCCGCCGCCAACAACTACACGGCTGCGCCGGTCTGCTACGTGGTCGACAAGCGCACCGGCAACCCGGTCGCCCACTGGGCCGGGTTCAACATGTTCAAGCTCCGCCAGTGGGCGAACAACTACAAGGGAGATGTCGACAAGTGACCCCTTTGGACGAGGCAATCCTCGAGAACGACGCCCTGCCGCAGCACCAGCGGCGCACCAACCAAGCCATCGCCGACGAGTACGGCACCTCCGAGGCAGCCGTCAGGCGACACAGGAAGGCCCTGAAGCGCCGCCGCGAGATGGGCGAAGGCGGTGTGGACGAGTACTTCGGCGTGCCCGTCGAGGCCATCTCGGCCCGCGGGAAGACGGTGCGCCTGGCCGACGGGTCATACGAGAAGATCACATACAAGCCCGGCATCGTTGAGCGCGGCGAGGTGCAGGCCCGCCGCTTCGAGGACCTGGCCCCGATCTTCGCGGAGCCTGCCGCGCCGGCCGCTGAGGTGAACTCCCAGTCGACGATCGTGGTCGCGGTGTCCGACCTGCAGATCGGGAAGACCGACCAGAGAGGAGGCGCCGAGGAAACCGTCCGCCGGGTCCGTTCCGCCGTCGCCAAGATCGCCAGCCATGTGGACGGCCGGTACCGGAAAGTCATCCTCGTGGACTGCGGCGACGCGACCGAAGGGTTCAGCAACACAGTCAGCCAGGCGCAGACCAACGACCGGCCGCTCACCTACCAGATCCGCACCGCGCAGGCGCTGCTCGCTGACACGCTCAGAGCTCTAGTGCCGACCGCCCCGGAGGTCACCTACGTGGCGGTCCCGTCGAACCACTGCCAGGTCCGCGCCGGGATTGGGAGGTCCAACAGGGCGTCGTTCCCCGGGGACGACTACGGCCTGCTGATCGCCGACAATATCCAGCAGATCATTGCCGGCCGCCCCGGCTACGAGCACGTCCAGTTCGAGGTGCCGGAGAGACTGCTCGAGTCGCTGACCGTGCGGGCCGCTGACGGGACGGTCATGGGAGTCACCCACGGGCATGCGGCCGGCAGTAAGGGGCGAGTCGCCGAGTGGTTCCGCGGGCAGGCGTTCGGCTGCGTGGCGGGCATGCAACACGCCCGCGTGCTTCTCCACGGCCACTGGCATGCCTTCTCCGTGCAGACGGTCGGTGACAGTCGTCAGATCATTTGCGCGCCGACGATAGACCCGGGCAGCTCGTGGTTCCAGAACGCGACCGGCGACTCATCCCTGCCGCGATTGCTGACGTTCGACCTGGGCGGCGGGACATCGTCGGCCTGGCGTCTCTGGTCCTGAAGTATTCTGTAGTCGCGGTCCGCGACATCCCATGGCCGGCCCTCCCCGCCGCATCTCAACGGGGGAGGGCCGGCCCCCACATCAGTGACGAACGCAACACCACCAGGCGCTTGTCGGGCGTAGACGGCAGGGGCAGTATTGTTCCTGTCAGGCCGACCAGAAAGGGGCAGAACATGAACACCACCGCGAAGCTCACCTCAGCCCCCACCCCGTCCGCTGGTCTCTCCCTCAACGGCGAGCACGTCTTCCAGGACGTCGCCCAGCGGGGCCTCCCCCACGCCGGCTCCCCCGCGGGCAACCTCTATGACGGTCTCTGCGACCACCTCATCGTTATGGGCAACCTCGACGCGGACGCCCTCAACACCCTCAGACCAACACGAAGCACGAGGACGCAGCCATGAACACAGCCTCCATCGCCCGGATCGCCGCCTGGAACATCATCGCCGACCAGGAGCTCCCCGTCGGCACCCAGGTCACCGTCAGGGGCGGCCAGGTCACTATCAGACCTCGCGGCGGCCAGCCGGTCAGTGCCTCCTACGGCCCCGCAGACACTCCCGACAGCCTCTACGACGCCCTCAAGAACGCAGTCCAGACAAGCGCACAGGGAAGCAACTGAACAGCCGGCACCAGCCCTCCCACGGAACGAAGAACGAACACTGAAATGATGTACCCCAGCCAGCCAACCAAACCCACCCCCATCGAGAACGTCTCCGCCGGCACCCTCATCATCCGGGAGGGAAGCACCTGGCGAGTCGAATCCAATCGGCCAACCCCCGGCCGGCCCGCCTACCGGACCCTCACCCTCCGCGGCGGACGCGCAGGCGCCCCGAAAGGCTCCTACGCCACCGCCCCCGCCGGCTCCATCATCATCGTCCGCACCAACTGAAAGGGATCAACACCATGCGCCACGCAGCAGCCCCAACCACCCCCTCCCGGCCAGCCAGCAGGGCGGCCCAGCTCGCCCTCGGCGTCGTCACCTACGCCATCGCCGGCATGACCATCTGCCTTATCGCCCTCGGCTCCGCCCTCACCATCTGGGGCCTCTGGCAGTGGCTGGGGGTGAACTGACATGACCCCCGCAGGAGTCATCAGCGAAGCCCTCACCATCCTCGACGCCTGCGGCCTCGACCGGACCGAGCTGAAAGTAGCGACCGGCCCGCGAGAAGCAATCATCCGCAGGGGTCGGCGCCCGTCAGGAACCCGGGTGACCATCACCAGACGCGGCGTCACCTGGTACGTGGCCGGAGGCGGCGTCAAATGGCACGGAACTAGCCGGCATGCTGCCGCCACACAGGTCGCCCACATCATCGAGACCGGCTGGCGGTGACGGCGGCGCCGGCGGGCGATCGTCCGGGGCGATCAGCCGGATCAACGAAACACCCCACCGGACCAACGCGGCCGCATACTCCTCCAACTTGAACACCTGCACCCTGAGGCTGTGCGCTTCCTTCTCCGCAAGGTCGCGCTCAGCCTCAGCGGCGTCCCTGGACTTCTCCAACGTCACCACCCGCCTGTTCAACGAGTCCGCCATTCGTTCCAAAGCCTCAACCCGCCTGTCAGACGTCCTATCCGCCCTCGCAAACAACCAACCAATCCACGACGCTACGGCGGCGAACGCTGCGCCGATCAGCTCAGCGGGGAACGGGGGAAAGTCCAGGTCATGCATGAGGCCAGTATGACCCGCCAGCAAAGCGACGACACTCACGCCAGCGGGGCGTACATCATCGGCATGACCCGCTTCCCGCCGCCGTTCGCGGGAATGTTTGCGACCACCGTCTTGTTCGGCCACACCTCGACGGTCGCTCCGTCGGACGTGCCATCCGTCTTCAACAGCGGGTAGCAGGTGCGCTGCGGTTTCGCACCACCCAACACGGCGGCCGGGATTGTCGCAACCCGCTTCTGCCCGACAGCCGGCAGAGTCACCGTGCCCCACTCCGACCGAGGCCCCACGCAAACGGCGTGACCAGAGAGAGCCGCAATAAACGTGTCGCTGGGAGTCATGTCGCCGGGAAATGACGTCCACTCGGGGGTGGGGCCGGGCGCGGGGGCGCCTCCGCCTGACACGCCCGGCCGGCGACCATTCACCGCATCGACCACCTGCAACCATGCGGAGGCGGCCTTCGGGCCAGTGTCCGGACGGACATCGAAGTCGCCGTACTGGCCGATGTTCCACAGGCCGACGCCGTTCAGCCCGGACATGAACGCTACCTGCGCAAACGCCGTCAGCTTCGCCGCTTTCGCGTCGTCGGTCTTGTCGCTGAAGCCGACCTCCTCCAGGACGAACGGCTTCCCCGCCTGTGTGGCGATCCGAGCGAGATTACGGAACGCGTCGCCTGTCGGGTCGTCGTACCCATGGGCGGTGAACACGTCCACCTCGGGCATCCGCGCCACCTGGTCGAACAAGTCGCCATGCGCGTCCCGTCCGCGCCCGTCAGCTCCCAAGTGAATGAAACCTCCGGCGGCAATAGGGCCGTCGTAGCCGAGGCGACGCACGGCCTCCGCCTGCTGCAGCAGCGACCACACGTACTGGTCCGCAGAGCCGGCCTGCTGGGCGGGGTTGTCGTTACCCCACAGCACCATCGGCTCGCCGGCCAGGGCGACGCAATCCACGGTCGGGTAGTCCTGGTAGAGGATGTCCGTGTCGGGGAAGTTCCGCCACAGGACCTCACGGAAGTAGGGGTACCAGTCCTGCCAGTGCAGGAGGTAGGGGTTCACCTTCTCCTTCACGAACAAGTTCCGCACGTAGGACAGGTCCAGCCACAGACGTATGTTCGCGTCTCGCGCCCATCGCACCTTCGCGTCCAGCTCGACGAGTTTGTCGCCGCCGTCGTGAAGCGCCTGGGACGTGGAGTCACCGAACAGGTCAGTAACCCGCATATGAGTGACGCCCAACTGGCGGGCGCGCCCCGCCCACAGCCTCCCGTCCGGCGCTCCGTTCGCGGACGCGATCACACAGCCTCGCAGCGCCTCGGTGCGCCGCTTCCTCTCCTCCGTAGGCCCCATAGTGGCCATACAAAACACCCCTTTTGCTAGGTAGCTGTTATCTGCCGCACCCCATGATCTCACAGGTGCGGCAGATAACGGTTGGTGTCAGCGGGCGGCCCCGAGACTGATCACCCGGAACCTGGTACCCGGGTACACGCCGCCGTCGTAATGCCAGAACGGGTCAGTCCCGTACGACCCGCACGTCGAGTACGCGGCCGTGTGCGTGCCAGCAGGCACCTCTTGCTTCCACGACAGGTGATGAGTCATGAACGTCCTGTTGTACTGGATCTCCGTCTGCCACAGGCCGGCGTTGTCCAGGATGAAACCGAAGTAGTAGGAGCCGTTTGCCTTGTCTTTGTCGGCCTCGGACGCGAAATCGGAGTGGACGATACTGACGCACACGTCCAGGCTGAACTCGAGGAGACTGCGGATCGGCAGATTGAAGCTGGTCTCCGCCCATCTGCGTGTCGTGTGGTCGGACGTCGGCCTGCCGCGGCCGTTGCTGGCGTCAGTCTTGTCGACCAGCACGTCGCAGAAGCCAGCCACCGGCTGCAGCACGTATTGGTTGCCGGACCTAGTCCCGTCCGCCGAGTACAGGACGCCGGCGATCAGAAACATGGCCGGGTGCACGGATGACACGACACCAGCCGGCGCCTGCGACAGGCGGGCCTGCGCCTCCGCCTGCGACGCACACCGAATGAACGTGCCAACCGAATCGGCGTAGTCGCCCCACGCAGACAGGATCGGATCGGACGCGGTAGGGACCTTCGCCCCATCCCAACGGGTAGTACTCATAGTCTCATCCTACTCAGTTCGAAATGAACATAGCCGACAGCCGCATGTTATTGAGTTCAAGCCACCCGTCCTCTTTCCCCATGTCCGGGGTCCGGACCGCAAAGTGCCAGTACAAACGAACGTTCGTGCGCAACTGCATGAGCCCGGCGGCCGCGACTTTCACACCCGACACCCCCGGCTCCAAGGAGACGGAATTCCCCACAGCCAGGTCCCAGTTCCCCGCAGGGTTCAGCTCCACAAGCAGCGTCGTCCAGAGGGACGAGTAGCGGCTCGACGCCGTCACTTGGATAGTGACCCAGTACAGACCGCTGTGCACCGCCTGCGGTATGTTGTTCTTCCCTATGCGGAAGTCCTGGGCGTCATACTCGAACCATTCGGTGTCGTTCTGGAGCTTACCAGGCCACCACTCCCAGTAGTTCCGCTGCAGGATGCGCTGTTGGTTTGTCGTCCCAATGAAATGGGGTGGCATAACCAACGACTTAAGAGGACGCTGATACTCCAATTGGTTAGTGCCGGCCGCATACATCTGCCCGTTAGTGAACCTGAACCATGAGTTAGTTCCCTTGTCGTTGGGCTGCGACTGGCGGAACAACAGGGAGTTGCCCTTCAGGCGGATCGACGAAGTGTCATACTCCGTCCGGTACCAAAGCGTCAGATTCTTGAATGAAACGTTCGTTGGAGAGTAGAGCGGAAAGATACGCAGGTAGTAGCGCCGAGACCCGGCGTCACCTTTCTTCCAGTTCGCAATACTGATCGTCTGCAGGCCGTCTAGGGTGCGGTTGCGGGACAGCTCGATGCCGTCGCGCAGCAACACTATCTCCATCTCGGACGTCCCGCCGGTGTCGGCAACCCAGAAATCCAAGGTCGCGTCGAACACGTCACCGTCCGGAAGGTCCACGTACGTTTCCCAACAGGCGTTGTACGTGAAGTCCAGGCGCGACGTGTACTTACCGGTCATCTCCTTGAGCGACGCAGATGTGACCGTGCACAACCCGTCAGCGTCAGAGCCGCCGTACCGGTTCGCCCACACTCGCGTCATAGGGACCACCTGGGAACGCCAGCCGCCTTCGTCCGCATCGACAGCCTTGTAAGGCAGACCTTTCTTGTTGAGCGCCTCAGCGGACTCGGAATACGCGTACATAGACGCCCCGACAATTTTGGCCCCGAAGATGTTGTTGCCCTTCAGGTCGCCGACCACCGCCTTACCGGTAATCGTGGCATTGCCGGCGGTCAGCATGTCGGTGGTCACGGACGCGAAAGCCGCCAGCTTCGCCCACAGTTCTTTCGACGCGTAAACAGCGTCAGACGTCACACTGCCTGGCGCCAGTTTTGTAGCCCCCACCGCCTCAGTCAGCGACACAAACGCAACCTCCGCACGGCAGCCCGCCGTAGCGGACAGCTGGAACATAGTCGACGTGACGTCAGCACCTGGCACCCACGACCACTCTTCGGTCCGCCACCCGTAATCGTTGGCCTTGTACACAGGCCGGCAGATCTCCCTCGCCCCGGCAGTCGCCACCAGCGTGCCGGCGTTACCAGAGTTATACCGGCTCGTTATCCGTAACACCCAACGCTTCCCTGCGGGGAGTGTGAGCTTCTGCGTCACCTGCGCCCACGTCGGGGCGCCCGCGGCGTTCACGAAACGCACGCCGGTCACAAGGGCGCCCGGCGCCCCGGACACAGTAGCCGCCAGTGTGACCGCCTTTGTGTCTGACGCCACCCACACAGAGGACGGCGAGGAAGCGAACAGCGGCTCCCGCACCATGTTCTCCGGGTCCACCGACACCGAATGCGCGGCCACCGCCCCCAGAAACGCCGAGTCGGACGTGATCGTATCGATCACGGCTCGCGGCATCGTCGCCCCGCCGGTCACCATTAGCTTCGACACGGACAGGCCGCCGATCTTCGCGTCAGTGATGGACGCGTCCGCGATCTGCGCGCTACCGATAGACGCATCGCCGATCTGCGCGCTGCCGATCGCCTTGTCGCCGATGAAGTTGCTGCCAGCCTGGCTGAGCGCCCACGCGGCGCCGTTCCACACGAACGCCTGTCCGAGCTTCCCGTCGGCGCCCTGTACCCACCACAGCGACCCGGCAGTCTTGCCCTGCCCGTCAGTCGGCAGCGGGGCGCGGGCCGCGATTGTCACCTTCCCGTCCAGTGACGACATCTTCGCGGTTGCCTGGTCGGCGGCGTTCCTGGCCCCCAGAGCATCGGCGGCGGCCTTGTCCGCCTTATCGGCGGCGCCCTGCGCCGCCGCGGCAGCCCCGTCAGCCTTCTGCCTTGCAGCCAGAATGTCGGCCGCAGACGCGTCCTGCCTCGCCTTCAACGCCGAGTAGTCGGCCTGCGCTTTCTGCGCGTCGGCCTGCGCGGCCTTCGCTGCAGCCTGCGCGCCGTCCGCGGCCGCTCGCACAGCGGTGGCGTTGGCGTCGGCTTTCTTCGCTGCCGTGTCGGCGTCCGCGGCTTTCTGCGTCGCAGTCGCGGCAGCATCGGCGGCGGCCCGCGCTTTCGTGTTCGCCTGGCCGGCGAGAGTCTGCGCGGCCTGCGCCAAAGACTTCGCTTCCTCGGCGAGCGCCACCGCCTTCGCGTTATCGCCGGAGTTCTTGATCGCTTCCTCGGCACGCTTCGCCGTCTCGGCGGCCTGCTGAGCGGTGGTCTTCGCAGCGTCCGCCACCGCCGCCGCATCCTGCGCGGCCTTGTCAGCGGCAGTGATGCGCCCATCTAAGCCCTTCACGCCGTCCTGCACGGTGCCGACACTCGCGGCTGCGGCCTCCGCCTTCGCCCGAGCGGCCTGTGCGTCGCGGGCCGCCGCCGCGGCATCCCTCGCTGCGACGTCAGCCCGGCCCTTCACCTCGGCGGCGGCTTTCTTCGCATCCACCGCCTCGTTCATGGCGTCCGCGATCTCTCTACCGGCAGGGCCGAGACGCTCAATCTGGGTGCGCTCGTCCCCGGGCTCGTCCTGCCCGTCAGTGATCGCTAGCAGCGTCCCATCCGGGTGCAAGCGGACAGTGACCATGGCCCCTTGCCACGTGTACAGGCCGGGAGTCTCCCCGGCTACGTACGTTTCAGGCTTGTCGTACGGCATGCCGACCCGCACCCAGCCGACCGGCAAGGTCGGATCAGTCTTCGACGTGTCAACTACACGGCCCTTCACCCAGCGGATCGTCGTGTCACGACGCTGGGACGCCTGACTGCCCTCGCGGAGCGCCAGGTACAGGCTGCTATCACTCATGCGGTCTTCTCCCCTACAGGTGGCGGCGAGCCTCCCGTCCGATCACCGTCATCGTGCGAGACACGTCAGACAGCGAGCACGAGTAGCTCGAGACAATGATAGCAATCCACTCGCCTTCCCTGATCTCAAAGGCGAGGAGGTCGCCGATCTCGATGCGAGGGTCGAACGCCATCTCCACTTTCCATGACGGCAGACGGTCGCGCGCATGGAACGCGTCCGCGTTCGCTTGCTCCACCATCTTCGACCATGACTTGTCGGACGACAGGTCCGTGACTTTTGTTACCCGGCCGTAGTGCTTCGGGTCGTACGGGGCGCCGTAGTACTGCATCCCGATATGGAAGTCGTACGTGTAGTTCGACTTCCACCCGGTCGTCTTCCCCTTGTCGTCGACCTCACGCTCCCACCCTGGCCACAGGTTATGCCGCCACTGCCAAGCCGTGTCCCGTGCGTTCTGGTACAGCTCATCTTTCTGCCCCCACGCCGACGTCGTCGGCTTGCTCTCCCACAGCAGATTCAGGGCCTCGTCCACCTCGCTGTCATGATCGGACCGTTTGATCGCATCCGCCCACGACTTGTTCCCAGACAGAGAATACGACTTCGTACCGTCGCCCTTCGCGTTGATCTCGATCATGTTCGGCAGCCGGCCCGACGGGTCCTCAGTCCGCTGGGCATCCACGAGCAGTCCGGACGCCAGCGGGTACGTCTCATCTGGCGTCTGCCAGTCCGCCCTACGGGCGTACGCCTCGATCTTCCCGCCGTACCCCATGCGCACGTCCGCGCCGCACGAGTCCGCCAGCATGATCACTGACGCCAGCCGGTTCGGCGGCATCTGCAGAGACGCCATCGGGACGGCGCCCCGCACCTTCGGGTCTACCCAGATGTACGTGTGCTCCGGCACTGGGTTCAGCCGACGCATCTCCGACAGGAGGGTCCCCCCCAGCCACGGCGAGTGCGGGAACGGCAGCGGGTTCTCCTCCAAGTCCAGGAGCATATCCTTCGCCTGCACGGTCGCCTCCTCCGGGTTCGCCGGGGAGTCCGTGATCCGGAAATGCCCGAACGGAACATCCCACCCCTCACCCTCACGTGGGCGGATCTCCAGGACGGGGCACAACTCCTGCCCGTAGTTGGCCAGCGGGTCTCCTGGGTTCTTCGCCGCCAGCTGGCGGGGGGCGTTCAGCGTAAGCCGAGCTGGAGCTGAGGGGTTCGTGTCCGCTTTCGTGCCGAGCTTCCCCCAATCCAACTGCACGTTGTAGACCGGAAGGTCTCGCCACTCAATCTTCCCGCCGTAGCGGACGTCCACGCGGACACGCCACCGTGCCGGCCGGGCCATGTCGAACTGACTGGGGCCGGGCCTCACGACGGCATCCCTGCCACATAGCGGCACACGTCGTTGTACGTGCGCGAGGTGATGTCCGGAATGTCCGATAGCGACAGGTCTGCGACACCGACCTCGGCGAACTCAACCGTCGGCAGCGGGTCCCCGTCCAACAGCAGGCATGGCGCGATCCAGTCCGCGCCGGCCTGGATCGTGGTCGTCGATTTCATGAGTACCCACCTGTTCGCGTCAGGCTTCCCTCGAACTTGCCGGTCGGGGTGGTTGAACGAACGTTTCGTCGAGTCGGAGCCGCGGCCGTTCGACACCCACAAGCCGACCGACACGTTCGACAGGTCGGGGTCGCCGCCGATGCGCCGCACGTAGGCGGACACTTCCACAGTGTGACCGACCGGCACCTGTCGGAAGCTGGACGTGCCTGCAATCGGCGTGACAGTGCGAGCGTTGCCGGCGCGCGTCGGCCGGCCGTGCGGTGACCAGTTCTCTGAAATGTCGCCGCCGAGTAACTTATCGTCCTCCGGATGGGTGGTACCGCCCCACAGGTAAGTGACGTCCCGTTTCACGGCGCCGTCCTGAAGTTTCTCCTCCCAGGCCAGCCATTCGCCCCAGGTGACGCATGGCGCCCATGAGCCCATCCTGGTGCCGTACATGCCGAGCCACCACTCAGTGTGGCGGACCATCTCCGAGGGCCGCTCTGTCACGGACAGCTCCCACTGGACGGTGCCAGCCAGACGTGACTCAGTCTGCTGGGCGGTCGCTTTCTGGACGGCGACTACGCGAATCGGGCGGATCGTGCACGACGGGATTCTGCACGCGTCGCCGTCATGGGCGACGATCAAGTAGCCGGGACGTTGCGTCAGCGCGCGGAGCGTCTCATAGTCGGCCTTACCTTTCGTCCGGTAGGTGATCGTGTACGACAGCGGCTCAGCAGACTGACCCCACCGGTCAAGAGCGCCCGCCGACGTGGACAGGGTCGTCAGGCCGGCAGAGAACGACTCCTCGTTCGCCTCAACGATGTGCCCTTTGACAGCAACGTGGCCGGTCTCGTCGGAGATGATGTCCGCCCCGATGGACGTGCGCACCGCGGTCGTGTCCGCCGCGCCGGCCTGCGTGTACGTGGTCTCCTCGCCGATCGGCGCCAGCGGGTCGCTGATGCACTCCGAGTCGGTGGGATGCCAGATCAGCACTCGGTTGTCATCGGACTTCACGTACACCGGTATCGCCGCGGCGCCCTCAGGCGACGGGTTCGGCCGCAGAGACAACATTCCTGTGTGCTGGGCCGTGAAAGCTTCCATCATTGCCATGCGGTCATCTTCCCATCATCCTGTTAGCGGTGACGATGCGCCCGTCCGCGACGGACTTCATCCTGGTAGTCAGGGTAGTCTGCCCGTCCACGGTCAGCTCCAGGTTCATCCCGTCCATAGCTTTGCGGAGCTGTCTCACGGACACTGCGCCCCCACCGGTGATGGACGGCGAGGACGCTGACAGGGCGCCGCCGTCAGCGAAGCGCCTCGCCTCCATGTAGTTGCGGATGTCGCCGTCGCGGATCATCTTCCGCAGGCGGTATACGGCGTCTTGACCGCCGGCTGCCGCGACTTCCGCGGCGGTCAAGACGTGCTCCCCGTTGGACAGCCACGCCGGAATCCAGTCGTCGCGCCCACCGCCGGGGCCGTGCACGGCGCCGGCGTTCGCGTACCCCCTTATCGGAGTGATGGGGCCGCCGTCCGCCCGCAGCCAGGAGCCTTTCGGCCAGTGATCGCCGATCCAGTGTCCGACACTCGTGAAGATTTGCTTGATCCGCGTGGTGATACTGATCTCTTTGTCGTGGAGCTGGTCGATGTTGTACTTGACCGTGCGGACTTTTCCGCTGGCCTGGTCGTTACCGCTAATGGTGACCGTGCCGGTTGTGTTGTCAATCTCGGTGTGGACTGAGTCTTTCTCCCAGCGAGCACCAGTAGCGTCTCCGAGAATGGAGACGGTGCCGTCGCTGTTGTCGATCGTCTGCACGGTCTCCTGCAGCCCAGCCAGCCCCTGGTCGTTGTCCGCGTCGATTTCAACGACGCCGGTCGTACCATTGATTGAGTCGGCGGTCACGGTCAGGGTGTAGTCTGCGTTTGCCGCATCACCGGAAATGCTGATCGTCCCCGTCATGCCGTTAATCTCGGCTGTGGCACCATCCGCCGTCTCGGTCGCCTGCGTCGCGTCTGCGCTGATCTCGGTCGTCACTTTCTCTGGGATCAACCCGTACTTGTCGGCAAGCTCAACCGCCTCATCCTCGGTGAGCCCCATGGACTCTGCGGCCTCGATGAACGCGTCGCGGCCGGTCTGCATCTTAGATTGCAGCTCGTCCTGTCCCGCGCCGGCAGCCTGCGCGGCCTGGACCTGCGCAAACGTCGCGGACGCCAAGTCATTCAAGGCGGATTGGTTTTTCCGCCCCTTCTCCGTAGTGATGTCCAGGGTCGCCCCGTTTTCTTTGACGGCGTCATTGACGTTTTTCAGCGCCTCCTGGAACTTGATGTCAGCGTTGCTGTTGGCGATCACGGTGTCGCCGTAAGTCTTAATGCCCTTGATGACCTCCTCGATAGACGGCACGATCTGGTCGGTGCCCTCTTTCGCTTTGCGGATCGCGGCGTCCAGCTGGGACGTGCCCCCGGCGGCCGCCTGAGCGTTCGGATCGATCTGACCGAGCGCGAGCGCGAGACGCGTGTTGTCGTCCGCCGTCAGTCCCATTTGCTTCGCCATCTCGTTGAGGTGTGATTTGAAATCCGGCATAGAGTTAATCAAGTCGATCATGCTCTTGTTCGTGCCGTTCGACATCTCGGACGACAGCTTCTTGAACTGGACTACAGCGTCGTCCGTAGACATGCCAGACAGCGCCTTCCCTGTCGTCTCAAGGGCGTCTTTCGTGCGCTGCAGGTCGGAACGAGTGTCCGCACCGAAAGCTCCAGCGATACCGTCGGCAAAGCTGGCCAGGTGCTGCTGCACAGACGACCACACGGAAGGGCGGCTGATGTCCGCCAAGGCCTGCGAATACTCCTGCAGGGAGTACTTGCCTTTATTGAAATCCAGGTTATCCATGACGGAGCCGCCGCGAGCGAGCGCCGCGGACATTTCATCCACAGACACGCCCGTACGTCGCACTTCGTCGCCGTAATGCTTGACGCCCTCGATCAGGGCGGCAGTGATCATCATTCGTCCTGCCCGGCCGAAACCGGTCATGCCGGTGGCGACTTCGCCGAGCTTCCCCTTCAGGCCGGCAGCCGTCCAGTTCAGCGTGTTCATGGCGTCTTTGATCTCCACGATCTTCGGCGCCATCACCATCAGTCCACCGACCGCGGTCAGGGCAGCGCCCCCGAATGCGGCGAAATTCATGATCATGGACTGGGTGCCGCTGCCGAGCTCGCCGAGCTTGTCGACCAAGGAGGTGATGTGCTGGACGACGGACCTGACCGGCGCCTGAGAGGAGGAGCCGATCTTGATCATGGCGGTCTCCCAGGACCCGCCGAGCTTTTCGATATCGCCTTTCAAGTTATCTTGCTTCAGGCGGGCGGTCTCGGCGGCGTACCCGGCATCGTTAACCTTATCGATCCACCCTTGAATGCCCTCGCCGCCCTCGTTGTAGAGCACATTCGCGGCACGGATAGCATCCGACCCGAAAATGGTGCTCATCGCAGTGTTGCGCTCCTCTTCGCCGAGGTCTTTCATCCCGTTGCGCAGCTGCTCGGCGACGGCGGTGATCCCGATGAAGTGCCCTTGAGCGTCGTAAATGTGAATGCCCAAGTCGTCCATTGCGTTCTTCGCGCCCTTGGAGGGGTTCTCCAGGCGCTGAAGCATCGTCTTGAACGACGTACCCGCGTCCTGGCCGATAAGGCCAGCAGACGCGAAGGCAGCGATCGAACCCGTCGTTTCCTCAATGCTCAGTCCGGCCTGGGAGGCGACAAGGCCGGACTGCTTTAGGGCGTACGCCATGTCGTGGACGCCGCCCTGCGCTTTACCAGCACCGGCGGCCAGCAGGTCGGCGACGTGGGTTACCTTGTCGCCGGACAGATTAAATTGAACCATTGCGGTCGCCGCTGTCTCCGCCGCCTCAGACACGCTGATCTCGCCCGCAGCCGCCAGGTCGAGGGCCCCGGAAAGCCCTCCCGCGAGAATATCTTTTGTGGATACGCCGGCCTTAGCTAGCTCCTCAATGCCAGAGGCCGCCTCTGTCGCAGAGAATGCAGTATCGGCGCCGGCCTGGATCGCAGCCTCACGCAGCTGGGACATCTCATCCGCAGACGAGTGGGTGGCGGCCTGTACGGACGACATGGACGCGTCGAAGTCCGCGGACATCTTCCCCGCCATGCCCGCGAACCCGAGCAGCCCCGCCCCGACGCCCGCGACCGCCGTGCCTACCGTAGTCCAAGCTGCCCCGTTCTGGCGCGCAGAGTCAGCGAGACCCGCGAGTCCAGACCTGCCGCGCTCGCCGGCATTGCCCATCTGGTCGCCGGCGCCCTGTGCGGCCTGGCCCGCCTGCGACATTGCATCGGCGGCGCCTTTAGTCGCGGACGACGCCTCCTGCATACCGGCCTTCACTCCGGATGCGTCGGCGGTCAGCTTGACAACTACGGTTCTATCGGCCACGGCAACTCCTCACTCCTGTTCGGATTCTACCTTGGCGTCCGCGATGTACAGCAGCGAGCCTTCCCTGGGCGGGGAGATCAAGTCGCCGTGCTTGTTCCGCTCGGAGTGCTCTTTCTCCCACCGTTCACGGGCGGCCCTCGCATAGCAGACCACTTCCCGGGCCTCGAACCATCCGTCCATAAACTCGTCCCAAGCGACGTCCCGCGGGTAGCCGCACCCGCACGGGCACAGCGACGACTCATACAGCGAGTAGGCGTTCGCCAGGTCATAGTCCTGGGCTACCCACTCGCCCGACCGGCGCAGAATCCCCGTCGGCGGGCGCCCCCACCCCATGGCAGCTTTCACCATGGAGCGCAGCCAGGCCCCGGTCGGGGCGGTCAGGACCTGGACGAGAAAGGGGCGGTGATGGTCGGGCTCTCCGTGTCGACGGCGCGAATGCAGCGGGACAGCTTCTCGACCTGCTGCGGCGACGCCTGGTAAAGGCCGGCAATGTCCTCACCGGTCACGCCGGTAGGCTCCACGATGTGCGCAGCGATAAACGCGCACTCCATCTCGTGGGTGACAGGGTCATCTTTCGTGCGGTGGCCGAGCGACTCCATGAGCTCTTTCTGTGCGTACACAGACATTGTCTGCACGACAAACTCCACCGCCGACCCTTTCAACTCGGCGAGCGTCGCGTTGGCCTTGTCGAGAAGCTCCCGCTTCCGCTGGTCGGACAGGCCGGGAAGGCGGGCTTCCTCGTCCAGCCGGTCGATCACCGCGAGCAGGTCGGTGCGCCCGTACAGCATGCATGACTTCCTGGTCGGTTGGAAGCCTGCCATCCACGCGGCGAAATCAAACTTCTCTGGCGTGTCCGCGCCGTCGGTGCGGTCCTCGAAGTTGTCGCCGGCAACATCAACGCGGTCGCTCATTGGCGTCCCCTGTCTGCGGTCCCAAGCGGTCTTTGTGCGGTGTTGCCCCCGCCGCCAGAGACCGCACATGGCAGCGGGGGCAACAGGCCCAGTGTACAGGGCGGCGCGTGTCAGACGCCGACCGTGTAGGACTTGCCGGCGGACGCGCCGACCGCGTTCGCGACAATGAAGTTGCCGGTCTGAACGCCGGCCGGCAGGACCGCGCTGATAGCGGTCGGGGACAGCACGCGGTAGGAGGCGACCGGTGCCGTCTTCCCGGCCACCGTGCAGGTGACGCCGGTTACGCCGACGAAGTTCGTACCGGTGATCAGGACGGTGTCGCCGGCCTTCTTCCCGGACGGGTCGATCGACGTGATTGTGGGGGCGGCCTGAACCTTGCCGCCGCCGACGGTGATCTCGTTTTCCAGGGCGTCAGAAATGAACAGGGACACGGTGCGCTTCGTGTACGTGGTCCTGTCGTCGGGCTTCTGCGGCTGGCCGGGAGCGACGTGGTACCAGTCGACGTCATCCCCGTTGGCGAACGGCTCCTCAGGCCTCTTGCCTTCGCGCTCGTACAGTTCGAACTCGAGGCCGGTCCGCTTCAGAAGTTCCCAGACGGCGTTGTCGCCGCCCTGGACCTTCTGACCGTTGTCGTCGAAGAACCAATACACGCTGACCTGGCCTTCGTACTCCGCCGGCCCGGGGACGGTACCCTTGCCGGCAGCGCCGAGGACGGGCTCTTCCACGCTGGTGCTTCCCTTTGATCCGAGTTTGTAGTCGGACTTCATGACGGACATCTCGAAGTGGATGCCCTTGTTCAGCTCATCCGCGGTGGGCGCCTTCCTGTTCGCGACCGGGGCGGAGTCGGTGCCCAGGGCGACGAGCGTGATGCGGCCGTCGCCGAGCGTCCGGATTGATGAAGCCATGCGGGCTTTCTCCTCTCTCCGACGCCGCGTCAGCGTCGGACAACGTACGTTTCTAGGTCAGTTTAACTCAGGCGAATCTTTTGAACGCCGTAACCTGCCACATGTCTACCGAGTAGAACAGGTGCCCGTAGGCGGGGATGTCTACCTGGTCGTCGCGGAGTAGCCCGGACGAGTACGACAGGCGCAGCGGCTCCACGTGGCAGCCACCCACCTTCAGTTCGTAGCCGTCGAGCGCCGCGCGGACGTCGTCCGTTACAGCCAGAAGACGGTCCGCGGTGGAGGCGACAACGGTGAGCGGCTGCAGGAAGCTGATCTCGTCCGCGGCATTGCCGAGCGTGCCAGCCTTGCCCGCTCCGGCGGCGGGCAGCTTCACAAGCACGTATGGGACGTCCGGCCTGGCTTTCGTGACTTCGCCGAGGTACACGTCATACCGGCACCGATCCCGGCATGCTTTCTCCATCGCTTTCACGAACGGGCCGATCTTGATCATGACAGTTTGTCCAGTATTTCGTCGAGGGTGGAGGCGATCTCGTCGGCGACTTTGTCGTCCATGTAGTCGGCGGGGTGCGGCATGCCGCCGCCGCCCTTAGGGGTGCCCCAGATCGCAATGTTAGCTAGCGCGCCCTTCGGTTTTGATGGGCCGAACTCAGCCCGGACGACCGCGCCGGTCGGGCTCGTGTCGTAGGAGAACGTGTCGCCTACCTTGGCGATTCCCTTGTTGGGGAACGCCCGGTAGTCCTGCCGTGCCCGCTCTTTCGCTGAGTCCAGGGCGTTTCGTACGCCGACCTGGACCGCAGACCCGGCCTCCTGGGCGGAAGCGAAGTCGGCGGCAAGCGCGCGCAGCTGTGTTACGTCGGCGGGCATTAGTCGGTCTCCGCATCGACGAGCATTCTCGTGGCGGTCCTGTGCGTCTGGTTAATCAGACCGCGAATCCGGAACGGGTACGCGTACCCGGTCACGGTGGCGACATCCCCAACGGCCGGCTGGTACGCCGCCCCTCGGGGAATGTGCAGCTCGGTCTGCTGTAGCTCATACGTGTGGCCGCCGCTGGTTGGGGCGGTGCCGTACGACGTCTGCTGCCGCAGTCGGCACTTCCCCTCGTACACGCGAGTCATGGTGGGCTCGTCATGACCGGTCCGCGGGTTCCAGTTCATTGACCTTTCGGGGCGGTCAATCACACACGAGTCAACCATCAGCCATTCAGCCCGTCGCTTGCGGGCGTGCGGGTGGCTCACGGCTTGCCTCTGATCGCGTCGATCCAACCGCTGTCGCCGTACCGGTCAGTGGCTGGCGGCCACACTTCCCTGTATGTGCCCATCACGCCGAGCCCACGGGTGGGGGCGTCCTCGATGTACAGGAGCAGCGACTTCTTTTCGGTGGGCGTCAGATACAAGCCATCCTCGGGGACGGGCTTCCCGCCTCCCATCCAGTCGTCGAGTCGTTCGTAGTTCCATGACTCGGGGTTGACGTACGCTCGCGCCGCGCAGGACAGGATGATTTCCTGCACTCCGCCGGGGACGTCAGCCGGGGTCCACGGGCGTGCGACACGCCCGCAGGTTTCGAGGACAAGGGACGTGGCCCGTCGCAGAAGCCACCTAGCGCGGCGGACGTCGCCGTCCTCGGTAATGCTCTCTCCGAGCCAGTCTCCGAGGTCAGCGACGTCCGCCAGTGCCGTGGTGGGCATTGCGATCAGGCGAGTCCGAAAGCGGTGGCGCGCTGGCTGTCCATGACGGCTGCGCCGAAGAAAGCGTCGACCACGGCGCGGTCCTCAGCCTGGTCAGGGTCGTAGTCGCAGATCAGACGCAGGGCGAAACCGTCCTCGGCGTGGTTCGCACCGTAGGAGGCGCCGAGCGGCACGGTCGCGGCACGCAGAGCCATCGTGAACGCGTCACGCTGGTAGGCGATACCGAACTTCTCCGGGAGGCGCGGGTCCTCGACAATGGTGAAGCCCTTCAGACGGCTGATGATGGCCTCGTGGAGGCTGTCGCCGTCGTCGGCCTGGTAGGCGGCGGACGCCAGGTCGCGGTTCTTCTGGATGACCTCGGCGACACCGGGGCCAACGGCGATCGTGCGGTCCGAGGTGGGGACCTCACGGCTGTTGAGGACGCGGGCGAGGCGGGCCACAACCTCGAGGACGTTCGAGGAGTCGCTCTTCAGCTTCAGGGCCTTGGCGTCGGTGTACTCAACGCCGGCGGCGGACGCGTCAGCGGCCTGCGAAGCCTTGATTGTGGTCATAAGCCCAGCCAGCTTCTTGGGGAGCTCATCAACGACGGCCTCAGCGGTCGGCTTAGCGACCTCGTCCTCGAAAGACTGCAATGTCCACGTGTACCAGTCAGAAGGCAGGCGGACCGCGGAGTAGATCTGGTCGGCGAGCTCGACGGGAACGTACTGGCGAGTCAGGTCGGTGTAGCTGATGGCGTTCCTGGCGGCGCGCTGAGCCTTGGTGCGGGTCGCAGCGGTCGCCTTGACGGGCATGGGCACGTTGACGGTGCTGCCGTAGCCGGCCTCGTAACCGGACTCGGCGTCACGGTTGATGGTGCGCGGCAGGGCGGACAGGTAGCGGAGAGCGGCGACGGAGCTCTTGGTGACCTTCATCGCCGGGGTTGCAAAGTTAGCCATGGGGCTTCCCTTCTATCAGCGGCGACCGAAGATCCGGTTGCCAATGGTGGTGATGTTCTCGTCGGCGTCGGCGTCTCCGACCGGGGCGAACGGGGCCGTCTGCGGCTGGGGGGCGATGATCGCGGCGAGCTTCTGGGCGTCCTCGGGGGTATTGAGGGTGACGTAGTCGGCGAGCTCGGGGGCGAGTCCGGCGGACTTGAGGGACTCCTGGGTGGCGAGTTTAGCCTTCAGGTTGTCCAGTTCGGCGCGGGCGGCCTCGGCGAGAGCCTTGTAGTCGACGGCCGGCTGCGTGTCGGCGGGGACCTGCGGTGCGGGCTCGGCGTCACCCGTGTCAGCGGGCTCAGCCTCCGGCTTGTCGGCGGCCTTCGCCGAAGCGTCTCCCTCGGGGGCGGCCTGCTCGGGGGCGGCCTGCTCGGGGGCGGCCTGCTCGGGGGCGGCCTGCTCGGGCTGAGGCTCGTCGGTGTCGGGGGCGGGCTCTTCGACGCCCGTCACCGACTTCGGGTCGGCCTTGGCGTCGCTGTCGGTGGACGCCGCGGACGCGGACGCGTCCGGGCGGGGCTTCGAATCGGCCATTAGCTCCTCCTCTTGGTGTGCTGCGTGCAGTATATATCAACGGGTCTTCCACCCGTCGGAGAACAGACCCGGGGCGACGCGCCGCATTTCCATGGTGATGTTGTGTCGTCCCGGCCTGCCCGACAGGGCTTCGCCGGACGCGTGGATGTTCGCTGCGGCTTCCTGGTAGGCGGCGTTGATGCGCAGCTCGCGCGACGTCGCGGACCGTTTCAGCCATTCGTCGGGGGTTTCCCTGCAGATTTCCCAGGTGCAGTCGCAGCAGCGGTGAGCGCGGAACGTGACAGTGTCTTCGGTGTAGACGGGGCCGCGGGCTGCGAGCATGGAGCAGAACGCGCATGTTTTACCGGCGATAACGCGCCTGCACTTCAGTCGGGTGCGTCTGGCGGATCGGATGACGTAGTCGCGGGATGCGGACTCGACGCGGGTGCGACCCCATTGGGCGGCCCAGTCCCGCATTTCAGCAACGGCTTGCTCTCCGCTGATCCCACGGCGGATGAGGGTTTTCGCGCGGACAGGTCCTGAGTAGAACGCTGTGCGGACGGCGTCTTGCCTGGCGATAGGGCGGACGGCGGGGAGGGATGGCAGGTCGATATCTTCGGCGTGGGCGTACCGGGTGAGGTATCGGGCTGTGAGAGCGCGGCCTTGCCGGGTGCCGGCCTGGATGGCGTCGGCGGCTTTCTTCACCGCGTACTGATGGGCGCCGCCGATGTCGTCTGGGTCGATGTCGTCCATGGCGTCAGCTACTGCGAGGCCGGTGGCGGCGGCCATCGCGGAGATGTGCCTCTGGTATCCGGCAGTCAGGGCCGCGCCGGCGGCGGTGAGGGCCACCGGTCAGGGCTCCTCGACGGGCGGCGGGGTGCCTTCCCCGTCGGCGGTGAGGGCGCGGGCGTACGCTTCCAGCTCTGATGGGTGTGCGTCTGCGTATTCCTGCCACTCCTGCGCTTCGGCGGGTGACACGCCGGGGATTCGCTGCCACAGCAGTTGGGCGGGGACGCCGAGCGACTGGGACAGTTTGCCGAGCGCGTCCGCGGCCTGGGACAGTGATCGAGCTTCTGTGTCGCGCCAGTCGACGCGGAGTGTGTAGTCGTCCGCGTCGGAGATGCGGTGCTCGATTCGGGCGGCGGCCCGGAGCGTATTCAGGAGCGGCCGGCCGAGCGCCCGCTGGATCGAGGTGATGTGTGCGCGCTCGGCTGACTTCGCCTCGGCGAGAGCGTCCGCGGACAGGTTGACGAGTTGCGCCCCAGACAGGGACCAGGACGGGATGGAGGCGAGCGCGGCGAGGGTGCCGAGGTCGGAGCGTTCCGCGTCGAGGACGGATTGCATGCTAGTTTCCGGTAGCGACCCGAATGTCACTCCGTCGCCACCGGTCAGGATCGACGAGGTCGACAGGTGCGCTTTCATCCTCTCAGCGTCTTCGACGCTGCCAGGGTCATCCAGGCCGGTGACGGTCTTCACCCGCCATGAGTTGGAGTGTTGGATGAGGAGCCGGTCGTGGACCGTCTTGATGTACCGGCGGGCGGGGATGCGCAGCCGGTCTACGAGGGACTCCGCGTCGCCGTCGATGGACAGGTAGGGGGCGAAACGGCAGACGGGAGCGTACCCGAGGCCGTGATGGACGGCCCCCTGGGGGTTGCCTGACCGGTCGATGCGGATCAGGTCCTGGTCTGTGACGTACAGGGTTGGGCGGCCGCCTTTCGTGAGGAACACGGCGCGGGCAGGCCAGTCCGCGGTGGGGTCGTCTCCCCAGTCCACGCCGACGCGGGCGACTGAGGCGGCTTCGAGCTTCGCGAGCGGCCCGTTCGGTGCGACCAGCAGGAACGCTTCTCCGTCTGCCAGGGCAGCTCTCCAAAGGGCGGTCTGGCGTGTCGGCATGCCGGCGCGTTCCCATGGTGCCCATAGCGCGGCGAGGTCGCCCTGCTGGTCGGCGGTGCGGGTGACGCCGTCGGCGATGATCTGACGGCCGAGCGTGTCTACGAGAAGGGCGAGGGTGGGTCCGAGCGCGAGCGCGCGGAGGCGTCTCTGGTCGGCGCTCTTGCCGCCGCCGTCCACGGCCGCGAGCGGCGCGCCGATACCGGGCGTGGTTGACCCGGGGACGAGGTCTTCCTGCCGCTGCTGAGCTTCCCACCGCTTCTCGGCGGTATCCTCGGCGAGTTTCTCCCAGGGGCGGTCACTCATGGGCGGTCACCATACCTTTCCGCGTCCTCTGCGGCGACTGTTCCTGTACTCTTCACGCATTATACGGGCACCGACCATGGCGACGGCGAGGTCGATCTTTTTCCTGGACTCGCGGTGGTTCTTCGCGATGCTGGGTCCCCACTTAGATGGGACCCGGCGGGCGTGGAGCACGTGAGCGCGGAGCCTGGCGTCGCCGTCGTGGAGGAGCCCGCCAGCCTCGATGTCCGTGTAGACGCGGTTGACGCCGCGAACAAACCGAGACACGTGGGATGGGGCGGACATGTCCCATCGAGTGGCGTGCTGCCTGGAGGCGGGCATGCGTAGTTTCCGTCGGTAGTCGCGATGCCAGCCGTCAATAATGCCGTCCCAGAAAGCCGCCATCGTTTCGTCGTCTTTGGCGTGAGATGGGTCGCACCAGAGGGCTACGACGTTGTAGTGGTCGAGGACATCACGGACGCGTTGGTCGATCTCTTCTCGGGGGGCGACCCACCCGTGGGCGCGGGCGTCTGGCGGCCGCTGCCACACGCCGAGCGGGAACACAGCGCCGTCGGAGACCCGGCAGCCCACGAAAGCGGTCGCGTCGTCTGACTTGCCGCCATCGAAAAACAAGACAAGTTCGTCCTTGGGGTCGAGCGCGGGCAGATCCCTGGCGCAACAGGCGTCCCATTCTTCCCTGGTCACCCACGCGTCCTCGGCTGCGGTGACTTGGTTGTACCACTTCCGCCTGGACTCGGACGGCGGCGTCTCCGGGTCGAGGACATCCTGGACGATACGGTCCGGCGACAGCCACGTCGCGTCACCGCGGACGCCTTTCACGACTTCTGGGGCGTCGTCCGCTGTCAGCGGCGCCTGTGGCGGCGCCTCCAGGGTGTCGTACATGAGCCCGTAGGAGCGGATCTTTCCTGCCTGGGACTGTTCCCACGCTTCTCTGGTGGCAAGCCCTACCGACTCAACGCCGACGCGGGCAGCGTTGCAGATGTGCAGTACACGCGCCTGCCGGTCTGGCGGCGACTTCGCGGCGTCGCCGCGCACCACGCCCATCATTGCGATGCCGGCGTTGGAAGCTGTCCAGTTCTGGGTTTCGTTGCAGATGGTCAGCGTGGCGCGAGAGCCCTCCGCCGCGTCGGGATTCGATGTGATTGCAGTGATGAATCCGGGGGAGCCGTCCGTGGGGCGTACGTACGTGGAAATGACGCGAATACCGAGCTCGGACTGCACATGGGCGGGCGCAACCGTCCGGATTGCACTCATCGTGTTCTCGGTCTGCTGCTGCGACACGGCGAGCAGACGGATCCATGGCGTCTGCTCGCGGCGCCCCCGGACGCCGCGTTGCGTGGATTCCGGCAGGGACGGGCCGAGGAGGGCGTTCAGTGCGATCACCCCGGCCAGTGGGTCTTTCCCCCAGCCTTTGCATCTCTGCAGGACGACCGTGGGGGCTAGGAACATGCCATTGTCGTCCACTGCGTAGTACCAGAGGATGAATCGGGCCTGCTCGGGGGTGAACGTCCACGCCCCGCCGCCCGGGCCGACTAGCGACGAGGAAGCCCAGGCGAGCACGTCCCAGCCGACCGTGTTATCAGGCAGCAGCCAGTGCCCGTCCTCGATGGCCCACACAGGGCCGCGCGCGACAGGCGGCCAGGCGCAGTCCGGCATGGACGCGCGGCCGGACAGTCGCTCCCTGTACCAGGCTTTGATTGCCGGCCATTCGGCCTCGTCCCATTCGCTGGCCTCGGCTGGCGCGCTGTTACGCCGACGTGCCATGCGTCAGCCCCCACCGGCCTGCAGCGGCCGTGGCAGCGTGCTCTGAGCGGGCCAGGCGGGACTCGTCAGTGTCGTCCTGCAATCGGAGCGCCTTCGCCAGCGACGCCATCACGGCCCGGTGCTGCCGGATCTCAGCGAGCAGCGGATTCGGCCGCATTTGACCGGTCGAACCGACCGTCAGCAGGTCGCCGCCGTCCAGTTCTTTCGCCATCCGAGAGATCAGATCAGCCTCGTGGCACATGTCGTCCAGGATGCGCACCTCCACCGGCGATAGATCCCACTCGTCGAGCACTTCTTTGCGCAGACGCCTAGCGGGTGTCAGACGTGCCACGAGAAACCCCCTAACGGTCGAAGTCAGAGCACCAGGATACCCCGCCAGCCGGCCGGAACTGGCGGGGTATCAGCGGTGACCGGTCAGGCCCTGTGCTTCCCGTCGCCAGAGTCACGCAGAGTGACGCCGCCAGGAGTAACAATGCCGGCCCAGTCCAGGATCGAGATGCCGTTGATCTTCACGCTCTTCAGGACGTTGAAGGCCCCGAGAACGAGTCCGGCGACAGCCAGCAGCTGGGACACGGCAGCCTCGGCGGTCGCCGGGTAGGCGCCCGCAAGCCAAGTGCCAGCAGCGATCAGAATAACAGCGGCCAGGGTCAGAGTGCGCCGCTTGCCCGCGGTCCAGTACGGCTTGTCCAGGGCTGCCTGGATGAAAGGCCACGCAATGGCGGCCACGGCGGTCAGGGTCGCGCTCTGCTCAGCAGTCAGGTCCATCTTTCTCCTCTGTTGTTTCTTGACGGCCTTCTAGCCGCCCGACCCAGTACGCGCCCAGGATCGCCGCAGCGGCGAACCAATGGGCTGCGCACGGGACGATGTGAGGGGTCACTTCGCAGCGTCAGGCCGCTCGGCGTCGGCGGGCTTCACGGCGGTGCGGATGTCGTTGACAGCGCCGTAGATCGCGCCCGCGGATTTGACGCCCTCCTGACCGGGGGTGAGCGCGTCGAGGATCTTGTCGACCGCAGCGTGGATCGCCCGGCTCTCTTCGTAGGTCGCCTTCGAGTACCAGTTCATGTCGCCGGCGAAGTGGTCGCCTGCCTGCCCAGACCTGAACAGGTCCCTGATCTCCCTGAGAAGGTCAACGCCTTCAGCCATTTCCCATGCCTCCTGTCCTGCGCCGCTGGGACGCCCATAGTTGTACCACGACCTGCACCGGTCGCTGAAAGGCTCGCCGTACGCCTCGTAGGCGCCGTAAGCGCTACCCGAATTGTAGCGAGACCCAACACGCTTCAGGTCCTCGTAGGAGTCACCTTCAGCGCTGATGAGGTCCCGGATGATGCCGCAACCGACCTCGGCGGACTTCTCTGGATCCCACCAGGCCCGGTCGGGGTCGTCGAAGAAGTATCCGGGGTATGTGACCTGCAACGGCCCGACACCGTTAGACGTGGCTCCGGCGCTGATCTGCGCGTAGAAGTCCCGGAACTTCTCTTCGGTGACCTCGCCGCCGCCACAGTAGGCGCCCCCGGCGTCGTGACCAAAAACATTCGCCCCGTATTCACCGGTTTCCATCCACAGGGCCGCGAGTGCCGCCCACCATGGGCAGCCGACGTTGTCTGCGGCGCGGAGGACAGCCTGCTGCACGTACGACAGCTCGTACCCGTCGTGGCTGGCGCGAGACTGCTCCTGCGCCGGGGGGACGGGGGCTGCGGTGCCGCCGAGGTAGCGGAGGCAGTGCGTCCACCGGGCCGTCCGGGTATACAGGTGCCCCTCATAGGACACGCACCGGCACTCGGAGCCGGTCTGGTCGCCGATGTACCCGTCGATTGACCCATCCTCGGCGATCCACGCTTCGGACAGGCCGTTCCTGGTGACCATGGCGACGTGGCCGGCCCCTCCGGAGGCCGCCTCGGAGAGGATCAGGTCTCCGAGCTGAAGGCCGCCGTCCGGGTAGAGGCTGTTGTCGTCCCAGTGGACGTCTTCGAAGCCCCTAGAGGTGGCGTAGCCGCGGATATTGCCGGTGTATGTGTCTCTGGGGAACATGACGCCTGAGTCCCAGGCCTCACCGTCGGCGTGGAGCGCGTAGTTCCAGGCGCCTGCGACACCTGCGGAGCAGTCCATGTTGGCGTCCGCGGTGAGCCAGCCGAGGTCAGTGGATCGCTCGTACGCCAACCACCGGTCGGGCTGCGAGTATCCGACGCTGTAGTCACCTCCCTGGGGTTTCCCAGGGCCGCAGGTGGCCCAGTACTCCATCTGGGCTGCGGCGGTTGCGGGTGATGCTGACATCTGCCCTCCTGTCTGTTGTGCCCCGTCGGGTCGGGGCGGTTGGTTCCAGGGTAACGGTCCGGCCCTGTGGCGGCGCTCACCCGAAATCCTGGCGGATCGGGCATCGCGTCGGGTGATTGCTATCTCCGACGGTCCTTCCCGGGGGTGGGGGGGGAGGTGGTGCCAGGGTGTTTTTCGGTTTTCGGTCGCGGATTTTTTTCCGTTTTCATGTGAAGCGTTCGCGCAGGTTTTGGTTCCGTGTTTCGTTTGGTTTTTCTTCGTTTCGTTTCGTTTTGTTTTTGTTTTGTGTTTGTTGCTTGTTTGGGTGCGGCGCGTGCTTGTGTTGTGTCATTGCGCGGCGTGCGGCGGTGCGTGCGAGGGTCTCGGCGGTGGTCTTGGCGTGGTGGCAGGCGTGGGAGAGGGGTTGCAGGTTGGTTATTGAATGGTTGTCTCCGGGTGTGATGTGGTCGATGTCTGTGGCGTGGCGGTTGCATCCGGCGGCGTGCCACCTCCCGGTGGGGGTGGTGGTGCCCCTGGCTGCCTGGGTGGACGTGCCCATGGGGTGGGGGAGTCCTGCGCATTTGTTGTTGTTTCTTTGTAGGACTTGTTGTCTTATCTTGTTCCAGTTGTTTGGGAGTCGTTGTCTGCGTGTGCTGGTGGTCCATGCCATGTGTGCATCC
>ERZ772766.276-NODE-276-length-31339-cov-4.547436_pt1 | contig 31339 bp, 22 predicted proteins | sample MGYA00511379_ERZ772766 | MGnify/ENA primary metagenome ERZ772766 (study PRJEB29015, sample SAMEA2737895) | human oral metagenome | biome: human oral; feature: human-associated habitat; material: dental | place: China | collected 2116 ...
AACGCCACCTAGGCTTTTGGCTTAACTCCTTAACTCCATACCCCCTTAACTCCTCTCAAGAAAGCATTTGACTTAACTCCCTAACTCCCTACTCCTTTACTACTCCCAAAAAGCATTTGGCTTAACTCCTTAACTCCTTAACTCCTTTAACTCCTCAACCCCTAAATAATTCCCATTATCCTAAGTATGGTAGGTGTAAGCAGGGCGGTGAAGATGCCGTTGAGGGTAATTCCCAATGATGCGAAGGCACCATACTTGTTGCTGATGCCCATAGCCGTAGATGCCCCTACGGCATGCGAAGCCGTTCCCATAGACAGCCCCTTGGCTATGGGACTGCTTACATGACCTAACGCCAAAGCCTTAAAGCCCAGTATGGCGCCCAAGATGCCTGTTATTACCACTACGGCTGCCGTGAGCGAGGGGATGCCGCCAAGGGCTTGGGTTACTTCCATAGCGATGGGCGTTGTAACCGACTTGCTGGCCATTGAGATGATAACCACATTAGAAGCACCGAAAAGCTGTGCCACGACAACTACGCTGACAATGCCTACCAGGCAACCCACTAGCTGCGAAAGAACGATGGGGAACCATAGCTTTTTGATGGCTTCGAACTGTAAATAGAGTGGCACGCCCAAGGCCACAACGGCCGGTTTGAGCCAAAAGTCGATGAGCTGACCGCTTTGTTCGAAGGTTTCGAACGATACGCCCGTAAGTTTTAGGTAGGCAATGAGCAGCACAATGGCTATGAGTATGGGGTTGAGCAGTACCCAACCCGTGCGATATTGCAGTCGGCGGAAATAGTAGAATACGGCAAAGGTAAGTGCCAAGATGATGTATTGGTTGGAAAAAAGCTGTTGCATAGCGTGTGGAAAATGGGGTTGTAGGACTTGTTGGGCCGCTGTATGTAATTGAGGGGGTGTGGGGTTAGGCCTCGTCGTTGGTGGCGGGCGTGTCGGCTTGCGTGTGGTTTTGTTGTTTTCTCTTATGTCGGCGCGCGTGCATGGCCATCAACTTCCGTTCGGTTTTCACCACAAACTGGTGCATGTGCCCCGTTACCACCAGCACCAGTATGGTGCTTAGCAAGGTGGCCATGGCAATGGGCAACAGCTCTTTTTGGATAACATCGAGGTAGAGCATGATGGCCACGCCAGGGGGCACGAAGAAGAAACCAAGGTTTGCAAGCAGAAACTGGGAGAGCTTCTCTACCCATTCTAGCTTTACTATCTTGGTTTTGAGAAAGAAGGTGAGGAGCAGCATGCCAATGATGCTCGATGGTAGCTTGATGCCTGTTGCCCAAACGACAACCTCGCCGAGGGCAAGACATCCGAAAATAACGAAAAACTGTTTAGCCATTATAGCCGATGAACGAATGCTTATTTTATGTTTGCACTGGCCTGCAAAGGCAGGCCTTATCCTTAATAACGATGCAAAGGTAAGGCTTTTTTTTGAAATGGAGGTTATAAAGGTGAAAAGGGTTATAAAGGTGAAAAGAGTTATAAAGGTGAAAAGAGTTATAAAGGTGAAAAGGTGAAAAGTTGAAAAGGTGAAAAAATGGCTAACGCCTTTAAAAGGTGAAAAGGTGAAAGGGTGAAAAGATGGCTAACGCCTTTAAAAGTTGAAAAGGTGAAAGGGTGAAAAGATGGCTAACGCCTTTAAAAGGTGAAAAGGTGAAAGGGTGAAAAGATGGCTAACGCCTTTAAAAGGTGAAAAAATGGCTAACGCCCCCTGTACATTTGGCTTAACTCCCTAACTCCTAAAAGTGAAAAGGTGAAAGGATGGCAGCATGAGTAAGTTGAGGCAAGGATAACAAGGAAGGCAAGGATAGTTAGGAAGACTAGGATAACAGAAAAGGCTAGGATAACTAGAAAGACTAGGTCAGCAACTCATCAACTCACTAACTCACTAACTCTCTAACTCAAAAGCTTAAATTGTTATCTTTTGTTTTACAATATAGCTCTATTTTTCACCCCGTTCTAGCGAAAATATAGGCCGCAAAATGGGTAAATAGCCCCTATTTCTGGCTTTTCACGCCTTTTGCTTTGTCCGTTTTCAAGAACAAAACCTGCATTTTGCACCATTTTGCCTTTCTAGTTTGGTTGACGGCTCGTAATTTTTCAGGCCCAAATACCCCCTTTTAGACCCTAAAATCCTACTTTTTAACCACCATTTCACCCTTTCCGGCTATGTGTTTCATGGTTCGATAAGGTTTTGTTTATGCAATTGCCGTGGATTTTTATGCTTTTCGTATCGCATTTTGGTGCGTTTAGTACTGCATTTTGCACCATTTTACCTTGCGTTTAGCACCAAAACGCACTGCATTTAGTACCAAAACGCACTGCATTTAGCGGCATATTACACTGCGTTTAGCACCAAAACGCGCTTCGTTTTGCTGCAAATGACCCCAAAGCGGGTGTTAGGGGCGGTCAGTTTAAATAAAAATTCATTTTGCCTGCATGTACAGCTACCCCCTTTTTGCATCAAAACAAACCTTCGCGAGAATCAATTTTTTGTGGCAAGGTTGGCGATTGGTGAATGGAAAGGGTACTCATAATGTTAAAATTTGTACTGAAAAATTGACAAGAGGGGCGGATTGACGAGTTGAGAAGTGGGTTTTTAAGGTTATATGTTTGTGAGTTGTCAAGTTTATGAGTTGATGAGTTTTTGTGTTTGTGAGTTTCTGAGTTGATGATTTCTTGAGTTTTCCTCTTTGTGAGTTTTCCTCTTTGTAAGTTTGTGATTTTTTCTGTTTGTAAGTTGATGTATTAGGGAATTGTTGGGCTTTCGTGCGTTTAAAAGCCCGTTAGTTGATTTTTTCTGCACATCGTGTACGTGCGGAGAGTTTACCTTGTGTTGGTATCACAAAGATAACAAGATGGTTGCGTGTGATGGTTGAGGCTAGGATAACTGGAAGGCTAGGATGGGTAGAATGGCTATAAGAACTAGCTCCCCTCGAAGGGTTAGAATAATTAGGAGCACTAGAATAAACTCCACTAATTTGTTAAAGCCTGAATGATAGATACGCTTACTCCCATTTTGCCATCAGAAACATTGAAAATAAACAAGCAGAGATTTCTGAAAAGCCCTATATGCTAAAAAGAACTGGCATGAGTTATCAATAAGTTCTTGTTCTAAAAACTTGTTTGCGGAGGGGGTGTAGCGGTTTCAAGCAATTAACCTTTTGCTTTTGTTTAGGTATATGCGGGGGAGAATGTTCCACCCTGATGTGAAAAACGGTTGGCGGTGCATTCGGAACAAATTCGGATGCACCGCCAACGGATAAAGTTATTTGATGGGATTTCCCTTGTCGTCTTTTCTAGAGAGCGATGCCACTTGCACCTTAAAGTCGGATTTGGTGTTGTCGTCATCAACGAATTTCCTCCCATCCCATCGTCGGGTTAGGGCCAATCCCGAGTAAGTGGGGTAGTCGCTGTTCTTGAGACTGACGAAAGGTACGTCGGTTACGGCGTTGTAACCCTTGTCCAGTTTGCTGGGGCGCATCTGGAATTGGCTTCTAGGGCAAATCGTGATGCAATCTACAACGTATTCGAAAGGAATTTCTATTACCTCGAAGTCGGCGAAGGCACTACTGGTGACGGTGATGTAGTGCAGGTATCCTCGCTTGTCTTTGGTGTCTTTGTAGTTTTTCGCAAAGTCTTCGGGCGTCCACGGCAGCCTCACCAATGCCAATCCTCCGTGTTCGGATATTTCTTGCATCTCGTACGAAGGTATGGTGTTGCCGCTTTTGTCTTTGCGTGTCATGATGGCTTGCAAGTCGGGTACGTCGGGGTTGTTCTTTCCCGAGTGGTCGTAATTGGCGTTTGTCCATTCGAAGTTGGCTTTGCGTAGGTCTAAGAAAGCGTCTAGCCCCTTGTACAAGGAGAGGTCTTCGCCTTCGAGTTCTTTCTCAAACATCGCCTTATGGTCTGTGGCGTATTTCGCCACGATTATCGATTGTTTGGGCTGTATGGGCAGGTCGTGTCCGTTGCCGGGGAAGTACGAGATGGCATTCACGCCGTAGTATCGGTTCACGAAATCGTCTTTCGGGGCGAAGGTGATAACCTTCGTGGGGTCGATGGCATGGGCGCAAAGGGCCATGTTGTCGAGGTATTGCACCTGGTCTGTGGGGTTATATATCTCGATGTATTGGTCGTCGTTGTAGTTGTTGTTGGTGTTTTTGAATCCCCATTTGCTCACGTCGCGCACCCAATAGTGCCCAATGTAGAACACCTCCTTGATGATAAGGTGGTCTACCTTGCTTTTGGCGTTGGATTGCTTGGTGGGCAATTCGTTTCGTACGCAGCCCGCGAGTAGGGCCAGCAAAACGAGTGTTGCAAGTTGTTTCATGTTGTGTTGTCTTTTAAAGTTGTGTTGATGTTCGGCGTTGGCTGCTTGCATGCTTGGTTTAGAGGAACCAGTTGCCAAATCCCGAACCGCCTCCCACGCCGTGGGTTTGCAGGTTTTGCGATGCTTCCAGCGCATCGGCGGGCGACAGTCCTATTTCCAATCCCAGGTAATAATAAAAGGGGTCGTTGGGGTCGATGGCCGTTGGGTCGGTGTCGAAACTACTGCAATAAACCTTGATGGGTATGTTGAAGCGTATCACCTCTTGCCATTGCGAGTCGGCACCGTATTCCTTAGGCTCGTCGGGATTGAACCAGTCGGCGCAGATAAGCTTGCTGATGAACTCGTAAGTGGAATGGCGTTTGAGGTATTCGTCGCGTGGTATGAGCGCTTTCTTCCCCTTGGGGCATTTCATAACCCTTACCGAGAGGTAGAACTTGGGCAGCAAGTAGGATGGGCGAGTGTATTTGCCGGCCTCTCCTGTGGCGGGGTCGGTACGTTTGGTTATCTCGAACGGCCATTCGCTGTGCAGCTTGTCGTTTTCGTCGGCATCGAGGTCGAAGTTGAAATGGCCTTTAAGTCCCACGCGGTCTTGGTCGTATGGGGCCACGGCCCAGTCGGCATCTTTGCGCGTAAGTGGTGGTAGCAGCCTTTGGTTGAACAGCTCTCGCGCGCCGTCGCCCATTGCATCGTGTATCCACGTGTCGCGATAGGTGTATTCGAATATTTTGGGTGTTGCGTCGGCACGTTGTTTCCACGTGGTTTTGTCGGCGAAGAAAGGCGACGGAACGGGCGTGTTGTCTACCGTTCCACCTTTTTTCCATTCGCCGAACTTGTTTTTGTTGGGATGCCACGTGCCTCGGCAGTCGGTCACTTCGTAGGGGGTTCCCTTGTCGTCGACATCGCTTACGGTGAAGAAAATCTGGTATTCGTCCGAGTGGTTCAGTATGTCGTCGTTCATGAGTTTGCCCTCCTTGTCGAAGAAATAGAGGCACAACCCCCAACGTTTTAGCTTTCCGCCGATGATGCGGATATAGTCGGGACCTTGTTTTCCCGCATATTGTTCGAGGTAGGTAACGGTGCTTTGGCGTTGCACTTGTACGCTAGGCCATTTGTCGGTGCCGTTGTGTATGATGGCAAACTGCTCTTGTCGCCACGGTGCGTTGTGGTAAACAAAGTTGCCGTGCATCATACCGTCGCCGTGCGAGTGCCCTTCTTTGAACATGGCCAGGCACGTAGCCCAGTTGGCGAATGCCCCATTGGGGTCGGGGTTGGCCATAGGTTGGGTGGTGCGTATCTTCTTCAGGCTGTCTACATACTTGTCGGCTCCGCTGTGCGGTATGGGTTTTGCCTCCAACGGATTGTCGTTGTAGTTGATGTTTACGTTGCCGAAGATGAAATCGTCGCAGGAGGTGAAGACGAGCGTTGTGGCAACTGCGAGCATTGTGACGATGGTTCGCGCGCGCCATGCGGCACCGTTTCTTTGCGAATTTGCCTTATTGGCGTTGCTTGGTTGGTTTGTTTTATCCATGTCTTTGTTTCTTTTCTGAATTGCTGGGTGTGCCCCATTGGATAGGTTTGTGCGGTGTGTGTGCACCCGTTACATCGCCACCACGCTTTTGCGGTGTTTGTAGAAGAAGGTGGCGGGTTGTGTGAAGAGGAGCCATAGTTGCGCCGCATCTGCCGAGGGATAGAAACGTTTGGCATCTTGAACGCATTTGGCTTGACCGTCTTTCACGTCGGCGATGACGCGCACGGGTAGGGGATAGTCGATGTCGAAACTGTCCCAGCCCGATTGTATTTGGTTGAAGTCCCACAGGTAACCATTCTCGCTGTTGGCCGTATTCACGTATTTGGCCGGTTTTTCGGGCTCGCCCACATGCTGCTGACCTTTGTTGAGGATGTTGCAGATTTTCACTTGAAGCGAGAAACAGATGTGGGCTTGCTTGAATTGCAGCACGCCCTTGAAGCCCAGCCTATCGAGTGGTGCGCCTGCATCTAGGCTCCGTGCCTGCCTGAGCAACCCCACGGTTTCGCCATAGCGTTGTCTTGGGGCATCGGTGTCGGGGTCGATGAAGTCGTCGTTGTACGAGTCTACGAAGAGTTTTCCCAGTTCTTCCTCCACGGGGTCGGTGTCCCGATATTCGTAGGTGAACACTTCGGGCGTTATTTTGTTGAGTTCCATCATGTCCATCACCCGAAATAGGTTATAGGTTTTACCGTCGGATGCCGTGTAGGGCTGTGTGGCTTCGGGCTTTCCAGAGCGTTCTATGGCTTTCCAAGCCAACTCGGGGCTGTATGGCACGTTGTTCTTTCCGTATTCGAAACCGCTGGGTGCGAAGACATTTGTGGCCGAAAACTTGGTGGCCGGTACAGGTTGGCCTCCGTTTTGCCTGAAAGTGTAGCGGTCTATGTAGGTGGCGGGTTCGTCCAGCGAGCGCGGATAGGCCAGCTGCAGCCCCTGTTGGTCGGCCGTTTCGGCCTTGTCGGTCTCTTTAGTATCACCTCCTAACGTGGTGTTGCCTATGCCGAAGAAGTGTTGGTGCATCATGAGGGTGGAGCTGTTCTCGTCGGGAACGCTTACGCCCTCCTTGTCTTTGGTGAAGGGATAGGTGGAAAACTGGTGGTTGATGAGCATTCCGTTTTGGTCGTAGTATTTCAGTTCCAGCCCATAATAAATGTCTGGCGATGCCACCACGTCGAACTGGCGGCGTTGCGTGGTGACGGTCATTTCGCCATTGTCGTCTTTGGCGATGTCTATTTCTTGCGTTATGGGTATCACGGTGGTGTCGGCGGCCACGTGATAGGTGTTGTAAACCCTAACGGAATCGTCGCCATTGGGACCCACGCCGATAAGTCCGCCCTTGTATCCCATTCGCAGGATGGCGTGTACGCTGTATATTTGGTCGTGCCCCTTTACGTCGCGTTCGATGGACGAAGGAGGCGCTTGCACGATTTTCTTGAAGAAATCGTCCACTTGTTCGTTGGTGCAGCTTGCCGAAAGGGCCGAAAGGGCGATGACCATTGCCGCTGTTTTAAGGTGTATGCGTTGCATGATGTTGTCGCTTTTGTTGCGTTATATGGAGAACGTTAGGGATTAAAATTTAAAGAGTGTCCTGATGGAGAAGTTGGCTCCACGTTCGTGTGCGTAGTACCTAAATCGGTCGGTGTACTCCTTATAAAGGTTGTTCAGGATGTTGTCGCCCACGAGCATGAGTTTCAGCTCGCGGTGTTGGGGCATGCGCAAGGCCACTTCGGCCGTGCCGTTGAGCAGGAAGTAGGGGTCGGGCGAGTCGCTTACAAGGTCTTTGTCGGGGTCGAACCGTGTTTGTTTGGTTACGTATATGCCCGAGAGCGACACCGTTCCGCGCCATTTCCCGCTTTTGTCTATGGCGTGCGTGTAGGTGGCCGAGAGCCCATAGCGGTCTGATGGCATGAAGGGCAGCCAGTCGTCGCGGGTGATGTTGCGTGCAAACATCCACTCGCCCTTTGCCACGAGTGTTAGGCCTTCGATGGGTTTGGCCGTGGCTTCTATGTCGCCGCCCATGAGCCGCACGTCGTCTTGGTCGTAAATAAACTTGGGATACTTGCCGCTGGGGTGGTTGTGAAAGCGGTTTTTGCCCGTTCCGATGTGGTCGTATATGTAGCTGTTGATGCGTTGGTAGAAGAAACTGGGCTCTACGTTGAGCCATGTGTTGCGGTATCGTGCACCCACAACCGACTTGTAACCGCGCTCGCTGGCCAGGTGTCTGTTGCCCACCACCCAGTACGAGCCTTCTTGCAGGCCGATGGCATAAAGCTCATTGATGTCTGGCGGACGCCACGACCATCCGATGTTTGCCCTTACGTCCCAGTTGTCGTTTATCTGGTAATGGCCTGCAAGGCTGGCCGTGAAGTTGCTGTAAAGCTTAAAGTCGTCGTAGTAGGTGTAGTTGCTCAGGCTGGTGTAGCCGTTAACCGACATCACGCGGAAGTCGTAACGCATGCCCAACGCCATTTGCAACCGTCCCCATTCGGCCTTGTGCAGGAAGTAGCCTCCCATCGAAAGGGCGGCGAAGTTGGGCACGAAGGCCGGCTGTTTTGTCCCTGGGTAGTTGTAGTTGGTTTGGTAAGTGTTGGAAAGGCCTGCGTCGGTGGTCATCTTCCACAACTTCCACTTGGCATGCCAGAGCACGTCTGCCTTGTAGGTTTTAAGGATGAGGTCTTGCACGGGTATCCAGCTCCACTGCGCTTTCTTGCGGTTTTCAAACTCCTGGCGCAGGTTTTCTTGGAACGAGAGGGTGAAATCAATCTGATGGCTGGGGTTGAGCCGCCATTTCACTTCACCTTTCAGGGTGACATGCTGCGACTGTTGGAAGGGCGGTTTTATCTCGTACGAGAAGGGTTGGATGGTCTGTGGGTCGGGCCGGCCATACTCAAATCGTTTCACCAGCTGGTCCAGGTCGCTCACTTTACTGGCATAGTAGATGCCGCTACGCTGATAATAAATGCTGGAGAAGAGTGTGGCCGTAATGTGTTTTCCCTCAAACCCCACCATGCCCGACAGGCTGATGGTGTTGTATCCCGTGTTGTTCAGGCGGTAGTCGGCCGTGCGGTAGTCGCCGCCTTTGGTGTACATGCCGTGCACACGCGCTCCCCACGGGCCGTAACCCGCCTCTACGGTTGCACTTCCGCTTGCCCCTCGGGCATTGGTGTCGTACCCCATGTTCACGTTTCCCTTGGTTGTCACCCGCTTGTTGCCCCAAGGCAGCGGTGCATCGTTGAGCAATACCACGCCGCCCATGGCGCCGAAACCATAGCGTATGCATTCTGCTCCCTTCACAACTTCAACCATGCTCGAGCCCGTGTAGTCTAATTCGGGTGCGTGGTCGGCGCCCCAGCTTTGGCTTTCCAGCCTCACACCGTTGTTCATCAGCAATATCCTACTGCTGTGCATGCCCTGAATTACGGGTTTGGCGATGGTGTTTCCGGTGCTGATCGAGCTTACGCCAGGCACCGTTTCCAGCAGTTTGGCCAGCGATGTGGCGCCACCTTTCTCCAAAGCGTCGCTGCCGATGGTGGCCGTTTGTTGCAATTGTGTGGTATGTCGTTTCTGTGCCGTCACCTCCACATTGCCAATCATCTTGGCATCGTCGACCATTTTCAGCGTCAGCGTTTGCTTAGGGGTGGGCGTAATGGTTTGCGTAAGGCGTTTGTAACCCACCGACGATACCTCTATCTTGACCTTTTCGGTTTTGGCTTTCAGTTGCAGTCGGCATAGTCCGTTAATGTCTGTTACGGCGGGTGCTGCTGCGGCGTCGCATCTCACCACGGCTCCCGCGATGGGTTCGCCTGTACTTTCGCTCTTCACCACCACGGTTTGTGTGGTTTCTTCTGCGTTGACGTGCACCTCTGCACTTGGCTTTGGACTTCCAAATGCCCCTTGTGGCCTTCCTCCTAAGCACAACAGCAGTGCCAGGCATAGCGTGGCATGCCCGGCTATGCTTGCGGAAGTGTCTGTGCACCTTTCGTTTTTCTCGTTTTCCTTCATTTTAGTTCCTGATGTAGGGAATGTTATAGTTTCCCTGTTAATGTGGTATAACTTCGTTAGGGGGGCTAAGGCCTACCCCGTTTTTTTATGAGTAGATGTGTTTTGGCTTGTAAACGGCAACCCTTGAACGTGGCGGAGCTATCCTGCAAAAGCGAGAACAAGGCGGCGCGTGCGTGCCTTTGCCTGCTTATCTGGCTGATGATGTTCGTCGTTCGGTTGCCAAGGTGGCTTTGACATGTTGCTCCAAAACCTTATGTGGGTTTGTACTAGGCACTGCCTTTTTCTGAAAACCACCTTATTGATATTAAGGAGTGTGCACCATGTGCTGTTCGTAAAGGCTCTCACTGCCTTCACTGAATTTGCGGTGGAACGAAAGTTACCGTTGTCCTCTTCGAACGGCGATAGGTGCTTGTGTTGATATTCCCTTTGCGTTAACAGCTGTTGAATTGCACTGTGTTGAAAAATCTTTGCAAAGGTCTTAATAAATTACAACTTTCGCAATACCGAATGTTAGGTAAATATTTTTGGCTTTTAGTTGCGGGGTACTAAGTAAGGGGGAGTGTGGGAGGGTTGTCGACATTCAAGTCCCAATCGAAAGACAAACAGGAGGCGATAGAAACAGACAAGAATAATTGACAAGCAGTTTAATGAACCGATAAGGGGTTATAATATGTGGTGCTCATTATGCTTGTTTTCTGTGCGCTGTTTTATGTCTCTACCCGTTGGCGGAATAAAATCAAATCAACAAATACAGATAAAGGGTTGCACATGTCGTTGATTTTTAGTAACTGAAGTCGTCTAGACTTTTAAAATCTCTACAATTTGAGAGGAGTCTGTTATCTTTGTGCTGAAGTCGTCTAGACTTTTTATGGTCACAAGGAAATGGTTTTGGAATTAACCAATCGGAAATTGAGAGTTAGAAGCGGCTTCAACTCTTCTTTGTATTCGGCGATGTGTTCGAAGAAATTCATCACCGCTCGCCTGAACTCCTCCTTCGTTCTGTAAAATCCCGTGTTGATAACTTTCTTCCGGAGCATTTTCCAAAGGCGTTCGATGAGGTTGAGGCTTGGCGAATACGGAGGTAGGAACGCTTGCCTATCCTCGTACCCGTCACCCATTGGGCAAACTCCTTGTTATGATTGCACTTGGCATTGTCGGACATGATGTATATCTCGGTGGTTTCGGGATGCTGCTAAGTGTTTTGAACAACTCCACAACGAACTTTTCCTATTTCTGTGCGCCGGCCTTGTAAGGCTCTTCCGCCGTCTTCTTGTAGGTGAATCCGATGCGGTTGAGCAGACCTACCGGCCCTTGCGGGGTGTACGACAAGCCGAAAGTACACTTTATCCATTGGACAACACTTTTGGCATCGGTATATACCTTACAACGGAGTTCGGCACCTAGGGCAACGATTTGCAAACCATCTAGAGGTCCTCAATACCCCTTGTAGTGGTTGTCGGTCAGTTTATGAATGCCACTGGGCTTGTAGGTCTCGGCATAGTTGTACACGCAGGACAGGCTTATTCCAAGGTCGTAGGCGATTGTTTTCGCATCGTGACCATGCGCCTGCATCAGTATGCAGGTAATCTGGACCCAGTAGGGTTCAAGTTCCTTACTGTGCTGAAGCCTGCGAAGGGTTTCTAGTTCTTCTATGGATAAGTTTAACATCATGATGCAAAGATAGGGTTCTTCTTAATATTTCCAGAACCTATTTACTTTCTACTATAATTTGATAAATGTAGTTATTATACATCTTTCCATTGTACTCTTTCATTGCAGAAATTCTGAATACTTCATTTGGATGTTCTTTTGTTATTCTCTCATTAACAAGTTGTTTACGTTGGAACCTATCGGGGCGACCATTAAATACAACATGAATAGTCCATATGCTGTCGTTATTGTATGTTTCGCTTACAATTTCCTTTATATTACAGCCTTGACCACTTCGGAGGCAAGAGCATCCCGTTAGTATGAATATTGTAAGCAGTTTAATAAATCTAACTAAAATCATAACTATCTCGTCTGAAAATGAAATGAAGTCGTCTTAACTTTTAATATTTCTATAAATTAAGAGGAGTTTATTATCTTTGTGCTGTGAAAACCAAGACAAACACTCCTCTCATGTACAAAGTACTGGACAAAGATACGATAAAATCTGAAATTCTGCCGCATTTGTCTGTGGCAAAACGTGGGTATGCCTCGAAAAGTAACCTGTTGGATGCCTTTCAGTGCATGCTCTACAAGTTGAAAGCATCTTTCTTGTGGCATAGGAATGAGGGAAAAGTCAAGACTACTTCTTAATGTTTCTTACGTCCTTATGTCAAAATGAATGTGTTTATGCCAAAACATGATAAGACGAACGATTAACTCGTTCACTTGTCCACTTGTCAATTCGTCATTTTGTAAGCTTTTCGGTAAGAAATTTAACGCCATGAGTGGCCTTTTTGTCCACCAATCGTTCACCTTGTCGCAAAAAATCGATTCTTGCGAAGGTTTATTTTGCTGCAAAAAGGGGGCGGCATGTGCATGCGGCAAAATGAATTTTTATTTAAACCAACCGCCAGTAACACCCATTTTTGGGCTATTTGCAGCAAAATATAGTGCGTTTTGGCGCTAAACGCAGTGCAATATGGTGCTAAATGCAATGCGTTTTGGTGCTAAACGCAAGGTAAAATGGTGCAAAATGCAAGGTAAAATGGTGCTAAATGCAGCGTAAAATGGTGCTAAATGCGAGATGAAAAGTATAAATATCCGCTGTGATGGTATAAATAAAACCTTCTTGAACCACGAAATATGTGGCTCTTAGGGGCAAAATAGCTATCGAAAAGTGGGTTTTTAGGGGTAAAATGGGGGTATTTGGGCTTGAAAAAAATCGGATTCCCAACCAAACTAGAAAGGCAAAATGGTGCAAAATGCGGGTTTTGTTCTTAAAAATAGACAGGGTGAGGAGCATGAAAGGTTAGAAATGGTACGCATTTGCCTACTTTTTAGCCTATAATTTCGCTAGAATGACGAGAGAATTTGAGGGGTTTCGTAAAACAAAAAGAAAGAATTTAAGTTTTGATTTGGTGGGTTAGTTGGTTAACGGGTTAATAAGTTAACGAGTTGACAAGAAGGGTGGGGTGGTGGGTTTGATGGGGCTGTGAGTTGTTAAGTTTATGAGTTCTAAACAAAATCTGCACAGGCTAGAACAGCCGAATTGGGTATAAAGACAAGAAGGTTTTACGCTTTAAAAAGCATTGCTATGCGTTTTTGTATGCAGTTTTTACCTTTCTATGCGCCCTCCATCTTGTTCTACATGGCTGAAAGGTTGTATCACATTAGGAAAAACTGCGTTTTGGGCCAATGTTTTAAGCTAAAAAATTTTGCACTTTCGTGCATTCGCACTATATTTGCACTTGTATGGCAAAGCAACAAGAGGCAATTAGAGAGCGCGTACGCACCAATCTGCGCGAACCGCGCAAATATAAGGTGCTTATTCATAACGACGACTTCACCACAATGGACTTCGTTGTGATGATACTTAAAGTCGTGTTCTTCAAGTCGGACACGGAGGCCGAGGCTCTGATGCTTACCGTACATAGAAGCGACAAGGCCGTTGTGGGCGTTTATAGCTACGATGTGGCCATGTCGAAAGTGAGTAAGGCCACAGACATGGCGCGCCATGCCGGCTACCCGCTACGTTTAACCTGTCAACCTGGATAACCGCCATGCCAATATATATCAATTCTCATGAAACCGACCAAGTGCTCAATAGTGCGTTCAACTATTGCATGCTGTACAGAAACGAGTTTGTCACACCCGAGCATCTGCTCATGGGCATGACAAACCTAGATAACTTTTCTATTGCATTACAAGCATCGGGGGGCAACACCACTAAGCTGATGGCTCAGCTAGACAACGTGGTGGGGAAGATGGAAAACGTGCCTAACGATTGGCATCATGTACCGGGAAACTCGGTGCAGATGGAAGAAGTGATTGCCAATGCCCGCAAGCTGGCTATGATGGCCGAGGTGGACATGCTGCAAGTGCCGCATTTGGTAACGGCACTTCTAGGTTTGCAAAACTCTGATGCGGCTTATCTGCTGAGCAGACAGCTGGGCGAGAATGCCTCTAACTTCGTGGCCGAACTGGTGGAACTGTATGATGAAGACGACGACATGCCCGTCTTCGGCAACGACGACGAGGAAGAGGAGGAAGAGGCGCCGTGGCGTTCGCTCGTTACATGCGTGAACGATACGTACAAAAAACATAATCCGCTTATCGGTAGGGAAGAAGAATTGCAACGCACCATACAGGTGTTGTGTCGCAAGGAAAAGAACAACCCGCTGCATGTGGGCGAACCTGGTGTGGGCAAAACATCCTTGGTGTATGGGCTGGCGGCGATGATAGAACGCAACGAAGTGCCGCAACGGCTGCAAGGGTGCCGCATTTATCAAATGGATATGGGCACCATCTTGGCCGGAACACAATACCGAGGCGATTTGGAAAAGCGCATTAAGCAGGTGATGAACGGACTGCTGATGGAGGGAAACACCATCCTTTACATCGACGAAATACACAACTTGGTGGGCGCAGGCCGTTCGAGCGAAGGCTCGATGGACGCATCGAACATGCTGAAACCCTATCTGGAAGGGGGAGAGGTGCGCTTTATCGGTAGCACCACCTATGCCGAATACAACCGATATTTTGCCAAGAGTGCCGGTATTGTGCGCCGTTTCCAACAGATAGACGTACCCGAACCGTCGCCCGAAGAGGCAATCAAGATACTTAACGGACTGAAAAGACAGTACGAGAAGTTCCATAATGTGCATTATTCGCCCGAAGTTATCGAGTTTGCCGTGCATGCCAGTGCCAAGTATGTTAACGATAGGTTTCTGCCCGACAAGGCTATCGACTTGATTGACGAGGCCGGAGCCTACCGCCAAATGCACCCTTTGCCCACAAAACGGCAGAAAGTGGACAAGGCCTTGGTGGCCGATGTGCTTACGAAGGTGTGCAAGGTGCAGGCCGTTGCCTTGAAAGACGATGGCAACGAGGCGCTGTTTACGCTGGAAAAGCGCATGAAAGGACTGATTTACGGTCAGAACCAAGCCGTGGAATTGGTTACGCAAGCCATACAGACGGCTAAGGCCGGGCTTACCGAAGAGGGGAAACCGCTGGCTGCCATGCTTTTTGTTGGACCTACGGGCGTGGGAAAAACAGAGGTGGCACGCGTGTTGGCCGCGGAGTTGGGTATTGAATTGGTGCGGTTCGACATGAGCGAATACACCGAGAAACATGCTGTGGCAAAACTCATTGGTTCGCCTGCGGGATACGTGGGATATGAAGATGGCGGTCTGCTTACCGACGCGATACGCAAGACACCCAACTGCGTGTTGCTGCTCGACGAGATAGAAAAGGCCCACGCCGACATCTACAACATCCTGCTGCAAGTGATGGATTATGCGCGATTGACGGATAATAAAGGTCAGAAAGCCGACTTCCGCAATGTTGTTCTCATCATGACGAGCAACGCCGGTGCACAATTTGCCTCGCAAGCCAGTGTGGGATTTGCCGGCAATGTGTCGCGTGGCGAGGCTATGATGGCGCAGGTTAAGAAGACGTTTAAACCCGAATTTATCAACCGCCTCTCGGCCACCGTGGTGTTCCGCGATATGGACGAGCCTATGGCGCAACTGATTTTGGGGAAGAAAATAAAGGCCCTGCAACAGCAGTTGGCTGCGCGCAACGTGGAGCTTACGCTCGATGGTGCGGCCGAAAGCTACCTGTTGCGAAAGGGTTTCACACCGCAGTATGGCGCACGCGAAATGGATCGCGTTATCGCCGCATTGCTAAAACCACTGCTTACCCGAGAAATGCTTTTCGGAAAGCTTAAAAAAGGCGGCAAGGCCATCGTGAAAACGAAAGGCCACGAACCGCCAACACCCGACGACACCAATGTGCAGCTGGTGCTCGAAGTGCCTAAATGAGCTGCTACAACCGCTAACATCGTTTTAAAAATCTCTCTCGCAATGCCCAAGTTTGTTTCTACATATAGCAATCTTTACGCATACAATGGGCTGAAAAGGTCGTTGAGGGGGGAATTCTGCGTTTCGAAAACAATCTTTTCCTTTGCCGTGTCCGTATCTTCGGCAAAGACGTTTCGGGGCGTTGATGGTGTTAACCAAATTCCTAATTAACTATGGTGTTCGCGTTAGACAAAACACTCTCGTTCCCCGACCCGCATCTGGGTGAACCCGACGGCTTGCTGGCTGTTGGTGGAGACTTGTCGGTAGACCGCATGTTGCTGGCTTACAGCTACGGCATTTTCCCGTGGTACTCGTTCCGCTACAACCGCGAGATATTGTGGTATTGCCCCATGCAGCGGTTTGTTATCTTCCCTGCCGAGGTTCATGTGTCGCATTCCATGCGCTCGTTGATAAACAGGGGAACCTATCATGTTACCTTTAACCAAGAGTTCGACGAGGTGATAAGGCATTGCAGTCGACTGCGCATCAAGGAAGATGGGGCTTGGCTGGGGGTTGATATGGTGAAAGCCTACCGCAAGATGCACGAACAGGGGTTCGCCGCCAGTGTTGAAGTGTGGCAAAGCGACCGTCTGGTGGGTGGTCTTTACGGCGTAACCATCGGCCGTTGTTTCTTTGGCGAGAGTATGTTCTCGTTGGCACCCAGTGCTAGCAAGCTTGCCCTTATCCACTTGGCGCATTATATGAGCGACCATGGCGGCCTAATAATCGACTGCCAATTTGAAACGCCGCACTTGCGCTCGATGGGTGGGCGATTTATCGCGTACGACGATTACCTTAAGATTATACAGAAAGAATAAAAATGAACAATGAGGAACTGATGCGCAGGGCAATAGCTCTGAGCGAAGAAAGTGTGAAAAACGGAGGTGGCCCTTTTGGGGCGGTGATAGCACGCAAGGGCGAGATTATTGCCGAGGCAGCCAATCGTGTTACCTTAGATCACGACCCTACGGCGCATGCAGAGGTAAGCGCCATTAGGTTGGCTAGTAGTAAGTTGGGCACGTTTAACCTTTCGGGGTGCGACATTTACACCTCGTGCGAGCCTTGTCCTATGTGTCTGGGCGCCATTTATTGGGCGCGTCTCGACAACGTTTACTACGCCAACAACCGCGAAGATGCCGCCAACATTGGTTTCGACGATGACTTTATCTACCACGAAATGGCGTTGAAACCCAGCGAACGCAGCAAGAATATGGAACTGTTGCTGCCCAACGAGGCCATCAATGCCTTTAAAATGTGGGAGGAAAAGGTGGAGAAGACGGAGTATTGAGGCCCACATTTTCTCTCATATTAAACGTTTTGAGTGGCGTTGCACTACCTACTGCATAGCGATAGTTGGTGCAACGCCACTAACACGTACATGGGTTGTTATGAGTTATTTGTTGTCTTGAACAGGTGGCTTTCACCTGGAGAAAGGCCAGGAAATAAACGCATTGGAAGTTGTTTATTATCTTTAACTGGCGTCTTTCATGTGCGAGTAGGCACGTATATATAGGATGAGTAGGATGAAATTCTCATCCTCACCCCATTCATAAACTCGCTCTTTCACACGCTTCCTTCCACCACCAATCCATTTTCCCTTACGTGTTGGATAAGCGCCTTGAACGTTCGGTTATGGCTTAGGGTGGGAATGTGTCCCGTTATAATCATCTGTTTGCGTGCTCGTGTGAGTGCCACGTTCAGTTTGCGGTCGATAATTCGGCCGTCTTCTTCAAAGCAATTGGCAGTGAGGAAGTCCAGTTGGTAGCGGTGAGTGATGGTGAACGAATAGACAATAACATCTCTTTGCGACCCCTGATAGCGTTCAACGGTGTCGATGGTGATGCCGTTCAACTCGGCGATACCCAGCTTTTGCAACTCGCGACGTATCATCGCAATTTGGTTTCGGTAAGGAACGATGACCCCAACAGTGCGGTTGGCATCGAAGTGCTTGCCGTAAAAGCGGTGGATGCGCCCCAATATGCGAGCCACGATGCGCGCCTCGGCAGGGTTAGCCTTGTCTGATGGACTTTCGTTTTCGTTGTTTTCTGCCGCGAAGAACAGCAGGCGATGGGCTTTCAGCTGGTCGTCTAGCACGTCTTGCGATGGCAGGTTGTAGTCAAGTTGTTGCTCTTCCTGATGCGGACACGGCACCACATCGAGCCGTTCGTGGGCATAAAACATCTCGTTGGGGAAGCGTGCGATGTGTGGGTGCATGCGTCCTTGGCGGTTAAGTGTGCCGATGAAACGCGTGCGACCTTGACTTCGTTCCCAATGTATCAACCGTTCGAAGAGCGATTGGCGACAATCGGTTATGCCGATGGCATTTAGTTGCGGGTGGTTCACGGCGGCTTGGGCAGCGTTTTGTTGAACCACGGCGGGCAATTGCTTATGGTCGCCAATAAGCACAAACTTGTCTATGGCAGGCAAACTGTCGCTTTGGGGGCGCAATCCGTGGGAAATGGCCGTGTCGTGAGGCAGATTGGCAGAGAGCAAACCCACGATGTTGGGTTCTAATATCTGCGATGCCTCGTCGATAACGGCCAGGTCGAAGTGTTTCAACGCAAAGATGTTGGATCGCGATTGCATGGTGGATGTTGTGCCAACAAATACGCGGCAGGCTGCGATACGCTGCTTGATAAGGCTCAATTTGGGGTCGCTGTCCACCAAACGGTCTAGCAAAAAGGGGCGAAAACGTTCGTCGCAGCTGTATTCGTTGCCGATGCGAAGGAAAGGAATTTCAGCAGATAGCAGCATGTCGCATATCTCGTCTACCGCCCTGTTGGTGTACGACATCAGCAGAATGTTACCCGCTTGCTCTTCAACGATAAAGCGCAGGGCCATCGAAGTCTTGCCCGTTCCAGGCGGACCAACAAGCAAAAAGTAGTCGCGCGCTTGTTTTATGCGCAGCAACACCTCGTCGTAACTGGGATGATAACTTCGCGACAGTTCCGCCGCGGCATCGTATTGCGGTCCTCTTTGCCCCAGTAGCAAGGCTTTGCGCTGAGCGTTGGCCGTGGCAAAGCTATGTAAAGCCTTCACGGCCGATGTGCTACCCACGTCGCTTGTGGCATGTTCTATGGCAAAATGCTTATCGCCTTGCAAGTAGTTGTCGTTTTGCAGACCATCGTTCAGGTGCACAACAATCTGCCCAACGGCGATGTCTACCAGCACGCCTTTAAACAAAATGCTTTGCCGCACGTCGGGTTCGGCATCGGGCTCGTAGGCATAGAGGTACACCATGTCGCCGCGACGAAAGTTCGGAAGGAAGTCGTCGGCCTGTTCAGGCACGTCGAACGTTAGCGTGTCCACCCCATTATAGCTGTTGCTCTTCTCTGCCTTTTGCAGTTTAAGGGCGGTAAAAATGTTTCCTGTTTCTCGTTTTTCAGCCAACGGCATGTTCCAAAGGTCGGCTCCGCTGTGGCCTTGCGTCTGTTGTGCGCCAACCTTTGCCAACAACTGTTCGTTGTAAATGAAGGTAAGCATGCGGCAGACGTAGGCGCGTTCCAGTGTTTCTAGCTTATGCAACGGTGTGGTTACGGCTGCAATTTGGGGTTCGAGATAACGATGATAGAAGGTAGAACAGAGTTGGTTTTGGTTCAGCGTGTCGGGCGAAAGCTTGTCGATAACGCTGTCAAAGCCTTGTTGGGCGATGCCAAATTCTTGCGCCACAATTTCGTTGCGCAGGCGTATGGCCTCGTGAAAAAGGCGTTGCAGATAGGCCACCACCACCAATCCGCCGGGCAAAGGGTATTTGGAATAAAGCAGACGGATGTCTACTTGATGGTTAGACAGGCGGAAGTTGTGGCGCAAAACGCCGTAATATAGCAGCAATTGCACATAATGGTCTTCTTTTTGAAAGCTGCCATACTCGTTGGGTTGGTTGCGTTGAATGTTGTAATTAGCACCCGATTTCTGTTCCACCAGCAGTCGAAAATCGCTCGTCATGAGGTCAACGCGACCTTGCAAGCCCAGTTCTTCGCACACGAACGAGGGTTCGAGCAAGGCTTTCGAGCGGTCGAACCCCTCTTGTTCGTTATCGAAAAGGCGGTCTACAATCTCTTCAATGTTGTTGGCTTGGTTAACTGCCACCTCGCGAAAAGGCTCTCGCACGTTGAGGTCGGGGCAGGTGCAAAAGTCCATTGTGCGCTCTTTAAAGGTGTTGGTAAAGGTTTGTCGCCAGTCGTAATCGGTGTTGTTGTTAATGATGTCGTCTAGTGCTGCGCCCGCAAAGCTACCCACCAGTATGGCTTGCGAATTGGCATTGGCCCCCATTCTGTTGACGGTATAGGCCAAGGGGTGGTGTCCGTAATCGGTAAAGCAGCGTGCGATGGCACTGATGTCGAGCAGAAAGTCGGGCTCTATCACCACCAATCGCGGCAAAAGCGCATGGCCTTGCTTGGTGCAATCTAGCAAGTTGAGTTGCATTCCTATGCGGAGCAGGGGTTTAAGGTAGGCTTGTTCTTCTGTCTCTAAGTTCAGAACCATAGGCTCTTCATAGCTTTCGTGGTCTATTTTCACCATTATGCAGTTGTCGTTGCATTGGTCTACGATGCAGCGCAGGTAGCGAAAGTCCACGTGTCGCAACTCTTTTGGCGGCTTGTTTGTGGGTGCGATGCGCCCAACAAGCATGCTGGGGATGTGCTTGTTGTACACAGCCGACACGAAGATAGCTAGGGCCCTACAATGATATGGCACGTCTGCCGCGGGTATGGGCAGTGCCTTATTGCTCTCCCTACGCATCTGTTGTATGGCCACCACATCGCGCAGGGCGATGCGATGCCGTTTGCAAAGAAAGTCTACCTTGGAAAATAAATTGCCGAAGGCCTGTAAACTGTCTTGCAATGCACCGTCGCAGGCCAGCGAAAGGGTGTCGTGCAGCTGCTTGTTGATGCTTTCGGGGTTTGTGGTTGCCGTGGATAAAGTGTGACCGATGCGGCGAAACAACTCGTCGGCAGTGATGTATGTGCGTGGGTTGGGCATGTTGCGCTGTGACGTTTAGCCAATGGTTAAGGGATGAGACATAAATTGGAAGACGAGCCGTGCGTTGTAAGCGTAGAGATAGAGGGCCAATGCCACAATTGCCCAGCGCAGCACAAGGGCGGGCTTGGCCGACAGACGCTTGAGCATAAAGGCTATGGCGATGGGGATGATGAACAGCCAATGGGTGCCCATGATGTAGGCCTCGTTCAGCCCGAACCCCAGAATAATGTGCAAAAAGATGTCTACCCCCAGCCACGACAGGCAGAGCCAAAGCAGCCTTTGGCGCATGCCGCAAAGCAGTCCTGCAACGAAAAGCACCACCACGAAAGCCTCCACGGCGTAGAAAAACCAATGCTCGTAATGCACAACAACAGGGCGCGAGATAAACAGATCTTCCAATAAATGGTCGCGATGCAGCTGTATGCTCTCGCCAAACACGTTTTCCACCACGCTCGTTAGTCGTGGTGTGTCCTTGTCGGTCCATTTTAGTACGGGGTCGTTACCCATTGGTTTGCCGATAATTCGTTCCTTTCGGGCCTCGTGCGCCACACTGCGCTTAATGGCATTGGGGTTCTTTTTTTGCACTTGCGCCTCAATCCTTGCCGACTCCTGCTCGCGAGGTAGCAGTTGTAGCGTGTATTGGGCATAGAAGGCGGCACCTAAAACAACTAGCGGCAACACGCCAGCCAGCAGCAGGCGGCGTGGCTTAAAGAAGGCCTTACCCGTGCCGAAGAGGTCGGCCAAGAGTGTTTTTGCGCCGTTGCTAAGCGTTATGCCAGCCGTAAACAGCAACAGCAGTGCCGTTTGCCACCATGCCATAGCCTTGCCTTTGTTGGCTATATATAAGGTGAGGATGAGCAATAGCAACGAAAAGCAAAAGTGGTCGGGTAGCATGACGGCCAACATAATTGATGCAAACGAGAACAACAGCGCGGTAAGCGCAAGGGCATCTGCCAGCTTTAAGCCTATTTGCGAACGCAAAATGCGAAACAACAACAACGCGCTGAGGGTGGCACTGAGTGTTAGCAACACGGCCATGATGTAGATGGCGGCGTTGAAATCGAATTGCTTGATGATGGCATCGTTGAGCCAATAGAAGGGTGCGAGCAACGGACCGAACAGCGGATGGCGCGAGAGTTCGTAGTATATTTTTCCGTTTGAAAGATAGATACACGAGTAGGCATCGTAGCCCGAAACATGGAACATCTCGTGAAACAGCACCCAATAGCCCCTAAATCCCACGCGTGTAAAAAGGTCGTGGTATTTATATATGGTGAGTGCATTTTGCAATGCAAACACCAAAAAGGCCACTAGGGCCAGTGGTTTCTCTTCTTTTCTTAGTTTAAACATGTGTTCTAAGTATATGTTATGCGTGCCTTACGGCTTGGGCTATGTGCCAAACAAGCCGTCTTTTAGAACCTGCCTTAAATGGTTTATATATGCAAATGTAGCATTTTTTATATAGAGAGGGCCACATTATATCACAAAAAGTTCGGGCGGTATGTAATTTGCTTGTCTACTGGTTAACTCGTAAACTTGTAAAATTGACAACGTACAAACTTATAAACTTATAATCTTAAAAACTCCCTTACTAACTCACCAGTCTGAAAAATGTCCACTTTTCAGTAAGAATTTTAACATTAAAAGTGCCCTTTTTAGCCACCAACTGCTCATCTTGCCGCAAAAATCCAATTCTCGCGAAGGTTTGTTTTGGTGCAAAATGGGGTTAGCTTGTGCATGCGGCAAAATGAATTTTTATTTAAAAGAACCGCCATTTGCACCCGTTTTGGAGCTATTTGCAGCAAAATACAGTGCGTTTTGCCGCTAAATGCAGTGTGTTTTGCTGCTAAACGCAAGGTAAAATGGTGCTAAACGCAGTGCGTTTTAGTGCTAAATGCAGTGCAAAATGGTGCTAAATGCAGTGCAAAATGGTGCTAAATGCAAGGCGAAAAGCATAAACATCCACTGCAAATGGTATAAACAAACCCTTTCGAACCATTAAAAACATGGCTCAAAAGGGCAAAATATCCATTAAAAAGTGGCATTTTAGGGGCTAAATGCAGGTTTTTGGGGGCGCAAAAACAAAGAACCAAACGCCAAATAGAAAGGCAAAATGGTGCTAAATGCAGCTGGTGTTCTTAAAATTGGACGGAAAAAGAAATGCCCAAGGCTGCAAATAGCGGCCAATTGCTTGCTTTTTAGCCCGTATTTTCGCTAGAAGTGGGTGGTAAATAGGGTGTTATTTGTAAAATATAATTACTTATTTATGGGTGTGTGCCTAGCTGTTGAGCAGATAATCTACCACAGAGTATAAGTTCCAAGCGTATAGCCAAAGGGTGAGCGAGCCAATGGCAATGCGCAGAAAGGTGCGCTTTCGGCCTGTGGCAACTACGAAAAGGGCGGCCAAACCCAAAGGCAACACGTAGGCCCAATGGGCTGTCATGATGTACACCTCGTTAAGACCGAAACCCAACCCCACGTGCAACACCCAGTCCATTGCGGCAAAGGCCAGGGCCATGAGCAGCAGTTTGTTTCGCCGTCCCACCCAAAGGCCAGCCACAAAGAGCAGCACCAGCAACCCTTCGGCCACGTAATTGATGGCCCAACGATAGTGCACAATGACGGGCCTACGCCCATACATGTCTTCCAACAGATGGTCGCGATGCAGCTGAATGCTCTCGCCAAAGAGGTTTTCTGTAACCGATTGCAGTCGCGAAGTGCTGATGTCTGTCCACCGCATAAACTCTCCTTGCATCATGGGCTTGCCCATTTTGGCGGCTGTGCCATTGTTTGTTTTTTTCTTTGTAGTGGTGTTGGTGGGGCGTGGCGGTAGTTCGGGGTTATGTGGATTTTTCTTTTTCGCCTCTCGCACGGCCTCTTCCCATGCCAATTGGCGTTTTCGGGCTTCCTCTTCGGCTTTCTTCTTGGCCTCAGCCTTACGCTTGTCGCGTGCCTGATGCCGCTTAACTTCGCCCGGCCAAACAAAGCGTTTGTACTCGAAACGTGCGAAAGCCCATATCAAGGCCGAAGGCAATAGCACGGCAAAGAGTAGGAAATGGGGGCGGAAAAAGCGGCGACCGTTGGCGAAAAGTGCGGCAACGAATACTTTTAAGCCATTGTTAAGCGATATGCTAGCCGTGAGAACGAATAGGCAAAGGGCCTTCCACGTGGGCATGGTTGTGGCTTGTTGTTGGTGGTTGGCGGCTACTAAGAGGGTGAGTAGCAGGGCAAAGAGCGAAAGGATGAAGTGGTCGGGCGCAATGGCCGATACGATGATGTAGGCCAAGGCGAAGAAAAACAAGCTTAGCAGACGGGTATCGAACAAGGTTAGCCCCATAATGCGGCGCAACAACCTGTGAAGAAACACCAATGAATAGAAAGTGGCGAAGGTTTGCAACGCAGCCACAACGAAGATGGCGCAGTTGATGCCCGTGAGACACATCAGGCCTTGGTTAATCATGTATGGCACATACATGAAGAAGGCTAGTAGGGGATGGCGATACACGTTGTAGCCGGCTTGCCAATCGCTAACCACAACGTAGGTGATGGGGTCGAACCCCGAAAGGTGGAAGTTGCGTATGAAAAGGTCCCAGTAATGGGCTTGCAGGGGCGTGAAAAGCGCGTAATAACGCGCGATGAGCAGGGCGTGCAGTCCCACGAAGAGGATAAGCAAGGGCGCACCAACGGCCCATTCTTCGCGCCGAACCTTGAAGACGGCAAACATACGTATGCCATTGTGTTTGAGAAAGAAACGCACCAGCAGGAAGTTGATGGGCACGCAAACGGCAAACATGGGCAAGGGCGCGAGTGTTTTGCTTACGCCAAGGTCGACAAAGAGGTTGAGTGTGGCCATCTGCAACAGATAGTTCACCACATGAGCCACGGCAAAACCTGCCCAACGGCCAGGAGTTGCGCCCACACGAAAGGTGTAACGCAGGCTGGCCCAGAGGTTAAAGGCAAAGCTTAGAAGATAGGCCACGGTCATGGCTAGGTTGTGGTTGGTAAACTGCAACCCCACCCAATAAGTGGCGTATTGTATGGCGGTGGCCGTCAAGCCAACGATGCCGAAGCGCAACATTTCGCCTAAGCTTTGTCGTTTATTTTGTTCTGAAGGGTTTGTAATGTGGTTCATCTGCATAAGCTAACATTTCTTTGTCGCCTTGGCTATCGCCGTAGGCCGTGATATAGTATTGGTTTCGGGGTGCGAAAAGGTTTTCCACGCGCCGCACTTTTTCTGCTCCATGACAATTGGGCGAGGCAAATCGCCCCGTCAGCCTCCCATTTTCTACGGCTATTTGTGTGCCAATAACCTGCACTTGTGGCAGTTGACGAAAGAAGGGTAGCACCCAATTGGTGATGCTGGCACTAACAATCAGCACGCTTTCGCCCCGTTGGTAGGCCGTTTCAATGGCCTTTATGCCTTGCGGGCGCAGTATGTGTGCGTTGTTTTTAGCGAACGATTGGCAGTGTGCATCGAACGTTTCGAGCGTCATTCCTTTGAAGAAGTGGGCGAATAGCCGCTCTTTGACTCGTCCGTTTGGATATAGGTGCAACTTCATCAGCACGATCAAGGGCAGGTAAAGCCCAAAACCCACGAGCATCCGCCACCTTCCCACAGCGTGGGCGATAAAGGCGGGCAGGGTGTCGAGCGTGGTTAGCGTGCCGTCGAAGTCGAAAAGTGAAACGCGTATGGACGTTGTAGAATTTGTAGTCATCATATAATCGAACACATTTTTAAAAGTGAAAGGGTGAAAAGGTGAAAGGGTGAAAGGGTGAAAAGGTGAAAAGGTGAAAGGGTGAAAAGATGGCTGCGCCTTTAAAAGGTGAAAGGGTGAAAGGGTGAAAAGGTGGCTAACGCCTTTAAAAGGTGTCTAGCGGTTTATAGGTTTCTAGTTCATTCTAGCTTTCGGACAAGTCGGACAAGTCGGACAAGTCGGACAAGTCGGACAGGTCGGACAAGTCTGACTGGTCTGATTGGTCTGACTTATCCTATTTAGCCTAACACCACCTATACATTTGGCTTAACTCCATAACTCCTTAACTCCTTTAACTCCTCAAAGTTTTAAAGCATTAGGCTTAACTCCTTAACTCCTTAACTCCTTTAACTCCTAAAAGTTTAAAAGCATTTGGCTTAACTCCTTAACTCCTTTAACTCCTTTAACTCCTTTAACTCCTCAACTTACCTCCTTACTCCCTTTACTCCTAGTATATGATCAACAGAAACGCCATGATCCATGCCACCACAATGGCTTGCGTAAATCGGTCGCGGAGTAGTATTTTGGTAGGGTCGCCACTCACTTCGTCTACCACTGTGAGCTGCATGTAGCGCAAAAGACCCACCAAAACGAAAATGCTGGTGAGGTAAAGGTAGGGTGCATGGAACCGACTAACCACCTCGGGCGACACGGTGTACATGATGTAGCACACCAAAGTGACGGTACCTGTAATGGTGATGGCTTGGTTTACGAAGGTGATATTGTAGCGTATGGTGTTGCGGCGAGGCGGTTCGCCCGTCTCGTTCATGCGCAAAACGTCGTCGCGCCGCTTGGCAAACGACAGGAAAAGCGCAAGCAGGAAGGTCATCAACACCAACCAATTGCTCACCGCTACATCGCAAGCCATGCCGCCAGCCAGTATTCGTAGCACGAAACCAAAGGCCACCGTGCACACATCTATGATGGCATGGCGTTTCAACCAGATGCAATAAGCCATGTTAAGCAAGAAGTAAAAGGCCACGATGCCTGCCGTTTCGCCTGCCCGTTGGGGTAGGAAGAACAGCAATAAGGCCGACAACAACGCCAAGACGGCCATTAACGCATAGGCCGTTGGCACACTTACCGCGCCCGATGCAATGGGTCGGTGGCATTTTACGGGGTGTCGGCGGTCGGCATCTACGTCAACGATGTCGTTGAAACAATAAACAGCCGATGCCGCAAAACTGAATGCAAAGAAGGTAACGACGCTTGCGATGGCATCGTCGGCATTCAGCAGTCGTCCACCAAAGAACATGGGAATGAGCACAAACCCATTCTTAATCCATTGCTGCGGACGAATAAGTAAGAGCGTTTTTTTCATCTTTCAAATCGCTTTGTTAGTTGTTCCATCCCCTTGTTTAGCAGCCATGCCAAGGGAAGCGTGATGGCGAAACAGGCCAAGAACGTGGGCCAATAGCCCCATTGCAGCCGCTTTATGTACACCAATACGAAGTGGGCGTGCAGCAGATACATTTCCAGGCTCACGGTTCCAACCAGTCGCAGACCGCGTTTTATGCGCTGCGGAACGGTCGTAAGCCAGTTTCCCAATAGCAAAACAAGGCTGAACGTGGCGGGGATGTAGAGCATCCGCCCGATGAAAAGGGGAAAAAGTCCGTGCCTTGTCTGCTCTAAATAGATGTCTACGCCAAGAGAGAGCACCGCGGCAGCCAGCAAAAGCCAAACGCTTTGGGGGCTGAGTGTTAGTCCTTGCTTTACCAGCGCACCGCAATTGATGCCGATAAAGAAGATGGGAACGCGGCTCCAAAATATCTCGATGTGGCCAACTGCATCGTGTATGGGGCTTACCCATTGCACGGCCACGCACCAAACAATCATCAAAACGGGCAACCAGCGGTAGGCAGGATGGCGCGAAACGAGTCGCACATAGGCGGGAGCGAAGAAGTAGAGCATCATGGTTGCTGGTATGTACCAAAACGTTAGCTCATCGTGTAGCCAAAAATCCCAGTTCACCAACACGTCGCCAGCAAGGTCTATAACCTGTTTCCAACCGTGTTGACCTTGCCAAAAGCGCGGCACATAGTAAAGACACGCCACGAGAAACCACGTGGGATAGATGCGCAGATAGCGGCGTGTGAAGAAACGTTTGAGCGACTTGTTGCCCGTTAAAGCATACCAAAGTCCCACGCCACTAAGGAAAAGAAACACGTCGACACCGATGTTTCCCATACGCCAGAGCCCATAGAAGGGCGACAAACGGGGCAGGCTGACATGGAAAAGCACAATGGCTATCATGGCCAAACCCATTAGTTCACTTCGATGTAGGCTGATGTTGGCAAAGCGAATGCCGTTTGTTGTTGGGGTCATTGGTTGCGGATGTTAACGTTTGGGTAGCGGAATACGCCGGATAAGCTTGTCTGCCACCCATGCCAAAGCAACGGATGCCACGATGTAGAGCAGCAATCCGAGGTAGGGTTGGCCATGACGTGAGATGGGGATGATGAGCTTTCGGGTGACGGGATGGGTTACAAAGAGAGCCGCCGAGATTCCGCCCATCCAGCACAGGGCGCGATAGAGCCACGCCATTACAGGGGTGTGGGCCAACAATTTGGCGGTTAAGAGGGCTGCACAGCATATAACGGCGGGGACGAAAGTCCACCCTAAGAACGTTTGACTGAGGTAATAAGTCAGTACGATGCACACTAAAAGGGCGGCTGATTGCTTAACGTTGTCGTCGTCCCACAGCGTGGCCGACTTATGAAATTGGGCATAAAGCAAGCCCAAGCCAAAGGGTAGCATGCCGCCCATGAAGTTGTAACGGTAGCGATTCATTGGCTCGTCTAGGGGCGAAAGCTGCAATTGCACAATCAAACACAGGGCCATAAGCAGCGCAGTTATGCCCCAATGACGGCGATGAAGAACCACACGATAGAGCAAATAGAACTGCATCATCAGCCCGAAGAACCAATATTGGCCAGGCCAAATCATCTTATCGGGACGGGGCAGCAGGTTATTGAACATCAATAGCTGAGAGATAACCTTCAAACTATCGTAACGCCAGCTGGGCGGATAAAGCGTATCCACGGCGATAAAGAGCGCAAAGCCCGTCGCCATCATGCGAAACAGTTTAAGATAATGGCTAAGCAGGAATTTGCCCGCGGGCACTTGAACGCCGTGATACTTCTTGAAAAGGCCGTATCCGCTAAGGAAAAGGAACACAGGCACGCCGTAATGACCGAAGAACGACAGCATGTGCATGGGCAATTGTGCATCGGGATGCACCAAGGCGTGGTTCATGCGCGTTACGTTTTCGGTGTTAAAGGTGTACTCGTTCTCTTTAACTATCGGCCCAAGCCAATGGCAATAGTTGTGCAAAAAAATGCCAATGATGGCCAAGCCGCGCATACAGGCGTTGATGCTAGTGGCGTTTTGGCCGCTAGTGGGCTTGTTTGCGTGGCTGTTGGCATACGCCGTGGCCTGCTGTTGGCTGGTTTGCACAGCGTTTTTTTGTTCTTTGTGTTGCTCGTCTGGTGGCATAATGATGTGTTAGGGTTAATGTGCTGCAAGGCGTGGCCCAATGTTTGACACCACACTTTGGGGCTTGGGGCGCGGCAATTTGTCGTAATCGGTGGTGCCTTTGAGTATTCGCGGACGGCTTTCGTTGTACTTCGGACTAATCAAATTGTTCTCTTCGCGGTAGCTCTTGGCCTTTATTCCGGCCAGATAGAGCAGCAAATGGGGTAGGGCATCGGTCATAAAACGGCGGTTGCGCGCGTGTAATATCTGCCGATAGATGTCGGGATGACGGGCGATGTAGGTTCGCGAACACCATATCCAGAAAGGAATTTCGAACTCGTATTTGGCCAAGGGGTAGTCGATGGCGGCCGAATGGTTGCGGCAAACAATGCCGCGGTTTTCCTCGTAGCATTCTTCGCCGTGGTCGGGCATGTAGATAACGATGGCATCTTCGTTTTCAAACTGCTTGACGATAAGGTCTACCACCGAGTCGTTGTATAGCACGGCGTTGTCGTAATCGGCCAAAATGCTGCGTTGGCGCGATGTTAGGTCGGGGCGAAGTGTTTTGTAATCGATGCCATTCCAACGTTGACGGTTTTCGGGGAAACGTTCTTTATAGAATAGGTGCTGACCCATCAGGTGGAAAATGGTTAGGTTGTGTTTGCCTGCTTGTGCTTTCAGGCGGGCGTATTGGCCTACCAAGTGCTCGTCGTAGCGGTAAATGCTGTCGTTGCGCGTATCGAACATGGCCTTGCTCAACGTGGGATTGTTGAGGAAAAAGCCACCACTAAAATCGTAAACAGCCTCTTTTGCTTTAGGCAGAAATTGGTTGGTGATGAACGTTACGTGATAACCTGCCTTGCGAAACAATTCGGGAAAGAGGGGATAGTCGCACCATTCGCCTCGCTCGCCCACATCGTAGAGCGAGAAAACATGCTTGAAAACGTAGCTGGTAAGGTTCCAAGGCGACACCACATCGTTGAATTTCACCAACTGTCCGCTACGTTCGCGGCGTATTTGTCGTGGCGTGTTGGGCTGCGCATAGCCGTATTGCTGCGAATGATGTTTGCTAAAACTCTCGCCGATAATCAGCACGATGTGCGGACTGGTGTATGTGCAGCTATCTACTTGTGCCTTGTTGGCGGCAACAACAAGCTTGTCTATCTGCTGCGAAGCCAATGCGTTGGCATAGATCGAGAAGGCCAATCGGTACACGGCGTGGTAGGGTTCGCCATGTCCTTGCTCGGTAAGCGTATGTTCCACTTCGCCTATGCTCCTGCCTGTCATCAGTTTCCATAAGGCCACTTTGTTGTGTGCCGTAACGTAAACGCTCCAAATCAACATGGCGAAAAAGCCGATACTCGCAAACATTTTCAGCCTGATAGCGAGTGAGTTGCTGATGGTTGGTATTTTGTCTATAAGCGTTTGGTAAGCCTGTTTTAATGATTTGGGTGCGAAACGGCGCAGCGAATAGGCGGTATGGAGAAGGGCGATAAGCACGATGAACCCCACTTTACCAAAGAGAACGTTGGCCGAAAGGTAGGTGGAAAGGAACTCGCTAGCCTCACGTCCGTTGGTCTCGCCCACCAAAAGCAGCATGGTGGGGGTGAGGGTAGAGTCGAATTGGGTGTAACAAAACACGTCGATGGTCGACGTTATATATATAATAAGGTACAGTGCACCGCGGACCCACGGACGGATTCGTCGTGGCAAGAGACTTAAAATAAGGCAAATGGCATAAAGGTCTACCAACAACTCGGTGAAAAGATGGTGGTAAAGCTTTTCGCCAGGATGGTAGGGGATTGTTAGCCGCGCACAAACCACGCCCAAGATGTACATCGTTACGAAGAACGGTGCATTGATTTGTAGGGGCTTAACTACGTAGCCAAAGATTTTTTTTCTCAATACTGTTAAGGCCATTTGTTTTTTTACATCCTTTTTTTATGGGTATATATTGCCACGAATAGGCGCACAACAGCTTGTTAGAGCCTGTTGTGTGCCGTATGAAACACGTCTGCGCATTGTTCTAAAACGCGGTGTCGGTTCGTAATTTTATGCAAATTTACACTTTTTATCATTGATAACCGCCAATGCAGGCGTTTAATTTGTTTCGTAAAAGAAAACGGCCACGCGCCCAACCCCTCTCTTGTCAACTTGTCAACTCGTTTACTCTTCAACTTAAACCCCCATACAATTAAGGCAGGTTCTAAAAATTACCTTTGCTGTATTTTTAGCTTTTAGCTGAGCAG